>Ga0209641_10000265_pt1 | contig 46805 bp, 73 predicted proteins | sample RifCSP16_1_FD_184022 | JGI IMG/M metagenome (GOLD analysis project Ga0209641, IMG submission 184022) | Soil microbial communities from Rifle, Colorado - Rifle CSP2_sed 16_1 (SPAdes) (version 2) | ecosystem: Environmental > Terrestrial > Deep subsurface > Rock core/Sediment | place: Rifle... | reverse complement strand
GAAAAAGGATCAATACCAATATCTTTAAATGGTATAAGTTTTCCATTCACTATATCTAAGGTTGGAAACACAAAAAATTGTCCTCCAGTTTCTCCCCATGCCATTTCATGCGTAGCTGTTTTTGATGGATCTATGGTTGATTGTATTGTTGGATATTGATCTCTATTAATTATCCTTTCAACAAATGGAATATGTTTATTGAATTCAATTATTCCTTTTATATCCATTTTAGTTTTATAAGTCTCATCTGGCATTATTCACTCCCATAAAACTTTAGGAACCATACGCTTCTTCCTCTGCCGGCTTAAACAAACTCAATTTTGGCTTTCCATCTGGCTTTTCACAGATGAGCAAAACCTGTCTTGAGTCAGATAAATAAGTGACTCCGATAACCTTCCAATTATTTTCACTCACATCTTCCAAGGTTTCATTCACATTCTCTGGCTCTATTAAATAAGAGAAATACATAATTTCTACCTCATAAAATGAAACTCGGTTGCGCTCCTTGGGCTGCCCTTCTTTGCTGCATTTGGCCCCCAGGAAGTCGTCTACAATCTCCTAACACTTTATTTGATGTATGAAATCTCATCCCCTCTTTCGTCCAATCATCAAGAAATATCCAATCGTCGGTGGCACCCGATACGGATCTGTAAGGCAATTTCAATATGTCTTCTTTCCGGTAAACAGCAGACGAATGAAACCAGACGAAATTACCGCTTTCAAACACTTCCCTTGTCATATCCGGTGGTGTAAATTTTCTGATTCTGATCGCATCGACATTGCACTCATAATACGCCGATGTAAGACAATTAATTTCAGGATGGTCTTTGAGATAAAGATAAGAATAAATAGCCCGATGAGGGACGGAAAGATCATCCTGATCCGATACGCAAATAACTTCAGCCGACGCCATTTTGTTCCCATAATTTCTGGCCTCGCAGACACCCTGATTCTCTTCAAAGCGGTGATACTTTATGCGTACATCCTGTTTAGTATACCATTCCATCAAATCCCTGGTGTAGTCTGGTGAGCAATCGTCGATGACGATAATCTCAATGTCTTTAAATGTTTGACGCCGGATTGTCTCCAGGGTTTCTGACAGATACGAATCTCCGTTCCAGACCGGAATAATAAAAGCTACTTTAGGCATTTGCGGTTATCCTCCGATCTTTTCTATTACAATTTTGAATAAAGTGTATCTGTAATTCTTTTTGCCATTTTGCCGTCAGTAAATCTTATGAGAGAAGCAGAAGGAATATTTTTGTAATGTCCTTCGTCCGCTGATAGGACTCTACTTGTAATAAGAGAGGCAAGTTGACCAGATAAAACGATTGAGCCTGTTTCTGTTCCTAAAATATAACTTCTGAAGAAATCTATATCTTGACCATTAAGGACAATCGCTCCAGCATCTGCAAGAATGCTGTAAATCCTTGCTAAGATTACATCCATTCCAGTAAGAGCATAATCACCAACTTCAGTTTGCATTAACCTACTTATCAATAAGGATGTCTGTTGACCGGTAAAAGCCTCATTTCCGCTTTCCGTCGTTAAAACACGGTGGTAAAGCAAAAAGCAATCTTGACCATTAAGAATATAATTTCCGTTTTCCACCCCAATCAGGTAGGACTTAAGGAGGGAACAAATTGAACCAACTGTGGTATATTCTCCTAAACCAGCGCTTACCAATCTACTTGTAAGTAATGAAGAAACCTGGCCTGTCAATTCAACTGTTCCTGCATCACAGGTTAGAGTATATCCTGCTGTCGTTTTTGTCAGCGTAACATCTTGCCCGGTAAATATGATGGCTCCGGTTTCTGCACCCACTAATCTATTTAGAAGCAAATTTGCTACTGTACCATTTATATTATATGAATCTGCTTCTGCCAAAATTATGGAACTTTTTAGAAGGGATACAGACTGACCATTAAGAACATCACTTCCTCCATCGGCCCCTATAATTGAACTTTTTAGTAAAGGTGTGACTGTCCCAGTTACATCATGACTTCCTGCTACAGCCGTTATACTTCTTCCGAACACAACATCTCTTGATAATCGAACCCAAGGACAGAGATCAGTAGTCAATCCTGCCGTTAGTGCAAAATCACCAGTGGCGGAAGGGTCTCCGACACGCATCTGAACTTGAACGGCGGCAGGTGTTACGCCGTGCATCCCGAGTTCTATAATTATTCTATCTCCTATCTGTGAACTGAAATTAGCGGCACCGTTTACTCTTGCGCTATGAATACGGGTTGCAGCAGAAGCAACATCTGGAAATTCGGTTGATGTGGCATGGTAGAGACCTATAACACCCCTAATTGAACTTCCATCACCGCTCACCACTCGAACGACATAGGCTAAATGAGTGTCGGCTGTTAATGCCGCAGGTTCTCCGCACTTTCCTATAACCATTGAAACAGTATCAGCGGTAGTCCAGCTATACGCAGCCGCAAGGACATCTGATTGGAATTGAAACCAGCACCATTGTTGAGTAGAAGTAGCAGGCCAGGTGAGAGCTGTCGTAGCAAGGGCAGAGTTAATCTTAGAGATAAAACATGGTCTCCTTACCAGACTATTCGTTAACTCCCAATTCGAGTTAACCGCCAAAGCAGCCAAAGGAGGAGTACCGGATGATGGAAGATAAAGAGTTGTTGCCACTAATTATCCTCTATGCAATCGTAAGAATGCTTGCTCCGAAATCAACCTTAAACTTCTCACCCACCGCACAAGAAATGGATGAACCATAATCCCAATAACAAATTAATCGATCTGTTGCAGTAGCATTTTTTATCACCGCATACCGAAATGGCCCGAATCCAGCGCCTGTTGCCGTCCATTCCACATCCACACCAGTCAATGTTCCGGTTCCGCCTGCCTCTGAATAATCATTCTGGATATCTGCCTCAGCATATCCATTCTGCTCTGTTATTCCCAAGAGGTCTCCCTGAACAGCATCCAGAGCAACATCAGGTGCGTTGTTTGTAAGGTAGACTTCGAGAGTATCTCCTGCTGCATGAAGATGGTGAACTCCCTTCCCTAATTGCTCTGCAAAATCCTGAAATTTTACATAAGGTGCCATCTTATCCTCCTAAGAATAATTTAAATTTTCTCTATCATCCCAGATATTGTCAAATTCCGTATCTCCATCCGCCCATTCAATATCCGTTACCATAGCGTTTCCATCGTAAATCATTTTTTTAATTTGCCAGCCTGCAACAGATTTTCCTGTTCCCGGCTTTGCACCGCCAATATAGACAAGATTTTCTCCATCGTATCCAAATGCCTTCTTAAATGAATCCGTTGTCCCAAATAAAGCATCCCAGTCTACTCTTCTTTCAGGCATTGGCCGTTATATCCTCCAATCTCCCGTATTTCTGGATAGGCTTCTCTGCTATCTTCTCCAGTTTCCTCTGAAACGCTTTAGGGTCTGTTCGTTGTTTATACCAGTTGATTGTTTCCTGCTCTATTGTCTCCGTATCCTTCAAAATCTTCCTTATGGCATGGACAAGCATCTTTCTTAATTCCGGGACGTTCGTAAATCCCTGAATGTAATGGACACCGGAAAGGAAAGCATTGGTAATGACTTCGTTTCCCTTACATAAGGATTCAAGAACATTTGAGAATTTATCCTCAAAGTGGACGGTAATGGAGCAATTAAGATCGTTTAGTAAAATCTTCTGATCCGGCATCGCCCTGGTTAATTGCGCCTGGAGTTCAGGATCATTTATCGAAATCGCATCTTTCTTTATGCCTAAATCATTAATCTTCACGGGAGGATATAAAACGTCCGCCTCTATTCTCATCCGGTCAAGATTCTTCTTTTCCATTTCAGTCAAACAAAAATGGTTCTTGATCTTAGACAGAACCGCTTGCTGGTAGAAATCCACGTCAACCCATCTTTGGTTCATGAGGCTTTTTATATCTTGCCCTATCCAATGAATCGCCTTATGGCCGGGATACCCATGAAAGACTCCAGTTGATTTCTGGATGTTATCATTATCGCATTGGAAGCCCCAGGAATAGACTAAATCATAATGGTGAGGCTTGAAGCTTGGATAGATTCTGTAATCCGCCTCTGCCATTTTTGCCAGTTCAAGGCTGTATTCAGGATCAATCAAAGATGTGATACAAATCTTTCTCTCCGGTATTTCATGCTTCTTCTGAATTTGGCTTCTTCGTACAATCCAGTTCGCATTTGAATCTTCAGATAACCCCCCTCTCTTGGGCAGTTCAGCGAAATAAATAGGTTCTTTGATGTAATATCCTTTTGCTCCTTTATCTGTGACGGATAAAAAGAAATCCCAATCGATAAGGCTTTTTAATTGCTCATCCCATTTAGGAACCGCATTTCTTCTCACGGGATTAGCCCCATCGATGTAGTTTTCACATTCAAGATGATACCGATCAAATTCGTTTGAGAAATAGACTTCCAATGGGTTTTTTGATACGAATCTATAACCGGAATATACAAAATCACAATCAGGGTGCTCTGTAAAAGCATCCACCCAGTTTCTCAATGCTCCAGGCATAAGATAGAGGTCGGAGGATAGAAAAGAAACGATATCTCCTATGGCATATCCAAAACCAACATTATTTGAATGGCCCAAACCAGGAGTATCAATTGATACCAAGTTGATTTTCTCCCCATATTTCTCCATGAGTCTTCCGGCTAATTCATCTTTCGTCTGCCATCTACCATTTAGGACAATAATAATCTCATAATCCTTGTAATCCTGATCAAGGATTGAATCGATGTTTCTAAAAATATATTCGTCGCACTTATAGCCGCTTATAATGAATGAGCATTTCACAGTTTTAACTCTCCTTCCCTGTTACCACATCTCGCACAAGAACCCGGATCTTCTTCATCTTTTTCATAGGAATAGAAACTGGACTTACAGATTTTACATTTCTTTGAAACTCTATTCCGGCTCCATTCTTCCAGAGCCCTATCTTCTTGTTTCTTTAATTCAAACCATTCTTTCGTGCTTACTTCATGTCCCCAAGGCATGATTCCTCCAAAACAGGGGAGAGGATCTTCTCCCTCCCCTGTCTCAATTACTAACCAGTTACAAGAGGTTTGCCACTCAGAAGCCACATGCAAGCACTCGGATTTAGAATCTTGCCTGTAAAGATGGCCCGGTAGCCTACCGTGCTGTAAAGGTTCAAAGGGTTAGAAGTGTCCTGCGGTCCAGGGGTCTTGACGATGATCTGGGCGCCATCGCCTTTCATCGAATCAAAATCTGTGACACCGTAGGAGTTTTTCCCAAAAAGGAAGGTAAAATAGTATCTTCCGTTACCGTGGGCCGAGGCTCCGGCTGCGCCATTTGTAACTGTGCAGTAGGGAGCTTCCGTGGATTCATAGAACTTAACTCCTTCCATTACTCCACGGAGATTTCTTTCACCGACTCCTCCGGTAGGAAGTTTACCCTGGGCAAAGATCATATTGTCCACATACTTATTGAGATCAATAAACGCAGAGCTTCCCCTGAGATCATTGATCAAATCCGGGTGAGCAATGGCATGAAAATAGCCATCTTCAAAAGGTATTGCATTTTTGACCCGGAGTTTAAGGACGGCCTGGCGAATGATATTGGGAGTGAATAACGTCCCGGAGTTCCCCCCATCCAATGCTGATGCCGCATGACTTCTGCTGGTCATCCACTGGATACCCCAGAGAGGAGCCTGGAATTGAGCCGCAGAAAGCGTTCCAATCGCTGAAAGATAGTTCACTGCTCCGAGATAGGCATTGGCTGAGGAAACTTCGAGAGTGGCCGATACGGATGTCTTTTTCCAGAGCAGCATCCTGCCAAGAGCGAAATCAATAGTCAGGGCTGAAGAATCAGCAAAAAGCTCAACGGCTCCCTGCACAACGCTTGAAATCGAAACCATGTCAATATAGGTTGTAATCTTTGCATGATCACCGATCATCAAAAGCTGTGCGGAAATTCTGCTTGCGGAAATTCCCCTTGCGGTCCCTGCACCTGATTCCGAAATCAGACGACCTTTGGTGAAGAGATTCCATCTGTGCCAATAAACGGTATCCCCTTCATGACGAGGGAGCGGTTTTTTGACACCATGTTGATGGAAGGTAAGATTTGGAACGAGTTTTTCAAGAAACAATCTATCATAATACACTTTTACAACCTTTGATAGGTTGGAAGTGGTTACAGTAGGCATTTAAATCCCTCCTTGAAAGAAGGAGAGCTTAATAATCCTGATGTTCTCTAAATGCTCCTTTCTTTTTCATAAGCTTCAGGATATCGCCCGCCTTCATGCCTTTAAGTTCTTGGTCGGAGGGCATTTCTGACGCAGATGCAGGCTTGCCTGTCCTCTTGCCGCCAGATGGCATTTCCGCTTTCATTTTATCACGTGCTTTCTTTTCGCCCTTTTGTAACGCAAGTTGGTTTGTTTTCCATGCGGTCGCTTTCCAGAAGTCGGCTTCAGCCTTTGCCATAGCTTCGTTTCTACTATATCCCATATCCTTAAATTCTCTATACAAAGGCTTTAATTCCTTCCATAGATCACCAGTTTCATCCTGCTTTTCTATTTCAAAGTCCCGATCTTCTGTTTTCTCCCGCTTTTGTGTGTCCCGATCTCCTTGTATCGCCATATTCATGAGGTTAAAAAGAGTTGCTCCGGGTCTATCGTTGAGTTCCTTGACAAGCCATTCATCGAACTTCTCAGGGGGTATATTCCCGAAAGGGGTTACTCCGCCCGGAGTCTCCCTTCCTTTCCTCAACTCTTCCCGCTCTTTTTTAACCCTTGCTATCTCTCTTTCCAGATAGCGGCCTTTCTGGGCATATTCAAGCACTTTTTGAAGCGGTAATTCCTCTTCTTTCCCTTCGACCTTCAGTTTGTAGAGTTCTTCGGCTTTCTCCTTCGGCTTGGCTTCCTGCGGTTGCTCCTCTTCGGGAGGCTCTTCAGGCTTAGCCTCTTCCCCGGTTTCTTCCTCTGTCTCTACGGTTTCGGCTCCCTCTTCGGAAACCACCTCATCACCCGTTTGCTCCAGCATTTCCTTCAGGTCATCTGAAGATTTGCCTTCCGTGGAGCTGTCCGTGATTGCCATAAAATATCCTCCTATGGTCTGGATTATCCCAAAAAGAAAAGCCCTCACCCCTCGCGCGAGTGAAGGCTTTTCTTAAATGGGAACCAGGCGTACGACCTGGATTTTTCTACTCTTCCGTCAGTTTAAGCAAGGCTTTCTCGATCTCAAGTTTTTGATTCGTTGCATCCTTTATCTTACCTTCAAAAGCACGCAACGTATCATGCTTGCTTTTAATAAGACAGAATTGCTTCAATAATGATTCACCCGTTACTTCGGTTGCGCTCTGGAGAAGCAATTTAAACCAGTGTTTAGTCGTATCGTCTATGGAATCGGAGAGAAGCTTTATTAATCGTTGTCCTCCTGAAGTCTGGTTCAATTGCTCAAACTCAGAATACATCTGCATATCTTCATGAAGTTGGCTTATAAATTCTTTCTCAACCTTTTGCTCTTCGGGGGTCAAAACTTTTCTCGGTCGTCCTCTTGGTCTTCCAAACATTAGGGCCTCATCATCTCATTGCTGATCATGGAACCCATTTGACTGTTGGGTTCAGTCTCCATCGGCCTCATGGCCTTTTCCCCCATTGCTGGCTGTTCGTTTCCGCCTTTTCCGGCAAACGGAAGCATCATTTGCTGCATCATGCTCTGTGCCTGAGCCATCATTTTCTCTTCTTCAGAGAGCTTTAACTGCTCTGGTGATCGGATATGAGGAAATGAGTCGAGGAGTCGATCAAGCCATTCATCCGTCTTTGGAGTTACAAAAGGAAGAAATGCTCCATTCGCTCCTCCAAATACCATCGCCATAGCTTCTATCAACTGCTTTCTCTCAATTTCCTGAAAACCCCTGAAAGCGGAGAAAGCTTTAAAAGTGAACTCGCCTTCGTAATCTTCAGGCATCGTGATTTGAGTTTTTCTCTCCGGCCAGTAATAGAACTTTGAAGGCAAGGTCATGAATTTTCTCTTATATTCAACGATATCTTCTACGATACTTTCAACTCCCATCATAGAGAGTAGAAGATTATAGGTATCGCTTCTCAATTCTCCTGCGGATCTCATCCCCACAAATTCGGTTGCTGTTTCCGCAGCTCCCGGACTCGGCTGGCCTCTCATCTGAGGAAAAGCGTTGGAATAGTTCATGATATCCTGATAGATTGAATCCTGGCGCTTAAGACACATGGCAAGTAGATTCCAATCCTGTTTCAGGGGAGCCACAGCATTATTAGGGATATCTGAAGTCCAGATGATATTACCTGATCGTGCTTCAATATTTCTTCTCTTTAAATCACAGACGTCACGATTGATGATATATTGAGGATTGAGCATCAAGTTTGCACCATCATTGAATTGATTCCTGTTCTCATTGGCTTCAGCAAAAAGATCCTTTCCTTCTTCAAGGATCGACATCCCGTAGAATTCGTTCTCGATAGGGATTGGTTTTATTACTTTTACAGGAATCTGTCCGATGAAATTTTCCCTGTCATCTCTGATAACATTATCGCCGCCCGTAAGAATAATGAAATTCTTAAAATCCCAATAGAGCCAGGTCTTGACTAAATTAGAATATTTGTCTCTTGTCAAACCAGGAAGCGATCTGAATGCCCTTATACTTTGCTCTTCCTCGGTAAAGATATCTCCCTGATGAGGAACGATCTTATCAATATTTTTGTAAAATGGGTTGTCTTTAAATTGATTGAAGTAATCCAGAGGAAGAAAAGTCTCGTACCCTAAATAAGCGTCCGGATCTTCAAGACTAAGAATCGTGGGGTTCACCTTCACATGAAAGAAGTTCATGATTTCAAGGATAGGCATTTCTATCCCGTTGTACCTTCCCCAAGGTTTTAGCCAGAGAAACAAAGTGCCGTGTTTGAACCCACCTTTATAGCCATTATAAGCAAGAATAGGCCATTTCTGTTTGTAGAGAACCATATTGGCGTCTCTTTCAACCCTTCTTGCCTTTGATCGTGAGTCGTCATCATCTTCAACGACGTGGACATAGGGCATAGAAGCCGCCGTGATTTGAATGCACTTCCCGAGATAGGATTCCGTAATAATGTAGGGCCACGGGAGAGAGATATTTGAAAGATAGGGATGATCGGTTTCGTCGATGTAATTCCAGTAAAGCTCTTCGTTTTCAACAGCTCTACGCAGATAGTCTTTATTCCCGTCATCCGCATAGATGAAACGATCATTAACCATTTCTATCGCTAACTGGTCACGCTTATTTTTTGGCATTTTCTACCCTTTTTAGAATCATTCCAGCAAACATATTAGCAAATTTTTCGTGTTCTCTATTTTCCCAAGCATTATTCGGGTCTTCTGTAATACCTAAGATTTCATTATGAATAAAATGTGAAACTTCATGTGATAAAAGCCACGGAAGATGATCGGATGAAAATGGAGTTATATACGCAAACATAATTAAGCAATACTCAGGAGGTTTCATAACATCAACTGCTCTAACAATCGACATCATTTCAGGAAGTAAAAAAATATTACATTTAATAGAAACACCAAAAATAACTTTACTTATCTGATCCATTACGTTTTCTATTTCCTTTAAATTATAATTATACCTTATGGGATCAGCCTTAAATTCTGCAAGATGAAGCTCAAGATGTTTTGACATTGTAATTTTTCTCGAACAGAGTTCATGACTGAATTCAAGTTCATCATTCTCATTTCGCTTGATAAATTCTTTACATTCTTCTGCAGAATAAATTTTAAACTCTATTGGCATCTCTTGAGCCTCTTCGTATCTTCTGGTATTCCTTATCCATACAAACGGAACAGAGATTAGCGACTAACTTGGAACGGTTATCATAATCGATTCTATTCCCATTTGTGATAAGACCGATTTCGATTCCGCATTTATAGCATTTAAGAACCTTATCCATCATCACGATTTATATGGAATCTCCAGGAAATATTGTTAAGATACCAATGTTTTACATTCTTTAAAACTGAAATAGAACGATACCATACAAATATAATAATAGGATATTTTGATTTCTTACATATTGGACATTTATAATCAATTATTCTTGTAAACATAACACCACTACGACTAATATATTTCCTACGCATTTCATCAATAAGTGGAAATGGAACTTCTTCATAAGCAATTTCACTCATCGAAGATTCACACCATTTACATTTAAACAACTGGATAATTGGATACTTATCTTTGCCTACCATAAATCCTTGCCGTGCTTGCCCTTGGAGGAGTCCAGCGATCAGAATAATCTTCCGTCTCCTGTGGCATGAATCTTGCTTTTTCGTTATAAGCATAAATCATGTTAACGCAGGTATCGTTCCCCTCCACTTCAAGTTGATCCCGGAGATTGCCTTCGAGATTGCCTTTCTGGTATCTCTTCGCCCCCCAGGTATCCCATTGATCAATATGAAGCTTACAATCAGGGTCAAACCATAACTCCCTGTAATTCAACTTTCTTGTGAGAAAGGCGTGACCGCTCTCAAAGTGGGGATTCCCCGTCTTACATGAGATCCCAAAATCTCTGAGCATATCCACAACCGATTTCGGCTTAACTCTCCCGTCCTGCACCTGATCCACGGAAGCAATGGGGTCAATAATCGTTTTAACGACTGGCAGCTTATAATCAGGGAAAGTGAGCTTAGAATAGTATTCCCGGGCCACCGCTTCAACCACATGGCTTTCGATCACACTCTCCCTGAATACATACCAGATATTATTCGCATTGATTGAGAGAAAAGAAATGATGATAGGCTTTGCCGGGTGCCAATCGATGATGACGTATTGGCTTGTCTCTTTATTCGGGACAAAAGGACGCCCGACATTTCGGTCATAATCAAAGGGGAAGACTTTTCCCTTAAACTGGATATGCTTACCGAACCGGCGCATTAACAACTGCTCCTCTGTCATCGAGGACATCAATTTAGCTCTAAACTCAGTATCCATGAACGGATTCTCAAAAGAGTCCATTTCGCAGATATAATATTTCTGGTCCTTCTTGTTCTTGAGCAATTGCCAACTCCAGGAGCCATAATCTGCGGTCATGGCTAAAAGGAAAATACCCTTTTTCTTCATGATGCGGGGAACGCCTTCTTCCCAGAGTGGCTTCGGGGGCTCTTCGTCCCAGAATATCCCGTCTAATCTTTCACCCTTGAACTTACTCTTATCCTGATCATGGGATTTCCAGTTAATCACGCTCCCCCTAATCGTCATGATCTTGTCTTTACGATACATTTTGAACTCATTCGGAGGGCACCATTCCCGGATCGTTTTGACGATAGTTGAATCTTCCCCCGTATCTATCTTAGCCTCTGCCGGTAATTCCTGCGACACAATCCACCAATGGACCGGGGGCTTCGGCCTGACTCCCAATTCCTGTAAAGGATGGATACCGAGACATTCCATCAGCACCCAGTTTCCTCCCCAGACCGACTTTCCTCCCTGATTCCCTGCAAAATAGAGATAGAAAATGGCCTCCTTCATCTGTGCCAGCTTATCAGGACTTTCCCAGGGATAAGTCATCAACCTTTGGTATTCATGGGCGCATGGCTTAACGGGACCCCCTCCATAGGTCTTTACCCAGTCCCCCTGCCCCTTATTAATGATAGACCAGGGCTGTTTCAGAGACTCCGCATAGAGATAGATCCTCTCATCGGTCAGGATCCGCTCTATCTCGGAATCGATTGACTCAACCGTTATCGGATTATCGTTCCCCTTCCGGATGACTTCCAAGGCAAATCCTTCCCTTTACTTTCCTTCAAATGTCGCTTCAATTCGGCTTTAGGCATGCTCTTAGCCATCTTCCGGGCTGGCCCCCGCAGCTTAGACATAGGCATCTTACCCTTCTTAGCCGCATAAGCCACCCCCATGGCTCCCTGCTGAGCCCCAGAAACAATCGGTGTGTGACGTCTATGTTTAGCCATTCTTTTTACTCCACTGGTTTGTAATTAATAAGCTTCTTATGCTCAATAAGTTGGGTAGGAGTCCACCAACCTTGAGCCACCGTACAATGCCCATCCCGGATTGTTTCCTCTACATAATGATTGCCCGGTTGCCCCTGGAATTCAAGAAGTTCCTGATAGGCATAAACCCCATTTTGAATTTTACCTTCCCCCCTGCTCTTTAGCTTTGGAATACAACCAAAAAGTCTACGGAACATCACTTACCCCCTTTCAAAACAAACCACATAAACAATCCATACAAGAAACACAAAATAGAAAAGCTTATAGAGAATTTAATCATATTACCAAAGAAAATATCTTTCCCGCCATATAATTCGTATATTCTTTTCATAACTACCCTCCAGAATGGAATCTTAAAAAATACTCCTCTAATAAAGGTCTTATTTTCCGGTGTGTGTGCGCATACCATCTAATTTCGTCGATCTCTTTTTCTGTAATCTCCTGCTTCCTTATAAGAGCCATAATTCTTTCCGCTTCTTCTTCAAAGAACCCCATATCATCTATCACTTACCCCCCTTCTTCCTCCCCTTCTTCTTGGTCCCATAACCCCCGCACGACATCTCTATCGCCTCCTTCCTAAAAAGCCCCTGCGTCTGAACGCAGTACGACCCCGTTAGAAACCCTAATTCCTATTGGGGCCTATTCCATACATCCGATATCGCTCGTCCTCTTCTTTACGGCCTCCGCCTGCAACCCCTTGCACCCCGTTAGCCCACTCCGGGAATTGATTAAGTGGCGGTTAAGGTGCTGTTTTCTCAAAGAATGGTTCACTCTGCGAATCTTTCTTCCGCAGAATCACCACTTGGCCATGTTGTCCCACGTCTGCCGAGGTCTTCTGACCTTGCCACGGCTTCGTGGATGCGCTGGAGTCCCGGCGCCGAGCACGCCTTTTCGGATGTAATCGCATATTCAGGCTTTTTTCCAGAGCCTTCTTATCTTTACCCCTTTGGCTATACACCGGAGCCATACCATAAAGTGAAATTTTATCTAATACGTTCATTTATTTTTACCTAACTTAATCAACTCTCTACTCAAGTACCTAATTATACTAAGATAATTGCGTATTCTAATCTCTGAACGTTTCAAATACTTCGATGCCTGATTATGGTTCAACCTTAAACCTCAACATATACCACTTTCTAAATTGATCATAACTCCAACCTTTCTTCTCTGGATATAATGTGTATCTCGCACAATAATCATTATGCATCAATAAATTATATAAATCTTCTATTATTTTATTCATTTTACCTCGTTTCGCTCTGGCGTTAGGAGTCAACGTCATCATAGACTCCACCAACCGTGACGGCAATAGGATTTGACTCTAAAGAATTCCACATTTCTTCCACAGAGTTTCCACAGTCATCCACAATTCTTCAACATGACATTGTGTCACACCTGGAGATATCAACATCCTACCAACACATGCCCGTATAGTTATTAGGCATCATACCACAACCCTAATGATATCATATGGTTGCAAGATCGTTTCGCATTGTGGAACGATTTACGTCTGATAATATACATTATGTTAAGTTGTGTTTCCAATGATTTCAATCACTTACACCATTTTCGGTATCTACAATAGAGTTATCAACATCTTTTCCACAATCTTTTGAGCCCATGATCTCCCTGGCCCGGATCAGATCCTTGAGGTTGGCATGAGTAATGTTGACCTGCTTCCGGATCTCGATCTTGTCTGGGAGTGCCTTGTCGAGGAATATGCGAGCCGCTGCTAATTGATAGTCGTCCCGAGATCCATTATCTCTTATCTGAGCCACCTTAGCGATCGATGGTAGGACTTGAGATTGAATGATATCTTCAATGGGATGATCTTTCCAACGTTCCATAAACTGAGCTTTAAATGCATCAAGAGGGTAATTGTTCTGAGATTCCATTTGTTTTATTGGTGTTGGGAATTGCTCTTCTTTTTTTATCTTCTTCATACCCTATTAACCAGTCCTTAAACATGAACTCATGTAAATCTGGTGCAGTTATATAGAGGCGTTTCATTTTGCCTCTCCAGTGTACATATGCCGTTATCCGCTTGCTCCTGACAAGGTCGTATATATATCCTTGCGATAGGTGTAATATCTCAGCAACCTGAGCTGGAGTGTAGAGCTTGACGTTTGGATCAACTGCCACAAGTCTTTAAACCTCTTTTATTCTTACATCCTTTTTAGTTGATTTCTTGTGACAAATAGGACATGTTAATAAAAAATATTCTGGAACTAAATCAAAATGTTTATCACAGTCTTTCTGGGCGTATGGGCATTTGAAGGGAAGTAAAATTGATCTCCACCATGAGCTAAAACTTATTTGTAAACAATTCGGGCATTCGATGTTCATAAAATTAAAACTTCCTGGGGCAATAAAAAACCCGACAGCAGTGGTAATACCATCGGGTTAATCGGCAGTCTTGCTACGAGATCAGACGCCCTCGGTCCGGATCTTGTAGTCATTGGGTTGAATACATAACAGAGTTTTAAATGTTTGTCAAGCAAATAATGACAATCTACGCATTTTGGATGCAAAATTATGTCAATTGTCAACCTTTTTAGGGCTAAGTGGTTGATTTTATTATAGACATATTGTCAAAGTGGGTGCGTAAATTGTTTTATCAACCGGTTATGAACAGGTTATCAAACAAAATAACGTCAGTGTGACATAATGGCGAAAAATAAGTTAGTGAAATCATTGATGAATATATTTTTGAGATTATAAAAAGTTGGCTCAATTTATGCTTTTATAAGCTTAAGATCAAACAGAAAGGAGAAAGGGAAATGAGAGAATGTTACCGGAGAAGGATGTTTCAATCAGCAGAATGTCCAGCGGTGAAAATTGATTGTGAAGCGTGCAAGAAATGCGATCACAATGAAAGAGCAAGAGAAAATAGGAGAGCTCGGGAAATGGCCTATCTATCCTGCGGATTAACTAAAGTCAGAGGCGCCTTGGGTGGCGTATACTGGGAATAGGAGAAACCATCATGTCCCGTCTTTTATTTCTCATCGGCTATTTAGTGGTAATTGCGTATTACGTTCTATTCCATCTATGAAAGGAGAAAGGGAAATGACATTACAAAGAGAGCTTTTAGAAACGGAAAAGAAATCAAAAGGGCATTTAGGTATATTTGCTAAATGGGAATATTTTAGGACTCCTAACGGGGAAATATACCGGGCGGACATTACGAATGTTATGGGATTAGACGGATACAGAACAGGAGCAAGATTTGAGGCATCTAAGATTTTCGGATTTTGTCATAAGTGCGGAGCAGTTTCAAATAATCATCATTGTAATTAACTTTGTCAATCCAAAATAAGGTGGAGGTTGATTAAATGGAAAATATAAGAGTGTACGATTTAAGCGTTCAATGTTTTGCGAATTGGGTGCATAAAACAGAATTATTTAGGTTAAATAACTTTTTCGGTCCCGGGAAACCTTTAACTTATCCTCAGTATGAAAAAGAAGCAGAGGTTCATATCCGTCCGGGGAAACGTTGGATTAAAGTTGATGTCGGATCTTCGGGACGATATATGATAGATACAGATGGATTAATCTATCCTATTAAATCGGCCTACGGTGTCCCGAATTTAAAGAAACGAATCGGTAGCATTTATGATTCTAAATGGAGGGATTAAGATGAAAACATGCGATATCTGTAAAAAGAAAGCTTCGGGTGTTCTACCTTACCAGATGTGCGAAGATTGCAGTCACATGATCTACACTGCGATGAATAACAATAACATCTCATTATCCTCCTGCAAGGCTAAGATCGAATGGTTGGAGGAAGTGAATAGGGACTTGGTGGTGGCGTGTAAGGGGGCTATGGCAGCATTAACCCAAAACAAAACGTACCCTGCCGACATTGAAGCAGCAAAACTTTTTTTATCAACAGCCATCTCCCGCGCAGAAGGGAAAGAATGAAATGACCTGGCTGTTTTGTCTTAAACGTAATCAACGCATCTGCCTTGAAGTCTGCGTTCATAGGGGGTGCAGACACTTGAAGGGTGCAGAGTGTAGGTTTAAACCTAAAGTCCAAAAGTTAATAGAGAGGAGATCCAATGGTTAAATACACTGCCATCGTATCCTATGAACCCGGATTGCCTTCCTCTGAGTATGTGCACCTCTGCCGTACCACAGGTCGCTTCAATGGAGATTTGTATGTGGTAATGACCCGTCGGTCGGTGGTCAGATTTTCAGAGTATTTGGAGGCGAGCCGAGAATTTGATAGGAAAGTCAAACAATTAACCGAGAAAGGAAAAGGATCATTATGACTCAATGGGCTATGTGGGGATCTTTGACTGTTCTGGTTCTATTACTCGTTGTATCTTATTGCCTGGGGGAGTTTATTGACAACCATCTGCGAAGAAAACGGAATAAAATTAGATGATTAAGATCAAGGTAAAGCGCTGGAGATGGTGCCAGCATTGTCAGCGCACCATCTTCAGAAACGAGAAGGCATATAAAATCAAAGGGATGCAGTATGTTATCTGCAAGGAGTGTAAGAAATAAAGAACAGGCGTACAAGATCGAAAATACAGATTAAGTCAAAATAGGAGATTGGAGATTGGAATGCTTATCAGAATCCCCCATAGATCGTCAGGTTGCTTCAGGACAAGACTTAATCTCTTGAACGAAGATGATTGTTCTTGGGTTATCTGAGTAAACCTTTTCCGCCTCGACCTTAAATACCTGAGAATCATCTATCCATACAGTTTGATTGAGACAATCCTTTATAAATTTCAAGCAGTTATCCAGATCAGGCCTCTTGGTGTGTTTGATCTCCCTTGCGATCATCGACAGGGTTTTCTTTTTGGATGTGCTTTTAGGAATAGGCATATAAAACTCGGCTCTTAGCTCAATTGGACCAGTTAGAGGATCTCGTTTCCATTGTTGCTTGATTTCAAACAGGAATCTTCCTTCTTCCGTTTCCTGTGAATTGTAAGTCATAACGAATTTGCCACGCCGGGCGAAGCGAGGACGCTTTTTGGCAATCGGGCATCCATGGACTAAGAGCCTGTATTCAGTCATTTTTATTTCTTTCTATCTCCTCATCCGCCACCGCTGCCAAGACACATGCGCAATACACAATTAGTGACACAAACACTCCCAGAATTCCCAATATAATCCATACCCAAATCATTTTTTTCCCCCCTTCTTCACGACGTTGACTTGAACCTGATTGACTTTGAAGACGTTGCATCCAGCTTCAGTGAATATGTCATAAGAAGACTTACGTTTCAGGTCTTTCATTGTCGCATCCGTGTCGGCTTCCAATGTGATGATTACGTTTCGGGGTTTCATATAGCCTCCTTTTTTAAGTATCTCTGTCTTCATCCAATCCTTGAACAACAAGATGTTTTAAACACGATTCTATTGTAGGAAAATTAAAAAGTTTTTTAATCTGTTCTCTGTTTGAACTATCGCATTCTGGAGTCCCATACATTCCTTTCCAATGAGTAGTAAATCTCATTATAGTAAAATGTCCATCATATTTTGTAATAGCAATTTTTTCAACCATTTCAAGTAAAAATGCTAATTTTACTCTTTCTGGATTTTTAATCATTTTATCTCCTTTCTAAACTGTCCATATCTTTCTTGTTGACTACTTAACCAATTAACTATAAATCGCTTCCATTGTTTCTTTCTTCCTTTCCCTTCCCGGTTTCCATCTATCCAGGCCGGCATTCTTTTAGTTAAGTGTTCAACAACATCCACATCAGGGTAACATTTTTCCCAGAATTGAACCTGGCTAACGGTTATGTTTTTGAATATGCGTTCTTCAAAATCAAAGTAAATTTTATCAATCATTAGCTATCTTTCAGAAAGCTATCAGGATATTTTTTTGTTGTTTTCTGACATGGATCATACCAATCACTTGTTGAGCTAAACTTCAAACCGTAAACGATTTCAAAATCTCTTCGAGTAAGCTGCGGATGGGAATCTTCTTCCCGATAACGATTCTTGAAAATGTTTATTGTTCCCCAGTCTAAAGAAAGGTAAAGGGAAGTTGATTTCGCGCTATAAACACCACCAGCTGATAAGGCTAAATCCGGCCTTTTCTGAGTGGCAATCAAAGCCATGCCCTTTTCAAGTCTCTTACTTATTTTGGTAAGAACACCATGAATGTTATATGTTTTTTCCCCTTCCGGCTCAAGATAATCTATCACGTTCATGTCATTTGGGAAAATCTTATCGTGAATATTGCTATAATCCCATTTGTCATCTGAAATTACTTTCATCTTCCAATCTTCGATGGGAAGCTCGAAGTACCCAAGTTTCTTGTTGATCGCTAAGGCTGACATTTCGGAGGAGAAATATTTAAACTCAAACTTCTGCATATTCTCTTTGATTACATTCAAAAGAAATGTAGTTTTCCCGTATCCAGTTACCCCGGCAATAACAATAATATCTCTAGGGAAGAAGACGGTCTTCCGGTGGATCTCAAGAGGCAAAGTCAAATCAATGGCCTTCTCTTTGCTAACGTTGAGAAAATCAGTAAACTCTACTTCTCGATCAATTATCCTATACTCACCTCTATTATGTGTCCGTTCTAAAAGAGGTTTTTGTCCTTTGCACAAGTTATTTGCTACTACTATGGTCGTATGTTTGTCCTCTTTATTGATTATATTTGATTCCATGTACCAATCTTTGACTTTAAATTGACCGCTTTTGACTTCCGAGATCCAATCTAAAAACTCTTGAGTAAGGTTTTTCCTCTTCCTTCCAAATCTGGACATAGCACTTTTAATTTTAGCATCTATCCAGTTTTTGTTAGGATTTTCATTCCAAGAAAGTATAAGTCTTTCAAGCACTTCCTCTATTATTTTAGGGTTAAATTTTCCCAATGTCATACCATGAGATACAGAGAATAAAACCTCATCTCGAATGCCTTCATCACCCAAATATTGATCTCTTTTGACTTCATTGACTTCTTTTGACTTATACTGTTCTTCGTCTGTTTTTTCTAAGTCAATTTTCTCCCTATATAAAGAAAAAGAATTAAAAGAAGTAATTGCATTATTTATTATATTATATACATCACGAGGCAACTGCGGGGGATCTACCTCAAGAGGGCTTACAAGCCATTCCCATCCTTTGCCTGTACCGTTTAAAGATGGCGCAGCAACGATGTAGCCTCCTTCAGTACGTAAATCGATACCCTCAGCTACCCTTGCACGATTGCTAAAACCTTCGGTGTGAGCAAAGATGAAGTGCATCCCGCCCTTCGGAGTTTTCTGACATGGAACTGACAAATTGTCTGGTATTGCTTCTTGGATCTTCTGGGTGGCTTCCGACGTGTCTGTATCAATTACGAAGAGATTTGATATTTGGCCTGTTACAATGCCAATGTTAGCCTTGGGGTTCTTTTTCCACCATGTCCTAATCTCATCCTCTGTGGCCTTTGTTTTCTGGTACGGTTGCCATTTTATCAACGGCGTTTTGTCTTCTGCTACAGGTATAACCGAGAACCCTTTTGTGTGATAATCTAAGGCAGCTTGAAGTAGAGTCACAAAGACTCCTAACCCGTAAACAAAAAACCCTCTCAGGTGGCAAGCTTTGGACGCTTTTGGGAGTCCACCATTGAGGGTTCTTGTTTACGGAATTTTAGGTTTGTTGAGTCCAAAGCTTATCTCCCACATCTACTCTACCACACCCTAATATAACCTGTCAAGCTTTTTCTTGTGGCATCACTTGACCAATTTAATCATCTTTTTAGCAATCTTGTTTGGCACAAAAGCAGCCTTTATGATTGTCCAAATACTGCCAGCGAAATCTTTATTTTCATAAGGCTGCATCAAGACCATACCCTTTTTACCATCGGATGCTGCTTTCTCTACTTTTTCCATCAACGGCGATAATTGTTTTATCTGGGTTGGAGTTAATTTAATAATTACTTGTGATTTCATAATCCCTCCCTGAATAATTTTTTTAGGAACTCCTGGCTGTATTCCCCCGCCGTCCACACAATCGCACTGGCATCCGCTCTCGCTTTCGCCTTAAGCATCTTCTCTTCTGTAAAGTATTGGGCATAGGGGCTGGTACGATGGCGACAGGAGGGGCAAAAGATAGCGTGCTTAGAATAACTCTGGAAAGGAGTATGACACCTCTGACATAGTCTTTCAATCAAATGTTGCCGGAATGGGTTGATTCGTGACATGGCAGCCTCCTTGATGTTTCCAGAATGTCTACCATAACGGCTAAACTTTGTCAAGCATTATTTTTACTGACTTTCATATAACTTTTAGTTATACTTATGTACTACTATGTATTTATTAGGTATTTATGCTGTGAAAAATATATTTTACGAATTTCCTTGACAAACAGAAAAAAGTAAATTAAACTGCAATCATCATGAAAAAGAAAATGTCTGCAAACGAAAAGAAGTTCTGGGTCATTCGATATTTAAACTCAGGCCATACTCCAACTGAGATTTCTAAACTAACTGGATTTACGAGACAGCTTGTGCATTACTGGCTCGGGAGAATTAAGGAGGATAAGGATGGTCGAGCAAGTTCTTAGCTGGGATCAATGGCTGAAGTATCTCGCATGGGCTGTCATCTATATCGCCGCTCCTACCATCCTTTTTATTGGCTTTAGGCAAATATGGAAAGAGAGAGGACAATGGAGAAATATATGGGAGGATTAAAGTAAATGGCACATACTTGTCCTGATTGCGGTCAGATTTGTTACTGTAATGGAGATATCGATGATATGTGTCTCGATCTTTCAGGGAAGCAGGACAAATGTAAACATTATCTTCGGTGTGCAGAGGAAGATGATTGTGAAGAATGGGAAGATAGATATGATTAAGAAACCATGCCAGATATGTGGTGAATTAATGGACGCAGAAGATCAAGAGATCATGGGCGGATGTATAGATTGTCTGAGAAATAAACAGGAAAGAGAGGAGGAAGAAGATGAGCGTTAGCATGAATATCCATCCAAATAATAATAGGACATGGGAAAGGGTAAGCGCTGAAGTATTTGGTGAAAACTCAGGTAATTGTGTAAATATTCATTTAGACAATAATACTCTGAGCCTTCATTATGGAGATTCAAAAAACAAAAATGATTTCATCTTGAAATTGAAGGAAGCCATTAATAATCTGCCTTGCTTCTGTGATTCTTGTAAACAAGACGTTAAATTAAAGTGAGGAAAAAAATGGAGCAGATCGGTAATCCAGGGATTTATAAACTCACTTCCGAAGAGTACCATTCTGATTGTTGCGTTGAGCCTGTTTTATCGCGCTCAGTAATCAGCGATCTTCTTTATCGCTCTCCGGCTCATGCCTGGTTCAACCATCCCCATCTCAATCCTAATTTCAAGCCAGAAGAAGGAGAAGAAAAGTTCGATATTGGGGATGCCGCCCATTCGCTATTTCTTGAGGGACTTGATCAAATAGTCGTCATTGAAGCTGACGATTGGAGAACTAAAAAGGCGAAAGATGAACGGGATGAGGCCCGGAAGCATGGGTTAACGCCATTACTAAAGCATCAATATGAGGCTGTGTTAGATATGGTCAGGGTATCAGAACGACAAATTCAAGAATGTAAAGAACTCGGGATAAAGGATCTCCGCTCCGAAGGCGATTCAGAACTCTCTTATTTCTGGAAGGAAGATGAGACCTGGCTGAAGATTCGACCTGATTGGCTCCCGAGGGACCGGAAGATTATTCTTGATTATAAGACTACTTCGGTCAGTGCGAATCCTGACGACCTTGTAAGAACGATTGTAGCGAATGGATACGATATTCAGGCTGCTCTTTATACGAGGGGAGTTAAAGCCGTTGACGGAACAGATCCTAAATTCATCTTTATGTTTCAAGAAACACATGAACCTTATCTTTGTTCATTCGTTGGACTTCCACCTGAGTTTATGGAGATGGGAAGATCCAAGATAGAATATGGAATGTTTCTATGGAAAGAGTGCCTTTCATCTGGCATCTGGCCAGGGTATCCAAATAAGGTATGTTGGGTTGACGCTCCAGCTTGGGCATTGGCCGCATGGGAGCAGAAAGCAACGGTGATAGGAATATGAGACCGATTGAGTTTAGGTGTTGGGATAGAGAAACGGAGGAATTTATTTATTCACAGATAAATTATGACGAGGCAAGGTTTGCCTTTGATGATGGGAAACTAAAAGGCTACGTCATACACGGGATGACTTCTGGCTCATTAGATGAACCACCTCAACCAAATGTTAAAATTTTAGAAGATCCCCAGGAATTCACTGGCCTCCTTGACAAGAATGGAAAGAAGATTTGGGAGGGGGATATTGTAAAATGGATATCAACCTTTCATGGAGCAGAAAAGGATATTCATGTTAGTCAGATTAAATGGGATGACACCAATACTGGGTTTTATTTATATCCTTGGTGCCATGAGATTTATAGGGCTGAAATGGAAGTAATCGGAAACATTCATGAGAATAGTGAATTGTTATGAAAAGATTCAAAGATTGTCCTTATTGCAATCGTACAAGATCAATGATGAAAACTATAATAGGGTGGGTTTGTCTCAAATGTTTTTATGTAGAAAATGATGTTGAAAGGAGAGATTTATGTTCCAGTTCAGGCCCGCAGTCCGAGAAGCGGTTGCTCTCTTAATCGGTCTTATAGGTCCTTCTGGAGGTGGCAAAACCTTTACGGCTATGCGATTAGCAAAAGGGATTTGTGGGAATGATCCATTCGCCGTCATTGATACCGAAGCTGGACGTGCCAAACATTACGCCGACATTTTCAAATTCGATCATGGGGAACTCAAGCCACCTTTCCGACCTTCAACCTATTCGGATGCTATTAAAGTCGCAGACGAAGCTGGATATAAAGCTGTTATCATTGATTCAGGCTCCCATGAATGGAGTGGAGATGGAGGTATCCTCGACTGGCAAGAAGAAGAACTTCAACGGATGGCGGGGGATGATTGGAAAAAGAGAGAATCCTGTAAGATGGCTTCCTGGATTAAGCCTAAAATGGCTCATAAGCAGATGGTTCAAAAACTTCTTCAAGTAAGAGCTAATTTAATCCTGTGCTTTCGAGCAGAGGAAAAAATCAAGATGGAGAAGGGGCCTGAAGGCAAGATTCAAATCGTTCCTCAAGGATGGCAACCTGTATGCTCTAAGGAATTGCCCTATGAATTGACAGTTTCTTTTCTTCTTACTCCCGATAATCCAGGCGTTCCCCATCCCATCAAATTACAGGAACAGCACAAGGGCCTTTTCCCGCTTGATAAACAGATCGATGAAGAGTCCGGGAAGAAGATTTCTGAATGGGCATTGGGAGGAGCAAAGGTTGAAAAACAAGTAGAATCTCCTCCAGAAGAAATTCCACCAGAGCATGATAAACTATTCGATTTCAGGACCGCAATGAGCAGATGTGAAACAAAGGCGGAAGTGAATAAGTTGTTCCAAGAAGCGGCTCATGATAAAAAATTGACTTCAACAGAGATGAATGAAGTCACTCAGTTAGCGAATCAAAGGCATAAGGCGCTGAAGAAATAAGCTATGGTCACAGGAGAAAGGAGAGCGGGTGGGGAGATGAGGAAAATAGACGGTAAGTTTAGAATTGAAAATGAGAAGATTATTCATCCATCTGGCACAGAAGTTCCTGAAGATGAGCCATTGTTCCTTTTGAGGGCAAGGGATCAATTCTCTTTAGAAGTTTTGAAGAGCTATTTGAAAATCTGTAAAGCCCATAAATGCACCAGCTATCACATTAAAGGGATAATTAGAACAATGGATGAGTTCGGAAAGTTCAAACGAGAGCATCCAGAGAGAATGAAACAACCTGGGATAACAGAAGGAAGATGAAAGCAGACCGGGGCGAAAGCCACCGTCCCATTGGGTCAGGATTGACGGGTCAGACAGAATCCTGCCGATCTGCGAAAGGAGCCAAAATGACAGCAGAAGAGGAATGGGAAAAAAGTTGCACTTGTCATTTGGGGTGGAATAATGAAGGTAAAAGGTGTGTTATCCATTTTGATAGAAATTGTCCATTTCATTATCCTGATTCAGAATTAGCACAACTTAAAGAAAGATACCTCCACCAGCAACAGAATGGGGAATGATTTGTGAAAGGAGGGGAGATGGTTATACATAAAGTCAAACATTGGGTTGATCAAACAATGTGCGGTAGAAGTTTGAACGGGTATAATTGGACAATTAAATTTCGCAGTTTTAGTTATCAATGGAAGAAAGTAACTTGCAAACAATGTTTAAAACACAAATAAGGAGCCAAAATGAGTGCAGAAGAAGAGTTTGAGGAATGGTGGAAATTGGAGCCATTTATTAATAGCGGAGATTTATATGGACACGCTAAGGCCGCTTGGCTCCACCAGCAGGAGAAGATTGACAGGCTGAGGGAGGCCCTAACTGAAACATTGAATTATGTAGAGAATTTTGATCCAAATTGGAAACGGTTAGATGCGATCCTTAAACTCTTGGATTAAAGGAGAAGCCATAAGTAAACTGGAGGAGATTGAGAAAGTAGTTGAAGGATGGAAGAAGGAGGAACTATCGGGCGATGCTGCTATGTGTTTAATCCATGATACCTTGCACCCTGCTCAAATCGACAAGGACGATATTCAATGGGCGAGGGATGGACAAGAAAAGGAGCCAAAATGACAGCGGAAGAAGAGTTTGAGTGGAAATCAGAGTTTCAATATTTACTTGATAGAAAAATATTAAGCCGGGACGAATTGGCTTATCTGTTTAATCAAATTCAATCTATTATAAACAGAAGTTGTAGTCACCAGCAGGAGAAGATTGACGACTGGAAACGAGCCTGGCATCTGGAAATGGCTAATGCCAGCAAGTGTGAGGAGAGGATTAAAGAGTTGGAGGATATTAATACTAAATTGTCAGAAGCTCTTGGGACCGCTATTGAAGATTTTAGCGAAGCAGAACAGGAAATTGGTAGAATTATAGAAGGGATCAACGCAGCACTCAGTCATAATCTACCCTATCTGGCAGAGAAAGTATTGAAGGAACTCTTAAAGGAGCAGCCATGAGCAAACTGGAGGAGATTGAGAAGAGACTTGATAAGGTAAAAGCCGGCAGGAATGACAGAAAGCATCCAAGTTTGTTTAAGGATACTGAATCAGGGTTTGCTTATTATGATCTAATTTCAAATGCTGAAAAAGATGAGAGATATCTCCTCTCCCTCGTGAAGCGGTATAGGGACTTACTCGATTTTATTCCTCCTGATTGGTCTATGCCTTTAGGATGGAGCAACCTTAAAAATCAACTCTTAAACGAGCCGGAAGGCGGAAAGGAGAAAGTATGAAAGGATGGAAATTGGTGTTGGGCATCGTGTTAGGGGCGTTATTGCTAACTGGGATCTCATGGGCACAGGAGGAGATCCAACCTGAATGCTGGAGGTTCCCTCTCTACATTTGTGCCAACTCCCATGGGCAGGTCCGTCTTGCCAACTTCAGGACATCATTCCAGACACGGGAATGGGTGCCTGTGTGTAGAGCGAATGAGGTGCTGATTAAAACATGGCAAGAAGGGGAGGTGATTGAGAAGGGAGATCAATATCAAAATGATTAAAAAGAATGCTGGCAATGGTAAGAAGTCATATGGTTATAAGAAGATATCAAGGAAAGAATGGAGACAGTATATAAAAGAAAGAGTTAGGATTGAAAAATTGATGATAAATAATTATAAGGGAGATCAATTTCAAGGGGATTGAGAGAATGTGGGTGGTGGCGATAGTGGAGGAGAGCGTAGGGTATGGTCGGCACCCACACAGCATTATAAGCCATAAGGCCATTCTACGGAATGTAGTGCTGTCATCCGTAACCTACCCACCCACATTTAGGAGACTAACATGAGGGCTATCGTCATACTGGCAATTGTGGTAACGGCGATAGCCTTCTATCTTCTGAGAATTTATGAGGTGATAAAATGAAAAAATTGATCGTGTTATCGTTGTGTGCTATCCTTTTCTCCTGCACATCTCAGACCCATACTGAACCCCCGCCCGGCTGGACAATCGTGTGTGATATCCAAAGAGGATATTATGCTCCTCAAAGAATAGAAACCGGTTTTGTTATCCAACATGGCTACGATGATAAGCCAATGAAGTCGAAACAGGACGCAATAGATCGAGCATGGGGATATTACGAATTTCTCCGAAGGACTCTACCTATCGAATCTACTTATGAATGGAGGAAATGTCCATGAAAATAGTGATGATATTTCTAATTATATTCTTACTGTCCGGTTGCACCATAAAGCCCGTCTTTGTGATAAACTTAGCAGGTGGAGGTGTCATTGTGCAGAAGGAGCGTTGTGGGGAGTTGAATGAATGTGTTGAGAAGTGGATTGAACATCACAATCAGACAAGGGATATTGACAAGGCATTAGAGAAGATTGGAAAGGAGAGGAAATGATTGAGAATTATTTTTTCTTAATCCTCATCGGAATGAATATAGGAGTAGTTATCGGATGGTATGCTTGTAAAAGATTTAAGACATTCGACAAACTTATGGAATGGTTTGATGAACGATAAAGGAGAGGAGGTGATAATATGTCAAGAGGATATGGACAAGAAATAGCAAAAGCAGAAACTTCCCCCCAGATTGCGAGTACACAAAATAGATTACTTGAACGAAGAAGCAGATTGGAACGGGAACTCAAGGCTGTCAATGAAGCTATCGAACTTTTCGGAAAACACCCAGAAATTTCAGATGCCCTTGATCTTCTATCGCAGATCGGAATGTAAAAAAAGGAGAGGAGCAAGTAGCCCCTCTCCTCTCATTTCTATTACGGTTTCTCTGCAGGTGTCCCAAGATCCAGCGTGATCGTTGCCGCAATACTACTAGGCCCCTGCGAAACGTTTACATCTTCGCTCACTCCGGTAATCTCCTGAACACCCGCACCGAGATCCGCATCCGCACTGACACTAATTCTTGCAGGTCCCCCAGGCGCCACGGTGTGAACAACCGCGCTCATCCCATCTCCAGCCGGGACAATATGTAGCACTGTCTCATCACTGGACGCCCATACGGGGATACCATCCACTCTTGCAGGTCTTCCTTTCGAGTCCAGGATTACCAACTTCACATCTGGAAAATATTGATCGGTGTTAATCTCTGCCATTTTCAATTCCTCCTTTCTATGGTTTTTCAATCGTTTGACCAAGGTTAATTTCCAACTTAGTAGCCATCGCTTCCTCAAACTCTCCGAATGCTGCCTGGAAGTCTGCGAATTGTTCTTGCAATTCCTCCTTGATTTGGTTCGTCACTTCCCCTTTCGGTAGTTCGGGATAGCCATCCTCCTGCAAGGCAATCAAAGCGGCGACCACATCATCGAGAGCCTTGATGACACCATCCAATAACGCTTTGCGTCGCTCCCGATCAGCGAGTTCAACCCTGATTGCGTCAAGAGTAGGTTGAAGAAGAGAAACTTTCGTTAGATCGAGCATACCTCGAATCTGAGGATTAATCACCCCAATGGCTGCCTCGATCTCCTGTCTCAATCCATCAAATGTGTCGCTTGGCATTTAAACCACCTCACATGAAGAGATTCCACTACTTTCCCTTGGCTCTTGCTAATGCTCTGGTAACGGCTACCTTTGCAACTCCATGCCCGACATCATAAACGGCAATGGCAATCAATCCCGTAAAAGCTCCGAGAATTGGACTCAGATCAACGACAAAGCCCAACAGAGATGTTAGCCATGAACTAAGAAATGTCAGGATGGGTCCAAGGATGACAGGAACGATAGGAGCCAACCAAGGGAATTTCTCCTTGATGCCGGGCCAGAATCTTTTGATTACTTCAACGGCCCCCATCACCAATACTGTGTTGATAAAAGCTGCAATCAATTCTCCTAACCATGCTGGAACCATAAAACTACCTCCTTTTCTCCCTTTCGGGTGTGGTATATGCTTTCAGACGCAATGCGTCGTGAAGCTAATCAATAAAATAGAGAAACGACCAGAAGAAAATACTTCCGGTGAGAAAGCCAACAGTAAAAACAATGGGGATCCAGTACCACTTCGTCATGAAAGACTCTCCAGATACTTCACAAAATCAGAGTTAGTCAAGGCCCCTGGTCTGTGCTCCCTGATTATCTTCACAATCTCTCGACCCTTGTATCCCCTAAGATGGAGGACGGACCCGTTGACCAATGACGCCCGGTTGACTCCACCTTGACAATGGACCAGCACCCTCATGCCATCGGTGGTCTTTCCCCGTATCATGTTGGCCACTTTTTTCAATTCCTCAATGTCTATCCCAGATATCGCCCCATCCCAAATGTGCCAGTAGTGATACCATTTAAGATGCTTCCTAATCTTGGATGGATCAAGCCCACCTTCCAGATCGACAATCCCTTCTATTCCTGCATGACGAATGGCAAGCCAACTAAACACGCCTTGCAATTGGCCTGACTGATAGAGGTTGGTATCAATCATGAATATCCTGACAAAGAAGAATCCCCTGATATATGCCCATGCAATTGTCAAAAGGTCTTTTGGTGAATATCCCATAATTATTCTCCCTTCACTTAAAAGTAACGCTTCATTAAGTCTATCACACATGACACTACCAATAAAACTGAGATACAGATAACGAGACAGATGGTGATAACTACTGTCTTAATGAATCCTTCTTGATAGACTGTTTCCCACCACCAATTCATTTCGGCTCCAAATGGTAATGATCATCCTCAAAAATAGCTTTCAATCCTAAAAACTCAGCATCCTTTTCGAGTGCTTCATCTTTAACCATCGGATCAGTCACAAGATCCATGCCTAACCATATCATGTGACGAGAGTTAGGATGACCGCCAACAAGCTTATTACGATCCGGTGTCCGGCCCCATGATGTTACAGAGGCTTGATATTTGTATGCCAAAATCAGACAATGCTGTACAAACTCAAGAACAGTCATAATTCAATCTTCTCCAACCAAACTTTAAATTCTTTAATCAGACGACTCAATTTCTTATCAACAATAGACGCCTCTTTCTCCTGACCGTGTGATATTAGATGTTCCCGATGATGAAAGATTCCTCCTATAAATAGGCATTTCTGATAGGCCCGTTCTCGATCGGTTTCTTCTTCCACATTATTTTCCTTTTCTCAGAGCTTTCAGATCATTCATTATAATCATTTGATTGCTTATTACTGTTGAATTCAATTCCGTCTGTGATTTCTTTATGCTTGTAACATCTTTTTGAATGGTATCAATATCAACACATAAAGTTGAAACCTTCTCCATCTGGACAGCTATCTTTTCCTTGTTGTCAAAACTGGCTACTGTCACCCATGCTCCCCATCCAATTAACCCGGATGCAATTACAGCAGCCAATACAGATACCATTTTATTCTCTTTTGCAAACTGTTTTACTGGCGCCATAAGGTCTCCTTAGTCTGGACTTCCAGACACCGTTCCAGCCAACTTTCCATCTGTTACCAGTCTATCAAATATTCTCTTCTGAAGGCTGTTGGTAGAAAGATTTGCTTTATTCAGAGCAATCATAAATGTTCGTGCTATGCTACCTGAATAGACGAACTCCCTCCGCTCTCCCGTAGATGGACAAAGAAGCACAATAAAAATTGTTTCACCGCTCCAATCAAGAAAGAGCTTATCCACCCTGTAATTAGCACAGGAATAGGGAGTGGTAAGATCCAACTGTTCTGCTGCCATCACAGGCAAACTTAATAATAGAACCAACATAATCAAGGCCAGTTTTTTCATCTTCTTCTCCTTTATTTTTTTGGAGTTTCTTTCTGAGGTTCAACCTTCGATTCTGGTTTATCTTCAGGTTTGGATGCAGGAACCTTTGGACGCTCGATCACCTTACCAGTTTTTTGGTCAATCATTAACCCCTTCTTATTCAACTCTTCCAGGAATGTTTGAAACGCCCTGAACTGTGGAAGTTTCTGCTGTGCCTGATTAAATTCAGCCACCAATGCTCGATATTTCCATTCCATTTCACTTTTCTCATCCGCCATGCACACACCTGAAAACGCCAACACGATTAAGCAAACAACGATGATCTTCATAACATGTCCTTTCCGGCTACCTTACGGTGCCTCCTGAGATTGATACTCCTCGCTTTTGCGAAGGCAATACTTCTGTGCCAGAAACTAATGCTCCTATATCCCAACTACCTGCCCCCCTGCTATTACCAAGTAAATCAACATTGTATGGGTATCCTCCAAGATTTTCTCCCTTTGCTAATGGAGAAGTCCCAGAGAATGAAGTTTTTAAACGATAGTCTCCATTGAGATGATCCAAGAATGGATCTTCACTTCCAGTCCAAACATTACTCCCAGGCAATGTCGAACAATCTGCCCCTCCTTGAGCTGGTTTTGTATTTTTATAGTAACACCATGAATAATCTCCGGCTGACTGATAGGGAGTAGTCCCTCCCCATGAAGCTATCGGAACGCCATAGGTTCCATCATAATCCCTCATCCAATACCAGAGATTATTTCTGATAGAAATCCCAGTACCCGTTAATGCCAATCTTCCAAGTGGCCCGCTCGATGATCCATCATTGCTCCCCAAATTCACAAATGAATTATTCCAGACTTTCCAATAATGCCCATAGTAGGCTATTATCAAACCATCAGCATCAACGACATCATAATAATTCTCTTGTGCGAAGACATTTCCATAGATTTCCCAATAATCAGAAAGAGTTGTATCTGGATCTTGTGGTGCGGAATAATCAAAACAAGCTATATAAGCTGTCATGGGTTCCCCACCACCCGTAGGTTCTCGCCCATTGTCAATCCAGTAGTTCCATCTTATCGTCCAATAATCACCTACTTGATGGGAAATTCCTTCTTTCGAGAAAGCATTATTGACAATGGCGCTTTTTTCTAAAGTAACGTAATGATTATTTCTACTGTGGATAGGAAGTCCGCTGTTATGAATATGAAGATAGCCAAAGTAAAGATTCGATCTGGATGTTCCAGTTGTCATCTTTATTGGAATCGCTGTCGTGTTTGTCCAAACACCGGAAGGCGATCCCATATCCACATATTTAACAGTTATATTTCCGTAGGTTCCCTCATCAAAATATAAACAATAAGTTCCTTCTCCAATTCCCACATTGATTCGGAATCCATAAGAAGCTGTTTCTCTCCAGTTGTTTTCATTCCTGGTCTGACCATTAAATTCCCAGTAACTTGTACCAAAACTAATTTCAGCAGTGAAAGTTGCCTGACCATCTCCATAGGAGCTTAACCAACCAGTAGCAGTCCCATGATCGGATTCGATTGCCTTCTTAACATAAATCCACGTTGATCCGGAGGTTGCCGTAATTAGCGACTTTCCCCCATAACTCCCATCTGCAAGATAATAAGTATTACCTCTAACGAAAGAAACTCCACTCCATGCAGCCTGGTTATTCCAGTCGCTTCCGTTTCCGCTTCCTGTTGCCGATGCTCCAACGCAAATGTTTGCAGCATAGACAAAGCAGGGTAAGGTTAATATTAGAAATAGGATAATCAGAATCTTTTTCATATCGGATCTAATGGCCACGTCCCATCTGCATAAATAATAACGTCATCAATTCTTAAATATTCTCCAGAGAGATTCCAATTCAAGGCGCCTATAGAATGATAATCAGCGTCATATCCCCATGCTGTTATGGTTGAATCTGCCACTTCAAGTGGAGTCCCAGTGCTATCGTAAACTCTCAATGATGATGTGCCTCCAGCAACAGCCTTGATAGCAAACCAATACCAAGTATTTGACGCTAAAGTTGTATGTGTAACGTTTCCATCTCCGTACATTATCACTGATGGAGCACCACCACAAAAATCACAATACAACTGGATGGTTAAATTGTGATTTCCACCAAAACCAGTTGCCGTAGCAAAACTATATATAGTCCCTGGATTAACATTTCCTACAGTTGGAGTTTTTAACCAAAATCCAATAGAAATGGAATCATCATTCAGTTGATAATTAACGGCATGGGTTGAGCCAGTGAGTGATATTTCTGCCCCACCTACACCTCCATCATTCGCACTATTAAATTCGCCATCTGTATCCCCATAAGTAACTGTTCCACTTGTAGTGAATCCAGACTGCAAAGATGAATCTTCACAATCTTCCCAGACAGTGGCATTTTGACCGAGCGCCCAACCACCTCCTGCCGCCACTGGCGTCCCTCCGCCAAATGTCATCAACCCACGTGCTGAAGCTGTGACTGAAAAAAGAAGGATCAGAATAACCGTAAGAAACTTTTTCACTCTTATTCCTCTGCCCATGTTCCAACCTCCGAAGTTACATACCAATCCGTTTCATCAAAAGCTACCACACAAGCTTGATTCTTTGCATCTGCAGTAGCTCCATAGTAATCTCCTGCTGCACTCGTTCTGGCCCCAGTTGACTTTACAATATAATCTGTTCCATCAGTATCGAAACGGAGAATTTGAGCAACTCCTTGTCCATTCTTAATACAGACTGCCATCCCTGCTTCTGCGGCTGGAAGGACAAATGTTTTTGTTCCAGCGTAGGTGTTAATGAAATAAGTATTTGCTCGTGCTTGAGCTTGGGTCACACTGTAGGTGGTTGCTGTGGCCTCAACAACAGTAGGAAGTTTACCAGAAATGGTTCCTGTAGTGACAAGATTGAGGGCAGAGATATTGAGGGTTGCTACTCCAGTTGAAGTTGAAATGGTAGCTGTATCTGCAACATTCAAATTAAGTGTTAAGTTCTCATCCGTCCCAGATCCCGCCCCAGCGAATGTGAGCAGACCATCTCCACCAGTGATGGTGGCACCTGCCGTAGCTGAGATGAATGTTATGTCATCAACAAAGATTGGGCTGTTATTGAAGACAGCCAGTCCAGTTCCTGTCTCATCATCTAATGCCGCAAGAAGACCAGCTGAATTGGTAAGGGTAGCTTGCTTACCAGTGAATTGAGCTTGAATTGCACTTGTCACATCACCCAAATAAAGCAACTCAGCATCACTCACGGAGCCATTAGATCCGTAGGTGGCTGCTGAGAAATTCAGGTTAGTAGCCAATCCAACATTATCCACATGGGTTAGGGTTACTTCCGTTCCATCTTCCCATGCGATTGAGGTAGCATTGGCTAAGTTGATCGCCGTTCCGGTGTCCGCAGGATCGGCACCCAGATTAATAAGGGCAGTAGCCCCACCTGCTGTTCCTCCAGTGATCCCACCATCTACACTCAAATTTGCTACATAGGTGGCCGCTGAATTACCGACAGCCACGGTCGTATTGGCTGCTGCATTCACCGCATCAATGGTGATATTGTCAGTCCATGCCACCTTTGGGGTATTCAACTGAGTCGTGGCAGTTAAAGCCGGAGTGAAAGCAAAGACCGCACTCGTGTTACTATTGAACGTCCAGAGATTCGCACTTGCGGTGATTATCATATCTTCTGAGTTTGCAAAGAGAGCGAAGGCATTCGTGGCATATCCTATCTCTCCATTTGCATCAGGCGTCGAGTCTCCCAGAACTATTCCTCCAGCATTAATTAAGGCTGTTCCTGCGAGAGTCATCGTTCCATTAGAAGCAAACTGGCTATAATTAGTACCATCTCCGATTCGTGCTGCCGTCACATCCGTATCTGCTGCCCTTACTTCAAAAAGGACACCTCCAGAAGGATTGCCTGTAACTTGCTGGACCATGAATTGAGATCCAGTCGTGAAAGCTCCCGTATATTGAAATAACACTTCTTCTCCGGCATCCATGACAATGGTCGAATCCGTTACTGGATCACCAACCGTATCTAATGTAGGTGAACCTCCTGTCGCATCCGCTTGAAGGGTAAATAATCCTGCGCCATCTGATTTAAGAACATAACCTGCTGAATCTCCTGAAAAATCGAGAGTTTTCAATCCAGAGTTGATATACATCATGAATGTTTCATTTGTGTTGTTAATCCCTATCTCTCCATTTGAATCAGGTGTTGCAGTTGGGATTGCAAAGTTTGTTACAGCAATAAAGGAATGAGAAGTTCCAGTCCACGTCACGGAATCGGAAGGTGTCACAATGTCCTTCTCGGTTCCGTTTTCACTCATTGTCCAAACATTCCCCTCAACATATAGACGGTTCACAGAAGGAGAAATAGTGGTATTGCTTTGAAGTTCCATGTAACGTGAACCGTCTGGAGCTGTAGTGGTCAACGCTCCGCCGATTACTACATCCCCATCCTCGTCCACACTGAATTTGCTTGTGGTATTATCCTTGATTTCAAAAATGATCTGATCAGCCGTTAACGTTCCTGCACCCGAGTTAACCTTTATCAGAAACATTGGATCGGTAGCAGCCAAAGCCCCCGTTTTAGAGGTCGTGAAGGTCAAGGTATCAGTCCCGCTCTCATCATAGAGAACTCCCCAATCTGCATCATTCCCAAAGTTGATATTAATGTTATCCTGGATTTCCCAAGTTCCAGAGATGTTTTCAGCCGTATTATTATAGGCAATATTGGCTGTATCAGACAGATTTGTAGAAGCAAGTGTTATAGTTGTTGACCCATGTGCATGACTATCGTCTTCAACACTCCATACTCCAGCCGCACTTACCCCAATATCTCCGTAGTCGGCATCCTTTATCTTTGTGCCATCAATCTCATCTCCACTATTCCACTGGGTAGTGCCTACCGTAACATTTTGTCCGGTTGCTACTGTTAGCCCTGCGTTTGCAGAGACAAGACCACTTGCACTTATGGTACTAAATGCCCCTGTTGACGGAGTTGCCCCCCCTATTGCTGTCCCATCAATAGTTCCACCATCAATATTGACTGAAGTTGACGTCATTTGTGAGAGAGTGATTGTAGCATTTCCAAAAGTAATTGTTGGATCTCCCGCCGAAAGGTTCCATGTCCATATAATAGATGCAGATCCACCTGCCGCCCAAGTCCGATCACCCGTTAATTCTGTTGGGTCGAAACTTATTGTATAAGTGGAATTTGCCCCACCATCCACAAAATCAATCGCAAGTCCTTCTGTTAATACTCTCTCCGCAGATAGAGATCCGCTACCAGACCCAATAACTGCATAGGCTACATCCGTAGGAGCACCCGCCGCCGGATTGATTGTAATCCACCCAGTTCCAGATTTATAAATCTTTATAACGTCGGCTGTATCATCCCATGTAAAAAACCTCTTATCAGATGTTGGAGTGACATTTGCCCAATAGGGGAGCGTTATCCCTTCATCATTTGTTCCGCTCATGGTTATTTCAGAAAGATCAATTAATGTATCATTTGCCATAGTCAATTTAGCCAAACCTGTCATAAAGTTTGAATCATCAACAATGACTCCTGAATTTTGAATCGTTTTACCTCCAGTTCCGTCAAAACGGGAGAGGGCATTATCTGTTGAACTTGCAGCACCTACGGTATAACTTGCGTGTGCATGAGCTGTTATTGAATATGTCCCACTCAGATCAGGGATGTCGCCCGAAACCAAACTTCTAAAACTTGGTGCTGCGGCACCACCCGAAGAAGGCCCAGAAAATACGATGTTGGCATTTTGGTTATCAAGTCCAAGTACTTGAGTACTTAAACTCAAAAGGTTCGTATTTATAGTTGTATCTAATGTAATAGCATTATGGAGTTCTGAGTCTCTTGCTATCGCACTGTCAATGATACCCTCATCAATGAGGTTATTATCTACTGTATCCCCCGCAAGACGATCTGGATCAAAATCGTTTGAAGTGGAAGATTCATATATTTGTGTCCAAGTATCTGTAGCCGTACAAAAACTAAGTACATTCGTGTCTGTAGCCCAATAACTATCCGGTTCCGTACAGGTAGCTGGTCTTGACGCTGCTATCCCGGATTTAAAAATACCAAACCAGAGGTTTCCAAGGGTGACTCTTCTACTCCCCGGAGATCCCCCAGGATCGTTTACTGTAACCGTAAGATCGTCACTCGTTGGCGCCGTGTCTTCTGTCAACCCTGATATTTTTGTATCAGCAGCGTAAACAGAAGTTGAGAATAAGATCAAAAACAATAAAGCCCATATCTTTTTCATTTCCTTCTCCTTTTACTCAATTAATATCTTATCGTTTGTTTCCAAGAGCAGAAACTCAGCCGTTTCCATTAGAATCTTATCTCCAGGAGCCGGCGGTGCTCCACCATCAATACTCCTTGGCATGATTATGCCTCCTCCAATTATTTTCTCTGCAACAACAATTGGCTCATTATTAGCATACACTAACAACGGTAGGAGAGATAGAATGATGACAAATATAATTATTTTCATTGTCTACCCCATGTCAACCAGAAGGCCGCTCCGGTTCCCGTTACGTCTGCGTATATCCCTGTCGTTGCTCTCAGTCCAACTGGTAGCTCAAATCCACCATAGTAATTAGCCGCAGGAACAATAAGTTTTCTTAATACCTTTCCAGTGGCACTCGTATTATCATAGAGGATAAGAGTTACGTTATCTGTGCCATTCGTTTCTATCAATACTCCGTAGAGGACGGCTGGTCCAGTATAAATTAACGTATCCGCCGTTAATCTGCCAGTTGTATCCCTCACTTGAGCAAAGGCAACTATGGCGATTAACATAATCAAGATTCCTGTCACCGTAGCAATTCTTTTCATTTCTTCCCTCCTATGGCATTTGGGCTTTTTGTGTATCATTTTCTGTCATTTTAAATCTTCCTGCTTGGTATCCTCCCAATCTTGTTGAATATGTTGAAGGTGTATATTTTTTATACCATTGTGCAGCTTTTGAAATATGATAAACTGTTTCTCCTATAATTCTCGGAGAAGCTAAACCAACCGTAGCAAGCATTTTTGCATCTCTAAAAATAGCTGCAAACATAGAACCTACAACTGCTTCACGTCCGATAATACTTCCAGGAATCCATGTTCTCATATTATATCCAGCTATCTCATCGATTAACCCAGGGCCACCATAATTTTCAAGTTCTTTCATTAAACTTAATCTGAATTCCTGATCATCTTTCACGCCCGAAAGTAATTTCTTTAATGAAGTATCGGTTGATGCTTTATCTCCGAGGGATAAACCTTTCTGAATATCTCTTATTTTTTCGCTTTTTCTTCTATAAGCATCTGTCATTCTCCCATATTCAGGTACAGAATCTATAATCGTTTGATTTACTTTGTTTCTTATTCTACCAATAAATGTATTTGCATTTTTTGAAGTTCCTTGAAAATCATCAAGAAGTTGTTTTAAACCATCAAATCCCATAACTGTTAAATCCATCGGCTGACTACCGTGTGTTTTAACTGCATCCATTACTTGTTCTATTTTACTCCATTGATCCCGATCTATTCTTGCTCTTATAATTTTACCTTTTGTATCTGTTCTTATATCAAACTTACCTAATTGACTATTTAGTTCTCTAATTACTTCTCTTATATCAAGAGGTCTTGTTTGTGGAATCCTTAACAGATTATCTACATATTCAGAATATCTTGCCTCGACCATATCATCTAATGCTGTTCTCGCTGTACTGACAATTTCTTCTCCGCTAACTTTACCTCGAATTGCGGATTTAAACTCAGGTCTTGCTCTTTGTGCTACACTAACTGATTCAGATCCTTTACCAGTTAATCCCCCGATAATAGGTTTCGATATCTTTCCAACTATTTTTGTTCCAACTCCAGCTATCTTTTGAGCTTGACCGACTGGTTCCATGAATTTTCCAGATTCAATCATCACGTTTGCAATCCTATTGGCGGTAGGTCCAAGATTAGCAAATTTTGTTACACCCCCGAATAAACCAACAAGACCAGCTAAATCAGTTGTTACTCTGGCCGGATCTGTTCTCATTGTATGTTCAAGTTGTTCTAATCCACCATAAACGTTGGCGTAATCTTCCATAACAGCATCTGCAATTTTAGTATCCATTCTCATTTCTGGTGTTGCTGTTTCAAAAGCTCTTGGATCAAATAATGATCTGGCCTTAACATCAAATCCTCGTAACATGTGCAATGTTGTTTTACCTGTTTTAATCGGATGTTTAACAGCTTGCCATAATCCTCTAAGTTGTTCTACTGCGCTACTTGGATATGAAGATATAGCCTCGGAAATTAATCCTGGCTGTTTTGTGGAAGTTTGTTCAATTTGGGGTTGGTCCCACTCAATATCTTCCGTATCCCAAACAATATCTTGAGGATTTGGCTTATTTGGCATATTCAATGCTCCCGTCCGAATACTCAATTACCTTTTTCCCACTTTTTTTATCAGTGCCAGTTCTAATTACTGTTTTTGATGGATTTTTACCAACATCTTTACCTACTCCACCTTCCGACATTTGTTTTTTATAGTTCTCCTCAATACTGTTCAAATGTCTCTCAAAATTCTTCATTTTACTATCAATCGTGGCCTTTTTATCTGTCATTCTTGGAACATATTTATAAAGGGTATCAAGTTCTGTAAGATTAATAGCTTTCCCTGATTTTGGATAAACAATATCCATTAAATTTGCTGCGATAGGACGCATTAATTCATAAGCTTCAGGAGTTGGCAAGAATCTACCTAATGTTTCTCCATAAGCTCCTCCGATAGGACCATACCATCCTGATTCTTTTAACTTATCTTTAAAAGTATTAAGACTGTCCTTAATTTGTCCTATAAAAGCCAAAGCATTTTGAGTTTCTTGAGGAACTGGTTTACCTAATCCAGTTGGTTTCCCTATCGTTCCAGCACCGGCACCACGGGTTGAAGCTGGGACAAAACCTTCAGCAGTTGGAAGATATGTCATTACTGAAGGAGTTTTGAACTTTGTCCATTCAGATAATTTCTGGTTAAGATATTTTTCACCTTCTGGTCTTTTTATATATTCAAAGAACTTATTACGCCCTTCTTTTGTTTTATAATCTCCTCCGGGCCATAATGCTCCAGCATATTCAATAGCAGACTCAAAAGTAGGTTCCTTTTCTTCTTTTGGTTCCCCTCTTGCTATTTCTTTTTTACCCTTAAATCTGACCTGTCCAGGCCCAAGAGTAAATGATTTTTCGGCTTTTAATGCTTCCTCTTCTGTAGGCTCCGGCAACCCTAACCATTTTGCCCCTACTCTCTCCTGTAATTTAGGAGCCAACTTCTCAAACATACCCAGGGGGATTTGTCTCTTCTCTTTAGGCGTTTGAAACATCTTCAACCTAGGCTGTCCTGTTTCAGTAAGGGGGGTTTCTGCGGCTTGTCCTTCCATAAGTGGCGTAGTGGCTGGCTCTATACCTACTTCTCCGCCGGTTTCATATTCCACAGGCATTTGTTGATTCTGGATTTCCATTTCAAGTTTCTTCATTAATGCTTTTCTGTATTGAGACTCAGTAGCATTCTGCTCAGATTCCTGCTTCAATCTTTCCATTGCCATTTGCATATTAATTTTCTGTTGCTGTACTTTTAGAGGGAACATCGGATCTCCGGCTAATCCTCCGAATACTCCCATTAGAATATTATTTATATCGGCCATTTATTTATCTCCTACCAAGTCTGACCCCAAGTCCAAGGATATTGCTGAAACTGATTTGACATTGCTTGACTTCCACCCATTCCTCCAGTAGCTCCCATTCCTGCGCCCGCTGAACCTGCTCCCATACTTCCTCCGGCCATACCTCCTGCCGCCGCAACTCCAACTAATTGAAGAGCCTTAGATATTCCTTCCATCCACATTTGGGTCTTTATAAGGTTTTGCCTGGAATGCTGTCCCTTTCTCTGAGACCATAATTGAGCCATCTTCCAGAAAGGCTCCATCCCCTGTTGTCCAACTTGCGGAGCCATCTGCCCTGCTTGACCGTATAGTTGATTGATTACCTTCATCATTTCCTGATTTCTTTGTTCCTGACTGCGCCTCATAAGATCAGATAATGCTCCCCCGGTAACTCCTCTTCCTGCCGCCTCTCTCATTAAATTCTGATCAGTTATGCCTCCAAGTTTATTAACGTACTCCTGCATCTGCTTGAATTGAGGAAGCTCTTGAGGAGTGATACGGCCGGATTGCACTCCTTGGATTTGCTTCATGAAATCCGTCCACATCTGATTACCAAGATTATATTGGCCCCTTACATCTTCTAAAATATTTGGCATATCAATCCTCCTTAAATATCATCCACATAAGCATGAATTGTTAATCCATAAATAGGCAATTCTACGCTTCCTTTCCAATAGATTGTTTGAGCCTCAAGAATTGGGAGATCAAAAAACACAGCATTACGGAGTCCATATCCTGCGATTGCATTTCCAGGATCAAAACTCATAGCAATTTCATTTTGCCCTGATGCAGTAGAAGCAATCGCCATCCCCCTAACAGCAATACCAGATGAAGATAATCCAAAATATCCTATCACTCTTTTAGCAGTAGGAGGGATAACTCCACCTAAATCTTTTGCCTCGTAAGTGTCGGCTGTAACTGGTTCGGCATCATATAGAGATTGAACATAATCCCAATGATATTCATTCAACTGAGTATCTATATCAATATTGGCAGGGCTGAAAGAAGTATAAGCACTTCCAACTCTTACAAAATAGTCATATCCAGCAGGAAGCGTTGGGGCTGTCGGACTATTACTTGAAAGAGACGATATCTTATTACTTGATGAGTTATAAATTACAAAGAAATATGTCCATCTATAAGTAAATTCTGCTGCTTGATCTCTTCCATCCGCAATAGGGCCGGCAATCGATATATCGTTCGTCACTGATATATTTGGCAATCCTATGGTTTTCCACGGGGATGATTTATCATGTAGGGTTATCCAATCCGCAGAAAAATCTCTTTTTGAGGCAGAACTTCCAACATTTCCTCTTAGATCAAGGAAATAACTGCTTGGGATTACATTCTCAGATTTTGTTTTATCAATAAACGAATCGGGAGAAACGATAACTTGTTGTCCATTCTCATTTTCAACATATCCTTGTTCGCTCTCAAACACGGGTTGCTTTATATATGGAGATTCGACTAATTCGTTTGTTGAATCAAGAGTCTCCGCGGATGGATTTCCTATTATTTCAACAGTTTTTGCGATGTCCGATGAAATCAGTTTTTTAATGACATTATTAGAAGATTTGTTACCATTCATTTTCAATTCAGTAATAATCTCTTCGAGGGCTATATTCAAAGCTTGCCAATCGTTTTCTTTAACTGGATTCCATTTAATCATGTTACCAAGACCTCATTGAGTATCATCCGTTTTGGAATCTTTTCAACAAATAGAACGATATCTTTTATTTGAAAATCAGCGTGCCCGTAATCATGGCTAAATCCTATTTGTATCGCATCTCCCCTAAGTTTACCCCTAATGTTTCTTGGACCTAATTGATAGGTTTTCCAAGTTGTTGACATGGTAATTGTCGCCGTGCATAAAGAGGTTGTACTGAAATCCTTATAGCCATTGAAGATAATGGCTATCGTATAAGCACCTTCATCTTTTGCTCCCTTCCCCTTAAATAAAATATGATGAACATCAATCTCATTATCAGGGAAATTTATCCAGGCTGTTTTGAGAATAGAATTTATATCTGAAGTATCAAATAGATAACCTGTTAATTTGACCTGATAAACATCTCCGTTTACCGAATCACCGTAATAAAATTCGTTTGTATCACTTCCCTTATCCCAATTAGACCAAACATTAACATTCCAATCTGGTAATCTCGTCCATGATTTTGTAGGAAGATAACATCTTAAAACAACACTATCCGATAGTGTCATCTCTCCGACGATTACGTTATCTACCCATGCTGTTTTTGCTCCTCCCACACCTTCCGAACGGCTAAAGCGGAGATAGATTGTTGATGCTGTAGGTGTAAAACTTACTTCATGTGTTTGTCCATTTGCGTATTCTGTGGCTGCTAAAATATCTGTTCCACCGCTGGTTGTTCCTATTCTGACCGTGACTGGATCTCCTGTACCATCAACAGGGCTTCCCGTTGTGAATCTTAAAATCCCTTGAGAACCATTTGTTATGGCAATATCCTGCTCTCTGGCGGCTGTTCCTTCTGAACCGGAATACAATTTCATGGCATTTAAGTTCCATGACGATATTCCGCTCAAAGAATCTTTATCATCCCAACTTGAAAGATCAGTTGGGAAGTCTCCATTGGCAACTAAATTATCTCCTAAAACTTCTTCAGGACTTATGGTGGAAATATAAAGAATATCTTTTGTTTCTCCGATAGTTACGGTTGATAAGTGAGACTCCATGCCTTGAAAATAATTCTTAACTTCATCTCCAATGGCTGTTTCTCTGATCCCGTCAAATAAATAAACATTATCCCAACCTACGAAAGGAATCATACCTTTATAGATTTTCCCAACAGCCCAATATGAACAGGCTCCCTTTTTGGCAGGAAGGTCTACAAGCTCTCCCGTGATTATATCCCCCATCACTTTCTGAATCCTATTTTTGTAATAGATGACATTCTGACCGAACCAAGGGACAACAAACATAACTTCGTCAGGGAATTCCCGATATCCTGTTTCGTCAACGACATGGTAATAACCCGAACGGGAATAATAGACTCTATTCTTATATGTTGGATCTCCCCAATAGATTGCTCGATCTGATTGAGGATCGTATGCAAGGTTGTTCCCAAGAACACTATTGATCCATCCTTCTGGAACTTCATTCCCCAATGGAGTATCGAGGTCTTCATCGTTAACATCATCGACAATTTCAGTAGTTGTATTATCTTCAATGATTTTTACTCTCATCCATGTTTCAGGAAATGCACCCCCTATTCGGTAGACTTCCCTTGATGTTATTCTTGAATCCTGGGAAGTCTTCATATTGATAAGGGATACTTTCGTTCCCTTCACATCTATGAAATCTGAGCTTTCAGAGAGGGCAGAAGAGATATCCGCCCCGATTTTGAATAAATATTTATAGTAGTATCTACCGCTTTTCCCCTGTTTCCTTCTCATTAAGACATTATCTATATAGACAGAACCAAAAAAGGAATTACTCTTGCTGTAAACGATAAATTTAATTGCCCCTATTGTATTCCAGCCTCCGGTCGTTCCCACTGTATCGAAATCTGATTTCTTTATTCTGATCTCTTTACCTACATTATTTTTTGATCCAGCATAGGCAAACATATCTTTCGTAACTCTGAATTTATAGGCATTTGCAAATGTAGCCAGTGAATTACGATCAAACCAAATTTCAGCGTATTCGATATAACCGATAATTTGGTGAAACAGAGAGAAACAGATAAAATCATCTGTCGTTGATTCGCTTCCGTCAGACCATTGGGTCAAGTTCTTTACGGCAGATGAGAAATCATAGATGCCGTATGACTCGCTCCATTTCCCTGGATTAGAAGCCCATAATTTAAGAGCTTGAGTTCCTTCCGTCACCCATCCTTTCCCCCTCGGATCAGTCACGATAGAACCGTTACCTGTGATCGCCCAAGTTTCATCACTTTCCATATCCGCTATCTGAACGGATGGGTTAAACTGTTGAAAAGTTCCATCATCTATCCAGAGATATTTAGTGGCACCCGTGAAAGTAGAAGTAAGAAATCTCACATAGGCGATATTGTTCCAGTTGGGAGTCCCTCCCGTTGCACTTATTGTAGACCTTTTAACCCTAACCTCGACCCATGAGTCATTAACGGTCAATCCAAGAGAAGCCCTTGAAGCCCATGTGTACTGGTAATAATTGCTTCCATCTGCACCTATTCTAAGTTGAAGGGGATTTGTATCGTTTATCGCTGTATGATCATTCGTCCGAAGCCAAAATACTACTTCATCACTCGTTGATGTTGCCCCTCCATCCGGCCATTTGGTTAGATCAAGTGTCGTTGCTAAGGCACAGGCCGCAGATTTTTGTGTAGCGGCCCCAGTCAGTTTTCTTGATCTGTGTCCTTCATGTGCTTGAATGAAGTCAAATTGTCCGGAAGTCCATGTTTCCCCTGATCCTTCACAGTTAAATATAGTCTTTTGTACTTCATAGGCTTTAAGAAGCGCAGCCTTGATATGGAGATTGTCGAAGTAAACATTTAAAGATCCATTCGCATTGGAAACGGCTGCTACCCTAACCGCAGAAACCTTTGACCAGTCAGGACTCCCGCTTCCGGTCGTGAACGCCCCAACTCGTACATTCCATTTTGTCCATTCATGATCTCCATCAGCAAAATCTTTCTGCATGATGGAGGCAGTATAGTAATTAGCAAAGTTTGTGCCTCCAGTTGAAAATTCAATTCTACAAGATGAGATATTGTTTCTCACACCATGAAAGGTATTCAGGCTTACCAAATCATCACTCACAACCGTTTTTGAGTTATCAAAAACCGTGAGATTCAACTGAACATTAGAAGTAGAATAGGCAGTAGTGGTTGCAGCGGAACAATTCAACTTTAGAGAGGTTACAGCTTTGCCCGTCCATTCGTCAGCCCTATAAACGGCATTACTCGTTGATCCTCCGTTTGAGGTTGACCATGTTTCATCTGACTCAAAAAATCTTATTTTCTTTCTTAACCACGGCCCAACGATACCCGTTAATCTTCCTACCGCCGTGCTTCCATGATACCTGATAATGCCGTCTGTCTCGTTAATCCCGTAGGCATTTCCTTTAATATCTATAAACGGAGTTCTTTTATTTGTAGCAAGGTTAGAAAGGACAGTAGTGGCAAAAGCAGCCGGGCCTGATTTTAACGTTCCATTGACAAGTCTTAGAAGAGTTTTTGTGCCGTCATTGGCGTAATTTCTGTGAAGGCCATAAACAGGAGTTCCACTAACGTTATCTGAATTTAACTTGTCAGTTCCAGGAGCCTTCTGGACAAGACCATTATCGAATATAACATTGTCCGCAGTAGGGACAACGGATTTCATATCAATGATGCTTGAGTCGTGAAATGTATCCAGAGTTTTAGAGTTGATAACAATAGGCTCTATAACAATGGATTCTATTTGATCAGATACGGGTTTCAATCTTTTACAATCCTTTTCTTCATGGCATGGACGGCCAGTGGAGACATAAACCTTGAATCCGCTTCAAGATTTCTTTGAATTCTCTTTTTCAAGGCGGAAAAGTATTCATTGCCTTTACTATTTTCCATATGTCCTTTGTCATATTCACCTAACAATGATCCGTAGGCTTCACCAGCCCCCCAGTGAACCAGAGTTAATTTTGCAAGTTCTGTGAGCGTTCCAAGCGCAGAAACACTCGCTGGATCGGTTATTGCGTACCCTTCCCATTGGAGAGCATAAGCCTGATCCGGCGGGCAGTTAAAATAAAGCTTTGTCTCTCCTTCCCTTATTGACGCATGAGTAGGGGTTCCGGTAGCATAAGTGCCTGGAGCTGGAAATACTTCACTAAAAACTTCCGCATCCATAAGGGTAATGGGAGTATCATAATCTTCTGTAAGAATAGTCACACGCTTTAGAATCTGGATTGTGGTCGGGATAGTGACATAATATTGCCCTAACGTCATATCGGGCGCACCTGACAAAACTTCTTGAAATGGAAAATCTTCAAGAGTTGTTAGGTAAGTGCATTTTTCTAGAATGGCGTCCTGGATATAAGCACTAAGGGATGTTGTAGGAACGATTCTCTGTACTCTCGCCAATACATTCGCTAATGAAAGTGCCATCTAACGCTCCATGTATGAAATCAGAATAAGTTTTAGACCACCGATTTATATTAAACTGTTCTTTTGAAATTTCGTAAGACTTACTTCCTATTGTCTTTCTTTTATGTTCATTCTCAATCAGGGCGGAAAGATGATTGAACCAATCTTCTTCATTATTAGCAAGTAAACCATAGAAATTTGTCTTGAATGGCTCGACATTGCTAGCAACCGTTGGAATTTTGCAGGCCGAATATTCAAGGTATCTCAGATTGCTTTTTCCCCTGTTAAAATAATTGTCTCTAAGAGGGGCAATCCCTATATCAAATGATAGGGCCTTAACGTGTCCAGGATATTTGTCTATCATCACCCATGCGCTGACAAGATGAAGCCTTTCATGTTTAGGCCAATCTGGAGGGGGAGCCGATACAATGTAGACTTCACAGTTTTGGTAGGCATCCAGGAGTTTATAGAGGACGGATTTGACAAGCCTTAAATCTCCTTCGTGGGTGGCTCCCCCTATCCAACCTATTCTTACCAAATCATGCTTAATCGGTTCATGAGAATCCCATAGATCAAAATTGACGCAGTTCTGAATTACTTTGACATTGGAATTATACTTGATATACGAATCTGCAAGATATTGAGTAGAGCAGATAACTCCATCCGATTCCGCCATCTGCCTGATCGCCCAGAATTCTTGTCTCCCTCCAGGTTTATTCTGATCATAGGCGCAGGAGTAATGCGGAACCTGTGAAACATAATCATCTATCTCCATGAAACAGGGTTTCTTAAATTGTCGAATCCCCTGTATGAAACTCAAGCCTTCGGGAGTGGACACATACTGGCAAATTACCAAATCCGCCCAATCCACATAGGGAGCTATGAAATCGAGACTGTCTTTGAACAGATTCCCTTCCCAATCTGGAGTTATAATCATCTTAGGATTAAATTCTGGAAAGATGACGGAGCTTATCCTCTTATTGTCGTGCATATACTTTGCAAAGGAATAGATCCGGTAATAGGCCACTCCAGGATTGATTGTCTGAATCCATAAAACTTTAGGAATCATTTTTTATTCCAATATTGCTTATAATTTTTACTAAAATAGTCTGCTTCTTCTGCCGTATCAAAAGGAATATAATTCCCACTTTTCATGGCGTATGAAAAAGGATCAATACCAATATCTTTAAATGGTATAAGTTTTCCATTCACTATATCTAAGGTTGGAAACACAAAAAATTGTCCTCCAGTTTCTCCCCATGCCATTTCATGCGTAGCTGTTTTTGATTGATCTATGGTTGATT
>Ga0209641_10000263_pt1 | contig 46887 bp, 73 predicted proteins | sample RifCSP16_1_FD_184022 | JGI IMG/M metagenome (GOLD analysis project Ga0209641, IMG submission 184022) | Soil microbial communities from Rifle, Colorado - Rifle CSP2_sed 16_1 (SPAdes) (version 2) | ecosystem: Environmental > Terrestrial > Deep subsurface > Rock core/Sediment | place: Rifle... | reverse complement strand
TCGAGCGGCGACGGGATCGGCTCCGAGGGCTCTCGATCTCGGTCGCGGTCCTGCCGTTCCCGTCGCTTGTTCGTCTTCTGAAGATCGTGGAGGAACCTCTCGAGCGCTCCTCGAGCCGCTCCAGGTGGACAGCAGAGAATGCTGTTGCTGATAGTAAACTGTGAGCGGACGGCGCCGACTGCGGCGAGGCCCTGCATGAGTTCGACGCCCGAGGGGCCAACGAAGGGTCGGCCCTTTTTCACTTCCTCGGGCCCAGGGTTCGCGCCTACGATGATGGCGAGGGGCGAACGGGAGGGCTCGGGGGGAACTGGGAGGCCCACCCGTTCGTCTCGCAGCGGGCACCGCCAGCATTCGGCCGAATGTTCTTCGGGCCTGTATGTCATATGTGCTTCCATTTCTTCCGAAGCACGATGAGACTTACAGTTGTCTGACTCACACTGAAACGGGTAGCGACGCTCGTCTGGGTTTCTCCATCTGCCACTGCGGCTCGAATCGCCGCCACATCCTCTTCGATTAGCTTCGAGGCTGGATTGGATGATCCGGGAAGGTGAGCGTGCTTTGAAGGATCGTATGGCTTTCTTGGTCGCGCTGCACGTTGCACTCGATCGGACATGGATCTGCAAGTGCTACACTTGCCACGGAGACCGTCCACGCTGCGCTTAGCGGGGCCAAATGACTCGTGGGGCACGAAGGTGCAGCAAGAAGAGCAGAGACGGAGCCCATTCCGTATCTCGAGTCGATCGAGGTTGAAGATGAGGACTGGTCCGATCGTTTCCAGAAGCGGGCGCACCAATTCTAGGTGGGCATGCAAGATTCTGTGCGCCCGTGCGCTACTACAAGCAATGAGATTTTCTGGGCGGTTGTCACGCTTTTGCTCATTTACATGATGAATGCACCACCCGTATGGAAGACGCTGTCCCAGCACCTTTTCTACAATACGGACATGTTCACGCACTCCCGACCCGGCGATGTATCGGTCTGAATCTCCTCGGCGCCGTTGTGCCAGTCCACAGCATCGCCGTGAGCAAAACCGGTCATTCCCTCTGGCAAGTCTCGATGGCTTGGCGTGAAAAGGAGTGCCACACTCGGCACACGCGGCGTTCGGCGGCCCCTTTCGCCAAGTCAGCCGTCCTACATGCTCGGCGCCGTGAGCCTCGGGACTGTACTCGAGAGAGCTCGGCTGGCGCACGGTGGATCACCTGGAAAGGCTCAAGGAGTCGCGACCGGCCTTCCATGCGACTGCGAGAGCCAGCGTGATGCATCGATCGCAGTAGACGGCCTTCACGACTCCGGGACTTGTCCCCTCATGGCCTATACGACCAGGACAAGCGGCTTCGAGGAGGATCGAATAGAGCCTTTCGGCATATTTGAGCGCTCGTTCATCCTCTTCCTGATCAACTTTCACTTCTCGCCTCGCTTCTTCTTCGTCTTCACCCACCGGATGGGCTCGTCGGGGATGATCGCGCCTCGAAAGACTCCGAACCGCTCCTGATGCTCGTCCATCTCAAGTTTCTTCCACACAAAGAGTGCAGCTTCGAACTTGGAGGTCGAGCCGATGAACGAGGGTCGGGGGACGACCGACACGCAGTAGGTGAGTGGTGCGACTTTGAGAAGGCCGAGTGGACTTCCATCGCCATCGACTTCCCACCGTTCCTCGCTGCCGAGGAACGTGACTGAGAGGAGGAAGGCGAGGCTCGCCCCTTCCTTCATGTTCGCCCACAGGTGCCGAACGAGCTCGTCGGCAAGCTTGAAGGGCGGATTCGTGACGATGAGATCGGCTCGGCGAATGGTTGCTGGAGAGAGCGTCAAGGCATCGGCGCAGGCGAAAGTAGCGCCGGAGGCCTCGCAGGAGGCCTTGCAGACATCGCGGATATCGATGGCTACTACACGTGAATTACTCCAAATCGAGCGCGCAGCAGCAGCGAAGGGGCCGCCTCCTGCGGTTGGATCGAGTACCAAGGGCGCTTCAGGCAACGCGAGATGCCCCGCGCACCACCTCACGCATGCATATGCGACGAACGGGCTGTCGTAGGCATCGAGGTCCCTGCGCGTGGCGGATACTTCGCCAGGCGCAGCCTTCCGGGGCTTCTTCGGCTTCTCTTTCTTCGTGAAGATCGGAGCTGTCTTCGCTGTCTTCGCCGGGGGGCTGGCACCGTTCAAGGGAACCTCGATCTTGAAGTCTTGCTCGAGCTTCACCCAGTCCTCCCGAGCAGTGCTGAGACAGCCCCTCTGACTCTCGCCGTGAAGCTCGGCTTCTTTGCTATCCGTTCTATGAAGGCTGCGACAGCCGCGCGAAGGGCATCATCGTGCTTCTCGACGATGGCGAGTCCCGCGAGCTCCTTCTCCTGGCTCGTGAGCCAGTCACGACCATGGAAGAAGCACAGATGGAGATCAGATTCCCAAGTGCGGACGTTGGCGGGCTTGCCACAAGGGCACATGAGGTCGCTCACGAGAGCCTCTTTGTCCTAGAAAAACGGGGGAGGGGCGGGCTCGATGCGCTCCAGGGCAGGACGGTTGACGAGACCCGTTCCCCCCTCCCCCAACTTGTTCGGCCCTCCCCCGAACCCGTTACTCGAGGGCCTTTTCGACCGCGAACGCTACAGCAGCTGAGAACGAGACGCGGTTGCCGTCCTCGAGCTCCATCTTCGCACGAAGCATGCGGACGAGCCTCTTCGTGCCTTCGTCGATGGCGAGGCTTGCCTTCGCATCACCATTCGTTGCCACTCGCTTCTTGGTCGCTGGCTTCTTCGCAGACATGATCCTGGGCCTTCCCGCAGGCTTCTTCGCCACTGCTCTCTTCTGCTTCTTCTCTTCGTGCTCGAGATCCTCTGGCTGCATCATCGATGTCTCCTCGGTCTTGGATGTCTCTTCATTCGCTGCTGGCGATGATTCTAGCAGAGAATCTGTGTCTCCGAGGTCTTCGAGGTCTATCCTCCCCTCCATGGTTCCCACTTCCATGACTCACTCACCCGAAGAGGTCGCCGAGTTCTACAGCGGCGGGGCCATTCGCGGCGGGGATCACCATCGACGAATTCGCTGCGGCAGGCGGTCTCGTCACCGTCGTGGAAGATACGGATGGCGAGGGAGTCGAGGGCGGAAAGGGCTGGGAACCCCCGTTCGCAGCACCATTCGCGGTGCTCGACGGCTGGTTCGCGGCGGGGATCCTCATCGCGGCGCGAGTTCTCTTGGCAGCTTCGTACATCTCGAGGGTGATGAAGTTCTTGTTCGCGAACTGGCGCTTGCCGTTCTCGTCGAACTCCGAGGGCGGAGCCTTCACGTAGATCGGGCAGCGCTTGCCGATGAGGTTCTTGGGTGAGAGGGTGATGACCCCCTTCACCTTCTCGCGGTTCGCCCCCATCCCGAGAAGAAGGTTCACCACGTGTTGCGTGTTGAAGTCCTTCGACCAGTCGGTGCCGATGACGAGGCCGGTGATGATGCCCCGCGTGAGTGAGTTCTCCTCCATGTCCATGACCGAGAAGCGCAGGGTGGTCTTGCCCGTTCCTCCTTCGGAGTCGTTCGTTACCTGTCGCACATCGACGATCTCGGCCATGTGCGGACCGGGGCTCGGGTCGTCCATCATGACATCGACGGGGCCGAGGTTGTTGATGTTCACCTGGATCACGAAATCTCGAGTGTCACTCATGGTATGCCTCCTGAATGTGCAATCGTCCAGCGTCTAAATGCCCCACAAGAGTTTTCTCTGCCCCGCGGCTGCGTTCCACAGAACTGCCCTGTCGTACCCGTCTCGCACGGCCCAGTACGCATGGGCCTCACATTTCGTGAAGCTTCTCAGAGCCTTGTCGCGGACTCGCTCGAGGGCGTCCTTCACGAGCTCGGCGTTGCCGAGGCCAACCTCGCACAGACGTCGGGCTAGAGCGTCAGCGAGGGCTTCCTGCCACTCGAGACCGGGCAGGCGAGGGATCGAGTAGCCAGCGAGCCGGAGGATCTCCCCGAGGTTCATCGGGGCGAGATCGGGTGTGTTGTAGCGCGAGCCTTGGAGCCAGTCGGGTGAGTAGCCAGTACGGTAGACGTGCGTCCAGCCGACCGACAGAGGCCCGGCCTGGCCATCTCTCGCTTCGGCGCGCAGGAGGAAATCGGCAGCGGCAGGGATCTTCTCCGAGCACTGTCCCTGGAAGGACGGACCTCCGCGGACGCGGACGCCATTATCGACGTGAGCAGTCCGCGGGTGGCAGGTGAAAACGATGTGGAATCCACGGCGACGGAGGCTGTCGCGCATGTGGATTGCCTGTGAAAGGACGGCAGCCCAGAGATCCCAGCCGTTGAGCCCCTTGCGGCGCAGATAGTTCGCGGTGCGGTCCGCGATCAGGGTCGCGTCGTCGCAGATGAGGGCAACCGTTGCACCGTTGAGGCTCTCGGCGAACTTCGCGATGTCCTTGAACGTCTCGAGGTCGTGGCGCGCGGGTGGCTCGAAGTTCCAGACGGATTCTGCTGGAGCGAGAGCACCAGGGGCCGCGATGTAGACGCCGCGTGGGAATGCCGCGAGTGCATCGGCCGACTTCCCCGCCTTCAGATCCGCGTAGAGGATCGAGAAGGAAGGATCGTGAGGCATCGGTCATCCCCTGAGACTTGGAGCGAGGGAGGACCTAGTTATGTGGCAGCTTTGTGACTGTCAAGCTACCCAGTTGTGATGGAGTAGCCGAGAAAGTAACGAAGCGTTCTACTCGAGAATGCTCGATTTCGAGGCTTCTGTACCCCAGCGGCATAATTCATGCGCGGGACATCTTCCGTACGAGTTGTAGCAAGTGAACTCGGAGGGAGAAGCTGGGACGATCAGGTTCTGTCTGATGAGATCTTCTGTTCTCGAGATCGCTTCTTCTGCATGTTTCACAAGTTCCGGGAACCGCTCGAGGAGCCAGGGGGCAGGGTCGGGGACGTGGCGGATGAAGGAGGTTGGATTCACTCCGAGTAGGTTCAACTGCACTCCCCCGAATCGGTCACCGTGCTTCCTCGCTCCGAGATGCATGAGCCCCAAGATCTGTCCTGAGAGGGTGTATCGGTTGAGAACCTTCGCCTCGAGCTTCGACACGAACTTATGGTCTAGGAACCAGATCTTGCCGGCGCGGTCTTGATACTCGAGATCGACACGCGCGGTGTAGAGATACTGCCCGAAGTGAGTTTCCTCCTCTTTCTCTACTCCGATGATCTTCCACTTCTCGCGACCGAAATGCTTGGCGTAGGCTCCGACCACCCTCGTTGCAACGGAGAGCATTTCGAGGCCAAGATCACCGAAGGAGTCCGCGACGAGACCCATGGCCTCGAGGGGGAGGTAGAACCGATTCGGATCTTCGCCCTCCTGGACGGCCTGCAGGCGCGCGTAGAGATGGGCGAGCCCGACGTGTCCGATGGAGCCGCGGACGAGAGGAGGACCGGGGGGAAACCGTAGCCGTGAGCGTTCGACTGTCTCGGAGTCGCTCGATCCAGCCTGTCCATAGCCCCAGGCGTAGAGCTGGGGACAGCGGAGATGGGCCTCGAGACGATGCCAGCCTCGCCGCGATGGGCCCGTATCAATCAGGGTTTTCATTGGGGAAGAGATGGGATGGAGACGATGATCATCACCGACGAGCCATTTCATAGCCTTCCCTTTCGCTCGATTTCGCCTCGATGATCCATCGCGGAGCTGGCGTCTTGCGGCCACACCTCTTGCACCGGATGAGCTTCGGTCTCATGAGGTCTTCCCATCCTTGCTCCTGTTCCACTCGTCGATCGCAGCTTGGAGATTCCGGAGCAGCTTGATCATCGCGGGAGTCTCATCCGTCGTCGGGGCTGAAGTGGCGAGGAGTTCTTGAAAGGCCCTGACCACTTCCTCGATCACGAGCTCGAGGCTCTCTTCGGGATGAAAATCGGGAGGGTCAGGCACGATGACTCCGCAGGAGCAGACCCAGTGCTTCACCTCTCCCTTCTCGTCGCGAATGGGCACCCCCATTTCGTCGCAGAGCGGGACCCACTGGACGTGGTGACAAGAATCACTATTCTCAGTCATTTTCTCTCCTTTCCTCAGAAGATCATCCTCTTCTTCTCTTCTGGCCAGCCGCGATAGTCCTCTTCGAGGAGATCTTCCTCGTCACTCACCACTTTCGTCCAGTCTACGTTCTCGCGGATCGCCTTCACGATCGAGGGATTCAAGGAGGGCAGTCTCGCGAGAGTCTTCTCCATGGCAGCGATCCGATCGAGGAGAGGGGGGACCTTGCCTAGCTGTTCCTCGAGATAGGTGATCCGAGCTTGGTACTTTCTGAAGAGACTCGCCTGCTCTTCGAGAGCGGCGAGCCGGGGTTCCAATGGCGGCGGGAGATTGAGCCATTCATGATAGGGTGAGGCGAGACCAGGACCAGAAGTGTACCTCTGCGGAGGCGGCGCGCACGTCATGAGGAGAGGCAGGCAGTCACATCCGCAGACACCCCCACCAAGTAGGATCGTCTGGCAGCCTGTGCTCGATGTGTCCGAGTAGTGGTGTCCACACTTCTGGCAGAATCGGATCATCTCACCACCCTCTTTCTGGGGAGAAACCCTCGATTTTCTCACTCATAGCGCGTGTCCCCAAATCCTCAATGATTCCGACCTTTACATTGGGTCCGATTTTACGGATCTGTAAAAAATTGTCTTGTGATCAACAAGACAATTTCTCTCCCCCTTATGCATTACTTTCTTGCCCCATGATCTTGTCCACGAGGCTCGCGACCAGCTCCTCTTCCGAGGCGCCGATGAGCTCGCGCCCGAGGCCCGCGATCTCGTCTGAATCGATCGCTTTCTCGACCGCAGGGAGCTTCCCGAGCAGTATCTGGGCGACATGTTCATCGACGGTGCCCTCCGCGATCACGTAGCGTATCAGGACGGGTCTCTTCTGCCCGAGACGCGCGAAACGACCTTCCCACTGGATCACCTGGCCTGGAGTGTAGGGGAGCATCGCGAAGATCGCGAGGTCGGTGTCCTGAAGATCGAGGCCCTCACCCCATGCGTCGCCTGTCCCGACGAGGAGAGCCGGTCCTAGAGCCGCCATGTAGGCTCGTCGGATCTTCTCTCGGGCCTCTGGCGAGTCGCCGCCGTGGCCTGAGAAGAGAAACAGGCCGGAGAGGTCCCGCCAGTCGCCAGCCTCGGCCCGTAGACGCTCGCAGTCCACGCGGCGCCCCGTGAAGATGACCACTTTCAACCCGCCTTCGAGGGCATCGCGGGCGTGCGCCAGCACCACTTTTCGCTTGCGGCTGGCTGCTTCCATGAGGCGAGCTTCGAGGATCGCGGTCGGACCGAATTTCGCGGCCCTCTTGAGCTCCTTTGAGATTCCGCCTTCGGCTCTGTTCTGGTCACAGACCTTGACGTAGGTGACGAGTCTACGCTTCGGAGGCAAATCTCGGTTAGCGAGGGAATAGGGAACTCTATGCGAAACGTAGGACAGCCGTCTTTTCAACTCTGCTAGGTTACTCTTACCTCGATCATCCATACCACCGAAAGTATTCTCCGTCGCGCCAGCGTAGCGGCGAGCCCAGTCCCAGTAGGTGCCCCACTCGCCTGGATGAACGAGGTCGAGCTGGGCCCAGAGATCTCGTACGCGATCCGTCACCGGGGTCGCGGTGAGCCCGAGACGGCGCTTGGCGATTCGAGAGAGCCGATAGCAGGCTGCTGCCTGATTTTCCTTGAGCGAGAACGAAACGCGAGCTCCGTTGCCAACCTCGGCCTGCCATCGGCGATGGCTCTTCACCTTGTGGATCTCGTCGAAGACGACCGAGTGCGGCCGTAACTTCACGAGCGCGTCGATCCAGCCTGGGAGTGTGTCGTAACCGGTGACGAGTACGACTGGCCGATCGAGCGGGATCGAGCCGACGAGGTCTCCGGGCGTCTCACCGTCCAGGACTTCGGAGTGAACACCCTGGGTATACGTTTCGAGTTCTCTTGCCCAGGTCGGGCGGATGGCAGCCTTCGTGACGACGACGCTGAGACTGGGACCTGCGGCGAGGTTCCAGACGATCGCGCCGAGAGTCTTCCCCGAGCCCGCCGACCAGTGGAAATGGCAGCTCTGGCTGGGCTTCCCGAGGGCCCAGGCGATCCCTTCCCGCTGATACGACGTCAAGAAACCCGGGACCCACTCGCGGAGCCAGGGCTGGGCTGCCCTGGCGAGCCCAGGGCGCACACAGGGCTGCGAGGGGGTACCGAGAGACCCCAGGAGCTCCAGAACGAGCCAGGAGGCGTTCTCGGGGACCTGGAGCAGGCCACCGCGCGAGCGGATGCCTGGGATGGAGACGAGAAGCGCGCGGACTTCGGGCGGAACGGTCTCGAGGGAGATCTGCTGCATCGGTCTGGGACCTAGCTGGCTCGATCCACTTGGACCATGCTTCGCGTTCCCTATCACCCTTCGAGGATCCTGATGATCACGGACAAGCAAGTTCTCGACGCGCTGCCTCCGAACGGTTTCCTGCGATCGTACGTCCGCTGGGCTGGACGATGGCTCGAGGCCGGAACTGCATTTCATGTCTCGGCAGGACTCGCCCTGCTGGCCCAGAGCGTTCCGACCGAGATGGAGTTCCCTGGCGTCACCAAGACCCGGGCGAACCTCTACGCGCTCCTCGTCGGGCCGAGCTCGGTCTCACAGAAGACGAGGTCGATCCAGGCAGCCGAGAGTGTCCTTCAGGAGGCATTGCCAGGATCAATCATGACGAGGCCCGGAAGTCCTGAAGCGTGTATCGAGGCGATCAGTGATCGAGTTCCGCAGATCCTCTTCTACGAGGAATTCGGCTCCTTCCTTCAGGGGACCGAAAAAGGGAGGGGCCAACTCGCTCCACTGCGCATGGTTCTCACCGATCTCTACGACTGTGGACGCATCGGAAAGCAGCTCGTACCGGGGAAAAATTCTAAATGCCGAAAGGTTTATAAAGGTAACCCGCGACTTTCGATCTTGGCGGGGGTCACGCCGGGGCTGCTCGAAGCGTTCACGACGGAAATCGACTGGACAGAGGGTTTCCTGGGTCGATTTTTCACGATGTATGCTACGAGTGAAAAAGAGAGCAGTGCTGGGACCTTCCACGGTGAAGATGTGCGGAAGGAGCTCTCCAAGACCCTTAAGGAGTACGCGACAGGGCAGGATATTTTCACCGCGGCGATGAAACCATGTGAAGGATTCGGACTCGGCGCGCTAGCCCTTTGGGAGGAGTGGTGTCACTTGCTGAAGGATATGGCGCGAAAAAGCGAACGTGAGAGCGCAGCGGCAATTCACAGGGCACTCGGCCATGTGGTTAAAATAGCGATGCTGCTCTCGTGGGACTATGGCGAAGCGCGCAGTGGCGAGCCTTGGAGCATCGAGCTCAGTGCTCTTGAGCCTGCGATCAAGATCGTGAGTCTTCACATAGAGTCAGTGGAAGAGATCGCCCAAGGGCTCGCCGTAGATCGCGACATGAAAGACGAGCGGCGCATGCTCCAGGCCATCACCGAGACCCCCGTAGACTACGCGGAAGCTTTGCGGCGGGCGCATTTGATCAAGAAGCGTGCAGACGACATGATCGCCTCGCTGCTCGAGAAGAAACTCATAGCGCGGGTGGTCGATGGTGATGTCTTTGCCCCCATCCGGTATGTACAGACAAAGCGGACGAACGTGATCCAGTTCCCTTCTAGAGAGAGCTAGGTACCGCGTGCAAGGCGCAAGAGACGTCGCGTGGCCATTGGCGTGAAGCTCTTTGGAGCTGTGGGGATGATCGGTTGGTTCGGATCAGCACGTTGGCCACCGCCAGCCCACATATTTAAAGCTTGAACGGTCTCGATTTCAGCGAAGTAGGATTGGCCATATGCAACATCAGTTAGACAGCCCTTGCTCCCGCTGCGGGTCACGTCTCGCCAACGAATGAATTCGAGACGGCTAAATGGAATCAGGTGCTCCTGGAAGTCGCGGAGCGGAGGTCCGAGGATCGAAACGGGGCGTATGGTGTCACGCTCGCGTGGGAAGACGAAGTTGATGTGTACACCCTCTCGGGCTTCGATGTACTGCGCGAACATCCGCAGGGATGAACGGAAGCCACACCTCGACGTGGAGCATAGCTGGGCGTCGTATTCGGCCGCCCTGGCGACGAATCGCTCGGGATCGTGAAGAAGTGCCACCGCCGAATCTTGATCGCGTAGCAGGGCGCGTGCGTAGTTCCCGTACAGGAGCACGGTTGAGGGAGCGAGCTTCCGCTCAAGACCCATCCAGGATCGGAAATTTGAGAGTGAGAGTCGCATTGCAAGCAATCTCCAGGCCAATACCCAAACGGGACAATATACTGATCATAAGATCCCCTCCCCATTATATTATATTAATATATAAGAAAGTAATAGAACATGGGGTGAAAACATCACGCGCGCACTCGAGCGTCGTCACTTTTGGGTATACCCTCTACCCGTGCGGATTCACTCTTAGGACTGATACCACCTGTCCGCGTGCCCCCTTGCCCTCCCATTCTCGCTTCGCTAGGCTTCGTCCCACGATGCGAACGGGAGCCCGAAAGCCCAGCGACTACGCGAAGAGCCTCAAGGAACGGGGCTTCCGTCGAGTTTTGAACGTCGATCTCGAAGATTCCCGATTTGACCCAGTGTTCACATACGCAGTCGCAGTAGGGCCTGATCGCCCTGCGCAAGACGCGATTCGTGAACTTTTGCTGCAAGCGCTCGCGACCGAGGCCGTGAATCCTGCGATCCGCGCCGGGCGTCTGGCAGCGTACGCAGATGCACGAGATCGCGTACTCACTGCAACGCGAGAGTTTCTGCACGAGCTTGCTCGCGATCTCGAGCTCGAGTCGGCAGGCAACGAAAACGCAGGAATCCAGCCAGGTAATTACATCGCATTCGACGCGATGGAGCCGTTTTAGCTATGAGTAAACCGGCCGAGATCGATCGCCTCGAGATCCTGCCAGCGGCCAACGAGCCGGAAGAAGCCTACGCTCGGCGAACACAAGCTTTGCCACTCACAGTGAATTTGGCTGGTAGTTCACCGGAAGTGGAATCGAGACAGGGGCGACCGGCGCTCAACTTCCCCGGTGCGACTCCGGTACTCCGGGCGCTGGCGCCAGTCACCACCGAAATGACGGCGGGTGAAGTAGCCGACGCGATGCGCTCACGGTGCGCTCGCTGCCTTCACTTTCGGAACGAGGACTGGAAAGCGACCAAGAAACTCTGGGAGCGATGCGAACCCGGCTCGTCGAGAAAAGTAGGACTTTCGCGAATGGTGATCCAGTTCGCGCGAAGTGTGCTCGACAGGCCACCGGATCCAGCCGACCTTGCGCGAGCTTCCTACGAAATGAACATGTGGGGCACCTGTTCTGCACTTTCCGAGTTTCGTCGCGATCTCGTGATTGTGCATCCAGCCGCGACTTGCCCCGATGGCCTCGATTTCTACCAGGACCGCGGCCGAGCCGAGAAAGTACAGGCATCACAGGATTACGACGCGATCATGCACGCTGCCCAGGGGAGGAAAGCCTAGCTAGGAAAACACGGTGCCACGATCTCGACCGCATGATTCCCCGGCATGCCAGTGTCGGGATTGCCAGTTGTGGGACACCTACTCGCAAGCGGCCCCCCTCAGTCGCTGTGCCGAGACCCACCTCCGCGATACTGATTTCCCCTGCTTGCATGGCTTTACGCACTTCTGTCCGAGCTTCATGCATATCGTAAGAGTCGTCTACCCATAGTGAACTAGAGAAGGACTCCGTGAGCACTCGCCCGATGCTCCTCATGTTCACGCAAGGTGGGTGCCCCGCCTGCGAAGCTGCCATCCCGGAGTGGGAGCGATACAAGAGCCGCAATCCCATGCAGCTCGCGCTCGAGTTCGACGCGGACGGTCCGTACGCGGAGCACTTCGGGTTGAAGAAGATCCGGGCGACCCCGATCTACGTCTTGCGGGCCGGTGAGGAAGGCGTTGTGCATGAAGGTGTCCTGAAGGCCGATGCGCTCGAGAAGTGGGTCAAGTCGAGCATGGATTCCTTGGGCTGACAGATGCCCCCCTTCGGCGAGATCTCGGCGGTCGCCCTGAGCGTGTTCGGGGTCTCCTGGATCATCGCCGACAGCAAGATCAGCCTTCCGATACGAAGGGTCATCGCGAAAAAGCTCGGTGCCGAATCGCTGTTCCTCGCCCTCCTCGAGTGCCCGCCCTGTCTCAGCACCTGGCTGGGCCTCGGGGCATCTATCTCCTTCGACTGGGGCCGTTTCGCAGTCGTGTTCACACCGTTCTGTACTGCGGTCTCTCTACTCTTGTGGTCCTACGTCGAGAAGAACAATCGAGGCTAGTCTATGAGTGAATACAAAGGTCCTCAGGGAACAGCGAAGCCGAGCGTCGGGCGCATTGTTCACTACGTGTACAAGGAAGAAAAACATCCACCTGAGACTTGGCCCGCGATCATCATCGGCGTTCACCCTGATGGAATGGCGAACATCTTCATATTCTCGTACAAGGGGGCATACCCTATTCCCGCTGTAGCACAGGCGATCGAGCCAACCCCCGGCTGCTGGAACTGGCCCCCGAGGATTCCATGAGTGAAGTCAACCTGCCGATCTGGAGTCTCTGCCCCTTCCGCTCTCCTGTGCAGCCCAGGGAGGCTGGTGTGGCCAGGGTTCAAGATCATGCCGGCATCACACCCCCTCAGGCCCTCGGCCCCTGCCTGTACGCTGGGTGCGGCCTGTGGAAGATCACGAAGATCGAGGACGGAAGGCCAGTCGATGGCATGTGCTCGATCCGCTTCCTCGGTGAGGTCATGAACTCGATCGCGGGCTCTCTCGAGCAGCTCACGAAGCTCGAGACAGTTCGGGCGATGGGCGATGGCCAGCCCTCGATTTTCAAGGGCTGAAAGGCCTGGATCTAGAATGGCCAAGCACAAGCCCAAGACGAAGACGAAGACGAAGATGAAAATCTGCATTTTCCGCCTCGACGACAAAAAGATCGCTTTCCTCGACCGATGGGCGAAGCGCGAGGGAAAGACGCGCTCGGAGATCCTCCGCAGTACACTCGAGGCCTATGATCGCCGGGATCCTGATCTCATCGATCGACTGACTCCAGAAACCATTACCCTGAAAGATCCTCATGGCCCATGACAACATTGCCATACCCGCGAGCTACCAAGAAGCCCTCGACGCTCTCTCTCGAGTTGCCGATGGCAACGGGAACCAGTTCAAGCTGAAACTCGTTCGCCGTCCCAATGCAGCCTCGACGGTCACCCAGCACATCGCGACCTTCGGGGACGCGACCTGGCAGCACATCGCCGACGCTGAGAGCTGGATCGCCCCCTTCTCTGGGGGTGGCCTCTACGTGCTCCAGGTCCTCGACGGCAAGGACGCGAAGAAGCACTATGGCCAGGTCACTCCAAGCGAAATCACCGGGCCTCCTCGCCCTCCGAATCCGAACGTCACGAAGTCGGCCTCGTGGCTCGGCCCTGTCCTTCTCTCAAGCGCGGCCGACAACGGAGCTGGCGCGACTGCCCTCTCATCTTTCACTCTGGCTGGAGAGCCCTGGAACGGCGCAACCGGACCGCGAATCCAAGGCGACACGACAGGGCTCTCCAGCCTTTTCCAGACCCAGCAGGCCGAGCTCGGCCGAAAGGAGCATGACCTCGCCGATCGCGAGCGGCGCCTCGAGATGGACCGTCTCCGAGCCGAGTCCGAGGCCCGATCGAAGATTCTCGAGCAGCGCCTCGCTGACCTCGTAGCCCTCTCGGCCAAGCCTGCTGCTCCACTGCCAGGGATCGACATCCCAGGCCTTGTGACGGGCCTCCTGGGCGCTGCCACCCCCATCATCGCTGCCCTTCTCTCGAGCTCGACCGAAGCGAGGAAGAGCCAGATGGAGATCGAGAGGACCCGTCTGGAGCGCGAGCGCGAGGATCGAAAGGCCCAGGCAGCTCGACCCCTCATCGACCCACAGATCCTCGAAATCATGGACAGGCAGGCGAAGCGGGCCGAGGAGCAGGCAGCACAGTTTTCGCTGTTCCTGAAGGCCCAGGCCGAATCCGCGCGCTCGAATGCGGAATCGCAGTCAATGGCGCAGCGCACCATGCTCCAGACCATCGCCGATGTCGCACAGCTCCAGTTGAAGACCACACAAGGCAGTGACGACACCGGAATCGACTGGGGTAAGGTGATCTCTGGAGTCGCGGCGGGACTCGGCGCCTTTGCTGATGCCAAGGCGCGAGGTCCGGGATCGGGACAGACAGGAGCGACGACGCCGCTGGGGCAGTCCCCTGGTCTCCCCGCAGGACAACCGGCCGCGACTCCACTTCCCGAAGTTCCCGAGAGCGACGCGCTGAATGCAGTCGAGGACCGGATCCGCGCGAAGGATCCGCCCGATCAGATCGTCGAGGATCTGAAGAAGGCGATCGAAGACGTGGACGCGAAGAAGGAGATCGCGGCGCTCGGCGGTCTCCAGGCTGTCTTCGAGGATCGCCTCGACGACTTCGGCCAGGACAAGGCAAATGAGAAGTACATGGAAGCGCTCATCAGCGCGCTCGAGAAGTCTGGCCTCTTGAAGGTCTAGAACAGTAGGAATACTTCACCCCAAGGAATTATCATGGGCGCTCCGAATCCTGATGTCACTGCACTCGTGCAGACCCTGGCGTTGCAGCACTGGACGGTCGCGAACACGCCTGATCTCACTGGAGTGATCGCGGCGGTGAATCAGCAACTCGGGCCCCTTGGTGGAGAGATCAACGCTCTGCTGATCGCCTTCGCGACTGCTCAGCTCGACGCGCTGTTCGCAGCGCAGGAAGCGGTCGAGGATATCACCGTCGCGGATCTCGTCGGTGATGTCGGGACACTTCAAGCAGCAGTTGCGGGGCTTGAGGCAGACACAGCAGCACCAGTATCAGCCAAGTACCGCACTGCGACTGCACAATCGTTTCCGACTGGCGTGTTCACGATCATCAACTACAACGTCCTCGACTGGGACGCCGCTGTACCTAATGTGACTACTGGTGCGGCATGGCACTTCACAGTGCCCGATACCGGCGAATACTGGGTGGCAGCATCAGCCGATGCGAGCGCTGGAGTGCAAAGCCCCTCGATCTGGTGCTTTTTGAATGGTGTGGCAAACACTCTTCTCGGCGCAAACTCCACGCTAACAGGTGGAATAGCTGGATCGTCACTCCTTCGCCTAGTTGCTGGAAATACTATTGACTTCCGCCTTCTCCATGTCAGCGCGGGCGCAATAGTCCTGAATGGCGCAGCCACGAATAACTGGGTGGCCATCAAGTTGCTGAGTCCAAATACGTCGCCCTGAAGGCCTTGAGACATGGATCTCCACGCCATCACCCTCCCCGGTGCCATCGGCGATCTCCACTTCGAGGTCGCCAGCTTCACCGGCCTCGATCGGCTCCTCTGCTTTCTGCCAGAGCGACTCCAGCTCGAACACGTGGCGAGACGGATCGTGAAGAGCCTGGAAGAGCGGGGGGCGAAGTTCGATCGGCAGCTCACCTTCCGCATGCCCAATGGAACGGGCCCGTGGGAGGTCGTTCTCGGGCCCCTCGTTGAAGTGGGGAAGGGGAGCCGACAGCGATCGGTCACCGTTCGGCTGTGGAGAGTCAAGACTTGAAGGGAGCCTTCGAGCGGATCATCCCCGTAGTCTTCTGGACCGTGATCGCTCTCGTCGGCATCCTCATGCTGGCTCTGGCCTGGCGAGGCACCCTCCGCGAGCAAGCGAGAGACCGCGAGCTGTGCGAGAAGATCTGCACGCCTGCGGTCTCTGTCTACTCACCGAGACAAGGCTGCTTCTGCGAAGGCTCGAACTGCCGCCGCTTCTAGCGGATCGGATTCCAGAAGTAGGCGTTGAAGCAGTCCACCGTCACGATCCCCGCACTCGCCTGCGAGACTGATCCGACCGCGAGTCCCAGGGTCGCGATCGATGCATTCGCGCCGAACCAGTAGGGAAGCCCTGGCGCCGTCGCTGCCGCGACGCTCCGCACCACCACGATCCCAGTGTCAGGGATGGTCGAGCCACCTCCCGAGCCGATCGTCGCGACCGCATGCGCTACGGTCTGGAAGAAGTTGACGCCCGCGCCGCCACCGAGGGTCTGAAGACTTGCCTTGTCGAGCCAGGTTCCGAGCAGTGCCATGAGATCTCTCCGTCTGGGGTGACTCCCAGTTCAGAGAGGGGCTACCGCAAGGGATCTTGCCTGTAACCCATCTCGCCACCATGGTGGGAGACTGGAAGGAGGGCCCTCATGTCCGACGACGGCGACAGCCTCAAGAAATTCACAATCATGCTTCCTCGAAGTATTCATCAATCTCTACGAGAAGAGGCATACATCCGAAACATGCCAATTTCACAGATCATCATCCAAGCACTTCAGATGAGGATTATGCTCGTAGACCGCACTAAGAAGGAAGGAGATGCCAAGTGATGGAAGAGAAAGTTAGGGCCATGACAGATTGTGGGGCTGGAACTCTCTTTGAGGAGAATCGTGACCTGACGCAGCCGATCTATGACAAGATACGCGATGCCTACAAGCGGCCCTTCCTGTCTTGGTGTCTCATCGCGCGCAACTGCGCGAAGACCCTCGAAGCGACGCTGAAAAGCCTCAGGGAGAGGACTCCCGAGGCTGAGATCGTGGTCGTAGACACCATGAGCGGCGATGACGATGCGACTTGGAGGATCGCCGAGAAGTATGCTGACGTTCTCTGTAGGTACGACGGGCCGAATGGCAACTGGACGAAGGATATGGTCGCCTTCGATGACGCCGCAGCCGCCAGGAACTTCAGTTTTTCACTGGCATCAGGAGTCTTCATCGGTTGGATCGACTCGGACGACGTCCTCCCCGGCCCCGAGGAGGCCGAGAAGCTTCTCCGGGAGAACGGTCGGTGGCGCCCCGCGCAGGGCACGAAGCTCGATGGCCTCGACGACACCGTTCCGATCGGCCTCGAAGACGCCCTGCGCAAGATCAGCGAGAATCAGCCTACCGTCTCGTGCCTCTACGCTCCCTACCTCTACCGGCGAAACGCAGACGGAACCGCCGCAGAGTGGCAGGAGCGCGAGCGGTTCGTCAGGAACGATGGCTCCTGGCACTGGGTCGGCAAGGGCCACGAGGTCTTGGTTCCAAGAAGAAGTGATCAAGGGGGCAGCCTGGGCGTTCTCAGCTCGCTCCTCTTCCTCCACATGAAGGAGTGGAAGAACGATGACTACTTCTTCTCGATCGCTCGCCACTTCAACGCGCTCATCAAGGAGTACGACGCCGGAGACAGGAGCTCTCGGACCTGTCTCTACCTCGAGAACTTCTCGCGCGTCGTATGTCCACAGCGGCGTCCCGAGTTCCTCCAGGCCGCCTACGAGGGCTCCTTCACCCCGCTCGAGAGGTGCCGGACCCTCATGCGCGCGGGAGAGTTCGCCGCCGAACAGGGCTTCTTCATGGACGCCTTGGAAGCCTTCTCCAGTGCGACCGCTCTAAGGGGAGACTTGCCTGACCCCTGGCTCGCTGGCGCGGGTGTATTCGAGCGAGCCGAAGACTGGCCCCGCGCCGCCGAGTGGTACGAGAAGGGCTGCGGTCTCCCTGTGAACACGATCGAATCCCTCGTGAACCCGAGAGACCTCTTGATCGGCTTTCGCGCCAAGGCGGCCGAGTGCTTCAGGCGAGCTGGCCAAGTGAAGATCAGGGTCCGCGATACTCAAGGATCCGTCGATGCAGCAACACGCCGTCTGAAGCTCCTCGGTGAGGCCTACTCCTCGGAAGCAGCGGGCCCTGACAAGGAAATGCTCGGCTTCCTCGCCGCCCATGCCGAGAACGATCTCGGTGCCCTGAAGGCCCTCGACGAGCTGCGATCGCTGTGGAACTACCTCGTCCGCAACGAGGAGACGGCGAAGGCAGCCGATCTGATCCGGCTCGCCCCCCACACGCTCGAGGACTTCCCCGAGCTCGCCGATCTCAAGGCGTGGGCAGAGAAGATCGACGTCCACCTCGAAGACCCCGAAGCATACTCGGAGTTCTACAACTCTCCGGAGTGTGGAGCCGAGTTCAACCACGATCTCTTCAAGCCAGATCGGCTGCCTTTGCCAAGGGTGCAGTTCCTCATCGACTGGTTGAAGAAGGAGAAGCCAGCCGCGCGGATCCTCGAAGTGGGCTGCTTCGACGGCACGACTGGCATCCATGTCCTGAGAGCCTGCCCGGACGTTCACTATGTGGCTGTAGATACGATGGAGAAGGCGCTCGATGCCTTCCGAGAACGAGCGATCAAGGAGGAAACCGCCGATCGCCTCGAGACTCACCTCGGCCTCGCCGATGATCTCTTCGAGACGGGCAAGAACCTCCGCTTCGACGTGATCATCCTCTTCGAGCTCGTCGAGCACCTTCCCGACCCACAGGCGACGCTCGAGTCGATGCGAAACCGCCTTCGGTTCGATGGGCATCTCTTCGTCTCGACGCCCTGGGGGGCCTACGACCGCGGCAGGCCGTTCAACCTCCCGACTCGAGATCCACGGGGCCATGTCCGTGCCATGACCGCTCGCGAGCTCTACGAGACCGTCGAGGAAGCCGGCTTCCAGGTCGAGACGATGAACGGTGCGAATGGTGTCTCCGGTGCGACGCTTCACCTCGTAGCGACGAAGCGTGAGGAGCTAGAACCAATAGCAGTGAACTTCTTCGTCGCATCTGCTCTCTGGGACTGGAATGCGAGTCATCTCATCGAGACGGGGATGGGCGCCTCTGAAGAGACGATCGTCTACCTCGCGAGACGACTCGCGGTCGAGGATGACAGGGCCAGGGTCGCGGTCTACGGGCCAGTCCCCGAGAACCTCCCGTGCGTCTCCGAAGAGGTCCGCGATTCCGTCGCCTACTGGACTCGAGCGAAGATCGCCAACGCTGAGAGTGGGACCCTCATCGTCTCGAGGTCGCCGAGCTCGGCCAAGCTCATCGATCCCGAAGGCCTTCAAGACCGGATCCTGTGGCTCCAGGACACCGTCTACCCCGACTTGAACGCGGCGACTGCGCAGGACTACCGGGCCATCGTGGTCCTCTCCGAGTGGCACAAGAAGATCATCGCGGAGCAGGTAAGGGGCGAGGAAGACAGACTGGTCGTCATCCCGAACTTTATCCTCGCCGAGCATTTCAGGACCGATGGCGCTCCAGAGAGGGAAAAGCATCACTTCATCTACGCTTCGTCGCCCGATCGAGGCCTCATTCGACTGTTGAAACTGTGGCCCAAGATAAGAGCCGCGATTCCCGACGCAACCCTCGATATCTTCTATGGGTGGGAAGGGTGCATGAAGCTCGGAACCGGTAACACTCCGGGATGGACGAAACACTATAGAAAAGTGCGAACCGAGTTTTCAGTCCTTCAATACCAGGAAGGAGTGACTTCTCGAGGAAGAGTGAATCACGAGACTTTAGCTCGGGAATTCCAGCGCGCATCAGCGTGGCTTTACCCAACATCCTTCGCGGAAGCGGGATGCCTCACCGCGGTGAAGGCCAGAGCGGCTGGCTGTATTCCAGTGACTACCAGCTACGCGGCACTAACCGAGACTGCTGCATGTGATCAAACTTTCTTTGTGGACATGCCTGGAGTAGGAATACTCGAGGACCCTACGGGAACTCCAGAGGCACTCGAAGAGTACGGAACTCGCTTTGTCGAGTCGGTCATCAGAGCCACTGAAATCGCCGATGCCCCTCGAAGACTCATGAGCCAGGAAGCGATCGATGCTTACGAGCTCTCCGTGATCCTGCCACTCTGGCTCGATCTCATCGGCTAAGAGCTTGATGACGCACTGCGGGAGTGCACCCCTGCCGGGACCGATTAGAACCATCTCTCCTCCCGGCAGGGGAAGAAAGTTGAAGCACGTGACTCCCCATGGCGAACCAATCGTCTGGCTCTGCGAGAGGTGTGACTCCGAGCAGGCTGCCTATGCCCCGAACATGCCCCGCGGATGGTCGAAAACTCCAGCCGGTGCAGTACGTTGCAACGGTTGTCAGCGGAACTCCGTGGCTGCGCTGAAGCGGGCCAAAAAGCGCCAGGCGAACCGAGACGGTGGCAACTCTTGATGATCGAGACTTGACTTTTCCTTAGAGTCTACCTTACCTTCCGTCACATTCGCGGTGCGGTGCGCTCTGGAGTCTATCCGGCCCCAGGACAGGAAGTCTGGGCGAGCTGCAACGGTAGCCCCCTCGGCTACCCACCGCGAATGAAACTCCTCTGGCTTGGCCTCGGTGCTGCCGCTGCATACGTCCTCCTGAAGAAGGAAGGATCGCCGGCTGCGACGGTTCTCACGTCCACCCCCGTACCTGGTCTCGCCCCCACGCGGTGTGCAGAGTGGGAAGCCTATTCAAAGTCATGTGCTGATCTCGCCGCCATGGGCGCGTCGTGTGAGGCATGGGTCGGTGCAGTTCCGCAGGGCTGTCCCCCTCCGCCCGCGACTCCGATGAAGCAGCGCATCGCGGAAGCAGAACTACGTGCAAAGGCAGTCCTGGCCACGGCCACGGGCGCATGCTGTCCTCAAGGCAGGATCTGTATCGCGACCATGCCTCTGTGCAAGTCCGGTCCCAGTACGGAAGACTATCTGCTGAGTGCGTGGTGATCTGATGAACTACACACGCACATATGGTGATGATGCGACGCCAGCACCGTCATCCATGCCTTCCTACTTAATATGGGGAGCTGCGGCGCTCGCCCTTTATCTCGTCTTCAAGCCTGGCAAGGCCCGATCAACGAAGTCGATCCAGCGCCAGATGGACTGGGAAGACGAGCAAGAAGGCCGTCGCATGCGGAAGCGCCGAAAAAAGGCATGAGCCCTCGTACTGCCAGACTCGAGGACATCACCTCCCAGCGCGATGCGCTCGAGAAGCTTGCCGAGCTCATCCGCAAGGGCTCGATCGACCAGGAGATCCTCCGTGCCGCGAAAGCCGTCACCCGCGACTGCTCCGCGCGTGATGATCTCTGCGAGCTCGAGGCCCTCTTCCAAGCTGTGAAGTACGGCGACTCCCGCGTCGCATGGCTGAAGAAGGGCATGCGGTACGTCGCCGATCCCTACCCCTTCGACACTTTTCACGGCGCGTCTGCGATGATCGAATCCTGTCGCGCGGGAGCCTGTAGCGGCGACTGCGACGACGCGACGATCCTCGTAGGATCCCTCGCTGCCTCGATCGGCTTCATGGTCGGCGCGAGGGCCTGGGGCAAGGGCACTTCCGGCGATCTCCTCCACGTCTACCCGGTCGCCGCAGTGCCCAAGAACGGCCCCTGGCCGAAGGACTACTTCGGACACGGCCTCGACATCACGGTGCCCAGGAGTGAAGTCGGCTGGGAACCTGAGGGGGGCCACTTCATCACTGCATGGATCAATGGGTGAAGCATGTCAGGGCAGATAGCCATTTTTGAGGGCCACAAGATGCCAAGACGACGCAAGAAGACCCGATCCCGAACTCGCCGTGGGGGAGGGACTCAACGTTCTCGATTCGGAGCTGCTGCGCGGAAGTGCTCACGCATCCGTCGCCGTCGCAAGGGCAGCTTCCAGGCTTGCATGAAGCGCATGCTGAAAGGGCGCGGAACCCGCCGCCGCGTGACTCGCCGCAGGAGGCGCCGCTAGCCATGGCTCGCCGCAAGCGATCAAGGAAGCTCGCCAGCGCTGCCAAGGCTTGTTCTGGCCTTCGACTCCGGGCGTTCCGCGCATGTCTTAGGAAGCGGCTCTCGAGTAGTCGTCATCCCGCTGTCCGTAGAAAGAAGCGCCGTCGTTAACTGAGAGGAGAGGAAATGGCAAGGCACTGTGTGAAATGGTCGGGACGAAAAGGAAAGCGCCGCGCAGGCCATCGCGGGAAGAACTGCCGATTCGGCGTCGTTCGCAAGGGCCGCCGCAAGGGCCAGTGTCTGAAGCACAAGCGCTCGCGGAGGAAGTGAGCCATGGCGAAGCGAAAGAAGATGGGCTGGCGGGCCAAGCGGAAGGGCAAGACCTGCAAGTTCGGCTTCCGCAAGAAGTCGGCAAAGTGCCTGAAGCGCCCGAGAGGCCGGCGTGGTGCCGTGCGTAGACGACGCTCGAGTGTTCGCCGTCAGGAAGCTTCGATGTGGAGGAAGTACAAGCGGTAAACGCTGCGTGAACGAGGCCGGTGAAACGGCCAAGGATGAATCGAAAGGAGCGAGAGGATTCTATGGCCCGACACCGCCGCAGGCGCCGCCGTCGTTACGGCGACCCCGTCATCTCGATGCCCAGCTTCGGAGCTGGCGCTGAGTACAACCCCTTGAACAAGCACGTGAACTCCACCGATGTCCTCGTCGGCGCTGGTATCGGCGTCGCGGGGGGTGGGCTCGTCGGCTACGGCCTGAAGAAGTTCTGGCCCACCGCGCCCGCCTTCGTTGTCGGGAACCTCGGTGCGATCTCAGCCGTTGGCGCGGGCCTCGCCGCTCACATGCTCTTCCGCAAGAAGTCGAAGAGCAGAGCCGAGGGCTACCTCGTCGGCGCTGTCACGGTCGCGATCATCCCCGCGATCTGGACGAACGTGAAGCCGATGCTCCCTCCAACCATCCAGGCCTACTTCGCCGATCCTGTGATCGCGATGCCCTCCTACAGCGGCTTCCTCACTCGGTCGCCGCAGCCGCTCATGGGCTACCGCGGTCTCCTCACCGCCTCACCTGGTCCCGCGATGTCGTCGATGTCCCCCGCTCGAAGGGCCATGGGTCTCCGCTAGGAGCTCAAGCCCAGATTCACAGAAAGGAAAGAACAGACCCATGGCACAGATGGTCTACCCGAATCCCCGGTACCGCTCCGTCACCGCTGCGACTGGCATCGGTGATGCCCACGATGGAATGGTCTACTCCGCTGGAGCCCTCGCCCACCTTGGACAGGGCCAGTTGAAGCTCTTCTCGGTCCAGTTCGGACAGTCAATCCCCGAGCTCCGAGGCACCGGCATCACCGCGACGACCAACGTCTGGCAGGCGACGTACACGCTCACCACGACCAACCTCGACCGGCCGAGCCAGCTCGGCGACAACCTCGGTGACGCGAGCCTTCGCGGCATCGGCGTGACGATCGAGAATGCGGCCTACACCTCCGCCACTGGCGCGCAGCGGGCCTTCGGCGCCACCCAGTTCGAAGTTGCCGACATTCTCTCGAAGTGCTCCGGCGAATTCAAGATCGGCTCGAAGCCCCAGATGCAGGGGCCGCTCTGGGGCTACCCGCAGTACGGCGGCGAGTCCGGCTCGATCGCCACCACTGGGAACGCTGTCACGACCAGCATCGCCTCGAACGGTGGCATCCCCATCGGCCGCGAGTTCCGCACCCCCATGATGCTTGGCCGCTACGACTCGCTCGTCTTCGAGCTCACCGTCGCGAACGGGGCAACGCTGGCGTTCAGCACCACGACGGCGGATGGGCAGCCTACCCTCGTTTGGGTACTTTTGCTCGTCGACTTCATGACTGATGTCCGCTGAGACTGATAGTGAAATAGGACTCACCGAGGAATGAGCTTCGGTGATGCAACGAGGGGAGGAAGGGGGACGGTCCCCAACCCTTCCTCCTCTTCACCCCAGGAGGATCCGTGGCGCCTAATCCAAGAATCCTCCCGGGATACGGCGGCTCCCTCGTCGCCATCACCGCCCAGGCCACGCTCAACCCCGGCGACTCGATCGACCTCCCCATCGATGCCCTGCGCAACAATCTCGGTGAGAACGTCCTCGTCGATACTCTGCGCTGGACCATCGACGTCCAACAGCAAGTCGAATCCGCAGATCCGCCCACCTCGCCAGTCGGCTTCCCCGGCGCTGGCGTCACCATCTCCATGCGGTTCGGCGACAAGCCCCTCACGGGCGGCGAGGTCCCCATCTACTGCCTCGGCCCCGCGGTTGGCCAAGACGTCGAAACAAGTATACTGGGAGTAGCAGACGACACTACCACTGAGATGCTCCTCGGCTCCTTCTCCTCGGGCGTCTGGGAGCTCGACCATCCGATGTCCATGGATCAAGGGCAGGCCCTCTCGATCCATCTCACCCACCAAGGCCTCTTGAACCTCCCGTGCGTCGTCTCCCTCGCCTTGACGGGGCGGGCCGGCCGCGATCTGCCGCGGAGCCGCTGGCTTCCCTACGTCGCAGCGTTCGTTCCCCCCGCGTTCGATCCCACCGTCCCGACGAGCGTAGCCCCAACCATCGTCAGCTCGACCGAACGCGACCTCGTGAACCGGACAGGGGCTACCCTCGAGATCTCCCGCTTCATCGGCCGGCTCATGCGCCTCGGTGTCTCAGGGAGTCCTCTCGGGGGTGGAAACGTCGTCCAGAACGCGGAGAAGGTCTTCGCCACCGTCCAAGGCGGGATCTCCGATCAACCCACCTCGGAGTGGTTTCCGTCAGCCCTCGACAGCTTCCTCACCATCACCATGAGCGATTCCAGGGCGAACGACAACATCCCTGTCGCCCAGCAGTTCCGCATGGTCTTCGAGCCCGAACGGCGCTCGTGGGAATGTCCTCACGAGCTCGAGGAGAATGGCTACTACATCGTCGAGCTCACCCTCGCGGTGCCGGCTGTCCTCGATGCATCCGTCCAGCCCTCGATCGCCATGATCGGCTCGTGGGAAGGGGCCTAGCCACATGGTCTATGCTGCCCCTCTCGTCCTTGGCTCCGAGCTCACCATCACCCGTGGGCAGACCCTGCGGTTTGCCTCGGTGGATCTCGCGCCGAAAGTCCTCGTCCCCTACGAGGTGAACTCGATCCGAATGCTCGGCTACCCCTCGATCGAGGTCGAAGACGTCGCGGCCGGGCCCTCGACTGCACTGCGAGGCTTCCTCAAGTTCAAGTTCGAGGTCGGCAACTTTTTGCCCCTCACCGATCACTTCGTCCCGATGTGGAACCTCTGCCCGGTTCGCCAGTCCATCACCGAGCTCGGCGGGTACTACGAGTGGCGCTTTCGCGAGCCCATGCTCATCACACCAGGTGGCCGGATCGACGCTCAGGTGAGCCTTCAAGCAGACACCCCGAACCCCGGGGTCACCCCGATCTTCGTCGCCGTGTCCTACGCTGGCCGACTCCGTCCGGACCTCGAGAGCCTCCCCGCCATGACCGATGTCCCCTTCTGCTCAGCCTGGGACACGACCGTCGCTGGCAACCAGGGCACCGCGAACGACTGGAATACCCTACGGAATCCACTCGCGACGACCATCGATGTCCACTCGCTCATCGCGCGCATCCAGGACGACACGACCGGCCTCGACGGCGACGACGCGACCGAGCTCCAGATCTTCGACCCCTGGGGCCGCGCGGTGAACCGCTTCGGCACCATCGAGTTCCACGCGGAGTTCCCCACCGACACGCGCGAGTTCCCCTACTGCGGCTCCCTCGAGTCGGATCAGCACTTCGCGGTGAGGCTCACGACGCCTCCGAGTGCCACGTATCGGCCCATGATCTCCTACCTCGGTTCAAGGAGAGAGAGGCTGCCCTAGATGAACGTCTCCCTCTTCTCACCTTTCTCGAACATCTCGCCGGGTGGCGTGAAGACTCCCGACACCTCGGGATGCTTCGTGAACTTCTACAAATCCCCGATCTGGATCGAAGACATGATCTTTGACTGGGACTGGGTAGTTCCATCGAGAACCGCTCAGACCTACGGGACCCCACTCGGTGATGCTATCCGGGTTTCACTCAGGTATCGCAACAATCCGATGACCAACGGATTCGTCCCAGTGAACCTCCTCGCGAGGGCTGAGAACTGGCGGGCGAATACCCCGCCCTTCCTCGCCGAAGGCGAATCCGTTCACACCACCTACACGTGGCACTTCCCCTGCCCCCTCTGGCTTCCTCCCAACGTCCCACTCTCCATCGAGGTCTTTCATCAAAACGACTTCGTGGTGGACGTCGCAGCCGAAGCCCAGGATGTAAATATCACTGCGCGTGGATACCTCGACGAGTCGGACGAGGTCCCCGACTACATCGACATCCCGTACGCGACTGCCTTTCTCGGCGCCGTACAGTCGAATGTCGTCGGCGCGACGACCGGGCTGGAGCCCCCCATCGTCGAGCAGACTGCCCAGACCGATCTTTTCAACCCCTTCACCGAGCCCTTGAACGTCGCACGTCTCCAGTACGAGATCTCCGTCTCGTCACACGGAGTCGATACCTCGTCGGCTGCGAACGCGAACTTCGCCCCCACCGACGCGACTTCGGCCCAGGATCAGACGTCCCAGCTCCTCGCGGGGCAGAACTACGCCCTCGACCGCCGCTACGTCATGATCAAGATGACCTCGAGTTCCGGACGATCACTCATCAAGCAGTTCGTTCCGCTTGGCTCCGTCATCAGCAGCAATTCCCGATCGCTCGACACGAAGGCCATCCTAGACCCCGGGGCCTACTACATCGCGTTCCTCCAGGAACAGATGCCCCTCTTCACCGATCGCGAGGAACTCCCCTTCCAGATGCGAACGGGCCTCTCGCTCGTCGGAACGCGGCGCGTCACCGTGGACGAAGCCTTGAACACCTATCGGTGAGGATGATCCGATGCCTACGCCCACCGACGCTGTCTCCCTCGCGACCCAGGAAGCCGCGGGCAACATCCAGATCAAGAACTTCGACTTCCCGTGGCAGTCCTTCTTCGATGACACCCAGCTCGGCCAAGCCATCGCCGTCCAGCCGCCCAACGAGCCGATCGTCCCCGACACGCGAGTCACGGTCCCCACCCCTGGCTTCGGCGTGGGACTCCATCCCGACTCGCAAGTCCCAGTCGCCGTGAAGTTCAAGAGCTCGGCCGGTGTCTCCGACAGCCAGGTCGTGGTTCTCGTCCCGGGGCAGATCGCGTATCCCCACGGCTGCGCGCCCTTCTCGGGCCTCGACGTGGGCCTCCCCTTCGGCTGGCTTGGGGGAGGGAGTGCTCAGATCGTGATCATGAAGACCCCCGCGGCTGCGGTGTGGTGGTCCTTCAGTTCCGAGGTCGTGATCCAGCGCCAGAGGGTCGTCATCCAAGCGGATGGGGCCGCGCCGACGTTCTCCCTCGGGCTGCCGACCGGGTTCCCGTGGAAGAACGCGCTGCGCTACAACGCGGTGACTCCGACCGCGCCTTTTCCGCAGGGGGCAGACGCGATCATCTCGGCCTCGCCGACGCGGACCGAGCTGAAGCTCCGGCTCACGACTCTCGCGGCCGATGCGCGGGTCCTCATGCTGGTGCGCAACTCACAGGCCTTCGACACTGGGATTGGAGACCCCGCGACGCTTTCGAACGAGGTCGAGGCAGTCCCCATCCTCTTCTCCGCGATCATCGGTGCCTTTCTCTACTTCCCGACCGCGGGCTTCAGCTTCCCGGTGAATGGAGTCCAGAACGCTGCTGCGACAGGACAGGGCGATCACTACCCGGGCGTCCTCCTCGCCGGAGACGATGCTACTTTCTGCATTCTCAATGAAAGTGGGAATGCTGCGCTGACAGGCGCTTTTGTGGACATCGTCCGGTACGGCCTGATTTAGAGGGAAGAATGGATTTCTAGGAAAAGCCTACCTTTATGGCCCTCTACATCAAATCCCTCGGCGAATGCGCCTCCTGCGACTCCCTGAGCCCAGGGTCTTCAGGGCCCGGTCCCAGGCCGCCCGAGCCGCCTGGTTCTCCCGAGGGGCCAGGGCCCTCGCCCGGTGAGCCCCCGCCGATGGTCTGCGGCGAGCGTGGCTTCCCTTGGCTCTGGGTGCTCCTCGCTGGCGCGGTCGGCTACTACTGGAAGAAGGGTACCTAGATGGGGATCTATCGCAAGGTGTACCAGCCGTTCGGCGGTACGTACTTTGAGGAAATGGCTGCACAGGCTGCTGCTGCACAGGCTGCTGCTGCACAGACGGTGGGCACAACCATGGTTCGAGAAGGGCCCCAGTACCAGCTCGATTGGCCCGGCATCGCGGGCACCGCGGAGAGACTCGGCATCGCGGCGAATCAGATCGCGACCGGAGCCCAGCCGATGGATCCAGGCGCAGGCGTCCTCGCTCCGGGTGCGTCTCCCGAAGCCCCTCCGGCCTCTATCCAGGCTCCTCCGGAGGGGACGCCAGGTGTCGCTGCCGCCTCGACATCACCCTGGCTTCTCATCGGAGGGGCCGCCCTCGTCTACTTCGTCTTCGTGAAATAGGGCCCTCTCTCGATGCCGACCGGGATCACAACCACCGTGGGTCGAGTGCCGATCCCCTTCGCGGGCTTCGGCAGCTATGGTGCTACGCTTCTCGATCTTCCAGGCGACATGCGAGATCGAGCGGCTATCGTCGATCAGCAGATTCGTGCACTCATGATCGATGTCGATGCGAACTGGCAATCGATCCCGAACGACGTCCGCGAAGCTTGGTATTCTTTCGTCACCGAGTGGACTCACTTCACAGGACAGGACGAGGGGGCAGGTGAGGGCTGGCTCTACGGCGAGGGTGTCGGAAACTGGTGGAGTGCTGGCTCAGTCTCGATGGACGCGATCAACCAACGAGCTCAAGAGATCATCGACTGGCGGCGCAAGATTAGTGGATTCATCGGCGCGCTTTCCTCGCCAGAGCCAACGCCCCCTCCACCCCCAACCGATCCGCTTGGCCTGTCCAAGATCGGTGCCATGCTTCCTTGGATCATCGGCGGGATCGTCGCGATCTACGTCCTCCCAGTCCTCTTCAAGAAGGAGTGATCTCGTGGCACTCGTGGACATCGAGCAGTGGCGGGCTGAGCGGGGCTTCTCCGGACCGGGGGCTACTCCTTCTCCGTCGAACGCCCTTCCAGCCCCCTCGAACTCCCCTCCCGACCCCCAGGTCGAGGCCATGGCCGAGGAGATCGCGCGCCAGGCTGATCTCATCCGTGCGCTCCAAGGTGCCCTGCGGGAGTACGTGGACCGCGAGGAGCGAGCCCGCCTCGTGGCCATGAACGCGGCTCGCCGATCCCCCACGGCGCGCGTGAAGCGCCGGCCGAGGGCGAAGCCAGCCCCGATCTCCCCGAAATCAGTCGTCTAGGAGGCCTCCATGGCCAGCTACATGCACAATCCGATGTTCGGACAGGACGACAGCTACGACTCCGGGTGGGGATACGATGCCGGAGGCTCGGGCTACGACGCTGGTTACGATTCGGGTGGAATCAGTGCCCACGACATCTTCAACGTCGGTGGGAAGCTCATCGACCTCGCCGGCCGGATCATCGCCCCCGAGACGTACCAGCAGACCTATCCGGGGGCCCAGTACCCACCCGTGTACACCGGGCCGACCTCGAGTCTTCCTGCAGGGGTGCGTGCGGGCACTGTAGGCGCGGCCGGCTCCATCGACTCGAACGTGCTCCTCATCGGGGGCCTCGGTCTCGCTGCCCTCATCCTCTTCCGGAAGAAGTGAGGCCGAGTTGAGTGAGGAGAAAAAGGAAGCGTCCGATGAGCCCACCCCACGACAGCCCACCTTCGTCGATGCCCTCGCCGAGCTCGCGAAGGCCCTCGGAGGTGGTGGACGTGGAGTGGATCGAGGTCGAGGGGGCCCTACCGCCAAGGTCACCCGAGCCCCCCGTCGATCTTGCTGCTCGGGCAAGAGGTAGAGCTGGGAGGAGGGGGCAGGGCGCGCGTCGTTCCCGAGAGAACGCGTCCACCCAGGTCCTCTCCTCCCCGCCGTGCGTCTTCTGCAAAGACGTCGGCTCGCGGATGATCCTCGTTCCTGGCCTTCCCCTCGCCGTTCCCATCTGCAAGCGCTGCGAAGGCTTCTCGAGCTTGGCTCTTCGGCTGATTCGCTAGGAGGACTCGATGTACACAGGATGCTGCTCCTCGGGGCCCGCTGGGCTCTCACGCTTCGGGCAGGATGAGACCGGAAGTGCAGTGGCAACTGAGGCAGGAGCGACCACCGCCGCGCTCTCTCCCATGGCTCGGCAGAACCACGAGTTTCCGTGGGCGAAGCTCTTCGGCGTCTCCGTTCTCGCCGGCCTCACCATCAACTACCTTGTGAAAAGGAGGGGCTAGCCATGCCGATGCCTGTCGATCCAGCAACCGGACTTCCGTTCGCTCCCAGCGTCCCTCCCGGCTGGTCCATCAGCCCCGAGGGCATCCCCGTCGATCCCACCGGCGTTCTCCATCCTGAGATGGTGAATGGAGCTGGCGCTGCTGCTGCCTCGGCCTTCCCCCTCGCCTCGACCGCGGTGGGGGCAGTCGCGGGCTACTTCCTCGGCAAGGGGAAGGGCAAGGAGCAGCTCTACGCGGGCCTCGGAGCTGCCGTGGGCTACTTCATGAAGCCCCTGGGGTAGAGCGTGGCCGATCCGTTCGCACCCTTCCCTGCGGTCGGAGGAGAGCCCTTCTCCTCGAACGACATGCGGTATCCCTTGATACCGTGGGCGGAGTCTCTCTTGGCTGCTCCATTCGCTCCTGATTCGGCATTCATCGGTGCTTTCGGCCAGCTCGTCGCGCAGGAAGAGACACCGATCGTCACCATCGACTTTCCGTACAACATCAACACAGCGTACGTCACACCGACGACCGCGAATGGTGGAACGGTCACTCAGGCGAACAGCCAGGCAGTCTTGCAGACATCAGCGGCTGCGAACGGCTCGGCGACCTTGAACTCGATCATCGCGGCGCGCTACCTGCCTGGACAGGGGAAGATCATCCGCTTCACCGCGATCTTCACTCCAGGCGTTGCGAACGCGACCCAGATCATCGGCGCGGGGGATGACAACGACGGATACTTCTTCGGCTACCAGGGTGCAACTTTCGGGCTCTTCCGCCGGCAGAATGGGACGGATTTCTTCACCGCGCAGGCCGACTGGAACACCGACACCTTCGATGGATCGGGCGACGCGGGAAACCCCTCGGGCGCACTCCTTGATCAGACCAAGGGCAACGTCTACCAGATCAAGTACCAGTGGCTCGGCTATGGCGCGATCCGCTACTACATCGAGGACAATGCAACGGGAGTAGTGACTCAAGTTCACGTGATCAAGTATGCGAACCTGAATATCATCCCAAGCGTTTTCAACCCGAGTTTCCAGCTTCATGCGCAAGTCATCAATTCAGGGAATACCTCGAATATCACCCTGATCACCGCTTCTATGGGTCTCTACTCTGAAGGCCCTGTTGACGTCTCCGGCGCTCGATTCTCGACTGGCAACAGAAAGACGGGAATTACGACCGAGACGAACATCTTCACGATCCAGAACAAGACCAGCTTCCAGTCAAAGACGAATCGAGGGCGGATCCACTTCGACTCGATCGGCTCCTCGATTTCAGGAGCGGCTGATGCCCAGTACCGGATCGTCCTCAATGCCACGCTTGGGGGTACCCCTTCGTTCACGGACATCGCGGTGAATCAGTCGATCGCGGCTGTGGACGTGGCAGGGACGACTGTTACAGGGGGCATCGAGTGGCGGCGTGGGCCTTCGGCGGGCAACTTCCAGCTCTCCGAAGACCTCTCCTCCCTCGAGATGCGCATCAACCCTGGCGACACCTTGACGTTCGCAGGCACTTCCTTTGGCGCCGCTGTCGCCCCGAACCTGTCGGCCTCCTGGCGCGAGGAACTCTGAGGAACTCTGAGGAGAACCATGGCCAGACGAAAGAAGCGACGATCACAGTTCCGAGACGCATCTGAGGTCCACCGCGACAAGGCAAACCATGCCTTCTCGGACTCCGCGCATCATGCGGCCCTCGCCAAGCGAGCTGCTGAGAAGGGCTCCTGCGCTTCGGCGTTGAAGGAGCTTCTCATCGCGAACGGGGCGTATGAAGAAGCGAAGGCACACGTCGAGTCGGGAGGGCGCAGCGGGGCGTCGCGCTGGTCTGCTGCGGCTCGACGGGCGGTCTCGGGGGCCGAGCGCGAGGTCGGGAGTTCCTGTTTCTGCCTGAGAGACTGACGGAGCCCAATCTTCATGGCCTACGCGATGAACGCGATCGACTGGTATCGAGGCAACCGGCCCGGGATGATCGGCTTCGGCAGTTTTGCCGCCTGGGATGGCCCTGACACTTTACCACCGGGGGGGACTCTACGTGACGGCGATTGCATGGTGTCGAACAATCGCTACTTCGCGGCATGCTTGAGTGGGGGAAACCTTTACATTCACAGGCGCAACGATCCTGCCCTGTCACTCGTGAAGGTCATCGGAGGCAGCGGGCGGGCAAGTTACGTCGTCTTGCAGAGCGATCAAAATCTCGTCGCGTACGACGCCGCGAACAAGGCCGTGTGGAGCTCGGGAACCTACCACAAGGGTGCACAGCGGCTCGTCATGCAAGACGACGGGAACCTGGTGCTCTACACGTCGAGTAACAAAGCGGTATGGGCGTCGAACACCTCGGGGGCAGCGGCTTATCAGCCTCCCGCACCACCCCCGCCCCCCGCCCCCCCTCCTGGTCCGACGCAAGCGGAGATCGACGCCGAGAATGCGAGAAAACGCCAGGCAGAAGCTGAAGAGCAGACGAGGCTGAGCGATCTCGAGGCGGACAGGCAAAGGGCCCTCGCCGACAAGGCCCAGGAAGACAAGCTCCAAGCCGATCGTGATGCAGCGAGAGCCAAGCTCGATGCCGACCAGGCGCTCATCGACGCGAGCCGCAACGCGGCCGACTTGCAGAAGCAGATCGACGCGCAAGCCGCGCTCGACCGGCTCGCCGTGACGGAAAGGGACAAAGCTGCGGCCGATCTCGCGGCGGCGAAGGCCGAGGCAGCCGCCTACGAAGCGTCACTCAAGGCAGAGCAGTCGAAGGGCTCCGCGACCTCGACCGTCTTGACTGGGCAGAGCCTGGCACCTCCACCGACCGCGACGTCTTCAGGGCCAAGTCCCCTCCTCTACGTGGGACTCGCCGCGCTGGGGGCGCTGCTCTTCCTGAAGAAGAGCAAGAAAGGCTGACATGGCCCTCTACAAGCATCTCGGCGACATTATGAGCCCGCGGGTGGCACAGGGGCCTGCGGCTGGCTATCCTGTCATTGCGAAGGAAAACGAGAAGTTCTCACTTACAAATCCAACCATCGTCTACGAGGCCAGGCCGGATCTGGCGACAGAAGCATACTTTCGCCTCTTGGGCGCGGGAAGGTACAACTGTGTACCTTCTGTGTTTGGGGGCAAAAGGCCGTACGGTGTAACTCCATCCTGCCATCTAGGGCCAGTCGTACAGAGTGGTGTTCTCGGCACTCACGCAGGTGTTCCCGGGGGCAGTGTCAGAACGGTCGATCAAGGCCAGCCCTTCCAGCTCGATGAGGCAAGCACTATCTGGTATGGCGTGACGGGAGGCAGCTACCTCAACTCCGGCCCCTACGTCGGTCACACCATGAATCGCGGCACGTTCATGTGTGACAACCAAGAGTTCGGCGATCCCGCGTACGGGAAGCCGAAGAAGTGCCTCATCGTCCCCCTGCTTCCACCCGAAGACAATACGGTCCCGCTCAGCTACTACAATCAGTACGCGAGAGAAGCGGACGTCGAAGAGCGGGCTCAGGTCGCGGTGCAGGCCCAGGAGAACGCCTACCAGGCCCAGATCGCGCTTCAGCAGCAGAATGCCGACGCGGCACAGGAATCCGCGAGACTGGCGGAGAACTACCTCGCCCAGCAGACCTCCGCGATGAGATCTGCCGAAGCCTACCGCGATATCCAGCAGCAAGCCTCGGACCAGGCCGCCGCGATCGTGGTGGAGCTCGCGAAGATCGCTGCACTGAATGCAGAAGACGAGGAAGCTCGGCGAGCTGCCGCCGAAGTCGCGATCGAGGCCGAGAACATCCGCCAAGCTACTGAGAAGGCGAAGAGCGATGCTGCCAAGGCGAATCAGGGATTCCTCGTCGCGCAGCAGATGACACTCGAGGAACTCGCGAAGCAGCGGGAGGCCGAGGCGAAGCTCAAGGCCACCCAGGACGCGGCGTTCGCGGAGGCCGAGGCGAGGCGACAAGAGGCTCTCGGGGGTGGGGGAGGCGGAGGAATCGGCGGCATGGACACGACCACCATGCTCCTCTACGGCGGACTCGCGCTGGCAGCTCTGCTTCTGATCTCTGACTAGGGGAGCCCCTTTGGAGACGAAGAAGATACTGGGGCTGGCCATCGGGGGCGGGGTCCTCTTCATGCTCATGTCGAGGAAGAAGAGTGCGGCGGGCGACTCCGCTGATTCGTCCTCGACGTTGACAGGCGAAGCCATCGAGTCAGCTCTCGCGGCGCCGACGAACGTCTATCAGGAGCGTGCCGGGCCGAATGCGGTCCAGGTGAATCCGGCTGCCTCGACGATCAAGACGGTGCAGACGGTCACTGCCCTCGCGGCGACGGCAGCGGCGTTCATCCCGGTCGCTGGCCCCTTTATCGCGGGGGGCATCGCGGCGGCCGGTGCCATCGCCTCGATCATCATCGGCGCGACGGCAGGTAGACCCCTCGATCCGATCCACAACATCCTCATCACCGAGATGCCCTATGGCTACACCGGGCAGGAGAACATCCCCCCGGCAGCCGCGATCTACGCGCTCGACAAGTACGGGTGGCTCTGGCCCCTGCGGCAAGTCATCGAGTGTGGCTGGTCCTGGCGGGAGGTGATCGCGGTCAACTATCGCGTCTTCCGCATGTTCCCGCGTGGAGCGAAGAGCATTTGCAGCATCAAGGAGATCGACCCGATGCCCCGATCGGGCGACCCAAGCGTCCTCCGATCGCTCTTCGGCAACGACATCCGCTTCAAGCTCGGGGCTTCGAATGACCCGCACGGCCCGTGGGAGGGTGGTGCGGTCTCGCCTGCCGCTGGAAGCCCCGCCATGTGGGCCCAGATCGCCGGCGGCTACGAGCCGACGAGGGTCTCGGCGAGTGGGTTCTAGACGAGGAGACTCGAGGAGAAAAGCATGCCAGTGAAGATGCCCGCCATGAGATCCACCCGCTCTCGGCCCTTCTCCCCTGTCAAGAGTCGGTCAATTCCCTCTCATCGCCCTATCACCCGCCGCTCCTTCGGCGCCTACGTCCCCGACCTCTGGACGGTCCAGTACTACCTCTCCGAGCTGGGCTACGACCCCGGTGCGCTCGACGGGCAGTGGGGCGCGCGCACGCAGGACGCCGCGCAGGCCTTCTCCGATGACTGGGGGACCGGTGCTGGCACGATCGACCTCGCGAAGGCCGTAGGGGGCTCGAACCTCTTCGGAGTGGCCCTGCGCTCGGCTGCGCGCCAGGCGGGCCTCGACATGACGATCGTTCCGCCAAGCACCGGGTCTGGCGGGTCCGGGACTGGCCCTGAGGTAGTGGCCGGAGGAACCCAGACGGTCAACCTGGAAGGGGAAACCATCGTCGGCCGCGTTCCTGGGGGATCAGGCGGGATGCTTCTCGGGGTGGGCCTCCTCGGACTGGGGGCGTTCTTCCTCTTCGGCAAGAAGTGAGGTAGGGGCGTGGCGAAGCGAGGCTGGAGATCGGCGAATCTGTCGCCTGACCGGAGGGTGTTCTTCGGCCAGGGCCGAGGCGACGTCCGATCTCGGGCGCTCGCAGCCCGGGTAAGCGCGTCGTTCGGAAGTCGAGGGGGGGCTTCAACAGCGGATCTGCTCTTCCCGCTGATCTTTCCGCCTACGCTGATCTCGGTCACACCAAATACGGGGACGAGCGCAGGAGGAACCGTCGTTGATCTCGCGGGAATGAACTTCCAGCCAGGGGCTACGGTCACCTTTGGCGGAACTCCGGCTACGGTCGTATCGGTCGCGCCGACTCATATTTTTGTCAATACGCCAGCGCACGTCAGTGGCACGGTAGACGTAACGGTGACGAATCCTGATCTTCAAAGCTCAACCCTCATTGGCGCCTACAGTTACACTTTCCCGAGTGTAATCGTGGGGTCCGGGGGAACTGTAGCCCTATCATCGGATGATGGGCTTGTTTGGACACCAAGGGTGATCCCTGCCAATTCCTACTCGGATGTGGCTTGGAACGGAACGGTCTACTGCGCAATAGGACAGACAGCCGCAGGAGGGGCAGCTACCAGTTCTGATGGAATCAACTGGAGTGCTCACGTATTGGGGGCACCCAGCGGAGGCGGATCCTGGAATCGAATAGCTTGGAACGGGACGCTCTTCTGCACGATAGCCAGAAATGCGGCAGATACCGCTACTTCCCCCGATGGTACAACGTGGACAGTCCATACAGGTGTCCTTTCGAGTGGCAACTATGGAGGCATAGCATCTAATGGTTCGATCTTCGTTGCTGTAGGTAATCTCGGCGAGAATGCTACTTCATCAGACGGGGTCACTTGGGTGGAACATGCAGGACTTCCCAGTGGTCGAAACTTCACGTCTGTTGTGTGGAATGCCGATTCCGGCATTTTCTGTACAATGCCAGCTTTCGAGGCTTTCTTTCCAAATCCAGGAAAATCATCAATTTCATCGGATGGAGCAAGTTGGACTACCAGTGTGGTACCCATGTCTCAAGCTTGGTTGACGGGGCCTACGGGCATAGCCTGGAATGGGAGTGTTTTCGTAGCTGTTGGTATCGGTCAACTAGCCGGCGCGATGACGTCGCCAAATGGTCTTTTGTGGACGAATCGGCCCTCACTCAATAACACGTTTGAATGGACGTTCGTCTTCTGGGCTGGATCGGTCTTCGTGACAGGCACAGCTGGTGGTGGGCAGCTCCTCGCAACGTCAGCAGACAACGGAGTGACATGGATCACGCAGGCTTGCCCATTTGTGCCAAGCGCGGGCGCTTCTCCTCTCATCGGCGAGTCATGACCGACAAGCAAAAGATACTTATCGGTCTAAGCCTCCTCGGCCTCGGAATCCTCTTTTTCATGAAGAGACGAGAAATCTCGGACTTGGCCTCGGCAGCCCTCGATTCCGCGAATGACGAGCTTTTCAGGCTTTCTCTCCCTTCAAGCGCCCAACCATACGCTTCTATCATCAAGCGTGTTTCCTCAGAAACAGGGATGGACCCTTTCATCCTCGCTGCCATCGGAGAGCGTGAGTCTCGATGGGGAAACGCTCTTCATCCCCGTGGACCGGCAGGCACTGGCGACAACGGGTATGGCCACGGGCTCATGCAGATCGATTCGAGGACCTGGAGCTCCTGGCTCTCGAGCCACGACTGGACTGACCCCTACACGAACGTGCGGAAGGGTGCCGAGATCCTCTCCTCGAACATGGACTACTTCGCGAACCAAGGTTTGGAAGGCGACGAGCAGGTCCAGGCCGCCCTCGCCGCGTACAACCATGGCCCTGGAAACGTGTGGGCGAACATCGAGGCCGGCCTCTCGCCAGACGTGGGCACAGCAGGGGGGGACTACGCGGCCGACGTGTGGGCCCGGTTCCAGAACTGGGCAGGGAACTTCGCGGTGAGTATCGGCCTCGCCTGAGTCTCACTCAGGGTCTACCCACCGGGGGCTCGATCAGGGACTTGATCTATCTCACTCCCCGGCCTACCTTCCCGCTCGACGCGCATCACCCGACCGGAAGCCGGAACCGAGACCCCCCGTCAGTCCCCGCGGGGGGTTTCGTGTGTCAAGGCAGCATCCCTCTCGGCCACCTCCTCGGCCCACAAGTCGGTCAGCCCAGATCGAGAAGTAGGCTGAAGTCCTCGGGCTCGGGTAACCGCTTCGGCTCCATCTCTTCTGTCATCTCCCTGTCATCCATCTGTCATCCTTCCCCTCTCATCGGTTCTAGAGTGGCTCTGATCGTCTCGAAGACGGATCGGCAGAACTCTTTCTTGCCCTCGCTCAGGGTGCTCGAATCCGCGAGCCGCTTCGTGAGGAGAGCCCAGATCTTGAACCACTCCTTGTCCTCGAGTACCCCCCCTGTCCGCCCGTCGAGTGAGAAGAAGAGAACACTAAGTGAACCATCTTCCGGGTACAGCACAGAGACCCCGAGAAGTGCATCGGTGGCACCGTAGCCAGGAGGGACCTCGTCCTTCGTCAGTCTAGGATCCTGGACCTTGACGCTGTAGATCAGGCGGTAGAGATGCTCATCCGAGAACGGGTTCTCTTCTATCAACCTGCTGTCATCTGACATGGACTCTCCTCTCATCTCCTGTCACACAGCGCGCGGTTCCGGGTGACCCGTTAGGGAAATAGGGACCATCTCTTCCGGGAGACTCTCCATGCTGAGCCTGTTCGCGTCCGATGCAGTCAAGAAGACCCTTGCCATCCTGCTCGTCATCTCGGGCGGTCTCGCAACGAACCTCCCCGATGGACTCGTGAAGACGATCTCGACGTACATCGCGCTCATCCTCGGAGCCGGAGGTATCGTCTCGGGTGGGGTCGCGGCGACGCAGCCGAGAATCGTGGGCCCAGCCGAGATCGATCCGCCCCACTTCCGCGTTTCATGAGCGTGGGACGGTTTTCGACGAGGCGCTGATGTCGGGGATACAAAGCCTCTCCCATGGCTCAGACGTCGAAAGTACAAAGCCCTTTCGCAGGCGTAGTTCCTTACGTTCAGCGCGCGGCGGGGTACTCGCTGACAGGGTCGAAAGTACAAAGCCCTTCCGCAGGCGTAGTTCCTTGCTACGCGGGCTCAGGAAGCACGACTGGGTTGTTGTCGAAAGTACAAAGCCCTTTCGCAGGCGTAGTTCCCGGATCTCGACCCCCCCGGTTCACAAAGGGAAGACGCTGTCGGGGATACAAAGCCTTCCCGCAGGCGTAGTTCCAGCCCCTCATTTTTCTTCAGTCGTTTCAGGCGTTTCATCCTTCACTTTCGAGCGCCTTGCTCGTCTCGTCGCAAGTCCCTTCGCTCGCCGTGCGTCTGCCTTGGATTCCCCTTTCTTCTCGACACGTTGCTGGCGCGAGCGGCCCCCCTTGATCTCGCCGCACCTCGCCGCTCGCAGGAGGTTTCTCGCAGCGTTTTCATCCTGATCCCAGCGTTGGCCACACTCCCCACAGCTATGTTCGACCTCGACCGCAGCGTCGAACTTCTCGAGCGACCCGCAGATCGAGCACGTGTGCGTCGTGTACGCTGATGGTGCCTCGATCCATTCACTCCCAGCACGCCCCGCAGCATCTGCCAGACAGGCCAAAAGCTCGGAGAGGCTCGCAGCGAAGCGCCGGCCTCGCGACGCCCTCAGTCGCGGGTCTTCCTCGGATGGCTTCGGAGGCAGCTCGGCGAAGTCCCGGAGATCGAGCTTTTCGACGACGATCCGGTGGTACGTGGCCATCTTGCGCGCGAAGAGCCGGTATCGCTCGCGTCGCGACCGCAGGACGTTCTCTCGCTGATTCGCCTCCCACTCGAGGAGATGCCGATCGTGAGCCCGCCAGGCCTCGAGCAGCTCGAATCCGGTCTCGTCTCCCTCGAAGCGCTGCGACCTCCACCGAAGGGCGAGGGCTGCGAGCCTCGCAGGCGCGCGCCAGGCGTGCAGGGCCTTCGTGGTCTCGCGCAGCCAGTCCGGCAGAGTCTCGAGCCTACGCCATTCTCTCAGCTCATCTTTTGCCTGGTTGAAGTTCGTATCGCGGATCGACCTGAGATCCTCCACCTTATGCCAGCGCTCGACGAGCTCGTGAGGCATGAGTAGCTCGCCCGTCTCCCCTTCGTCATCGACCCAGGTCGCTACCCGTACGCCCTCGTCGAAGCGCCGCCAGCCAACATCGATGGCGACGGTGCCTCGAGTGGGGCTCGGCAGCGTCACCTCGGGCAGTCCATCGAGCACGATCTGCGCGGACCACTTCGTATGGGTGCCCAGGCGATGACAGCAGATCCTGGCCCACTTGACGGTCCCCTCGGGAGGGAGATCGCGGTGGTAGACCATCGGGAACGCAGCCCAGACCGGATCTCGCCCGGTGGAGCCCACGCGGAGCCGGAGTAGGCGACGCTTGCCCTCGCCAACGAGCTGGGCGCGCCTGTCGGTACCCGCGAGGAGATCCGGGACTGCGAGCCCACCCTGGAGCTGGACCGCGAGGAATCCCGATCCATCCCAGCGCCGAAACCTGGGGGCCTCGCGGCTCGTGCGGCGGCTCCGCTGCGCGGCATCCTCGACGCACAGATAAGTGCCCCAGTAAAGGCCCGAGTCGCCACGTGCCCTGCGGATGGCCTCAGCCGCCGTCGCCTCGCACGCCTCGAGGGCTTGCTCGTCTTCATTGGCCTTGAGACTGGCTTCTCGACGCTCGCGCTCGATCTCGACGAGCCGGTTCGCATAGCGGTGAGCGAGGATGAGCTGCTGGCGCACGAGTTCCGCGTTCTCGGTGGGAGCCTTCGCGCCATAGCTGTAGGCACGGGTGGTCATTCGAGGGGCAGGTCTTCGCCTGTCATCCGACTATCACCCTTCTCTCAAGCGTTTCACCATGGCCTCATGACCAACGCGCGCCTGGGCCTCGGTCGAGTAGCGCTCGCAGTCGAGTTCTTCTCGAAAGGGTTCGTTGGACTTCAGATCTTCGATATTCACTGCTCTCCCTCGAAAGGCCATCGACTCGAAGATGAGAGGTAGTCTCTCGCCGAAGCTGTGATCGAGGCCTAGCCAGACCGTCGAGACGTGGCGGTTACCTGGCAGATCGGTGAAGGCAATGCGCTGGTAGTCCATGTCCTCGAAGCGGATGGACCACTCTTCGAGGGTCATGGGCTTGCCCTCGCGATCGAAGTAGCGAGGTCTCGATGACAAGTCTTGCTCTGTCATCCGGCTATCCCTTCCCTCACAGATAGGTGATTCGTAGGCCACCTCGATCGCACAGGTGGATGACCGAGTCCTCGAGCTCGACCCTCCAGCCGAGCCCGTCGTTGCAGATCGGGCAGGGTGCCACACGAAGGAACGCGTGGGATTTGGCAACCAGAGCGACTGGCCCTAGCAGCTTGATCATTGCATCGCCGAGTGGTCTCCCCTCTTCGATCTCTTTCACTCCATTCGCCTTCTCGGTCGGCTTGAGCTTGCCCTTCGCTGCCATTTTTCTCCACTCGTAGATCGCAGAAGTGTAGAGCTGATACTTCTTGGCGACGTCGGCGACCTTTCCACCATTCTTCTCTACTTCCACCGTTTCGGCGAGAATCTTCAGTTTCTCTTCATCAGTGAACCTTCGCCGGGTTTTATTCATTTACTCCCCTTTCCTATCTTTCCATTCTTCCGTGGACGATTAGCCCAAGGCCCCTCGGGTATCTCGAGCGCGTCAAGAGCTCTTCTATCGACGACTGATTTTCCATCGACTTTCTCGACTGCGAGCTGGCCTCGCCTGATGCGCCGGTAGATCGTGTCGAGGGAGCATCTTTTCTGGGCTGCTGCCTGCACGAGCGTGATGTTTTGCCTTTGCTTCGGTTTCATGTTGCATGCAGTCTAGAGAAGGCGGGCTGAGAAGACAACCCTCGAAGCCGCCGATCCTGAAATGAAACGAGGGTGACTCGTGGTCAAGGCGAGTCACCCTCTAAAACCGGAACCCAGGGAGGGATCCAATGAAGAAGAAGCTAGTGGCAGAACCCGCAAAGCGCAAGCAACAGAGAGCGAAACTCAAGAGGGTGATCGCGAAAGCGGCCTCTCTTGCCTGCCCCACCACACCCCCAAACGTAGGGTACATGCCATCTATGCTCGTTCTCACGACGTTGCCTCACCGTGGTTCGGCCAAGCTTCTCCATCGCAGGGCGAACGGGAACCTCACCCTCGAGATCGTCGGTCACCCCGAACATGGGCTGCCCTACGGGACGTACCCCCGCCTCATCCTGCTCTACGTCTGCCAGCAGGTCGTGCGGACGAAGTCCCGCGTCGTGGAGATGGGTCCGGGGCTCACGATGGCGATGAAGCGCTGTGGCCTCGCAGTGACGGGGGGCACGAAGGGCACGATCGTGGCCTTTCGGCGCCAGCTCGACAGCTTGTTCTACGCTTCGGTCGGCTGGACATGGCGCTCGGAGCGCAGAATCACGGAGGAAGAGCGCTCTCTCATCTTCCGCGGTCGCGATACCTGGACTGAGTCGGAGTTCGGCGAACCCGCTGGATGCCGGATCACGGTCGATCCGCGATTTCTCGAGGAGCTCGGCGAGCACCCGGTGCCGATCGACCTCTCCGTCGTGCAGCACCTGGCGGCGACGCACGGCCCGTTCGCGATCGACTTGTACACCTGGCTTCCCTACCGGCTCAGCCGCCTCGAGCGGCCGACCGAGGTCTCTTGGGAAGATCTTCGAGAGCAGTTCGGAGCCGACTACGCGAGCACGAAGGACTTCCGCCGCTTCTTCCTTGAGGCTCTGAAGGCCATCCAGCCCCACTACCCAGCAGCCCGAGTCGAGCAGTACCGCGGAGGTTTGAGGCTGTGGCCCAGCGCTTCCACGATCGCGCCCAAGCTCGGTGGATAACCCGGTGGATCTTCACATTCTGGCTACGCAGGAACACTCCCCTTTTGACGGTCTGTCCACGCAGGAACACTCCCCTTTGCTACGCAGGAACACTCCCCTTTCTCCCCTCCCATCATTTGATCCTTTAGTACCTCCTCTAGTAAAAGAACCTGTAGTAGTAGAAGGGCTGCGAAATGTGCATAAGATGCTTGCGACCAGGACGGATAGTCCTAGCTGAGCGCCGGAGAGTGGGCGAGAGGCTCCCGCTGGGCGCTCGGGCCTCAGAAGCGCTCACGAAGAAAAAAAGGCAGAAGAGGCTGCCGACCGACCGGCCTCCCCTCAAGACCTGCTGGGAGACGACCGTCCTGTCTGCGTGCTGGGACGATCGACCCTCGGGACCTACGCGAGGGCCCCCGGGCCCCTCGCGTGCTCTGGCGGGGCTCCTGGGGGCCTTCTCGCGAGTTCTGCCTCGAGCCGTGCGATGTCTTCCCGCACGGCGAGGACGTCACTCGAGAGGGCTCGAACTGTTTTAATGAGCAATTGCAAGGAGATGGCTGTGGCGATGAGGGCGAGCACGATGGCGAGGTCCCCGATGACCTTGAGCACCGTCATTGCTTTCGACTCAGGATGGCCTGACAGAGGCTGATGAGGTGTTCCCTCGCCCGGTCGAATTCAGCCTCTGCCTTCACGCTTTCCTTGGTCGAGCCGAGTTCCCGTGCCAGCGCAGCTTGGGCGCTTGCGTCATCGAGGGCATCGATGGCGGCTTCGAACTCCCTGAGGGTAGCCAAGGGGTAGCTCACGTCCCCTCCTTCGCCGGGTCGGGGGCGATGACGGCGCGGCCGATGCCGTCCAGGTCGAGACGGCCACGGTGCTTCTCGGCCCAGGCGTGGAGCTGGTACCACTCCGAACGCACTCGGTCGTGGAGCGCGGAGATGCGCTTCCACCGCCCGAACCCCCCCACGATCGGCGAGAGTTCCTGACAGGCACGGTCGAGCTCGCACTGGGCTGCCTCGATGCGCTCCAGCGCGCGGGCCACATACGCATCGGCCTCGGCCAGGATGGTCGGGTCGGTCATGGCTCGCGGCCCTCCGCCTTGGCGAGGGCGGCGCGGGCTGTCCTGGCTCCTTGCGCCCACCACAACTGCGCGAGTGGGTTGTCGGGGTGCGCCGCCAACCGGTCGCCCGATTCCAGCACGGCGCGCAGCGCGTCCCGTAGCCGGTCCCGCTCGGCCTCAGCGCCGGCGAGCCTGCGGCACGTCTTGCACAGCGGTTCCCAGACGGTGTGCTGCCCACAGGGCTCCTGATTGACCGTCTTGATCTTCATCATGGCGTCTCCAGATGGGCGACGAGATCGACAAGCGAGGGGAAGCGCAGCGGGAAGCCGTAATCCACGCGCATCACGACGGGGCCAACGAGTCCTGGCTCTCCCTGGATCTCGATCCAGCCGTGGCAGCACCCGGGATTGCGTGTGAGGTGCCGATCGGATGGCTCTGCGATCGCGTCCCCTGTCTGCCACTCGAACTTGTCCTCGAGAAGCTTCGCCACTGCAGCCTCATGTGTCATGCCGTCCCCCTCATGGCTTCGCCTCCGTTGGCCCCTCGAAAGTAGCAAGAACCTTCTTCAGCTCAGCTTCCCATCCGGAGAGCTCGCGGGTCGCCCCGACGATCCCGAGATAGCCCCGAACGGCATTCGCGAGCTGGTACCCTCGGTCTATCTTCCCAGCCAGATCGTCGAGTTTCTCCGAGAGCAGATCGACTTCGCGGGTGAGCTCGGCGACGGCTTCGAAGCTGAAGATGAAGGCCTTTTGGACTCCCAGGACGGGTTCGGCCCAATTGCCTTTTTCCACTGCCGCCCACGCCCCGCTCATGAGATCTTGGATGCGCTGCGTTCGCTGGCTCATGGCCTTCCCTTACCTTGCCGCGAGCATCTTCCGCGGATCGCGGACGTTCAGTGCACCTGCTAGGCGCTCAATGACCGCGAAGCTCGGCTGCCTTATCCCACGTTCGAGCATCGAGACATGCCCTGTCGTCACCCGGGCTCGTGCGCCGAGCCCCGCTTGCGAGACGTCCATCCGCTCGCGGTACCGGCGCAGGTTCGCCGCGAATGATTCGCCGAGCGATTGAGAGCCGGCCGTCTTCGGAGTCGAGAGGGCCGTCTTCTTCACCTTTCCATTCTTCTTCGTCTTCATTCGGTCTCTCTCCCTTAGAAATCGCAGACCATTGCATCGGTGCAGGCGTGGACTGCATCTGTCGCATTGGTATAACAGAGAGTAAGCGACGGACAGTAGAAAGGAGCAGCTTCCGGGCAGCACATGGACTGTCCCGATGGGGGTACGCAGGAGACTCGCCCGATGGACTGGCAGAAAGCGCAGGACTCAACGAGGGGCCGTGTGACGGTGCAGTCCCCGGCGAGGACGGTGCGGGTTCGGGTGCCATTCGACTGGCAGGTGCTCCACTCCGAAAGCTGGATCGGTGCACAGTAGTACTGGGTGGTGTCCTCGGGAGGAGGAGGAGTTTCGTTCTCGGAAGAGCCGCCGCAAGCGGTGAGCGAGAGAATGAGGACAAGGCTAGAGATAATAGATGCAGTGGTCTTCATAGATTTCTCGGATTGTGATGCTTTGTGGTGCTAAGGCGGGTCTATCTATACAGCAGAGCCATCGTTACTTTGCTGCTACTACCTCTGATTTCTCACCGGACCCCCAAGTATGGATTGAGAACGAAAGTCCGGTTCTTCCCGACTTGGTATGGAAAGTCTGAATTGCTGGCTGACATGAGACAACGAAGAAGAGGGCGAGTCCGATTTTTATTGCTGTTTTCATAGTCTTCCCTACTTGAACAGCTTGAACAGGATAGCCACGCTGATGGCGAGGTTGAAACCGACCATCCAGGTAAGGAGAGTGAGCCGGTTCTCCATGCTCGCGAAGCGCCCTTCGTACTCCGCGAGCTCTGCCGCCGCGCCAGCCGCTTGTTCCTCTGAGACCTTCGCGGCGATGAAGGCCCGGTAGACCTTTTCGAGCATGACCGCCACGGTCTAGCCCCTCACCTTGACGACCGGCCCGTGCCCGCCGTGTCCGGGGTTCCCGCCCTGCCAACCGCCGCGCCCACCACGCCCCTGGCTGCAACCGGCCCCACCACCACCCTGGCTGAAGATGAGGAGCGCGATGATTCCGACCACGACCCACAGGCCCGTGTTGCTCTCTTCCTTCTTTTCGATGATGACTTGCCTGGGCTCGTCAACTCGCACTTCGCGGGTAATCGTGGCGGGAGTCTCAGTCCTGATGGTTTCCATGATGTTCATCCTTTTCTAGACTTCCGTTATTATCTCATAAACTTTGAGCACTAGTCAACCTGGACTTGCCTACATCAGCTCGACCAGGGCGAGCAGCTTTGCCACGCGCTTTTCCGCTGCAAGCGTGGAGGGTTCGCGGCCCTTTGCCTGTTTCTCGAACAGTGCAGCTAGAGGCCGTAGGATCTCCTCGAGGCTCAAGCGATCGAGGACCGAGACGTAGGGATGTGGCTCAAACCACCCCGCCATGGGCTCCCCGATCGTGCCATCCGTGAGGAGATACCAGCCGTCCGTAAGCTTCACCCCATGAGCCCCCGCTGATTCAATCGCGTTCGATACGCTCGCCAGGCCCGGCCGCGCGAGCTCGATCGCCTTTTCGAGGAGGGCCACTTCCGCCTGGCGTTCGGCCTCGAATGTGGCGCCCTGTCGATCGTAGGCCTGCCCCGCGGCGAGGGCGGTTCGCTGGATCATGCTGACCAAGTCCTGGCCATCCTTCGCGGTGAGCTTTCTCATGACTTCGCTCCGAGGTTGAGGAGTGAGGTGATCGCTCCACTTGTGGCATCTAGTGCGCATCTGAATCGGCGGGCTCTCTCGGGCAGATTGGCCTCAACCGCGTTTTGCCAGGATTCACCCAACGCTCGTTCGGCGTTTCGGAGGTCTGAGATGAGCTTGTCGTATTGGATGGGCTTTTTCACTTGGAAGCCTTCTCATCCATGCGTGCGTACCACTTCGTCTGTGACTCGAGCGAATCGAAGATCGTATAGAGGTCTCCCCAGTAGACGGACTCGTCTTCATCCGTCTCGCCCGTCCGCATGCCATCCGAGATCTCTTCGGGCGTGTAGTCCGCGGCATCGCCGATCGCGCTCGCAAGGTCTCCAGGAGGCGCCCACTCGGGCGTGTCATCCCCTCGGTTGTCGCTCGAGTAGTAGCCGGCGAAGGAGATCGCGGATTCTGCCATGCTGATCTCAGTGCGGCACCCTCCGCAGCCTGATCCGAGATCTCCGAAGTCATGGCGACGGCCGTCTGCCAGGATGATCGTGCCCTTGAACACGTCACGTCCATCGCGGGAAACGCCAGTCTGTTCAAGCTCGATCTTGAGGGAGCCACTGTAGTAGGTATTTCGATCGCTCATGGCTTAGACCTCCTCGTAACCATCAAACCAAGGACCACACCGCTTCGTCCTAGCTTTCCCTGCCGAGCTAGTACACGTGCGACTCGAGGTTTCTGGGTCCTGACAGTGTTCTTGTGCTTCCTTGAGAGTGAGTCCGGTCCTGATAGTCTTGCTACGAATGTCGCGATCCTGGTACATGCGGACGATTTTGTAGCTCATGATTCCCTTCCTTCCCTGGGGCTCGGCGCCCCTGTGATCCAAGTGAGGTCTGCCCTCACCTGGTCGTGCCTTCACTTACGGATCGATGGCCCCTTCGCCATTGTCCCCGTAGGACGATTCCATTTCTTTGCCACATGCCTCGCACGTTTCGGCGGGGCCCTCGTCGTGCGTCCCGTGCGTCAGGGGCCCTGCTAGCTCGCCAGCGTCGCGCAATTCAGCAGCACACTTCGCGCAGTAGACCGATCCAGCCTTTTCATCGAGGTAGATCACGGTGTAACCGC
>Ga0209641_10000256_pt1 | contig 47211 bp, 32 predicted proteins | sample RifCSP16_1_FD_184022 | JGI IMG/M metagenome (GOLD analysis project Ga0209641, IMG submission 184022) | Soil microbial communities from Rifle, Colorado - Rifle CSP2_sed 16_1 (SPAdes) (version 2) | ecosystem: Environmental > Terrestrial > Deep subsurface > Rock core/Sediment | place: Rifle... | reverse complement strand
GTCGGCTCACGCGCAAGGGGGGGCGGCTCTTCCTTCACGTCTTCGACTGGCCCTCCGACGGGACGCTGACGGTGCCCGTCGCGGGGACGGTCACGCGCGCCCTGCTCCTCGCCGATCCCGGGGGACCGCCCCTCGCGGTCCGGACCTCGCCTCAGGGTCTCCGGCTCAGCCTGCCGAAGCTGGCACCCGACCCGGTGGCCTCGGTCGTCGCCCTCGAGCTCGAGGGCGAGCCGACGCCGGTTCGCTAGCTCCGACCTTCAGACGACGGGCATCTCGGTTATGCTTGGGGGGCCCTCTGTTCGGGGCAACCGGCTTTCCCAGGAGGTCCGAATGGCAAAGGTGACCCATAAGGGAAACCCCATCGACGTCGCCGGCACCTTCCCCACCGTGGGACAGAATGCCCCTCCGTTCACCCTGGTCGGGAGCGACCTCAAGGACGTCTCGCTGAAGGACTTCGCCGGCAAGCGCAAGGTGCTCAACATCGTGGTCAGCCTCGATACCGCAATCTGCGCGACCTCGACCCGCAAGTTCAACGAGACGGCCGGGAAGCGGCCGGGCACGGTCGTGCTCGTCATCTCCGGCGATCTGCCCTTCGCGAGCAAGCGGTTCTGCACGACCGAGGGGCTGAGCAACGTCGTGACGCTGTCGACCATGCGCGACCGTGGGTTCAAGCGCGCCTACGGCGTCGACGTCACGAGCGGCCTGCTCGCGGGACTCTGCGCCCGCTCCGTGATCGTGCTCGACGAAAACGACAAGGTGGTGCACGCCCAGCTCGTGCCCGAGATCGGGCAGGATCCGGATTACGACAAAGCCCTCACCGCGCTGAAGTAACCCTCACTTCATCTTGGCCATGGGCGACTCCACCAGCTTGTAGCCGGCGGGGATCTGCCAGGCCGAGGCCGGGATGGGACCCTTCCGGATCTCGGTCACTTCCTGCGAGCTCGTGCTCGTTCTGCCCAGGACCTTGGTCGTGGTCGTGGAGGCCAGGGGTAGACCCTTCATGTCCTTGAACTTCTCCTGCATCTGGTTCATGCCCTGTGCCATCGGCCCCATGGCCGCCATGGCGTTCTTCATGGTCTCGGCGAACTCCTTGTACGACTCCCACACCTGCGGCGGGAAGGGCACGTCCGCGCTCAGGCACTCCTCCGTGCGGGAGATCTCCCCCACGGTCACCGTCCAGTTGTCGCACCGGTAGCCGGCGATGGTGCGCGTGCCCGGCCCCTTCTGGACGTTGACGGCGCTCGCGAAGCCGCCCATCATGCCCGCCATCTTCTGCTGCATCTCCGGGGGCAGGTTCTTCATCTCCTCCTGGGCCTGGCGAAGCTTGGGCTCCATCTCCTTCATGCGTGCCGCCATGCGCGTCGACAGGGCCTGCAGGTCCTGCTTGGTGACCACGTAGTATTCCTTCTTCTTGCTGTCGATGATGGTGAACTTGCCGGCGGCGGGCTCGGCCATCATCTCGTTGCCTTCCGCGGTGGCCATGCGGATCTTGTCGCTCGAGATGTAGCTCGTGAGCACCTGCGGGGTGTTCTTGTCCGACGTCGCCTTGGAGACGATGGTCAGGTCCTCGGCCCCCACGGCAAGCGGGGGCAGGGCCAGGACGCTCAGGACAGCGGCTCGGCTCAGCACACTCAAGGGCATCCTCCTTCGGATGGCGCAGGATAGCACGCGAGCACCGCGGCCCGGGTCGGCTCAGCGGGTCCAGCGGAGGGAAAGGTCCTTTCCGAGCCGGCTCAGGCGGATCTCCAGGCGGTAAGTTTCCCCGCGCTGGAGGCGCCCCTGGATGCTCCGCGAGCGTGATTCCTCGTCCCAGCTCACCTCGACGCGGAAGACGTGGCGTCCGGGTTCCACCTCGAGCACCTGGGTGAAGACGCCCTCCCGGAGCTTCACCGCCAGGAGGTCGCGGGTGACGGTGCCGCGGACCGGCCGGCCGAGCACCTCCTCGTCGTCCACCCAGAGATGGAGCGTGCCGCTCTTGAGCGGGTGGCGGAGGTCCACGACCATTCGGGCGGGCAGCCCTACCCTGTCCGGAGGGCTTTCGGCGACCGTCGCGCGGTCGGGCGAGGGCGGCGGCGCGAGTGAGGGTGCGAGCACCGGGGTGAGAAGACGGAGGATCCGCGAGCGCGCCGGCGTCGTCCAGAGTGCGGCCGCGGCGAGCAGGAGGGCTCCCGCCACGAGGGCTCCAATCCACTGACGCCGTCGCCGCGACGCCGCTCCTGGAGCGACGGTTCGGGTCATCTCTCCCGGGGGCGACGGGCGGGCGGATCGACCGCTGGGAACGGCCGAAGGCGCCCACCCCGTGGGCGGCGCATCGGCGCCGTCATGCGGCGGGCGCCACTCCAGAAGGAGCGCGATGTCGTCGGCAAGCGCCCGGGCGTCGGGGTAACGATCGTCGGGGGCCTTGGCGAGACAGCGGGCCACGAGGCCGTCCACCGCCCCCGGCAGGTCGGGATTCACCTGACTGGGGGGCGTGGGGTCCTCGTTGATGACGCGCTGCACGGTGGCGCCGATGCTCTGGGCGGCGAAGGCGTGGCGGCCGGTGAGAAGGGCGTAGAGCACGGCCCCGAGCGTGAAGATGTCCCCGCGCGCGTCCACCGGCTCGTTCATGGCCTGCTCGGGGGACATGTAGAGCGGCGTACCGAGGGACTGTCCGGTCGCGGTGAGCTGCACCGCCTCGAGCCGGGCGATACCGAAGTCCATCAGCTTCACCTGGCCGGAGGGCAGGAGCATGACGTTGGCCGGCTTGACGTCCCGGTGGACGACGCCCTGCTCGTGGGCGTGGTGCAGGGCCTCGGCGACCTGGCGCGTGATCTCGAGTGCTTGCGCCCAGGGTAGGCGTTCGCCGCGGCGGATGATCTCGGCCAGTGTCTCCCCCTGCAGACGCTCGAGGGCGATGTAGAGGATGTCCGTGGCCTCGTCGTGGCCGAACTCGTGCACCACGATGATGCCGGGGTGGGACAAGCGGGCGGCGACCTTGGCCTCGTGGTAAAAGCGACGCTCGTAGGCCGCGCGGTCCTCCTGGATCGCGGCCTGCTGCGGGTGGATGGTCTTGAGCGCGACCGTGCGCTCGAGTGCGGGGTCGTGGGCCTCGTAGACGACACCCATCGATCCGCGACCCAGCTCGCGGAGGATCTCGTATTTCCCGATCCTTTTGGGGGGGGTGGTAGCCAACTCAGTCGACCACTATCAACGTGTTGGTCCGGGAGTCGTAGACGACCCGCCCTTCCGGCGAGAGGAACCGCTCGAGGAGAGGGGCCATCTTCTCCGCGCGCGCGTAGGAGAGGCGGAAGAGTTGGAGCTTGCCCGACGGGCGGCGGCGCCGCTGGTCCTCGAGCTTCTGCCGCGCCGCCATCTCCTCCCGCAGGCGCGAGAGGGGAGCCACCCTCACGACCCCGCCTTCCTCCTCGCTCCCCAGCCCACACGCGCGAAGCACCGCCTCGAGCGCGGCGAGCCATCGGGCCTCGTGGAGCTTGAGGGTGAGCCGGCAGGTGAGGCCGGGGTCGAACACGACCTGCCACCCGCCCGCCTCCGCCAGGAGCTGCACGACGTCCACCACCGCCGCGTCCTTCAGGTCGAGCGAGAGGCGGGCCTCCCCCTCCTCCGCGCCCAGGGCCGCCGCGAGCGCGAGGACCGCCAGGACCCGCCACCCCGTGCGCATCGCCATCTCTCAATGGTAGCCCGACGCCGCCTGCGCTATGCTTCGCCCCCGGGAGCGAGCCATGCTCGACGTCGACCGGATCCGGCAGCGGTTCCCGATCACGCGCCAGCGCTTCAGCGTGCTGGGGACGGACGAGCCCCGGCCACTCATCTACATGGACCACGGGGCGAGCACCCACCCCCCGACACCGGTGCTCGACACCTACAAGGACTTCCTCGAGAAGTCCTATGCCAACGTCCACCGCGGCCACCACTACCTCTCGGAGATGGCCACCGACCGCTTCGAGCACGTCTCCGAGGACATCCTGCGCTTCATCGGCGCCGAGCCCGACCGGGGGACGGTGATCCTCTGCGGCAACACCACCCAGGCCCTCGACCTCGCCGCCCACGTGATGGCCCACCGCGAGGGGGTCACCCTCGTCTCGCTCATGGAGCACCACTCGAACGATCTCCCCCATCGCGCCCGGGGGCCGGTCGTCCACTCCGGCGTGCTCGAGGACGGGACACTCGACTACGACGACCTCGAGCGGCGGCTCCGGGGCCAGAGGGTAAAGCTGGTGGCGGTGACCGGGGCCTCGAACGTGACCGGCTACCTGCCGGACGTCCACCGCGTCGCCCGGATGGCCCACGCCCACGGGGCGCGGATCCTAGTCGACGCCGCGCAGCTCCTCGCCCACGCCCCGATCGACGTCGGGCCCCGTGGCGATCCCGGTCATATCGACTTCCTGGCCGCGGCGGGGCACAAGGCCTACGCGCCCTTCGGATCCGCCTTCCTCTACGGCCCCACGGAGCTGCTCGACGAGGCGGCGCCCTACATACCCTCCGGCGGCACCGTCGTCTACGTCACCGAGGACGAGGCCTACTACAAGAAGTCGCCCGATCGGCACGAGGGAGGAACCCCGAACATCGCGGGGGCGGTGGCGCTCGGCGCCGCGCTGCGCTTCCTGGCGGAGGTCGGGATGGAGGAGGTGCGGGCCCACGAGCTCCTTCTGGTGGAGCGGGCCATGGACGGCCTCAAGCGGATCGACGGCGTGACCGTGCTCGGCCACCCCGATCCCGCGCGGAGGATCGGCGCCCTCGCCCTGACGATCGACGGCGTGCCCCACGAGCTGGCGGCGACGATCCTCAACCGCGAGGCGGCGATCGCCGTGCGCAACGGCTGCTTCTGCGCCCACCCGTACCTCCACCGACTGCTGAAGCTCGAGGACACGACCGAGCTGCGGCAGCGGCTGATGGCGGGCGAGGATGTCGAAGTGCCGGGCGCGATTCGCCCGAGCTTCGGCATCTTCAACACCGAGGACGAGGTCGACGAGCTCGTGCGGATGGTGCGACTCATCCGTGACCGTGCCTGGAAGGGGACCTACGGAGACATCCCGGGCGCGATGGCCTGCAAGGAACTCTAAGGAGCTTTGGGGCGGGCGCCTATAATCCGCCCATGCTCGAGCGCCGTTTCCGGCTCGCCGAGCGCGGCACCACCATCCGGCGGGAGGTGCTGGGCGGGGTGACGACCTTCGCCACCATGGCCTATATCGTCGTGGTGAACCCCGCGATCCTCTCGTTCGCCGGCCTGCCCGTGGGTCCCAGCACGGTGGCGACGGCGCTGACCGCCGCCTTCGGCACGCTCCTGATGGGCGTCTACGCGAACCGGCCCATCGCCGTCGCGCCCTACATGGGCGAGAACGCGTTCGTCGCCTTCACCCTCGCCGCCCTCGGCGCCACCTGGCCGCAGATGCTGGGCGCCGTCTTCGTGAGTGGCCTCGCCTTCCTCACCATCACGGTGCTGGGGATCCGCGGGTGGCTGGCGGAGGCCATCTCACCCAGCCTCAAGCACAGCTTCGCGGTGGGGATCGGCCTCTTTCTGACCCTGATCGGTCTCTACCAGGCTGGCATCGTGACCAGCGGCGCCGCGTCGCTGCCGGCCGCCGCCCTCACCCTTCCCGGAGGCCTGCTCCGCGCTCCGGACGTGCCGCTCAAGATCGGCGCCCTCGGCGATCCCCACGTGCGGCTCGCGATCGTCGGCTTCTTGATCATCGCCGTCCTCATGCTGCGGAGGGTGCGCGGATCGCTGCTCGTCGGCATGGTCCTCACCGCGGGCCTCGGGGCGCTTTTCGGCCTCGGCGCCGCGCCGCGGGGCCTCATGGCCATGCCCTTCACGGGGGAGCTGAGCCTCGCCCCCCTCTTCCTGCAGCTCGACGTGCCGGGCGTCCTCCGCCTCGCCTTCCTCCCCGCTCTCCTCACCCTCTTCCTGATGGGCTTCCTCGACACCCTGGGCACGCTCGTCGGCGTGGGGGCCGCGGGCGGGATGCTGGACGAGCGCGGCGACTTTCCGGAGATACGCAAGCCCATGATCGTGGACGCCCTCTCCTGCGTCTTCGCGGGGTGCGTCGGAACCACGACCAGCGGGGCCTACATCGAGTCCGCCACCGGCATTCGCGAGGGGGCGCGGACGGGCCTCGCCGCCATCGTCACCGGCGCGCTTTTCCTCCTCTCGCTGTTCTTTGTGCCGGCCGTCGAGCCCCTGCAGCGGCTTGGCTACGCCTACGCCCCCGCCCTCGTCGCGGTGGGGCTGCTCATGGTCTCGTCCGTGCGCGGGATCGACTTCGACGACCTCACCGAGCTCGTCCCCGCCTTCGCCACGATCGTCATGATGGTCTTCACCTACAACATCGCCAACGGCCTCACCGTGGGTCTGGTGCTCCATCCGCTGATGAAGACGGCCGCGGGGCGGATGCGCGAGGTGCGGGCGGGAGCCCTCGTCCTCGCCGGTCTGTGCGCCGCCTACTTCGTCTTCGGGTTACCGCATTGAGGAAGGCGGAGTCCAGCAAGAGGCTCGGCGGGCGGGGCCCCGGCGAGGACGCCGCTACGCTTCGCAGCTGCGCGCCCGCAGACGGGGTGCACGCCGAGCCTCCTCTCACCCCCGCACGCTAGCTAGCGAGGCACACGACTCCGCTGACAGACGTCAGAACGTCAGGCCGAAGCGGAAGTAGACCTTCGTCTCCCCCCGCGCGGCGAAGCCCCGGGCGACCGTCAGCTCCGCGGTCGCGGGCAGCGCGAATGCGATCGCGGTCTCGAGGCCGACCGACGCCCCGGCCGAGGTCTTCACGTCCTCGAGCCGGAACTCCCCGCTCCAGGCGTTGGCGGCGTCGAAGAAGACCGTCCCCCGCAGGTGGCGGAGGAAGGCCGGCAGCGAGCGCCAGCCCCACTGCGGCGAGGCGAGCGGGAAGCGATACTCGGCGTTGGCGGAGACGAAGGAGCGGCCGGTGAAGGCGTTGTCCGGGTACCCGCGGAGCACGGCCACGTTCGTGCGGACGATGTCGAAGAGGCTCGCATCGGGATAGCCGCCGACCGCGAAGGAGCGCTCGAACTGCGGCTCCCCACGGGTGAGGCCACCCCCCGCGCGCAGGGCCAGCACGTCGCGCTCGCCCAGCAGCCGCTGGTAGTAGCTCCCGCCGACGGTGAGCTTGTCGAGCGAGAGGTCGCTGCCGAGGGCCTCCGCCTCCCGCAGCCAGGCGAGGCGCAGCCAGCCGCCGTCGACGGGTGAGATGGAATACGGGTAGGACCGCGCCGTGTTGAGCGTCCACGCGGTCTGGATCCCGCCGAGGTCGAGGCGCGCCCCTTCTCCCCCGCCGACCACCTCCTCCCGCTCCCGCCGCCAGGTGAGCGAGAGCGTTTGCACCGAACGGATCGTGCGCCGCAGCGGCAGCGCCGCCTGCAGGTTGAGGCGGCGGGTGCGCACGTCGACCTCCGAGGGGCCGGCCTCCGCCGCCACCTCCACGGGGGACGTTTCGTCCTCCGCGGTCACGAGCAGCGTCGGACGGAAGCGGTCGTAGATGTAGAAGCCCCTCCCGTCGACCTTCCCCGTCTTCGTGCCCCAGAGGGCCTCGAGGCCCCAGGCGTGGCGGAAGAGCACGTCCGACCCGCCGGTGACGACCCCGACCCGGTCTTGAGCGGCTCCGAACGAGGCCCATGGCGTCCAGAAGCGCGGCCAGAGCGTCGACCACGGCCGGTAGGGCGTCGCGGGAGAGGCGTCGGGCATGGGATCGGGATGTGGGGGCGGGTTTTCGTCCACCCAGGTCCCGGCCGGGGATGCGGAGCCCGTCTCGAGCGGCGCGGTTTCGATGTCGAAGCCGCGCGAGGAGTAGGAGGAGAAGGCGAGGCTCCTCCCGTCCGGGCTCACCGAGGGGTCAAACGCCCCGCCGAGGACGTTGGTGAGCCGCAGGAGCGAGCCATCGGAGAGCCGCAGCGCGTGGAGGTTCGAAATCCCGTCGCGGTCGGAGCGGAAGACGACCGTCTCGCCGTCCGGGGTCCAGGTCGGCTCGACGTCCTTGGCCCGGTCGTGGGTCAGGCCCTCCACCGCCCCCGTGGCGGGGTCGACGCGCACGATGTCGAGCCAGCCGCCGGGGAGCAGACGCGCCGCCACGATCGCGTCCCCCTGGGGCCGCCAGCGGGGCGAGCTCCACTCCGTCCCCGGCACCGACGTCGTGAGCGGCCGCAGGCCCTCCCCGTCGAGGCCGATCGTCTGGAGCTCGCTGCGGTCCCCGAGCTTGCGCGCGAAGACGATGGTCTTGCCGCCTGGAGAGACGTCGGGGTCGTAGGCCCGAAGGCCGTGCGTGATCCTCCGCACGCGTCCGGTCGCGATGTCGACGATGCTGAGATCGTTGAAGACGGAGAAGGTGTGGTAGACGTGGGCCTCCGAATAGACGAGGGCGCGACCGTCCGGTGTCCAGGTGAGGCCGTCGCCCCCGTTGCGGAGGACGAGCGGTCGGTCCCCGGCCCCGTCGGGACGGACGAGGCGGATCTCGGGAAACCGTGTCAGCGTCTGACTCGTGTAGGCGATCCACGCGCCGTCGGGGCTGAAGCGGGGGGCGAGCTGGCGGATCCCGCGCACGCTGAGGGCGCACGCCTCCGTCAAACCGCGGGCGCGGCGCGCCTCCGCTTCCCTCTCGAAGGAGGCCGTGGCCTCGTTCTCCCAGGCCTTCCAGTGGGTGTGGAAGCTGGCGCCGGTGACCTTCTTCGCGGTCCGGTCGTCGAGGAACGGGATGACCTGCCCCGCGTGCTGGCGTCCGAGCCGTGGCAGCGTGTCGAGCCCCTCCGTCTCCGTCAAACGGCGCAGGAAGGCCTCGCCGAAGAGATACGGCGCTTGCCCGCCGGGCCAGGCATCGAGGCCGTAGATGGCCTGGCCCTCGGAGGGGAATCGCTCCTCGAGGGCGGCCATACGCACCACCATCCGCGAGTCGGGGTTGCGCCCGCGCCCGAACGCGGTGAGGTCCGTCTCCTCGTAGGTCGCCAGCCCCTCGATCATCCAGGACAAGGTGAGAGCGTTGGGGAAGAGGTAGGGAGCCCGGCCGAGCAGGTCCCGGCCGAAGCCGACGAGCCCGCGCGCCTCGTCCAGGTGGACGATGTGGGCGAGCTCATGCGCGAGCACCAGCCGCAGCCAGCCCTCGTGGTTGCCGAAGTCGTCGTCCCCGGCCGGGGCCACGACCCGGATCGTCACCAGCGGGAACGGCAGGGGCGTCGCGAACCCATTGGGATCATCCCTATCGTCCACCAGCACGACGTGGACCCGGCCGACCCTGCGTCCGTAGCGCTCCTCGTGGGCAGTGAGGATCTCGGTCGCGAGCGTCACCGCCTCGCGCGCCATGGCCTCGAGGCCCTGGTGGAAGTGCACGCTGACCTTGCCCGTCGAGACCGTCTGGAAGTGGAGGTGGGGCGGGAGCGAGGCCGCGCGCACCGTCGACGCCGCAACCAGGGCGGCGAGCGTAGCCCCGGCAAGGGCGGTGGGCCGAGATTGGCGGAGACGTCGGGGCATACGGACGGCCAGCGTAGCACAGCGTTCACCGGCGCCCGGTGACGGCCATCGCTCCCGTGCACCGGCTGGCCCACGGTGCGCACGCGGCTGATCTATGCTAGAGAGGCTCCGCCACCGCGGGTTCCCCGGGGGGAGGGTGGAGTCGGTGTGGTCTCAGGAGCCTCGAGCCTGGACACGGAGTCCTTGCCGTCCGTCATGGCGAAGGCGGCCACACCGGTCGCCGTCCGTCGCATCCTCGTCGTGAGCTCCGACGTCCCATTCGTCCGCGGCGGTCATCGCGTCATCGCCGAGGAGCTCGCACGGGCACTCACGCGGCAGGGTCACCTCGCGGACATCGTGAAGACGCCCCAGAACCGGTTCGGCCGCCAGTTCACCGCGTATCTCGCCAACTGGGCGACCGACGTCGGCGAGACCGGCGACGGCCACCGGGTCGACCAGGTCATCTCCCTCCGCTATCCGAGCTACGCCGTGCGCCACGAAAGGCACGTGTGCTGGCTCAATCACCGGATGCGCGAGTACTACGACCTCTGGCCGGCGCTGAAAGGACGCCTCTCGAGAAAGGACCTCGTCAAGGAGTCGGTGCGTCGGTTCCTCATCCACCGGGCCGACCACTATTTCCTCACGCGCAACGTCTCCAGGCTCTACGCCCAGTCGAAGACCGTCGCTGCCGGGCTCCGCGAGTTCGGAGACATCCCTTCCGAGGTGCTCTACCCCCCACCGCCCGAGCGTCCCTATCGGACGGACGGGTACGAACCCTTCGTCTTCGCCGTCTCGAGGCTCCACTCCTCGAAACGGCTCGAGCTTCTGGTCGAGGCCATGGCCAGGCTGAGATCGAAAGAGCTGCGCGCCGTCATCGCCGGGACGGGCGAGGAGGAAGATCGCCTCAAACGACTCGCGGGCGAGCTCGGCCTCTCCCGGCGAGTCGACTTCGTGGGCCGCATCCGCGACGAGGCTCTCGTCGAGTACTACGCCCGGTGCCGCGGCGTTTTCTATGCCCCTCTCAGGGAGGACTATGGCTTCGTCACCCTGGAGGCCTTCCGGTCGAAGAAGCCCGTCCTCACCTGCACGGACAGCGGCGGTCCGGCGGAGATCGTCTCCATGGGCCGCTCCGGGTACGTGCTCCCTCCCGAGCCGCTCGCGATCGCGCAGCACCTCGATGTCTGGGCGGAGAACCCGGACCTCGCCGCGAGAATGGGCGCAGCGGGAGAGGCCGACGGCCGCGCCGTACGCTGGGACGCCTGCGTGGAGAAGCTGCTGTCGTGAAGAGAATCCGACTCCGGCGCCGTCGCCTGTTGCAGCTGTCGGGGGCCGCTGCGGCCGGCGTGGCCCTGCCCGCGTCCAGCGCCGAGAGGCCGGAGCCGCTGCCGGCGCCGATCGCCGCCCTCGAGTCGATGACCGAGGGGCTCTCGCCGATCACGGTCGAGGAACACCGCGCGCGGCTCGACCGCGCCCAGGTGCTCCTCGGCGCGCACGGACTGGCTGCGCTGCTCGTCGGGCCCGGCAGCAGCCTCCGCTACTTCACCGGCGCGGAGTGGAGTCTGTCCGAGCGCCTCTTCGGCCTCGTGCTGACGCGCGCCGGCGACCCGATCTGGATCACACCCGCCTTCGAAGAGGACCGGGCGCGCGAGCAGATCCGGATCGGTGCGGACGTGCGGGCATGGGATGAGGACGAGTCCCCGTACGCCCTCGTCGCCCGGGCCCTCCGCGAGCGAGGGGTGGCGACGGGACAGGTTGGCATCGAGGAGACGATGCCGTTCGCGTTCTCAAACGGCGTGGCGAGGGAGGCACCCGCGCTCTCGCTCGCGAGCGGCACTCCGGTGACCGCGGGCTGCCGCATGACCAAGGATCCGCACGAGCTCCAGCTCATGCGCCGCGCATGCGAGATCACCGTGCGCGCGCACCGGGCCGTCCTCGCCTCGCTCAAGGAAGGGACGACGGTGGCCCAGGCCACCGCCTGGAGCGAGGCCGCGCACCGTCGGCTCGGTGCGCCGGGTGGGGCCCTCGTCCTCTTCGGCCCCGACGCGGCCTTCCCGCACGGGACGACGAAGCCGCGGCCCCTGGGGATCGGCGACGTGGTGCTGATCGACGGCGGCGGCAATGTCCACGGCTACACGAGCGACATCACGCGGACGGCCGTCTTCGGCGCCCCGCCCACCGATCGCCAGCGCCGGATCTGGGACCTCGTGCGCCGCGCGCAGGAGGCGGCGTTCCGGGCCGCCCGGCCCGGCGTCGAATGCCAGGCGGTGGACGCCGCCGCCCGCCAGGTCCTGGAGGACGCCGGCTTCGGTCCCGGCTACCGATACCTCACCCACCGTCTCGGCCACGGCATCGGCCTCGACGGCCACGAGTGGCCGTACATCGTCCGCGGGAACGCCATCCGTCTCGTTCCCGGGATGACGTTCACCGACGAGCCGGGGATCTACGTCCCCGGCGAGCTCGGCATCCGCCACGAAGACACCGTCGTCGTCACCGAAAGCGGCTGCGAGAACCTCGCCCCGAAGTGGCCGGGAACGCCCGAAGAGCCGGCGGTGGTGTGAGCTACTGCCGCCAGTTCCGGACCTTCAGGCCCCTCACGCGACCGAACTCCGCGACATTGTCCGTGACGACGCTCAGCCTACGCGAGAGCGCGTGAGCGGCGATGAGCATGTCGTTGGGGCCGATAGGCCTGCCGGCCGCCTCGAGCTGAGCCCGCACGCGCCCGTAGGCCGCGGCCGCCCGGAGATCGAAGTCGAGGCACTCGATCTCGGCGAGCAGCGCGTCGATGCGCGCGTGGTTCGTCCGCCGACGAGCACTGTGGTCGGCTCCGTACCGGAGCTCCGCGACGACCACAGAGCTCAGACACAGGTCTTCCGGCGAGGACTCCTGGATGCGCTTGACGGCTTTCGGGTATCGCCCCGTCAGGTAGTCGACGCAGGCGTTCGTGTCGAGGAGAAAGCGCATGGCTCACCCGAGCTTGGGACCCGGCTCGACGGCCGGCGGCTCAGGTGGATACGGGAACTCCTTCGCCGATCCGGCGAGGGCCAGGAAGCGGCGGCTGAAGGCCCTTCGCGCATCCTCCAGCACGACCCGTTTACCTTCGCGCCTTATGAGCACCTCGGTCTGCCCCTGGAAGCGATACGCTCGAGGGAGCCTGACCGCCTGGCTCCCGCCCGTCTTGAAGAGTTTCGCCCGGTCTGCCATCTCTACCCTCCACCGCAGAGTATATACGGTATGTATGTACAACACCACCATGGATGATGCCGGACAAGCACCCTTGTTGGCCTTTCCCCGAGAGAGCGGGGGCGTAGGTGATGCCGGGAACACCCGAGGACCGGGCGGTGGTGTGATGCCGTGATAGCAGGTGTCTGCCCACCCAGGTGACTCAGGTGCGCAGCGGTCGACCGCGTCAGGGCGACGAGGGGAAGCCCTCGTAACACTTCAAAACGATGGTCCAACCGACCTGGAGCGCCATCACCGCGATCAGCGCGGCCTCGGCGCGCTGTCCGGCGATGCGACGCAACGCGTGGGCGGCGACGATGACGATGGCGGGAACGAAGAAGAGCCAGAGGCGGTTGACCTCGGAGAGGGTTTGGCCGAGGAGCGCGGTGCCGCCGAGCACGAGAAAGGTGCCCATGGCCAGCCGGGCGTGCCCGGATGGGAGCTTTGGCGTCTCACGAAGGCCTCTCAGCGCAGCCAGAATCCCGTGGGCGAACAGCAGAACCATCGGCACCCCCAGCCAGTAGGCGAACTCTGCAGTGTTCGTGATGGTCGCGGGCACGCGGAACGATTCCTCCCAACCCTTCCAGTACATGTGATTGTCCATCGCCCGCCGGAAACGCTCGATGGGGTCATAGCCGGTGAGGGTCCACGCCGTGAGGCTGAGCACGATGAACGCGGCCGTAGCGGCGGCGGCAGCACGGATGGAGTGTCGTTGCCCGTGGCCGTCCTGAACCCGAGCCGCGGCGACGAAGATGAAGGCGAGAGGGAGGGCCGGCAGCAAGGAGAACGAGACGAAGATCGAAAGCCATGCGACGGCCCCGGCCACAGCGCCCAAAGCTACGGCCGCTCGCCCTTTCGCTTCCGACGCCGCGACCGTCGTCGCCCACAGCGCACAGGCGAGGAAGGGGTAGAGCACCTGGTCGAGGTGGAGGGGAACGAGCGCGGTGGCGGGTACGAGCACGTACAGAAAGGCCGGCCAAAGCGCGTCGTCTGCGCCGAGGAACTTGCCGCCCAGCCACACGAGGGGCACCAGGACCGCGTAAGAGAACAGCGGGAAGAAGAGGGTCGCGAAGTTGGCGAGACGCCAGTGGTAGAGGTTTGCGACGTACGGAGAGTCGTCCGACATAGGGGGATCCCAGATCCACGGCATCACCGCCTGGGCCATCTCGTCGGCGATCCAGAACGCGAGCAGGGCCCCCGGGGGCTTCGAGCGGGCGAACCCCTGATCCGGAGCCTGCACGAATTCCTCGTAACCGGCGATCAGCGTCAAGGGCTCGACGCGGTGGGTGGTAACCGTACGAGCGAACTCGTTGTGGCCGCTCCGCAGCAGGTGGTCGCGCATGCCGTCCATCCCGCGCTTTTCAGCGAGCGCCAGCGACTGCTGGAAGAGGAAGCCGGTGAGGATCAGGGCGACGGCGGCCAGGCGGCGATGGTGCGCCGCCCCGCGCAGCACGACGCGGATGGAATAGGACAGTGCGAACCCGGTGGCCAGGATCGCCGCCGTGTCCAGGAGCTGGCGATCGCCGAGGGTCCAGAAATAGTGGTCCAGCCTCTGGACTGTCGCGATGCCTTTGCCAGCCAGGACGGCGAGCACCGCCGTCGCAACACCAGCGCCGGCGACGAAAGCGACGAGCCGGCGGCGAACGCCGGGCGACGGAACGGAAGCCACGTGCCCAGTGTAAAGTAGTAGTGCACAGAGTGTCCACTGTTACTTAACACACCCCCACGGTCGAGTGAGGCCTGGCAGATCGCCGGCTTTGACATGCCAGCACATGAAAGTAGGCTCAACACACGTCGAAGATGATGGCTCCTCGCCTCTCTCTCGTCATACCCGCCCGCAACGAGGAGCGCTATCTGCCCCGGCTCCTCGACTCCGTCGACGCCGCCCGGGAGCGCTACCGGGCGGGACGCGAGGCGGTGGAGGTCATCGTGGCGGACAACGTCTCCACGGACTCGACGGCTGCGATCGCACGCGGGAGGGGATGCCGTGTCGTCACGGTCGAGAAGCGGGTCATCGGCGCCGTGCGTAACGGCGGCGCTCGGAGCGCCAGGGGCGCGATGCTCGCCTTCGTGGACGCCGACACGCGTATCCACCCCGAGACCTTCAATGCGATCGAAGAGGCCCTCGAGGGCGGTTGGGTCGTGGCGGGAGCGACCGGGGTGTCGCTCGAGCGTTGGTCGGCCGGGCTCGCGCTGACATATGCGCTGTTCCTGCCGATGGTCTGGCTGACGGGCATGGACACCGGAGTCATCTTCTGCCGACGCGAGGACTTCGTGGCGACCGGGGGCTACAGCGAGGAGCGGCTCTTCGCCGAGGACGTCGAGTTCCTGTGGGCCATGAAGCGACTGGGGCGGAGTCGCGGGCAGCGGCTGGCGCGGCTGAGGTCGGTCAAGGCGACGGCCTCGGTCCGGAAGTTCGACCACTACGGCGACTGGCACTATCTGGGGATGTTCGCCCGCACCGCCTACTGGCTCGTCTTCTCGCGCCCATCCCTGGGCACCTGGGTGCGGGAGTACTGGTATGGCGATCGGGGCCGGCCGCCGACGTCGGGCGCGTGATCAAACGAGCGGGCCCGGGGAGGCTCAGGCCTCGCGGCGGACCATGACGAGCGTCCGGTCGTCCAGGAAGGGACACCCCTGGGCGAAGGCCTGGAGCTCGGCGTCGATCGCGGACCCGACCGCGGGGAGCGGGTCCCGGGCGTGGGCGCGCAGGAGGGCCTCGAGCCGCTCCAGGCCATACTCCTCGCCGGCGGGGTTCGCGGCCTCGGTGATGCCGTCGGTGTAGAGGAGGAGCAGGTCGCCCCGCTCGAACGCCACCTCCCGGCATTCGTACTCCACGACCGGGAACAGACCGAGAGGGAGGCCGTTGGCCTCGAGCCTCTCCACCCCCCCCGAGGCCCGCACCAGCAGCGCCGCGTTGTGACCGGCGTTGGTATACGAGAGCCGCCCCACCGAGGGATGGAGCACGGCCACGAAGGCGGTCACGTACCGCTCGGGCGGAGTGCGGACGAAAATACGGCGCGACAGCCGCGCGCAGATTCCGTCCGGCGGGTGACCGACCTCGATCGGGCCGACGAGGAGGGCGTCGAAAGAGGCGGCCAGCAGTGACGCCGCCATCCCCTTCCCGGACACGTCGGCGATCACGATCACCTGGTCATCGCCCTCCTCCCGAGCCTGGAACGCGTAGAGGTCGCCGGAGACCGCACGCGAGGCGTCGTTCTGGGCGTAGAGCGAGTAGCCGGGGATCTCGGGCAGGGTCTTGGGCAGGAGCGCGAGCTGGATCTCACGGGCGAGGGCGAGCTCCTTCTCGAGCTCCCGCCGCCGCACCGCCTCTTCGAGGAGGGCGACGTTGCGGATGCGCAGCGCCGCCACCGAGGCGAGGGAGACGAGCAGCTCCATGTCCTCTTCCGCGAAGCGGCGCACGTGGGCGCGGGAGCTGAGCACGATCATCCCCAGGCTGCCCGCAGCGTCGAGGAGGGGAGCCGCGAGCAGGCTGCGCACGCCCGAGGTCATGATGCTCTCCGCGGCCGCGAAGCGCTCGTCGGTCTGGGCGTCGAGCACGAGCGCCGCCAGGCCCTTCTCCGCCACCTCCGCCACCAGGCTGCGCGAGTAGAGGAAGTCGCCGCTCACGCCCGGCAGCCGGCGGCTGGCCGAGCGCTCGAACTCGCCGTCGGGCCGCTTGAGGAAGATGACCGCCTCCTCCGGCCTCAGGTGGGCGAAGGCGCGATCCAGGATCAGCTCCAGAAGCTCCGTGAGCGAGATCGAGGTGGCGAGGGCCCGGTGGACCTCGTTGAGGAGCGCGAGGCTGGCCGCGGTTGCGCGCTCGGGGGCGGGCATCAGCTCCGAGGCCGCGCGGAGCAGCACGCTGTCCGAGGAACTGATCAGGTCGCGCTCGCTGCTCTTCCCCGCGCGGTCGAACCCCTCGATGCCGATAGTGGTCTCCGAGACCTTGATGCGGTCGCCGGCCGTCACCCGGGTCGGCGTGGCGACCGGCTTGCCGTTGAGCAGCGTGGTGTTGCGCGAGCCCAGGTCCTCCACCAGCCAGCCGTCGCCGTCGCGGTAGAAGCGGGCGTGGAGGCGCGAGAGGAAGCGGTCCGACAGCACGAGGTCGGCCTTCGAGGAGCGGCCGACGACCACGGAGTCGCCCTCGCAGACGTGCTCGAAGGCCTCGCCGACGGGGGGCGTCACCCGGAGGCGGAGGACGTTGGACATGGACCCGGGGACCGATCCTAGCACGGCCGTCCCCGACCGGCGTCTCGGCGGGGTCGACGCCAACGCCTCAAGGCGGAGTCATGAGCCAGATGTCGCTGGCGGTCAGGTCCTCGACGGCGAGGAGCTGCCGGCGGTCGCGCGAGAGCAGGATCTCGTCGTAGCGGCCGGGTAGGAGGAGCCGTGAACGGCCTGTGCCGGGCTCGGCGATCCGGACCCCGTCACGCGCCCGCGTCAGGAGCCGTCCCCCATCGAGCCACAGCGGATCCACCGCGTCGTCGAGGAGACGGGTGAAGCGGGAGGAGTCCAGGTCGAAGACGTAAGCGCCGCGCTCAGACCGTCCGGCGCCGAACCCTGTCCCGAAGAGTCGCCGCCCGTCGGGGGACCAGCCGCCGGGCATCAGGCGCAGGCCCGGCTCGATTTCGGGCAGGGGGCGGATGCGCGCCGCATCAGCGCCGACCGTCCAGTCGACCAGGACCGTGCCCTCCGGCGAGTAACCGGCGATCGTGTCCCCGCGCGGCGACCAGACGAGCGACCAGACCAGCCCGACCCCCTGCGGCGTGAGCCGCTTGAGGCCGCTGCCGTCGGGACGAACGGCCCACAGCCCCCAGCCGCCCTCACGCTCGGAGCGAAAGAGGAGCCACTCGCCATCGGGCGACCAGGACGGTCCTCGGTCGCGCATCGCGTCCTGGGTGAGCTGCCGCAAGCCACGGCTCTCCACGTCCAGGATCCACAGGTCCTCGGCCTCCCCCCCGTGGTTCCCGTACGCCACGCGCCGCCCGTCGGGCGAGATGGAAACCTCGAAGATGCCGTGGGTGCTCTCGTGGATGGTTCGCGGCGCGGAGACGAGCGTGCCGCGCGCGGGATCGATCTCCGCGACCACGAGGCGCTGACGTGGCTCCCGGCCCTCGAACACGGCCGTCTTGCCCTCGCGGGACAGGCTGACGCCGCCGGTCCAGGGGGTGGGGGCACCGAGGCCCTGCGGCGGCCCGAGAGCACGTCCCGTCCTCTCTTCGAGGGGAAGGCGCCAGAGCGCGAGCGGCCCGCCGCGGTCGCTCGAGAAATAGAGGTATCGGCCGTCCGGTGACCAGTCGGGCGACCAATCCAGCGCGGCGTCCGCGGTCAGCGCCGAAGGCCTGCCCTTGGCCTCCGATCCGTCCGCGGCGATCGTCCAGAGGTCGCGCTGCGAACCGGGGCGCCGGAGGCCCCAGTACGCGACCCGGTGCCCGCCGGGCGACCAGACCGGGTGTGTGGCGTCCCCGCCGCCCACGAGCCGTCGAAGGCCATCCTTCACCCGGATCGCCCAGAGGTTGCTGGTGAGGCCAGAGCGGTTGAGGGGGGATTCGGTCGCGTCCTCGGCAACGACGATCTCTGCGCCGTCGGGAGACCACGCGGGGTCGAAGCCGAAATCGCCCAGGCGGCGCACCGACTCGCCCGTGGCGCCCATGACGAAGATGCCGCCGCCCTGCCGTCCGGAGCGGAAGGCGATGTGCTCGCCGTCCGGCGAGAAGGCGGGCGCGACGTCGTCCGCGGGCGAGTCCTTCGTGAGATTGATGGGGTTCCCGCCGCCGACGCGCTGGAGGAATATGTCGGCGTTGCCGGTCTCGTCGCTGACGTAGGCGAAGGTCTTCCCGTCGGGGGACAGGCTGGGCGATCCCTTGCGCGCCGGGCCGTCGGTGAGCTGGTGAAAGGCGGGCAGGGCGGCGACGCCGGGGACGGCGACGACCGAGCGTCGGCCGACCACGAACGCCAGCCCGGCGAGCACCCCCGCTCCCGCGACGAGAGCGGCCGATCGCCGCCATCGGCTCGAGGGCGGTGCCGCCCCGACCGCCACCCCGCTGACGGTCGAGGAGCCGAAGACGCTGTCGAGGGCGAAGGCGAGGTCGTGCGCGGTGCGGAAGCGCTGCTCCGGCCGCTTCTCGAGGCAGTGGTGCACGATGCGCTCGAGGGCGGAGGGAACCGAGGGCGGCAGCTCCGGCGGCTCCTCGCGCAGGATCGCGGTCAGCGTCTCGGGGGCGGTGTCGCGCGCGAAGGCTCGTCTCCCCGTCAGCATCTCGTAGAGAACCGACCCGAAGGAGAAGACGTCGGCGCGCGCATCGGCCTCCTGCCCTCGCACCTGCTCCGGCGCCATGTACCCCACCGTGCCCAGGAGCGTCCCCGGCTCGGTCGAGGGAGCGGCGGTCGGCGACTCGGTGTCGTCGCTCGTCAGCGTCGGAGCGGCTTGCCGGGCGAGGCCGAAGTCGAGGATCTTGACGACCCCGTCGCGCGTCAGGAACAGGTTCTCCGGCTTGAGGTCCCGGTGCACGACCCCGCGGTCGTGGGCGGCGGCGAGACCGCGGGCGATCTGGACGCCGTACTCCGCCGCCTTGCGCGCCGCGAGGGGCCCCGCGTCGAGCCGCTGCCGGAGCGTCTCGCCCTCGAGCAGCTCGGTCACCGCCCAATCGCGTCCGCCTTCCTTGCCGAGGTCGAAGAGAGCGAGGATGTTCGGGTGCGACAGCGCCGCCACCGCCTTCGCCTCGCGCTCGAAGCGCCCGCGCAGGCCGGGGTCGTTGGCGAGGCGATCGGGCAGGACCTTGAGCGCGACGTCTCGTCCGAGACGGCTGTCTCGCGCGCGGTAGACCTCTCCCATCCCTCCGGCGCCGAGGGGAGCCAGGATCTCGTACGGCCCGAGGCGGGAGCCGGCGGGCAGGGTCATGGTCGACGGTGTTGGCGCGGATGCTAGCACCGGGGCTGGCACGCGGCCAAGCGCGCGCACCCCACCCCGGGGGAGTAGAATGCGTCCCCACCGCTGCGTTTCCCTCTCCCTACGTGGGGGACAGGGTGGGGGGTCGACAAAGGAGGCTTCGATGGCTTCTGATCGTCGGGAGATCTCCCGCCGCGACTTCACGGCCCGGACCGCCACTGCCGCCGCCGCGTTCGCCGCCGCGCCCCTCGTGTCGAGGCGCGTCCTCGGCGCGAACGACCGCGTCGTCCTCGCGAGCATCGGCATCCGCGGCCAGGGCAACGCCCTCAAGCGCGGCTTCGCCCGCCTCCCGAGGGTCGAGATCAAGACGCTCTGCGACCCGGACGAGAACCTCTTCGCGAGCCGGGCCGCCGACCCCGAGCTTCAGGACCTGTCCACGTTCCGGCCCGGCTACGAGAGCGACCTGCGGCGCGTCCTCGACGACAAGGACATCGACGGCGTCGTCATCGCCACCCCGAACCACTGGCACGCGCTCGCCGCGATCTGGGCGCTGCAGGCGGGCAAGCACGTGTTCGTCGAGAAGCCCAGCTCCCACAACGTCTGGGAGGGGCGCCAGACGGTGGAGGCCCAGCGCCGCTACGGGAAGGTCGTGCAGGTCGGCACCATGAACCGAAGCCGGCCCGTGGTGCGCCAGGCGATCGCGTTCCTCCACGAGGGCGGGATCGGGAAGCTGTACATGGCACGGGGGCTCTGCTTCAAGCCGCGCCCGCCGATCGGGAGCTACCCTGACGGCCCCCTCGCCCCCGGGGAGACCTACCGCCTCAACGTCGAGGCGAAGGAAGACGAGCCGCGATGGGATGCCGCCTACCTCGCGAAGGTGGACTACGACCTCTGGCTCGGGCCCGCGCCCAGGCGGCCCTTCAACCGCAACCGCTTCCACTACAACTGGCACTGGCACTGGGACACCGGTGACGGCGACACCGGCAACCAGGGGCCCCACCAGTTCGACATCGCGCGCTGGGGGCTCGGCAAGAACGAGCACCCGGTGCGCATCCATTCGACCGGTGGCTACTTCGCCGGGCCCTCCTCCCAGGAGACCCCGGACACCCACACCACGCTGTTCGAGTACGCGGACGGGACGCTCTTCGAGTTCGCGACCCGCGGCGCCTACACCAACGACGAGGGCACCCAGAGGATCGGCAACCTCTTCTACGGGACGAAGGGCTGGCTCTGGATCGACGGCAACGGCCGCGAGTGGCAGTCGTACTTCGGCCGCCAGAACGAGAAGGGCCCGGGCTCGTCCGCGCCCCCATCGGCCGGGGGCAGCGACCCCCTCGTGCTGACCAGCATCGAGTCCCCCCACTACCAGAACTTCATCGACGCCATCCGCGCCGGCGACCCCGGCAAGGTGACCTCCGGGGCCGAGGACGGCCACCTCTCCTCGTCCCTCCCCCACCTCGCCAACATCGCCTACCGCGTGCGGCGGGCGCTCGTCTTCGACGGGGCGAAGGAGCGGTTCGTGGGCGACGAGGAGGCCGACCGGCTGCTGACCCGCGAGTACCGAGCGCCCTTCGTTGTGCCGGAGAGGCCCTGAGCCGCCTACCAGGACTGGTTTCTTTGGCAGTTCGGAGTTTGGAGCCCGTGACGGCGCGGCTCCGCGATGATTCTGGTCTGTGGAAAAGCTGTGAAAACTCGGTCTGGAACGAGTAGGCCTGGAACGCGAGAGCAGCCGCTTCAGTCGCGCGGGCACCAGACCAGCGACGGGGTAAAATGGAAAGAACAATGAAGAGAGGTGGAATGAACACTTCGCTCGTCAGCGCAGAGCCGCGGGCTGGCCTCCTCGGCCTGCCGGACTGACAGCGAAGGGGGGCACGTGTTCGAGATCCCGCGCGAGGCTCACGTCTTCGTCGCCGGCCACCGGGGGCTCGTGGGCTCGGCGATCGTCCGCCGGCTCGAGGCGGAGAGCTTCCGCCGCGTCCTGACCGCCACCCGCGAGCAGCTCGACCTCCGGGACCAGGCGGCGGTGACCTACTGGTTCCGGGCCAACCGTCCGGAGTACGTCTTCCTGGTGGCGGGCACGGTGGGGGGGATCCTCGCCAACTCCACCCGCCCCGCGGAGTTCATCTACGACAACATGATGATCCACGCCACGGTGGTGCACGCCGCTCACCTCTTTCCGGTGCGACGGCTGCTGTACCTCGGAAGCTCCTGCATATACCCGCGCGGATGCCCCCAGCCGATGAAGGAGGAGCACCTGCTCTCGGGCCTGCTCGAGCCGACGAACGAGCCCTACGCGCTGGCGAAGATCGCCGGCATCAAGCTGTGCCAGGCCTACCGCAAGCAGTACGGCTGCGACTTCATCTCCGCCATGCCGACCAACCTCTACGGGCCCAACGACAACTTCGACCTCACGAGCTCGCACGTCCTGCCTGCGCTCATCCGCAAGTTCCACGACGCGAAGGCGGAGGGCCGGCGAGAGGTCGTGGTCTGGGGCACGGGGACACCGCGACGAGAGTTCCTGCACGTCGACGACCTCGCCGACGCCTGTCTCTTCCTCATGCGGCACTACGACGACGCCGAGCACATCAACGTCGGCACCGGCGAGGACCTGACGGTCCGCGAGCTCGCGGAGACCATTCGCGACATCGTCCATCCCGAGGCGAGGCTTCTCTTCGACTCGAGCAAGCCCGACGGCACGCCCCGCAAGCTCCTCGACGTCACCCGACTCCACGCGCTCGGATGGCGTCACAAGATCCCGCTCCGGGAGGGGATCGCCTCCTCCTATCGCTGGTTCCTCGACAACCACGACCGGGCCCGGGGCGCGGGGGCCGCGGCGCGCGCCGCCACCGCCTGAGGGGGCGAGCGCCCGCGGGCATGGCGGTCCTCGTCACCGGCGGCGCCGGCTACATCGGCAGCGCCTTCGTCGACCAGGCCCTCGCCGCCGGCGAGGAGCCGGTCGTCCTCGACGACCTCTCGCGCGGCCACCGCGACGCCGTGGACCCGGGCGTCCGCCTCTACGAGGGCAGGACCGGCGACCGGGCCCTCGTCGCCCGGATCGCCCGCGAGCACCGCCTCGACGCCTGCGTCCACTTCGCCGCCCTCGCCTATGTGGGGGAGTCGGTCGCGGAGCCCGGACGCTACTTCGACAACAACTTCACCCAGGCCCAGGTCCTCTTCGAGACGCTGCTCGAGGCGGGGGTGAGGTGGTTTGTCTTCTCCTCGACCTGCGCGACCTACGGCGAGCCGAGGCAGGTCCCGATCGGTGAGGACCATCCGCAGTGGCCGATCAGCCCCTACGGGTGGTCCAAGCTCTTCGTCGAGCGGATGCTGGAGAGCTTCGACCGCGCCCACGGCCTGCGGTTCGTGTCGCTCCGCTACTTCAACGCCGCCGGGGCCACCGGCCGCGGCGGCGAGCGCCACGAGCCGGAGACGCACCTCGTCCCGCTCGTGCTGCAGGCGGCGTCGGGGCGGCGCCCGGACGTCAAGGTCTTCGGCACCGACTACCCCACCCCGGACGGCACCGCGATCCGCGACTACATCCACGTCGAGGACCTCGGCGAGGCGCACCTGCTGGCGCTCCGGTATCTACGCGGGGGCGGGCGGTCGCAGCTCCTGAACCTCGGCAACGGCACCGGCTACTCGGTGCGCGAGGTGGTCGAGGTTGCACGCGGCGTGACCGGACGCGAGATCCGATGGGAGGCGGCGCCGCGCCGCGAGGGCGATCCCCCGCGGCTCATCGCCGACGCGCGGCGCGCCCGCGAGGTGCTCGGCTGGGAACCGAGGCGTCCCTCGCTCGAGGCGATCATCCGCTCCGCCTGGGAGTGGGAGCGGGCCCGGCGCTAGCCGCTCCTCCGCAAGGCGAGGACGACCGCGCCCGCGGTCACAACGGCCATCAGGAGCGTGGCCGCCCACAGACCGGCGGTCACGATCCCGTGCGGGCGCACCTCCCGCGGCAGGCGCCGGTGGTGGAGGAACAGAGCGCCCAGGCCAGTGACCGGCAGCATCACCGCCTGGGCGATCCCTCCGGCGACGACCATCTTCACGGGCGAGGCGAAGAGCAGGAAGAGCGCGGCCGGCAGCAGCGTGAGCGCGACGACGAAACGGCGGCGGAAAGCCAGCCGACGGGCGCCCTCCGACGGCGCGAAGAAGCCGAGCAGCCGGGCCATGTCGGCGAAGATGCGGGCGTGGGCGGCGGTCGCGGCGAAGATGGTGCCGTAGAGTGTCACCAGCGCCCCCAGATAGAAGGGCCAGACCGCCCAGCCGCCGAGTGTCTGCGTGTAGATGTTCGAGAGCACCGGGATCATGTCCTTCGCCGCGGGCACGAGCCCCATGCCGTGCAGGATCCCCCCGCCCAGCAGATAGAAGGCCACGGTGGCGAGCGTGTAGACGGCCATCGAGGCCGCGATGTCGGCGTGCATCACCCGGATCCAGCCGCGGGCCCGCGCGCGCCAGGCCTCCGTCGGCTCCCTCCGGCCCGTGAAGCGCGCATAGCCCTTCTCGACACACCAGTAGGGGTACATGAACAGCTCCGTCGCCCCCACCCCCGTGATCCCGAATACGGCGATCGCGGTGGCGAGGCCCTCGGCGGGCAGGCGGGGCCGCAGCCCCTCCGCCAGCGCCCGCCAGGAGAAGTACTGCGGCATGCGCGTGAGGACGAGCGCGGCCAGTACCGTCAGTAGCGTGAAGAGGCCGACTTTGACCATGGCCAGCCGCTCGATTCGCTCGTAGCCACCGCCGAGGAGCAGGCCGAGGTTCACGAGGACAAAAGCCAAGACCCAGGCCGGCACCGGCACCGCGGGGGCGAGCAGCTCGAGGACCTGGCCGAGGCCACCGTACATCGCCCCCACCTGGAGCTGGGTCAGGAGGACCATGACCGCCCACGCCCAGACGAACCAGCTGACGCCCCACCGGGGCCCGGGGAAATGGTCGAGCGCTTCGAGGCCACTCTCGCCGGCGGCGATCGTGTAGCGCCCCAGCTCGGCCTGCACCACCGGCTTGATGAAGCAGCTCAGGAGCACGATCCACAGTGCCCCGAAGCCGGCCTGCGCCCCGAGCGTGGTCGTCGCGATGAGCTCCCCGGAGCCGACGATGGCGGCGGCGAGGATCATCCCGGGACCGAGGCGGCCGAATGCCCCGAGCCACGTGCGGGGAGGCTCTTGGACGTCTTGCGGACGCAGGGCGTAAGGGTCGCCGCCGCCGGCACCGGTCTCCAGCTTGGGGCCTCCCGGCAGCGGGGGCCCCAGGGCCGGGCCCCGACCGCTCGGCGGCAAGGCTACCCGCGCTGCGGGACGAGGGTCAACGCCAGGAGAGCCTCGCCGGGGCGGAGCGCGCGCCGGGCGCGTGATAGGCTTCGCCCATGTTGGCTTCTCGCCACCGGAGTCTCGTCGCCGCGGCGGCGCTCATCCTCGTCCTCCCGGCCGGGGCTCAGGATCTGCCCGCGCCGGAGCGGATCGAGGCCGTTCGGGCCTACATCAAGAGTGCCTGGGCGACCCTCACCCGCTCGAACCGCGACCTGCCCGAGGCCGCGCGCGACCCCAAGCTGCATCTGCCGGCCGGCCAGCCCTTCCCCGTCTACGTCTCCGCTAAGGAAGACCGGGCGCGCCTTGAGCGCGAGCTCGAGGCGCGGCTCGGGCCCGAGCGCTTCGCGAGGATCGAGCTGCGCGTCCTCCCCGCCGATGTCGCCACCATCCGCGAGCACGGCCTGCTCTACCTCCCGCGGCCCTACGTCGTCCCCGGGGGGCGCTTCAACGAGATGTACGGCTGGGACAGCTACTTCATCCAGGTGGGGCTGCTGCGTGACGGCGAGCGGGAGCTCGCCAGGGACATGGCGGAGAACTTCCTCTACGAGGTCGAGCACTACAGCACCGTACTCAACGCCAACCGCACCTACTACCTCAGCCGCTCGCAGCCGCCGTTCCTGACGCGCATGGTGCTCGGCGTCTACGCGCAGACGCAGGACCGTGCCTGGCTGCGTCGCGCCCGGCCCGCGCTCGATGCCTACTACCGCTTCTGGACCGAGGAGCCGCACCTCATCCCCACCCTCGGCCTGTCGCGCTACTACGACCGGGGCGAGGGCCCGGCCCCCGAGGTCGTGAGCGACGAGCGCGACGCGCAGGGGCGCACCCATTACGACCGCGCCCGCGAGTACTACCGCACCCACGACGTCCCGGACTACGACGTCACGCGGTTCTACGACCGCGCGGCCGACCGTCTGACGCCGCTCTTCTACAGGGGCGACCGCTCCATGCGCGAGTCCGGCTTCGACCCCTCCGACCGCTTCGGGCCCATGAGCGTCGACATCATCCACCACGTCCCCGTCTGCCTGAACGCGCTGCTCTATCAGATGGAGCAGGACCTGGCCGAGATCGATGAGACGCTGGGGCGACCGGACGAGGCCTGGCGCTGGCGCGAGCGGGCCCACGCCCGACGGACCGCCATCGACCGCTTCCTCTGGGACGAGGAGGCCGGGTTCTACCTCGATTACAACTTCGAGACCGGCCGCCGCCGCCCCTACGAGTTCGCGACGACCTTCTACCCGCTGTGGGTCGGAGCGGCCTCTCCGGAGCAGGCGCGCAGGGTGCGGGAGAGCCTCCCGCGATTCGAGGCCCCCGGAGGAATCCTGACGAGCACGCGCGTGAGCGGAAACCAGTGGGACGCCCCCTTCGGCTGGGCGCCCCTGCAGATGATCACGGTCGGGGGCCTGCGCCGCTACGGCTTCGACGAGGACGCCGACCGGATCGCGCGGGAGTTCGTCTCGGTGGTGGTCAAGGAGTTCGAGGAGCACGGGGTCATCCTCGAGAAGTACGACCTCGTCCGGCGGGAGTCCGATGTCGACGCCGACATCCGCTTCGGCTACAGCGCCAACCAGGTCGGCTTCGGGTGGACCAACGCCGCCGTCGTCGAGCTCCTCGCCGGCCTCCGCGAGACCGTCAGCCCGCGCTGAAGAACCAAGGCCCGTCCCGATGGCGGAGCTCCACGTCGTCACCGGGGCATTCGGCTACTCCGGGAAGTACATCGCGGCGAAGCTGCTCGCGAAGGGCCACCGCGTCCGCACCCTCACGAACTCCGGTGGACGGGCCAACCCGTTCGGTGGCCAGGTGGAGGCTCGGCCCTTCAACTTCGACGACCGCCCCCGGCTCGTCGAGTCCTTGCGCGGCGCGGCCGCTCTCTACAACACCTACTGGGTCCGTTTCAACCACCGGGAATTCCGCTTCTCCCTCGCGGTCGAGAACACGCTCGCGCTCTTCGAGGCCGCGCACCGAGCCGGCGTCGGGCGGGTCGTCCACGTCAGCATCACCAACCCCTCCGAGGATTCCCCTTTCGAGTACTTCAGGGCCAAGGCTCGCCTCGAGCGGGCGCTCCAGGAGACAGGGATTCCCCACCTGATCCTTCGCCCGGCCGTCCTCTTCGGCCACGAAGACATCCTCATCAACAACCTGGCCTGGGCCCTTCGGCGGTTCCCTGTCTTCGCCGTGTTCGGCGATGGCCACTATCGCCTCCAGCCCCTGCATGTCGAAGACCTCGCCGCGCTGGCGGTGGAGTCAGGCGCAGACCGAACGAGCCGGACGATCGACGCCGTGGGGCCGGAGACCTTCACCTTCCGCGACCTGGCTCGCCGGATCGGCGCCATCATCGGCCGGCCGAGGCCCCTCGTCTCGGTTCCCCCGCTCATCGGCTACGCCCTCGGCCGGTTCATCGGCGCCGGGATGGGCGACGTCCTGCTCACCCGTGACGAGATCGGGGGCTTGATGGCTGGCCTTCTCTGCACGGACTCTCCGCCCGCGGGCGGAACGAGGCTCACCGAATGGGCCCGCGAGCACGCGCGCACGCTGGGCCGGCGGTACGCCAGCGAGCTGGCCCGCCGGCGGAATCGCCGGGTGGAGTACGAGAGGCTCTGAGCCCGAATGCGCGCCCCGCTCGAGCCGTTCGACTCACGCTGCGCTCAGCATCACACGTACGGAGTCGAGGCCGTCCCCGGATCGCATAGAATACCGGCGGTCGGCGCGACCGGGCGTGCGCCGCGCTGACGCGTGCACCGGGTAAGGAGGGCGACGATGAAGACCCGTTTTCCGACGGGCGTCCTGGCCCTGGGGGTATGCCTGGCGGCGGCGGAAGCTCAGGCCCAGAGAGGCATCGCCCAGGGCCGGGTGATCGACGAGAACGGCCAGGCGGTCGCGGAGGTGACGGTCGTCTTCGAGTTCCACGGGGGCTTCGAGCACAAGTACCAGACCAAGACCAACAAGAAGGGGCAGTACACCCAGATCTTGACCCCGGGACCCTATCGGATCACCGCCTCCAAGGACAACTACCAGGGGGCATTCTTGGACCAAACCATCGCCGGGGGGGCCGCGACCTCGGTGCCAGACCTCCAGATCGTCACTCAGGAGACGGCGGTGGCCGCCGCCATCGAGCAGCACGAGGTCCTCGGGCCGCTCAAGAGGGCGATGGAGCTCACGCAAGCGGGCAAGCTCGACGAGGCGGAGGCCGCCTACAAGGAGGTGCTGGCGAAAGACCCCACCGTTCCCGAGGCCCACTACAACCTCGGCTCGATCTATCTCGGCCGAAAGGACTGGCCCGCCGCCGAAGCCGCCTTCCAGAAGGTGATCGAGCTTCGCGCCGACAGGGGCGAGGCCTACGTGGCGCTCTCCCGCGTCTACGAGGACACGGCGCAGCCGGACCGCGCCATCGAGGTGATGGAAAAGGCGGTCGCGGCCCGACCCGATGACCCCCGGATGCATTTCGACCTCGGTGTGCTGTGCTTCAACGCGAAGCGCATCGAGCAGGCGGAGTCGGCCTTCCACAAGGTCGAGGCGCTGGACCCACAAAACGTCCGCGTCCACTACCTGCTCGGCACGCTGGCCGTGAACCGCGGCGATATCGGGGAGGCGGTGTCGCGGCTCGAGGCGTACCTGGCCAAGGCACCCGAAGATGCCCCGGACCGGGACACGGCGAAGGGGCTCCTCGAGCATCTCAAGCCGAAGGGTCAGCCCTAGGACACCGGACCGGCGGACCCCTCGTCGCTCGGCGCGACTGAAGCTCCTCGGGGTGACGGCTACGAGCCCGCGGCCGCGACCTCGAAAGGCTCTCGAACCTCGAGCTCGCGCCCGGCGATCTCGTCCCGGAGCCGCAGCACGAGGTCGTACTCGCCGGGGGGCATGCGCCACAGCGGCGCGACGATCAGCCGCGACAGCCTGCCAACGGAGCTGGGGCGCATCCGCGTGGGCTCCACGCGCGTCAGCACGGTCCCGTCCTTGCTCCGGATCTCGTAGCCGGCGGCCACCCGAGGCATGCCCGTCCCGTCCTCCCCGGCCGCCTGGTACACCTCGTACTCGCAGTAGAGGGTCGACTCGGGTGAGTAGCGGCGTCCCAGGCGCAGCACGGGGCGGGGGCGCTCTCCCTCCGCCGTCTGCACGCTGTCCGTGAGCAGGGGTGTCGACGTGCGGAACTCCGCCAGCTCCGGCACCTCGAAGTTGTGCATGACCGTCCCCATACGTCTGCTCCTCTTGTCCCGGACCACGATCTTCGCCTGGTAGCCCCCCGGCGCCAGCGGAAAGGGACGCGCGATGACGTAGCCGCTCCGCTTCAGGGCCTTCAGGGCTTCGGGACGGATTGTCATCTCGACCGCCTGGTCGTAGCGGTGGAACTCCCCCGTCTCCCGGTGGGCCACCACCAACAGCACCTGCAGCTCGTCGACGAGCTGCCCCTCTCGCTCCTCGAAGGCGAAGTCGCGGATGTCCACTTCGGTCGCCACGAGCACGGCGGCCTTGCCCATCTCCTGTTCGCCGAACACGAGGGCGGTCATGCTCAGCGGGACATCACCCACGGAGAAGGGGGAATCGAGGGCGGGCTGGAAATCCGGTCGGTCGGCGGCGCGCCGCTCCGTCTCCGCCTCGGCCTCCCCCTCCGCAAGGGCGTAGTAGCCCCTCCGCGCCCGAATCCTCACGCCCTTTGACCGGACCTTCACGGCGATCTTGCGAAAGCGTCCATCGCGGGCGGTGTTGGTCGGACGGTAGCCGAGCAGGTAGTAGGCCTCGGACTCGCGGGCGATCCGCTGAACACCCTCCGCCAGGTCGTTGGTGTTCTTGACCGTGAAGCCCCCCGTGTCCGCGGCCAGCACCTCCGAGCCCTCTGAGGCCAGAGGATCATCGAGGGACATCGAACTCAGGTCCTGGGGGAGGAGCTTGGGGCCGAACTCGGCCGTCGCCGCGAGCGGCATGCCGGTCAGGCCCCGGGCGTCGACGAAGTAGACGGCCACGTTGGAGCGCCGTGAGGCGTCGACGACCTCCTTGAACTCTCCAAGCGTCGGGTCGTGGACGAAGCCCTCCGAGACCAGGATGGCGGCCTTGCGCCCAGGGGTCGAGGCCAGCGCCACGAGCGCCCGCTCCAGGAGACCCAGCATCAGCCGGTTGCGTTCCAGGGTCTGGAGGTAAACCTGTGATGCACGCTGGAGCAGGTACGGATCCTCGAAGCTGAAGCGGTATTCGTACCGCTCCACGTCCGAGGCCGGGGTCACCCCGTACTCCTTGAAGCGCCGCTGCACCCGCGCCGCCACCTCGCGGTCGCGGAAGACGTGGATGCGGAGGGCCTCCCAGTCCGTCATGCGGTCGGGCTCGGTGTCCACACGGCGTCGTCCCTCGAGGCGCTTGACGAGCGCCACGAGCTCCACCCGTCCCGCCTCCATGCGCGCGCTCCACCAGGCGCCCCCTCCCGTCGCCGCGAGGAGGACCCTGTCTCCCTCCCGGACGCCTTTCTCCAGGAACTCGGCCACGGCGGCCTTGGCCTGAGGGGTCTGCAGGCTCGTGAGGTTGAGGTCGTCGAAGACGACGACGAACGTCCGGCCCGGCCCGGAGGTCGGCTCGTGGTTGGTGGAAACCCGAGGTCGCTCCACCACCGGGGCGATGGACGCCGGCGGCACACGGATCGCCTCGAAGCTCTCGATCGCCTGTGGCTGGCCGTCCTCCTCCACCGTGAAATCGTCCCGCGTGAGGCCGTCCACCGGGCGGCCGGCCTTGTCGGTCACGACGACGTCGACCTTGACGATTTCGACGCCGGTCGGGAACGTGGTCTGCGGCGAGGGCGAAGGGGACGACTGGGGGCGCGCCCTCGCTCCCGCCGCGGCGGCAAGAGCGAGCGCCACGGCCAGTGCACGGCCTGTGCGATGACGGCTCACGTCCTTGATTATTGTCCCGACCGCGGGCCCTGGAAAAACGAAGGGGGCGAGGAAGGGCCTGACCCTTCCTCACCCCCCGAGTTGGGCCTCTTCGGGTACTCAGGGCATCAGAAGAGGAACCGGAGCGCGAACTGCAGGTTGCGCTGCGGGGTCCGCCCGAAGTAGGCGGTGTTGTTGATCAGCCCCGCGTTGGGGTTGTTGTTGCCCGGCACGCCGACCGTGTTGTCCGGGCCGCCCAGGTTGACGTGGTTGAAGAGGTTCACGACCTCCAGCCGGAACTCGAGCGCCTTGTCGCCCGCGAACCGGAAGCGCTTGAAGAGCGAGGCGTCGACGGTCCAGAAGCCCGGCGTCGTGAATTCGTTCTTGCGTTGGTTGCCGAACGTCCCCACCGCCGGGCGCCCGAAGGCGCTGCCGCTCTCCCCGATCGGCGTCACGTTGAAGTATGGCTCGCCCCCGACGCCGCTACCGCTGCCGATCGCAGGGTCGCCGATCAGGTCGGCCCGGCACGGCCCGGTGTCGCGGTCGGCGCCGGAGTCGCGGTAGCAGACGCTGAAGTGGTCCCCGCTCTGGACCGACAGGCCGGCGTTGATCTGCCAGCCGCCGAGCCAGGTGTTGTCCTTGGCGAAGGGCAGCTCGTAGGTCGCGGCGAGGACGAACTGGTGGTCGCGGTGCCAGCTGGGCGAGCCCCAGTTCAGATCGGGATCGATATTGAAATACTCGCCCTCGTGCTGGCGCGCGATCGCGTAGGTGTAGTGAACCAGCGCCGACCAGCCGTTGCTGTACCTTTTGTTGACCTTGGCCTGGATCGAGTTGTAGTCCTTCGCGGCGAGGTTCAGGAGCGCCCGGAAGTTCTGCGTCCAGCCGAACTGCGCGAAGAACGGCTTGCGCTGGTTCTGCGGCACGTCGGGGTAGCCGACGATCGTCGGCTGGTTGTTGTCGTAGTCGGGGCCGTCCCCGGCGAAGGCCCGGCTGGCGTGGTTGGCCACGTAGCCCAGCTCGGCGGAGAGGTCGTTCGAGAGCTGACGCTGCACGGTGACGTTCCAGGCGTCGAGGCGGGGCAGCCGCTGCTTGAACGGCCGCACGAAGGTGGCGACGCCATTCGGCAGCGGGAAGCGGCCCGTCGGAGAGTCGACGAAGGTCGGGGCCGGCGGGCCCTGCGCCAGGTTGAAGACGCTCTCGAAGTTTTCCGGCGGGTTGAGGTTCTGGCTCGACAGCACGGGCAGGTTCTGCGTGACGGCGTGGCCGAAGGTTGAGCCGAAGACGCCGATGTCGTGGCTACGGCCGTAGCCGGCCCGGATGATCGTCTTCTCGTTGACCTGGTAGGTCAGCCCGAGCCGCGGCTCCCAGTTGAGGGCGTTCTCGACGTTGCCGGCGAGGTTGACGTCGCCGATGCCGCCGACGAGGATCTCCCCCGTCTGCTGGTCAAGCCAGCCGCCGTTTCCGGGCTCGTTGACCGTCTCGGGATTGATGATCGAGAGGCGCAGCCCCAGGTTGAGCGTCAGCTTGGGTGAGGTGCGCCAGGTGTCCTGCACGTAGTAGGAGTGCCGCCACTGCCGCTCGCGGGCGTCGGTGGTCGGGCTCACGTAGCGTTCAAAGAAGCTGACATCTCCCAGGAGGAAGCCGGCGAGCCCGAGGCCTCCGCCCTGAGGGCCGCGCGTCCGGTCCGCGTTGAAGCTGATCTCCCCCGAGCGGTGCTTGTCGCTCGGCACGCGCAGGTTGAAGGCCCGGCGGATGTCGACCCCCGCCTTGAAGGTGTGGTTGCCGCGGAGCTTCGTCAGGTTCACGGCGAACTGGTACTGCGACTCGTCCTGGGCGAGCGGGCAGTTGCAGCGGTTGACACCGAGGCCGGAGCCCCAGTTCATGTCGGCCTGGTTTCCGCGCAGGAAGATGCCCGAGAGCCCGGAGCTGAAGTCGTCGAGGTTGATCCCCGGAACGCCCGCGTCCGTCATGGGCGAGGTCCCGAAGTCGAAGGGCAGGACGTCCACCTTGTAGCGGAAGTAGCCGAAGCGGACATCGAGCATGGACGTCGGCGACAGCGTGTAGTCGAAGCCCAGGGCGAGGCTTTGGTTCTTGACGTCGGACACCCCGCCCAGGCTGACGAGCTCCGCTCCGCCGCCGGTGCCGAAAGCCGTCGGTCCGTCGCGGAGGAACTTGGCGTAGCTGTAGCGGCCGAAGACGTTCAAGCGGTCGCTCAGACGGCCGTCGAGGCGGGCGTTGAACTGGTCGGCGTCGAAGCTCTCCGTGCCCGAGGTGATGTAGTTGTCACGGGTGCCGTTCTCGAGGCCGGGGGTGTTGGGCGTCGGGATGAGGCTGAGGATCGCGAGCGCCTGCGGCGAGAGGCGGCCGCCCGGGATGATGTTCCCCGCGAACTGCTGGCGCTGCGAGGGGTCGCCGGTTGCAGGGTCGAAGATGTTCACGCCGTACTCGCTGAGGTTCCCGGTGCGCGCGAGCGCGGTCGGCACCGTCAGCAGCTTCGAGCCCCCTTCCTTCCTCCGTTCGCCCTGGTAGTCCCCGAAGAAGAACCACTTGTTCTTCACGATCGGCCCACCGATAGACCCGCCGAACTGGTCCTTCTTGCTCTCCGGTAGCCCCTTGGCTTTCGGCTGCGAGAAGGGGTTCCGGGCCTGGAAGTTGTCTCGCTGCAGGAAGTAGAAGGCGCTGCCATGAAGCTCGTTGGTGCCCGACTTCGTCTGGACCGACACCACCCCCGCCGTGGCCTGGCCGAACTCGGCGTCGTAGTTCTGGGAGGTGATCTTGGCCTCGCCGATCGACTCCAGCGTGGGGTTGATGACGATGATGCCAAGGATGGGGTCTCGGTTGTCCGTGCCATCGAGCTGGTAGCCCGTCCCGCTGAAGTGCTGCCCGTTGATCATCGTCTGGTTCGACCCCTGCGGGTTCTCGCTCGCGGCGTGGTTCCAGGTGAGCTCCGTGGCCCCGGGTGTGAGGAGGATGAACTTGGTGAAGTTGCGGTCGAGGACCGGCAGCTCCCTAAGCTGGTTCGCGTCGAAAGTAGTCGCGACGTCGGCCCGATCCGCCTTCAGCAGCGAGCTGCCCGCCACCGTCACCGTCTCCGTCATCTCGCCGACCTCCAGTGTGAAGTCCACCTTGGCCTGGGTGTCGACGTTGACGCGGACCCGCGTGATCTCGGCGGCCTTGAAGCCCGCCAGCTCGGCTTTCACGTTGTATCGACCGGGGAGCAACCGCTCCTTGACGTAGAAGCCCGAGGCGTTGGTCACCACGGTGTCCGTGGTCAGTCGTTCGACGCTCGTGACGGTGACCGTCGCCCCTGGGACGACCGAGCCGGTGGTGTCCTGGACCGTGCCCGCGATGCTGCCGTACACGGCCTGGGCCGAGACCGACGGCGCCACGCAGATTGCCGCCAAGAGCGCGCACAGGAACACGAGCGCACGCCGTGCGCCTGTTCGCCTGTCGTGGTTCATAACCTTCCCCCTCACATCTCCAAAACTCACTGGGACGTCGAACCCCTTGGCAGGCCCAGCCTCCGGCTGTCCAGGGACCCGTATTCCTTTGCTCAGATGTGCCTGATGCTAGCGAGGCTGGCCCGGACCTGTCAAGAAAAAATCCGGGCCTGGGGCAAGGATTTATGAGCACTCTTGTGAGCACTTCGAGCATTTCGGCCCGAGGCACGTTAGAACAAAGGCCCGGAGCGATCTTCAATCTCTTGGAGCAGCGTAAGCCATTGACACCTCGTGTGAAGTCACACCGCAACAGGATCCCGGAACTGGGGAGTTCGGCGTGTTGAACCGTGCACACCCAGCAGGACACCCCTTGACCACCGCAGAACTGCGGTCTAGCCTCCCGTCCATGCGTCTCGCCGGTGTGGTCTTGCGGGCTCGCGGCGCTCTCGTGCTCGCGGCGGCCACCGCCATAGCCGCTGCGGCCTCGCCGGCCCAGAGACCGGTTCCCAAGTTCGAGCGACCGAGGAGCGGGCTCGTCCTGGAGCGGCCGTCGCGCCCGGGCGCGTTCTTCGACGTGGTGGGACGCAGGGCGGCGGTCCTCGGCTACGAGAACCGCACGCTCGAGGCCTGGGCCTATCCCCTGAAGCTCCTGGACGACTTCGAGCTGTTCTTCCGCCTGCAGGGCTACCCCCTCGAGTTCGCGGCCCGGGACCTGGCCGTGGCAGTGGAGGTCCGCCCCGAGGGCACCACGTTCACCCATGCCCACGCGGGATTCACCGCGCGGCTGACGGTATTCGCCCCGATCGACGAGCCGGGGATCCTCGTGCTCCTCGACGTCCGCAGCGCGCTCCCGCTGACAGTGATCGGGTCCTTCCGCCCTCGGCTGCGGCTCATGTGGCCTGCCGGGCTCATGACCGGCAACGTCTCCTGGGACGAGGAGGCGCAGATCTACACCATCACTGAAGAGACCCGGCGCTTCGCGGCCGTCGTCGGCATCCCCGGCGCGCGCGACCTGTCCGTGATGCCCTATCAGGAGGAGCCCCGCGACGTGCCCATCCGGTTCTCGGTGGACGTCCCCCTCCAAGCGATGGGGACGCACCTCGTGCCGATCGTCTTCGCGGGGAGCGTCGACGGCCTCGACTCGGCGCGGGCGACTGCGGAGCGCCTGCTGACCTCGGCCCCGAGGCTGTACGAGGAGACGGCGGCCCACTACCGCGCGCTCCAGGAGCGAACGGTGGCAGTGGACACACCCGACGAACGGCTCGACCAGGCCTTCGCGTGGGCCAAGGTCGGGATCGACAAGGGCCTCGCCCGGATCCCGGGTCTGGGCACCGGTCTCCTGGCGGGCTTCCGCACGTCGGGGGCGAGCGAGCGCCCGGGCTTCGCCTGGCCGTTCGGGCGGGACGCCCTCTGGACCGCGCTCGCCGCCACCGCCTACGGCGACGAAGACCTCACGGGAGCGGCCCTCGAGTTCCTCGCCCGGCATCAGCGGAAGGACGGGAAGATCCCCCACGAGATCTCCCAGAGCGCAGCCCTCATCCCCTGGTTCGAGGAGTACCCGTACCCCTGGAACGCCGCCGATGCGACCCCCCTCTTCGTCATTGCGCACGCCGAGCGTTTCGCCGCCACCGGGAACCTCGGGCTCCTGCAGCGATCCTGGCCTTCCATAGTCCAGGCCTGGCGTTTCACGGCCGCCACCGACACGGACGGGAACGGCCTCGTCGAGAACACCACGTTCGGTCACGGCTGGGTGGAGGGCGGAGACCTCTACCCGCCCCACGAGGAGATCTACCTGCAGGGTGTCTGGATCCAGGCCTGTCTCTCTCTCGCCGATCTTGCGGAGCGGCTGGGCGAGGCCGAGCTGGCTGCGGAGGCGCGGCGGCAGGCGGAGCGGACCCGTGCCGCGACCGAGGGCACGTACTGGCTTCCCGGCAGGGGGTTCTACGCCTACGCCACTCAGCGTCCCCGCGAGGAGGCCAAGCGGGCGGAGGAGGGGCCGCGTCGGCAGGCTCGTCAGGGACGCCTCGACACCCTGGCCGGGGAGCGCCTCTTCGACGAGGACACCGTGCTGCCGGCGGTGCCGCTCTGGTGGCACCTCCTCGAGGACGCCCGCGCGCAGTCCGAGATCGACCACCTCGGCCGCGCCGCTCTCGCCACCGACTGGGGCACTCGCCTCCTCGCGCACACGAGCGAGCTCTACGACCCGCTCTCGTACCACCACGGCTCGGTGTGGCCGCTGTTCACGGGCTGGGTCGGCATGGCCGCCTACGGGTACGGCCGCCCGCACGTCGGCTACCAGGCGCTAATGGCCAACGCGCTCCTCACCGAGCAGGATGCCCTCGGCTACGTGACCGAGCTTCTCTCCGGCGACTTCAACACCGCCTTCGGTCGCTCGTCCCACCACCAGATCTGGTCCCAGGCAATGGTGGCGACGCCGCTCCTGCGGGGTCTGCTGGGAGTCGAGGTCACGGGAGAAAGCAGGACGCTGCGCTTCGCGCCGCAGCTCCCTGCCGACTGGGATCGTGTCGCCGTCTCGAAGGTGCCGGTGCGCGGCGGTCGCTGCGATCTCGTGCTCGAGCGCTCGCAGGGCCGCATCACGGTCGAGGCCGACCGCAGCCCCGGCGCCGGGGGTCTCACGCGCTTGATCCTGGCGCCGGGGCTGCCTCTGGACGCGCGGGTCAAGGCTGTCATTGTCGGGGGCCGGCCCGTCTCGGCGCGCATCGAGCGGGTCGGTGACGTGCAGCGCGCCGAGATCACCGTGGAGAACCCGCCCCCGACGGTGAAGGCGGTGTACCAGCTCGACGAGGGGACGGACGTCTTCCTCCCGCCACTGCCCGCCTCCCCGGGCGCAGAATCCGCCGGGCTCCGGGTCCTGAGCGCGCGGGCCAGCGAGACGGGCCTCCGCCTGCGGCTCGAAGGCCGAGCGGGACGGAGCTACCGCCTGGGACTCCGAACGCCGCGTCGGCCGGGCGAGGCCTCCGGGCTCGCCGTACGGCGGATCGCGAAGGGCGAGTGGGAGCTCCGGGTCGACTTCGAGGGTGCGGAGGACGCCTACGTTCGACGCAACATCACGCTCCCCCTGTCCCCACGCGAGTGAGCCGAGCAGCGAGCCCTAAGCCTCAGCCGCCTCGGGACAGCCGCGTCCTGGCCTGCGCGAGGCCCTCGCGCGCCTCCTCATGGCCTGGGTTCAGGCGCAGGGCGCTCTCGTAGTGGCGCACGGCGGTTTCCCAGTCGCCCCGGCCCGCAAGAAGGTGGCCTAGGGTGCAGTGGGTGTCGGCGTCGTCGGGGGCCAGGCGCAGGGCGTGCTCGTACTGGATGATGGCCTCGGCGAGCCGACCCCGGCGCGCGAGCACATGACCGAGGTTGTAGAGCGCGTCCAGGTCGTCCGGCTCGCTCCGGAGCACGCGGCGGAACTCCCGTTCCGCCGCCGCGAGCTCGCCACGGGAGAGCCGTGCACGCCCCAGGTTGTAGCGGGCGAAAAGGTGCTCGGGCTCGCGCTCGAGCACCCGGGTGAGCTCCCGGATGGCCTCCGCGATCTGCCCGCGCTCGAGATAGACGGTCCCGAGACCGTTGCGCGCGGTCAGGCTGTCCGGATCGATCTCGAGCGCCCGGAGGTAGTGTCCCACCGCCTCTTCCAGCCTCCCGAGCGACTGAAGCGCCGCCGCCAGATTGAAGTGGGAGCTGAACTCGCCCGGGTCGCGCGCGAGGCGGTGGCGCATGAGCGCCTCCTGCAGCACGAGCCCCGCCTCCGCTCCGCCCTGAGGCAGCACCTGGATCCACAGATGCGCCATCTCGTCGGTCGAGCGGTTGCCCGCGACCACTCGGCGCGGCGGATGGCTGGGGTTGCGGACGTTCGCTTCGGAGTTGTCGTAGGCGAAGCGCATCGAGAGCGTCGTGCCGCGGGGGAGGAGGAGCGGTTGACGGTAACGGAACACCCCCTGCCACTTGAGGTCCCATTGCTTGATCCAGACCAGCCAGCGGCGTGTGCCGTCCGGCAGCGTGGCGAAACCCCGCAGGTCACGGCCGAGGTAGTGGGCGTGCGGATAGACGCCCAGCACCTCGACGTCCGTCGGCAGGACGAAGTCGTCGGTGACGACGAAGTCGCTCACGCCGGGCGGGATGTCGAGCGCGCGGTCGTTCTCGAGCTGCAGGAGCATGGGGTGCCGGGTGGGCGCCTCGTCCGTGAAGTAGACCCCGAGCGCGGCCTGGATCCGTTCGGGCTTCCCCGAGGGGAAGAGGTGCATGTTGAGCACGAGGTCGGTGCCGCGCTCGAGCGTCCAGGACATCCCCGGCCCCTCCTCGTACGGGGGTGCCCCCGGCTTCCAGAACAGGAAGTGGCTGTGGGGCTCGAAGCGGTCGGACTCGATGAGCAGGTCCATGCCCTCGAACCCCGGCCCGGGATCCGCGGCGTCGCGACGGCGGCAGCTCCCCGTCCGGTCGACCAGCACGTTGGCGTGGTGGACGACCCTCTTGTTCCCGGGTCGGATGTCGAGGGCGCGGACGTAACGCGTCCCCACGACCGGGACCGGAATCACGAAGTTACGGAAGTCGTCGGGTCCTTCCGCACGCAGCGTGTAGGGCTCGGTCATACCGACCACGAGGTCGGGCGGGCCGAGCGGCCATGCCGTGGCAAACGCCGGCGGTGCGGGCGGTCGCGCTGAGTCCCCCTCCGGCGCCCCCTGCTCCACCCAGCGCCCGATGAGCGCGATCTCCGCATCGGCGAGCCGCCGCTCGCCCACGAAGTCGCCGTAGCCGGGCTCGGGCAGCCAGGGCGGCATGTAGCGCCGTGCCGTGACGCGGGCGATCTGCCGTGCGCGCCTGCGCACGTCCCCGTAGCTCAGCAGGCTGAACGGTCCCGCCTCCCCCGGGCGGTGACACACGGCGCAGTTCCTGAAGACGATCGGCCCGACGTGCTCGTTGAAGGTCACCCGCTCGGGGTCTCCACCGCGGGCGCGGCATGCCGCGGGCACGGCGAGCGCGAGGCCGAGCGCGACCAGTCGCGGGGCCCGCCGCCGCGTGGCGCGTGGGGCCGCGCTCACCGCAGTTCCGGGATGAAGCAACCGACGGCCTCGGTGGTAGGTGTCTGCACCGGGCGCCCGGCGAGGACCGACTCCAGCGCGTCCTCGAGGTCGTGCGTGGTCGGCGCGGCACGGGAGCGTCCGAAGTCGACGTACCAGTCGTCGATGCGTCCCCGGTAGGCGAGGCGCGAACCCACGAACACCGCCGCCTCGGGGGTGTGCCGGGCTCCGGTGAGCCGCACGAGCGTGTGGTGCGGATCGCGAAGGGCGGAGAGGGCGTAGCCGTAGGCCTCCACGTGCCGGCGGATGGTTGGCGGCGTCTCCTCGGGATCCGCGTAGACGAGCCAGAAGCGCACGCCTCTCCGGCCGAACTTCTCGTACACCCGGCGTACCTCGGGGGCGTAGCGGTTCGAGATCGGGCACTGCGTGGCCGTGAACAGGAAGACCGTGACCCGGGCCGCGCCCGAGGAGAGCGGCCGCACCGGCCGGCCGTCGAGGTCGACGAGCTCGAGCTGGCCCGACCTCGCGCACGCCAGCGCGGCCATCAGCGTCAGAGCCGCCACCGGGCCCCGGTGCACCATGGCGACCTTCAGGGCGCGGGCGCGCCCTCTCCCTCCACGATCGTCACGACGCGCCGGCCCGCCACCTCCCGCAGGACGTCCACCCGCCCGCTCGGCCAGCGCACCTCGATCGCCTCCGCCCGATCGTGCGCGCCCAGGCCGAAGTGCAGCCGCAGGTCGTCGTGCGAGTAGTAGCTCGACTGGCTCAGCACCGCCTGCGCTTGGCGCGAGCCGCCGGAGGAGACGATCACCGTGGCGCCGATGCCCATCCGGTTGGAGCGCCGGCCCACGAGGCGGACCTGGATCCAGGCATTGGGCCCGGCGTAGTCGTTGCGCAGGAGCGACGGGGGCTCGTTCATGTTCATCACGAGCACGTCGAGGTCGCCGTCGTTGTCGTAGTCGCCGAAGGCGGCCCCCCGGCTCGAATGCGCAGTCGCGGCCGCGGGACCGCTCCGCTCCGTGACGTCCTCGAATGTGTGCCCCCCGCGGTTCCGGAAGACGACCCGTGGCCCCCGATGGGGGTACTGCGGCATCTGGCTCTCGATCTCCGGGTACACGTTGCCGGTGAGGTAGACGACATCCGGCCACCCGTCGTTGTCCAGGTCGGGCAGGCCCGCCCCCCACTCCACGTGGCGGTTCTGGATCCCGAGGCCGAGCGCCACTGCCACGTCCTCGAAGAGGCCGCGCCCGAGGTTGCGATAGAGGGCGGGGATGTCGTCCGCAAAATGGGTCTTGAGGAGATCCAGCCGCCCGTCGCGATCATAATCCCCCACCGCCAGCCCCATCCCCGCCTGGGCGTTGCCGAGCTCGTTGTAGGCGGAGCCGCTCGTCACCGCCACGTCCGTGAACGTACCGTCACGATTGTTGCGATAGAGGATGGCCGCGGTGGAGTCGCAAGCCACGTAGATGTCCGCCCAGTCGTCGCCGTCGAGATCGGCCGCCGCCGCCGTCATCGGGTAGCGCTCCACGACCCGCGCGATGCCCGAGGCCTCGGAGACGTCGCGGAAGCGGCCGTCCCCCTCATTGTGGTAGAGGAGGTTGGTGTCGGTGGGGAGACCCTTGGGCCCGCAGTTGACCGGGATGCCCTTCCAGAGACAGTTGGCGCCCTGTCCCGGCTCGGGGGTGTTGGTCAGGTCGAGCATGAGGTAGTTGGCCACGAACAGGTCCAGCCGCCCGTCCCGGTCGTAGTCGATGAAGGTGCAGCCCGACCCCCAGCGGGTGCCGGCGGTGGCAGGCCCGGCGCCTTCGGTGACGTCCTCGAAGCGCTCCCCGCCGACGTTGCGGTAGAGCACGTTCCGTCCGTAATAGGTGAGGAAGAGATCCAGCCAGCCGTCGTTGTCGTAGTCCCCCGCGCAGACGGCGGAGGCCCAGCCGGTCTGCACGAGCCCCACGCGGGCGGTCACGTCCTGGAACGTCCCGTCTCGGTTGCTGCGGTAGAGCCGGGTGCTGGGGGCCTCGCCTTTGGGGAAGCGCCGTTCCGTCCGGGAGCCGTCCTCGAGACGCGTCCCGCTCAGGACGAGGGTGTCCAGCCAGCCGTCGTTGTCGTAGTCCAGAAAGGCGACGCCCGAGCCGTTCGTCTCGATGATGAAGCGCTTGCGCTCGACACCCCCGTAGATCGAGGAGTGAGCGAGCCCGGCCGCACGCGCCACGTCCACGAGGGAGACCGGCCACGGCGACGAGCCGGCGGCCGGCGGCTCGGCCGCACGGGAGGCGAGCGCAGCCGCGAGCACCACCGCGAGGAGCAGCGAGGTGAGCCTCAACGTCCGGTCTGCTCCTTGAGGCGATCGGCGAGCTCCAGCTCGCGTTGCGCCTCCTCGAGCCGCCCCGAGCGCTGGAGCAGCTGGCCGAGCATGTAGTGGGCCGCCCGGTTGTTGGGATCGTAGGCGATGGCCTGTCGTAGCATCCCCTCCGCCGTCGCGGGCTGCCCCTTCTGCGTGTACGCCCTTCCGAGGAGGATGTAGGGCCCGCTGAAGAACGGGTTCAGCCAGATCGAGCGCTGGAGCGCATCGATCGCCCGATCCCACTCGAGGCGATGGATGAAGGCGTCCCCGAGCCGGTAGTAGGCCATCGCGTCGCCGGGGTTCAGCTCGAGCTCGCGCTGCAGGAGCGCGACCGCCTCCTCCACGCGCCCCCGGAACAAAGCCGTCTGCCCGAGCAGGAAGTGGGCGCGGGGCAGGCGGGGGTCCTTCTCGAGCGCCCGCTTCAGCTCGGCCTCGGCGGCCTCGTCGAGCTCGACCCGGATCATGAGCTGGGCGGTGATGAGATGCGCGGCCGCCGAGTCCGCGGGGACCTCGTAGGTCCGGGCCAGCGATGCCCGCGCCTTCTCCGGCTGCTGGGTCTGGATGTAGGCCATCCCCAGGACGTGGGAGAGCTCGAGGTTGCCCGCGGCCCAGGCCTGCGTCTCCTCGAGCCGCGGGATCGCCTCCCGCAGGCGGCCGGCCAGGTAGTAGGACAGCCCGAGGACCTGGACGACCTCTCGCCGCTCGAGCGAGCCCTCGGGAAAGGCCTCCACGAGCGGAGAGAGCAGCTCGATCGCCTCGAGGTGCGCGTCGGCGTGGTAGCGGGCGACGCCCATCAGGTGACGCACCCGGGGGTCGTCGGGCCGGCCCAGCGCCTGGAGCTTCTCGACCGCGGCGGCGGGCCGACCGGCGTCGACGAGCGCGCGGGCCTCGGCCAGCGCGCCGGCGAGCGGATCGGGCGGTTCCAGGGCGGCGGCGCTCGCCGCCGCCGCGAGCAGGAGCGCCGCGGCGAGGCGGGTCTTCATCGTCCTCCCCCTCCGAGCGGTCGACCGGTCCCCTCCTCCAGGGTCAGGATCCGGTCCGCCTCGATGTCGACCCATTGCTCTTCCTGCCCGTTGGGCCAACGCACCTCCAGCCGCTCCACGCGCGGGGAGTCGCCGAGCCCGAAATGCACGCGGAGGTCGTTCTGGGAGATGTAGCTGCCCCCGCCGCGCACCTCCTCGACGAGGACGACACCTCCCGCGACGCAGCGGAGCCGCGCCCCGATCGCGCTGCGGTTGGAGCGCCTCCCGACCAGCTTGACCAGGAGCCAGTGATGGGGGCGGCGGGTGTCGAGGCGGAAGAGGTCCGGCGTGTCGTGGACGTTGTTGACCACGATGTCGACGTCGCCGTCGTTGTCGTAGTCCCCGAAGGCGGTGCCGCGTCCGGCCTTCGGCGTCGTGGCCGGGGCGCCGAGCCGCTCGGTGACGTCCTCGAAGCGACCGTTCCCGAGATTGAGGTACACGACCTTGCGCTGCTTGTAGCCGGCCTCGGTCTCGAGCCGCTCGACCTCCGGATAGACGTGGCCGTTGGTGAGAAACAGGTCGAGCCAGCCGTCGTTGTCGAGATCGACGAAGCCGGTGCCCCAGCCCAGCCAGCGGGTGTTGATCCCGACCCCGCTCGCGAAGGTCCTGTCGTCGCAGAACCCGTCCCCCGAGTTCGAGTAGAGGGTCGCGGTGTCCCCGGCGAAGTTGGTCTTGAAGATGTCCATGGTCCCGCTCCGGTCGTAGTCCCCGATGCCGATGCCCATCCCGGCCTGGGGCTTGCCGTCCTGGCTGAAGGCGCACCCGGCGAGCACACCGACGTCCTCGAAGGTCCCGTCGCGCCGGTTGAGGTAGAGGGCGCTGGGGTTCGAGTCGTTGGCCACGTAGACGTCCACCCAGCCGTCGTCGTTGAAGTCGAGTGTGCTGACCCCGAGCCCGTAGGTGCCGTTGGCGTTCAGTATCCCGGCACGCTCCGACACGTCCTCGAAGCGGCCGTCCCCGAGGTTGCGGTAGAGGACGTTCTTCCCGCCGGGCAGGCCGGGAGGGCCGCAGGCGACCATGACGCCCTTGTAGCGGCAGAGTCCCGACTCGGGGAGGGGGGCGGTCTTGAGGTCGAGGTCGATGTAGTTGGCGGCGAAGATGTCGAGCCGCCCGTCCCGGTCGTAGTCCAGGAACGCGCAGCCCGCGCCCCAGCGCGTCCGTTGGCTCCCGAGCCCGGCCCGGGCGGTCACGTCCTCGAAGCGGCCGCCGCCGAGGTTGCGGTAGAGGCGGTTCTGCCCGAAGTAGGTCACGTAGAGGTCCTCACGGCCGTCGTTGTCGTAGTCGCCGACGCAGGCCCCCTGGCCCCAGCCGCTGCCGTCCAGGCCGGAGGCCCGGGTCTCGTCCTCGAAGTGACCGTTCCCGAGGTTGCGGTAGAGGTGATTCGTAGGCGCCTCCCCCCCGGAGAAGCCCTCCAGCGTCCAGCCGTTGACGAGGAACACGTCCAGCCAACCATCGTTGTCGAAGTCGAGGAAGGCGACACCGCAGCCGGTCGTCTCGAGGAGGTACTTGTTCGTCTCCCGGCCTCCGAAGGTCGTCAGTGCGCGCAGCCCGGCCTCCGCCGCCACGTTGGTGAAGCCAAAGCCCAGCGCGCGCTGGGTCTCCAGGGTGCCGCCGGGGGCGAGCGTCCAGACGAGGCTGGGCAGCACGAGAAGGAGGAGGCGGGCGGGCCGTCGCATCAACGTTGCGGCTCCGCCCGGGTCCCGCTCCGCTCCAGTGCCCGCGCCAGCTCCAACCGCGCCGGCGCGTAGTCGGGGGCGAGCCGCACCGCCTCCCGGAAGCTCTCGATCGCGCCCGCGAGGTCGTTCTGCGCGAGCCGCCTCCGCCCGAGGTCGACGGCGAAGGTGGCGGCTTGGAGAGCGGCCTTCTTCGCGCGAAGGCGCTGCGCCTCGGCCAGGGCGGAGCGGGCGGCCTCGGTCTCGCCGCGGCGCTGGAGGATCTGACCCAGGCTCAGATGCGCTTCCGCGGAGTCGGGGTTGAGCGTCACCGTCCGCCGGAACGCGGCGAGGGCACCCTCGACGTCCCCCTTCTGCAGGAGCACCGTCCCCAGCATGTAGTGGGCGTCCGCGTGCTCGGCCTGCCGCGCGATCGCCTCCCGGAACGCCACCGCCGCCTCATCGCGCCGTCCCGTCTGCCACAGCACCACCCCGAGCGTGTAGGGAGGATCGGGCAGCGAGGGGTCGAGCTCCATCGCCCGCCGGAGCTGGGTTTCGGCGCCCTCGAAGTCGTCCCTCTGCTTGAGGGCGAGGCCCAGGTTGTAGAAGGCCTCGGCGCTCGTCGGGTTTCGCGTGGTCAGCTCCCGGTACACGGCGATGGCGGCCTCCAGCTTGCCGGCCTGCATGAGGGCGGTGCCGAGGTTCTGCTGCGCGGGCAGGTAGTCCGGGTGGCTCGCGACCAGCTCCCGAAGCGTGGCGATGGCTTCCTCGGAGGCCCCCTTGAGGCTCAGGGCCAGACCCAGGCTGTTCCGCGCGTCGACGAGCCCCGGGTCGAGCTCGACCGCACGGCGGAGGGAGGCGATGGCCCCGTCGAGGTCCCCTCCCTCCTGGAGCGCGAGGCCGAGCTGCATGTGGGCCGGCGCCAGGCGGGGGTTCGCGGCCGCCGCCCGTCGCAGCTGCTCGATCGCCGGCTCCAGCTCGTGGAGCTGCTTGAGCGTCACGCCCAGGTAGTAGAGCGCCTCCGCCTGGTCCGGACGCAACCGCACCGCCTCCGTCAGCGCCACGCGCGCCCCGGCGTAGTCGCGCGTCCACCACAGCGTCGCTCCCAGATGATACTGCGCGTCGAAGAGGTCGGGCCGCAGCTCCACCGCGCGGCGGAAGCGGTAGATCGCGTCCGCGGTCTGCCCGAGCCTCCCGAGCACGAAGCCGAGACCATCGTGCGCCTCCGCGAGGTCGGGGGCGCGCTCGAGCGCACGCTCGTAGGACGCCGCCGCCGCCGCGAGGTTGCCCCGCGCGTCGTGGAGCCGGCCGAGCAGCAGGTGCGGGGTTGCCGAGCCCGGATCCAGCTCTGCCGCCTGCTCGAGCCGACTCCGCGCCTCCGCGAGACGGCCCGCCTCGAGAAGCCGGCGGCCTTCCGCGAGGAGGGCCGAGGCGGGTGTCTCGTCGCCGGCAGCGAGGGCGAGGGCCAGGCTCACGGCGAGGAGGATCATCGGGCCGACGGTCGAAAGGATGAACGATAACACGTCCGCGCCGGGGGCGCGGCGCGGGCTTCACGCGACCGCGGTCTCGACCTCCACGCGGTCGCGGCCAGCCTGCTTGGCGCGATAGCAGGCGGCGTCGGCGCGGGAGAGCAGCACCTCCGGGTCGGCCGGGTAGGTGTCCGTCCCTGCCGTCCCCAGGCTCACGGTGAGACGAATCGGGGGATAGACGTCGTCGCCGAGGAAGGGGCGCTCCGCCACCGCGCCCCGGATGCGCTCGGCGAGGGCCCCCGCGTCGCTGGGGGAGGTGTGCGCGAGCAGGATCACGAACTCCTCCCCGCCCCAGCGGAACAGGAGGTCGGTCTCGCGGATGATCCCCTGCAGCCGTGCCGCGAGCTGCTGCAGAACGCGGTCCCCCAGCTCGTGGCCGTGGCGGTCGTTGATGCGCTTGAAGTGGTCGAGGTCCAGGAACACCAGCGACACCCCCTGGCCGAGCCGCCGCGCGCGGTCGGCCTCGCGGGGGAACAGCTCGTGGAAGGCGCGGCGGTTGAAGCAGCCGGTGAGGCTTTCGCGCCGGGAGAGGCTCCGCTGGCGCTCGCCCACGCGGGCGAGCACGGTGGCGAAGACGCCGGTGGTCACGGTGAGCGCCGCCACCAGCATCCCCAGGAAGAGCTGCATCTCGTGGATCCGGTCGCTCAGCCGGTCGCCGCGGGCGGTGGTGGCGGCGGGGTCGATCTCGAGCTGCTCCTCGAGCATGAAGATGCCCACGAAGACGAGGACGGCCATCAGGGCGAAGGTGCCCACGGCGAGGAGCGCGGTGCGGGTGTAGGTCACCTCGTAACGGGGAGGCATCGCGAACTGGCGGTCGACCCACGTGCGGACCGTCGGGCCGGCGAAGCGCAGGAGAGGGGCGACCACGAAGAGCGCCTGGAGGATGTCGCCGATGACCCAGCCCCTCCAGAAGCGCTGCCCGGTCGGGAAGTCGAGCCCGCGGGCCGTGTTCCAGATGACGATCGCGAGCGAGGCGGTCATGGGCGCGATGAGGCTCGCGGCGAGGAAGCGGACGAGGTCGCGCCGACGGCGCAGCTCGGGGCCGATGTTGAGCGTGACCATGGAGCCCCAGAAGATCAGGACCTCGAGGGCACCCGCGAGGGCGAAGAGGATGGCGACCGGCCAGGGCATCCCGCCCATCAGTGCGCTCGCCAGGTTGGCGGCGTAGGCGGGCACGATCCCCCACGTCGGCCCGATCCAGACCGCGGAGAGGACGCCGAGGACGAAGGGGGGATAGATCGTGACCTCGAAGCGGAAGGGCCCGATCGAGACCGGGATCGCGTTCCAGTCCCAGGCGACGTTCAGCGTCCCCGTCACGACCGACACCGCGAGGACGAAGACCCCCAGCGCCACGATCTTCTGGATCCCCGCGCTGCGGGCCACGTCCGTAAGACGCGTCATGGGCCACCACGCCGGCCCCTGGTACTCGTGGTCCAGCGGGAACAGGCCCTGCGCGGGCTGGTCGGTCATGATTCGTGTCCGGCCCGGCCGTTAACGTAATGGT
>Ga0209641_10000254_pt1 | contig 47332 bp, 80 predicted proteins | sample RifCSP16_1_FD_184022 | JGI IMG/M metagenome (GOLD analysis project Ga0209641, IMG submission 184022) | Soil microbial communities from Rifle, Colorado - Rifle CSP2_sed 16_1 (SPAdes) (version 2) | ecosystem: Environmental > Terrestrial > Deep subsurface > Rock core/Sediment | place: Rifle... | reverse complement strand
GGGGGTAGATCATGCCCCGCACTCCGCGTGGTCCTGACACCGCAGCTCATGGCCCGGCTCGCGTACCTCCCGAATCTGCCAGCCCCTAGCCTTGAACCTCTCGACGGCTACCGGGCACCACCACTTGTAGGTTTCGATTCCATAGGGGCTCTCCGCCTTCACGATTTGAGCTTCCGATGGTTTCCCGATACGGGATAGCTGAGGGGCGGTCACGTCTGCTCCGTTGTCTCGGCGAGCTGGCGAATGTGGTCGGCAATGGCCCTGCGCGCTTCCCCGGCCCCAGGGGCCTCGATCTCCCTCCGGGGTTGCGATGGGATACCGGCAATCGAAACGACGCGTGGCGGGTGCGCCTGGCCGTCACTTGGGCCTTCGAGCATCCGACCCACGTCGCCAATCTCGGACTTTGAGGCGAATAGTTCGTAGAGCCGCAGGAATTCCTTTTTCTTCCACACGTCTAGCTCCGTCAGCTTCGCGACGCAGAGCGAATCCCAACCCCCGAGCTGGCGAATGCAGGCGTTCACGACGGGACCGAAGCTGATTTCAGAGACGGTGTAGTCGATTCTGTCGACGGCCGAGCGAACCGCGGACCATGCAATCTCCCCCTCGTGAGCGAGGTCGCGGCGTGGCGTTACGAGCTCGCGCAGCTCGACGGGAGCGGGCATGAACTTACACGTCCCAATCGCCAGCGTGACCGCGCGCTTAAACTGCTCCTGGGTCAGGCCCTGCAGCCCAACCCAGTAACCCTCCAACGCGGCGTCCTCTAGCGGCTTTCGCGGGGGGAGGGTTGTCGCGAGCATTGCCATCCCGCTAACGAAATCTTCGTGATTCACGCTACCCCCTTATGCCGGTCGAGAAATCTCTTCCCCGAATCGATCATGGCCTGCTGAGTCGAGATGACGCCGTTCGACGGACGCCCTGGGAGACGCGGCCGCCGATCAACGACGTCCTTCCAACGCTCCCCGTTCAACCACGTTGCGGCATGGGGAACCTTATCGGGCTTCCCCTCGTCCATCAGCGCAACGAATGCATCTCGCTGTAATTGGATCGATTCGATAATTGCGTCAGCGTGTTGATCCAATTCCTTACTGATCCACATTCTGACCGCAGCAAGCCGAGCTACCTTACGCGGGAAGAACCCCCAGAACTCCGAAAACCGCGCGGGTTCAGCCTTGTTTCTGGCACGTGATCTACTCTTTGTTACGTTCGTAGAAGGATCTGAGAGGGGAGAAATACCAGGAAGAACCGGAGAAGAAATACATACTGGCTTCGAGGTATTGACAGGTATCGGGCCTAATGGCCGGATTGATCCAATTATCCGTTCCTCGGTTTCCCACCACAGACCGCAATCGCACTCGTGCTTTCGGTAGGTCACGTGGAGCTTGTCGACGTTCATGGTATCGAATACGCGCGTTGGCAATCCGCACGCCTGGCAGGTCACGCGGCCTTCTCCCGCCCCAATTCCCGGGCTAGGCGCTTCTCGTATTCAGCTCGGTAGTGTTCCCATTCGAGTTGTGGCCATGATTTCGCAGACCCTGCTCCAAGCTCTCTACCGCGCTTGTCGTACAGGCGGACGACTCTGGTTAGGTGTTCCCAGTCTATCGGCTTGCGGGTCACGGCAACCACCTTCCATCCACCCAAACCTTGACGGGTATTTTCTTCGCCTTGGCGATGTCGATCGTGTGCTTCGTGCCCTTGCTCTTCCCATCCCATAATGCATAGAGGACGTGCGCGGCCTCTACGATTTGCACGTTCCTTCGGTAGCCAGCCGACTTCCCGTATTTGTCCCAGTCGGGGTAGATGGCTCGCGTCTTCTTCCCGTGCGTTAGGGCAATAGTTTCGGCCAGTCGATCAACTCCCAACGCCCCACCGGACACCACCGTGCCAATGTCAGAGTTCAGCATTAGGTGCTTGAGCTCGCGAGTGACGTCATCCCAGTTGAGCCCACGCCGACTGCCGACGATTGCGGCTACGCTCATGCAGCCACCGCGTTCCTGGAGGCGCTACGAGCGATAGAGAGCAGGAGGTCGCGGAATGCTGGCGGGGTGCGCTGGTTGTCGGCCTTGCTCAGTCGCTTGCGCGGGGCGACGCCGGCCGCTCGGGCTGCGTCGCGCTCGGCCTTTGAGTGGAAGCCTTCGTCTAGGCGCTGGCCGCTGGAGGGACCCCAGCGTATCGGCGTCGCTGGAACGAACTCGGAGCGAGCGTAGAGCCATGTCGCCTTGCGGGCTGGGTGTCCGTAGTGCCCCTGCTCCACGCAGCATGTCCAGCCGCCGAAGTTGTCGGCGATGATCCACCCGCCAGTCTTCGGCGGCGCCATGAGGCCGAACGCCCGCCACGCGTGAGACGCCTCGGGATGCTCGAGAACGCCACCTAAACATCGCACGGCCCACAGCGCGCGCTTAAAGCAATTGCCGTCGTCTCCTTTGATCCGCCGCACCTTCGCCGACGGGCCCCCGCTCCAATACCGCCCCCACCGCTCACATGGCGGATGCGCTACCACCGGCCACGGTCCGGCGTACAACCGAGCGTCCCGGGCTTCGTCCCACGGGTCGACGTCGGGCAGGCCGTAGTAACAACCGTTCGTTTCAACATAGAGGGCGGCTACCGTCGTCATACCCGGTGTCCGTTTGCTCGCAGGAATTCCCTGCGTTCCGTGTCGTTCCAAGCTATTTCAACGTCCCGCTCGTTGAACGCAAATGGAGGGCCTTCTACGAAGAGCCGACGAGAGCCGCCGGGACCGAACTTGTCGGTGCGGGTGACGATGCGAATCGCCTCAACGTTCACGAACCACCCCGCGGCCTTGCACGCCTCGCGTACTTCGTGGTGACTGGCTTCCTTGACGCGGATTCGGTCGCCCTTCTGGGGTTGGCGCGGGAGCTCGGGGAGGGTGTCGTCAAGTTTCGTCCATGGCTTTGCCATGAGCCTCCCTCTTGCTGTCGAATAGGTGCCAGCGATCGAACAGGAGAAGAACGTTCTCTACGGTGCCGTAGCGCTCCGTGGGAGCCCCGCTCGAGTCGTACGTGATTGCCGCGCGCAGGCGCTTCTCCACTTCGGCTAGAAGCTCATCCCGCGTCACCACAGCCCCCTTGCCGTCGCTTCAGCCGCCAGGCCCCCAACTACCAGAGCAATCGTCACCGCGAGAGCCACAATGACGGAGGCTTTTAGGGCTCTCTGGATGAGCGTTTCGTGTCCCCAGGTAGGCCGCTTGGGGTAGCCGATGAAGTGGGCGTAGGTGATGGGCTTGCGGGATTTCACGGGCGAGCCTCGCGGGCCTGGAACGCGTCCCCCTTGTGACCGTCGTCTCCGATGGTCTTCTTGAACAGCTTTCGCGCGGCGGTCAGGTAGATCACCACGCCTTCTGGCTTCATGAATCCCGGGGAAGCAACCGACCCCTCGGTCTCAAGGCGACGTAGTTGCTCATCCACGGCCGCCGTCGAGAATTCTCCGTTATAGAGAACGGGGACGACGTGACAACACGATGGGCGACCGCTTTCCTGGTTGCTCCAGCGCCCCGAATTGAACAGCGAGAACCGTTTCTCGCTCAGCCCGTACCGCCTCTGAATCCCGGCCCCCCACCATTCCCCGTAATGCCTACCGGGGCCGAGCTTCATCAGCTCGTCAGCGTTGTCGGCAACCCAACGGGCGAATCCGTGGTTGTCGTCTCCCGGAGTGATCCACCGCGTTCGCGACGCCGCCCGAATGCACGATAGATCGTCGGGGATGAACACCTGGGCGTTCGTGCCGTCGATCTTCTCTGTGATGAAGCACGATCTCACGAGCCTTGGAATCGAATCGAACGCCTCGAAGACGTAGTCCTTCTGCGCCTCGTCGCTCATCGCCACAGCCTCGCCCGATACGCTCGCCGTGCAGCTCGGAAGGCCCTCCCGTACTCACGTGGGACAGCCTTGATAGCTCGGATGAGCCGGTGGACCTGTGGGGTCACGACAGCGCCGCCCTCCGCATGGCGGCGATGACCTGGTATTTCCTACGATCCGGGGCGTCGTTGTAAGTCGGGAGTTCGACGCCCACGGACGCTCTGAACTTCCGTCGTGCACGCTCTTGATCGCTATAACGTGTAGCCACCTGGCATACGGCGCCCCAGGCGCATCCTGCGACGATGTCACCACTGGCGCCGTACGCGTACGTATGACCCCGATACCAAGGGTGCCTCTCCAACCACTTCGCAGCCTTCAGCAGCACCTGACGGGCGGTCACGCGGCCCTCGGGTGGGAGGGTTTCTGGAGCGCGCTACCTGGAGCCGGCTCCCGGGATTGAACCGGGGACCTACGGTTTACGAAACCGTTGTCCTGATGGGCCATGCGTCACCTCCGCCGGATCGGCTCCGAAAACCAAGCCCCTCGCCCTACCAGCGCCGGAAGAGCGACCAACCAGGTGGGGGCAGGGACAAGGGCTTCGTTTTCGGAACACGTCATGGTTGGCCGCTGATTATTTCTGTCTCATGGGTACGCACTGGTCCGCAACATTTTTCTGCTCTGCTCGCTTCGGGCCTTGTCGATTCGGACGCAGTGCCGCAAGTTCTCGCGCCCTACCGCTTGCGTTTTTCTCGATGGCTGGACGCAACTCGTCGGGAACGACGATATTGTAGCGGTCGAACACGTCGCGGCTGGAGTGGCCAGAAAACAACATCACTACCGACTCCTGGACGCCTCGCCGGCGCATGAGCGTGATGTAGCTGCGTCGAAGATCGTGCCAGGTTGGTCGACGGCCGTTGATGCCGACCACGCCCGATCCGAGTACCGCGCGCACGAAGAGCTTGTAGAGCCAGCGGGCGTGATAGGGCTGGCCGGTGGCGACGTTGACGAACACTCGCGGCTGCCCGATGACACGGGGGAGTGCGGCGAGCTCGGCTTGTGAGCGGGCGGGGAACTCTACGATCCGAGGGCGCTTGCTCTTCGTGTGTGTCCCGGGAACTTCGATGAGACCGCTTTTCCAGTCGAGCTGTCGCCAGCAGAGGTTCCACACCTCTGACCTCCGCATGCCTGACTCGAACGCCACGATGGTCCACGCCCGCGCTGCTGCGTGGCCGATGCGTCGCAGGATGATCTCTATGCCCTGCTCAGTAACGACCACTTCCCCAGCGTTGTTCTCGCGCTCGAGGCGATAGCCGTGGATGGGGTTGAGCGGAATCATGCGGCGAGAGACGCCAAAGTTGAGCACCCGCTGCAGCAGAACTAGCTCCCGGTTGATCGTAGCCACCGTCGGAGGATGTCCACGCTTCGTGACCGTCTGCGAACGCGCAGCCCGATAGGCGTCGAGGTCAGCGGCGCCAAGGGCACTTCCACTGCGAGAGGCGAACGCGAGTAGTAAATGCGTCGAGCGCCACTCTTCGGTCGGCAGGGCTGCGAGATTTACGTGGGCGCATTTCCATGCTTCCCACAATTCACGCACTGTGACTGCGCTGGCGGACGGTGTCAGCGGCGACCGATGAATCTCCGATTGGAGCACCGCAAGCGCGGCCTCCACCCTTTCCCGGTCCATCCAAAGCCTTCCACCCCCCAATCCGTCCCAGGAACGGGGGTATCAATACAGGGTTCTACTGACTGGGGGGCTGGAAATCGGTCGTAGAGGTAGCGGAATCTGGAGGGGTGCTATTGACGGGAGGCCCGTTTGTTGTGTTTCGGGCGAACGAGGTTCATTGCGCTTGTGTGGTTAGACCGTCCGAACACGTCGGCTATCTCGCTCCAGGAACGCCTTCTAATGGTTCTGAGCACGATGGCGATGACCCGGCGAACCCGCACGAATTTCGCCAGCTTCCGAGGCCCAAGGATGTCGAGGGGTGACTCCCCGTGCTGGATGGCGATGTGCCTGGCCAGCTCCAGGTCGTTCATTCGCGCACGTCCCTGCTCATGACGTCGTTGACGAGACCCGCCCGAATGGCCCGCTCGAGCATGACGTCGTACTCCACGGGGCCCTTTTGGCGCTCTAGCAAGAGCTGCAGCGCAGTCTCGGCCTGGTTCTTCGTCAGGGCCGCAGCGTTATCGACACCGAACAGGTCCCCAACCCACTCGGGCTCCACGAAGTCCTGGTCCTGGATTTTGCCCCTGAGGTCCGCCAGTGCCGCGGCGTCTGGGTACTTATCGGGGATGTGGCCGATGTCGATGGGGTCCACGTTCTTGTGTTGCTCGACGTAGGCGGCCATGCGTTCGATCAAGTGGCTGGCCTGATACTTCGAGAGGTCCCTAGACGACTTGATCCGCTCGCCGATTTGGTCTCGGTACACCCCGAGAACCTTCCGCCACCCCGTTCTGTCGTCCCCTTCGTCGGTACACCACTTCCCGCCACATTCCTTGCGTAGAATCTGAATCTTCGTGAGCTGGGCCGGGGAGAGCATCACCCCGTCGTGTTTGACGTCGGCGGCGCCAGAGTCAACGCGCTTCTTAGTCACTGTCGTCGCCGGAGCCTGGGCAGTTGATCCAGCCGATGCAGTCGCCGGCACCGTCGATGGGCGAACCGCACCAGTCGCACCTTTTGGGTCGGCCCCACCCTTCGGGGGGATGTACTCCTCCTTCGCGTCGTGGACCACTAGCCGAGCGGCGCGCTCTGACAGGTCTTCTACGTCCTGGGTGAAGAAGTCCGACGCGGCGGTAGCGGTGAGAATCGCGTCGATGCGCGCTCGCTTGTTCGCCATCTTGAGGATTGTGTTGTCCAGGTCCGACGGGTCGGCGATTCCCGTGTCCTGTCCCTCGATGACTTGGTCTCCATCCTTCCACTTCCCACCACACCCGCCCTTCTTCACGAAGCACAGCCACCCCCCGCCGTACTCCTCCTTCCCCTTGATGATGGTTTCCTTCGAGCAGTTGGGGCACTTCCTTGGTGCGGCGCGGACGTACTTCTCTTCACGTGAGTTGCACGACCCAACCCCAGCCCCGACTCGCCTTCCCGTCGGGATGTGCGTGAGGATGCACTTCCGCCGGTAGTAGATGTAGTCGTCCCGGCGGACGGTCTCCTCATCTGCGTAGTCAGCTTCGAGCTGGAACAGGAAGCCGATGAGGTCCGCCCCCGGTTTCCATAGCGACGGTTTCTTGGCGCCCGGGATGATGCCGTAGTGTTCATCGGCCTTCATCACCTCCCGCATGCACTGGGCCAGTAGCTGCTTCTGCGCGACGATGTCTTGGATCGACATCGCGGCAGACGCGAGACTCATGGCCACCGTCGGGCGTGGTGCTAATGCCGTTACCTCTGATGCGGTCATCGGATCACCCTCCTTGCGAAATCGAAGTTGTCCTTGACCGCAACCAGAATGTTGCGGCTTCTCTCTTCCGCCCACTGCTCATCGGTCAGCTCACGGTGCATGGGCGTGTCCACCAGTAGCGCCTCCCAAATCAGCCGTCGTAGCTTCTCGGTGTCGGTTAGCTCGGTCTCTTCGGCTAGCCGGAGGGATTCGGCGTCGAAGGCGCGGCGGGTGGCCTCCCTGATCATAGCGCGCCCGTGACCGCGGCCATCATGGTCTCATCGCCGACCTCGAACGTACCGCCGTTACGGATGATGTTCTCCATGATGAGAACCATCCGTCGGCGCACTGGTACGCCCCTCATCAGGACGCCGACCCCGTCGGTCCACTGCTCGAAGGTGTGTTCTATCGCCCGCAGCTGATTGCTGTTGAAGAATCCTAGGAGGTAGTCCTTGACGTTGAAGTCAACTTTCCGAATGTCGTCCCCGCCCCTGATGTCTCGGTATTCATTTGCGGCGAAGAAGTCGCCGACCTCACTGAGGGTGATCTTGTCCGCGCGCCCAACTGCGCACGCGAACAGCGCGCCTAGTCCGCACACGTTGCACTTTTCTATCCTAGGCAACAACTCGGCCAACTGCTGTGATCCGCTCCGCGCGCACACCTTGGTACGCGGCGAAAGGTATGTCCCCTGCGTAGGAGTAAGACGGCCAGCGTCTAACTGTTCAAGTACATCCTTTGCGATGGTGACGCGCTTCTGTTCCGGGGAAAGCTTCGCGAATGCCCTATTTCGTGCCTTGATTCGCTTATTCAGTTTCGTCAGCGTTCCCATTAGCGCACCTCCATCCGTGTCGTTCCCTTGGACCTCATCACGCCCTCCCCCGTCGGAGAGCCACCCAGAAGCGGCGAAGGCGAGCCTCGAGCAGGGCCAGTCGCTTAGGGTCGCCACCGTGGCGGCGGTCCTCAGCGGCGGTCAGCCGCGAAATCTTCTCGTTCTGCGCTTTCATGTCGCTCACCTCAAACCGCACATTACGCACAACACGCACGCAAGTCAATGCCCTGGAGCGTTTTTCTTCAGTCCTGGATTCGTGGCCAGGTAGACAGCGGGACCCCGTAAGTCTTCCTCCAGTAGTCGGCGAGCTTTCGAGGGCATGGCCGGTACGAGGGGTCGTTCTCCGGGTAGCAGAAGCTGCGAATACTGGCAGGGGAGCGCTTCACCCGCTTCCCCTCCGCTACGAGGGTCGTGCGCTTTCTTTCTAGGGCGGCAATCAGGTTATGATTCTTGCGGGCCTTCGGACGGCCCGGTCCGATCGGCTGTGCGAATTCTGTGGCGCTCATCGTGCGTATTGTGCTATTTATTTCTGGCGATGTCCACCCAAGAAACGACTGGGGCCGCAGGCGGGGGAAGAACGCCATCACCAGCGCGGCGCGAACGTCGTCGGGTGGAGCCCTCTTCTTCCATAGAAAGTCGTGGAGCAGCTTCCCGGTTATCCCGTCCCCCATCGGCTCCGCCAGCGCGTCCATCACGACCCGGTGTCCTTCCGGAGAGTCCTCGAACTCGGGCCAGTCTTCCGGTCGCACGTATGAAAACTACCACGGTCCACGCGGCAGGAAGAAAGGAGTGGGTATGAGCTTGCTCGGAATGGCGCTCATGCGTCTCAGCGAAGCCGAGGCCATCGTTGCGCAGGCCACCCGCAGAGCCGACCCGATGCTTCCAACGCTGGCCGCGTCCCGTCGGTGCTATGTGTCTATCGTAGCCCTCCTGACTCGCAAGTCAGAGCCCACCCTAAGCGACTACGACTACATTCTCCTGGAAGAGCTGGCCAAGCGGGCTGACCTACTGGTACGCGGAGCGCTGGGAGGAGTGCAGTGAATTCAGATCGCAACTCCGCGATGATTGTCTCCGCGCTTCGTCAAGCCGGAGCCTTCGTCGCGTACATCGACCCGGATGGCTCTGATTTCAGCGCTGGGTTGCCGGATTTACTCGTTGCCACTCTCGTCGGCGGGGTTCGGCGTACCGCTCTGCTTGAGGTAAAGGGCGTTCGAGGCCGGCTGAACGACAAGCAGGTATCCTGGCACATGCGTTGGGATGCTGCCGGAGGCTGTCCCGTGTACGTGGTTCGAGATGTTGAGTCAGCCCTTGCTGCTGTTGGACTAGGAGGATGACCATGGAGATCGAACGACCGACCGCTTACGAGATTGGTCAGCGCTGGAAATTCAGCGGCTACGCTCACGCCTTCACGGTGACCGGGTTCGGACTGGGGACGCGCGTTGATACGAAGTTTGACGACGGCGCCGTCGACTGGGTGGACAAGTCGAGCATCGGTCTCGCTGACATGACCTACCTCGGCGGTCCCAGGGAGGATGTGCCGTGGCCTGAGGCGAAGCTCGGCGAGACGTGGGACAGGTACGCGAATGGCGTATTCACGGGACCGGCGGAGGTTCACTATCCGAAGGCCGATTCGTTCAAGCCTGGCGGCTGCGATGCCCTAGGGGAGCGAATCGAGTATTTGCCGGTCGGATGGGACTACGCCACGAAACAGCCAAAGGACTCGACCGCTGAGCCACCCCCGCCCGCCGTTCGCTGCCCGAGGTGCGGCAGGCTGGCGTGTGCATGCACCGCGATTCCATTCCCAGCAGCCCCCGTAAAGCTAGAGAGACCGACCCACGTCGAGATGGGTCAGCGCTGGAGTTTCTATGGGCGACCCTCGCACGTTGTGACTGCGGTGTTCGAGGCTGGCTCCGAGTGCGGCCAGCGCCACGACAACAACGGCGGTCGTCACGTCCACCTTGACGGCAACGGCTCGTCGTGGGCGCGCGAGTCGGAATGCATTGAAGCGCAGTCCACCTTCCTCGGCTACGCCCCCACGGACACCCCCCCAGCTGAGACGCCCGCACCCGGCGCGTGGGTTTCCCATGATGGCGAGACCTGGTGCCGCGTCGGCGACCTGCTCAGGTATCGAGTCGCCGACCTGCTCAATGGAGACATCGGACACTATCCCTGGCTCAAGGTGGACGGCAAGATTGTACGCCGCCCGCCGACGCCCGCCCCAACGGTAAGCATCGGGAACGGGCCGACGCACGACAAGAAGTCCGTTCACGTCCCGTGCCGTCACGACGGGCCGAAGGGTCAGCAAGGTCGCTGCTGGGATTGCCAGCTACGCCACGACCGCGCCGACCGAAAGGTGATGGACACCGCGGCCAACGGGTTCGGCTCGCTGCTCATCGAGCAAGAGGCCAAGCCCCGACGCCTGGAACCGTCGGCGAAGTACCCGCCCAGCGATGATCCTGACCTCGACATCTGTCCTAGCTGGGAGTGGTAGCCATGTGCTCAACCGACTTCGACCCAGCCGACGTCTTCAACCAAACGCGCGTCAGTCGCTCGCGAAAGGCGCGGAAATGTTACGAGTGCGACCTGCCGATTCCCGTCGGTGCGCCGTACGTCAAGACGTTCATGGTGCTCGAGGGCGACGCCGACACTTACGCCGTCCACGTCGGGTGCGATGCCGTTTCAGACTTCGTGCGTGACCACATTTGCCGCGCCGAACATGACATCGAGCAGGCCTCGAAGCCCGAGCGATTCCGCGAGCGCTTCGACGGCTCGATTCTACTTGGCGGACTCGACTGCGAGATCGACTCGCTCCAGGACTACGTCTGGAACCTAACGGCGGAGGATGCGGCCGACGCCGTGGCGATGGGCCTCGTGGTGGAAGACGACGGTGACGGCGCATTGCAGGCGAGTCCGCAACAGGTTGCAGAGTGGGCGTGGGACGTCGCGAAGGCTCCGTACACCGCCCCGGAGACCACGAGCCATGCCGAGTAGCCCCCTATCAGCCCTTCTGGCGTTCGTGGAGGGCGTGGCGCTCGACCGCGTGAGCCTTGGAAAGGCGTGCGGAACGTGCGAATGCGAGGTCGAGTTCTGCGACACAAACGACACGTGGCCGCACGAGCCATGTATCGGCCGCCAAGCTCGTGCGGCCCTTCGTGCCTGGCGCGAGCGTCCCGCGATGCGGGATGACGCGGAGCTAACGACGCTGATCGGCAGGTGGTGCATGGTCGCGCCGTCGACTGCTGCAGGCCTCGCCGACGCTATCGACGCGTGGCTCGGTCGCACGTCAGCGGAGGGGAACCGTGGGTAGCCGCCAAAGGGAGACGAATCAATGCAGATGACTACGATCGAAAAGAATCGCAGCAACGAGGCCATGAAGGCGATGGCGCTGGCACTGTTCCCAACGATGCAGTGGCGTCATCACGGCATCGGCGTCTTACAAGGCTATGTCGTCGAAGACCGGGCTCCCGAGGTTCGCTTGCACGTGTGGGCGCGCGAGCTGCTGAAGCCCGGGATGGACGTGAGCGGCGACATCCATGACCACCGCTTCGACCTCGTGTCGCACGTCCTGTGCGGCGGCGTTGGTCATGAGGAAATTATCCCCGAGGATGCCGACGACGGAGCTTGGGCGATGCTGAAACTGACGCACGCACGTGCCGCGAAAGAGAACGCCTACCACGGCCCGACGGAGCCGTTGCCCGGTCGCTTCCACGCAAGCCGTTCCGCGTTCGTCATTGAACCCGGGTACACCTACCGCTTCCCCGCGGGCCGCTTCCATCGTTCGCCCGTGCTCACTGGCGTCGCTGTCACCGTCGTGGAGAAGCACAACCAGTCGAACGCGAGCGCGAGAATCCTCCACCCCGTCTCGCAGCCGCCCGTGATGGCGTTCGGGCATGAGATGGACTGGTCGGTCATCGGTCCGGTGTTGCAGCGCGCCCGCGATGCCCTGGGCGGGCTCGGTCGCGATCCTAAGAGAGGAGAGGGGTAGCCAGCATGCCGAGAGAACCAGGCGCCACGAATCCCGTCCCCGGTCTGTACGGGAAATTCACCGTTATGCGCACCGACGGACGAAGCGAGTTCGGCCAGAAGCATGAGCGTTGCGATTACTTCGTTCTTGACTGGATACACGACCCCTTCACCTTGGTCGCGGTCCACGCCTACGCCGATGCATGTGAGGCAACGTACCCTGAGCTAGCGCGCGACCTTCGGGCGAGAATCGAGCGCGCGCTGACCGGGCACCGCGGCTCCACCCGCGAGCCCACGGGGCCTGCTGGGGCCGGGGAGAAGGGGTAGCCGCATGAAACGTGAAATCTGCTGCGACGACTGCGCCCGCCACTGGCTGCGCAGCAACGGAATTCGCGTCACTAAAGACGGGACGATTCCCGAGTCGAAGGCGTACTCGATTGCCCACGGCGAAACGATCAAACAGGTGCGCGGCGCCATGACACGAAACGCAATGTGCGACGGATGCAACCATGGAGCTGCCCGCGGGTACGGTTGCCGTCGCGGTGTCGCTGTACTCGCACGACCTCCCGTATTTCTCCTGGGAGGATGCATACATTGTCGCGCCGGGGCCTACTGGGGGAGGGCGGGAGCCGTGAAACACGACTGGAAGCGCGACGCGGTCATCGGCCTTTCGGTGTGCCGGGCGTGCGACAAGCGATGGGACCACCACGCGCACTTGAAGCCGCCGCCGGTGTCGGGCTGCCGCCCAAGGGCAGAAGGCGACTGGTCCCACGCGGCCACTGAGTGCCGATGTGCCGGACCGAAGTACGACCCCGACACGCCATGCCCGATTCACCCGAAGGTGCGCCCGTGACCGCTTGGGCCATAGCACGCAACGGGAAGCTGGTGCGCGGTACGGCTGGCGCAACTCGACGCGAGGCGTGGATCGCATTCAACGAATACGAGAATCGCTGGCAATTGCAGTGGGACGTTATGCTGAAGCTGATGCGCGCCCGAGGCTACCGCGCTGTCCGCGTGACGGTCACCATCTCTAAGGGGAGACCGTGACGAAGCCCTCCCGCGCGAAGCTCCTGCGCCAGCTCGCACGAGACCTCATGGACTCGTTTCGATGCGACTGCACGGACAAAAACGGCGACGGGACGGATCGCTGCCCGTGCGGTGGCGACGGCATGGACGACGGAATCGTTGGTGACAGGACGTTCGCAGGCTGCTGGTACTGCCAGGCGAAAACGGCGCTGTACGCGAGGCGCCCATGAAGCCCGAGGGACGGGGGAAGCGCCGCCCGCGGCGAGAGCGCAAGACGTTACAGTTGACCGCCTCGCTCCCGTCACGGCTGGAGCAAGCCGAGGGGCTGCTGCGCGTCGGCATAGACGTACTCGAGCCCGGCGCCAACACCGTCGAGCTCTTGTCCGCCCCGGCATGGTGGAGGAAACGAGCCGAGTTCGTGACTGGTGCCCGCGCGTTTCTGGCTCCACCCCCAGGGAGCCCGCAACCCAAGCCAGGGGAGCCCCGATGAAGCCACCGGAAACCACAACAGTTGACCTGATGCGAGCAGTGGCTGACATGGTCGAAGCCGAGCTGGCTTTCGTGGACCCGAAGCCTGCCGACGTTGCCACCGCCCTTCGCGAACGCGCTGACCGGCTGGAGGGCTACCTGTCCGGTCGTGGCGGACCCGTGCTCAAGCACATGCGAGCCATCAACGCCCCCGCAGCCACCCCCAAGGAGCCCCGATGAGCGCCCCCCGTAGGCCAGCGAGAGAGGTAGCGAACGAGTTTCTCACCGATGCCAATATCGCTTGGTTCGCTGGCCTCGAGGACGAACTCACCGTCGCTATCGAGCGCGACCGAGAAACCGGGGAGGCTGAGGCCCGACGCGACGGGCTGCGCGCTGCCGTCGCCATCATCAAGCGGTTCGCGTCGTCAACCGTGGTGCCGGGGACGACGCTGGAGGAGTGGGCTCTCGGCGTAATCGAGGCGCGCATCGTCGATGCCGCCATCGACAACGACGTCGCGCAGTACCACGCGGACCGTGCCTTCGACGCATCTCACCCCACTGGAGGGGAGCCGACATCATGAAATCACCCGAGGAGTTCGCCGACGAGATGCGCGCGGTTCAGGAAAGCCCGGAACGCGGGTCGTTGTGGCGCCGACGCGTTGACGCCATCCGTGCCCGGGACGCTGAGCACGGGGCCGCGCTGAACGAAGAAGCTCGCGCCGCTGGTGACGTCGACTTTCAGCGCGCCATTCTCGCTGACCGCCGCGATGCAGAGGACGAGTTGGCGAAGGTTGCGGGACTCGTGCGGGGGTCCACGAACGGCACCTACACGGACGTTGAGTTTGAGACGCTGGCCCTGGCGTGGCTCGCCGAATTCGACGCATCCTCTCGCACTGTGTCCGACGTGCAAAGGCCACGGAGTTGTCGTGCGGACGGAAAAGGACACACAATGAGAACCGCCCGCGACCACGCCTGCAGGTTCACGAGCATCTCGTCGAAGCTCGCCTGTCCCGGCAACGACGGCGGCCCGCACAGCGACGTGTGCGACCTGCTGACGAAGACGACCGAAGCAAGGGACGACGAGCATGGCGCAGAGGTGCGGTCGCTTCTGCGGGATTTCTCGAACGAGGCCGCGACGCTCCGTCTGCAGGTCCGCGAGATGCACGAACGTGTTCTCGGAGTGGCGCGTACCGCCGACGACTTGGCGACCAGACTACAGCGGATGTTGATCGCCTGGGAGTCGACACGATGAGCCGACGAGACCAATGGAACTGCCGCAACGAGGCGTGCCTGAATCAATGCGGCGAACTCGACGCCGTCGAGGGGCAACTCAACAAGGCCCTGGCAGCGCTTGGCGACGAAACGCGCATGAGGATGTCCGCCGAGCGTAGTCTCGCAATCACCGTCGACCAACTGAACCAGGCGGGACTCGAATGTGAGCGCTTGAAGGTGGAAAGCCAATACCACCGCGACGAATGGAACGAGGCCGCCATGTCCGAGCGGAAATTCGTCGGTCAGCGCGACCAGGCACGCGCTGACCTCGCTGCTGCGCTCGATTCCATCCGCAAGACGGTTGTGATCAACCGCGGGCAGTCTACCGAGGCGCTTGCGGCGGGGGTTCTCGCCGCGTGTTACCTGCTGGGCAAGCCCGTCTGCGGCGACCTGGAATGCGAGCACACCGACTGCATCGCTGTGAGGGCCCTTACCGCGGATGATGATGCTGCTGGTACGGCACCCCCGAAGGACGCCACAGGGGCGACTGGTCTACGGGACGCGCTTGGCGACGCGGCGGCAGCGCTGCACGAGGCGCTGTGCGACTACAGGGCATGCGCCAGCGACTGCCTGGCCGCGAGCGCCGCCCTTGTCGCCGTTGACGCTGCTGGTGGTACCGTCCCGACCGAGCCGCGCCGACATCTCCGAGTGACGGCCGACGAGCTTCGAAAGGCGCTGGGCCTCGCACCAGGTCGCATCAGCCTGGGCCTACCACTGGGAGCACCGGACGACAGCGGGACCATTCTGCGCGTCGATGTCGAGGACGCTGCCGGTGGTACGACATGAGGTCCCCCGCCAACGTGATACCGAAATGGGACGAGGAGCCCGCCGCGCGCAGGGCTGAAACCTGCATCGCGTTTCTCGCCATCCATGGGTTGCTGTCAGACGGCGAGAAAGCCAAGGTGCGCGGCCGACTCAGGAGGGCGGTCGACAAGTGGAACCAGAACGTCGATGCTGGAGTAGGGGCGCCAACGACGTGACCCGCGCACTCTTCGACGAAGCCGTCGCGCTACTCCTTCAGTGGGCGCGTCAGGATTTCGACGGCCATCGCGCAACGTCGGCGTTTTTCAGGCGTCTGGAAACGGCGAAGGCGGCAGTTCGCCAAGCGCCAGCGGTTCCGGTATCACGTCGTCAGGGTCGACGTCAGGCGGCTCCCCGAGCAAGTGCGGCGCCTCGGCCCGGCAAGCCTCGACGAGAGTCTTGAACGGGTAGCGATACTCGACATGTCCCGCGTCCCACAGCTTGCCGCCGTTGATCAGGTACTTGGCCAGCTTGCCGTGTTTGTCGCGCGTGTACGCGAGCGAACGGCATCCGATTGCCGTCGCCTCTTCATAGAGCGACATGAAGAACGTTTCGCGGCTAGTCGTCGGGTCGGGCTGGTCGTCAGGTAGGCGAAAGCGGAAGTCCACGGCGCGGTTGATGAGATGCCACGACAGTTTCTGATTGCGGCCCGTCGTCCCGCGCTTCAAAGCCTCTGTCTGTTCCGTGACCGTCCGCCGAGTTGACCCGATGTACGGCTCACCGTAGCCGCGCGCGACCATGCGTTGGACGATGCCCTCGACGCGAGCACGGAAGTCGGGCAGAAGCAGCGAAAGGCGGAATTTCTCCGCGTCGGTCACTTCGCCCCGGGCTTGCGCAGCTCCGCGGGGATTTCCAGGTCAACCGCCTGGCCGGGGCCAGCGCTGGGAGCGTTCTTCCCGTTTCCGGGGAGCACCTTCGCGGCGATGACCCCGACTGTCGTGCCGTACACGACAACCTTGGTCGCGGCTGCTACCAGAGCGGCCGGTAGGGCGATCGGCAGAGCGACGATCGCACCAGCCGCGCCGACCACTGAAGCAATGGCGCCGAGAATTCCGTTACGGGTCGTGAACGTCTTGCGAAGAAATGACCACATGTGGATTGCCTTTCTCTAGCCCGTAGGCCGTGAGGATTCGTTCAAAGATTCTACTTGCAGCGGTGTGCAGCTCGGCGGCCTGGCCGAGTTGCCAGAGGAAATCCGGGTCTGGAGTTTGCTCAGGTACCGGCGAGAGCGCGCAAAGTGCCCCGATGCCTCTTGCGAGGCTGCTGTAGGCGTGAGCGATGTCGGCAAGGTCGATTGCGTCTGGTCGCCATTCGCGCTCATCGTTACCGCCTCCGTTGGACAAGTTGATCAACTTTGACGCTGATGTTGTCGATCGATTTCTCGGTTCGAGTGCCCGTGTCCTGCACCGCTTTGATGTCGCCCTTCATCGTCGCGATGTTCAGTTTCACGTCGGTTACGTCCCACTGTACGCGTTCGAATTCAGCGCGCTTCGGCGTTGTAGCCGCCCACTGTGCGACGCCCCACGCGGTAGCTGCGGCGGCGAGCACGAAACCGCCAACGGCGAGCCAGTTGTGTTTAATCCTGAGGTCTGGAGCATCGTTCACGCCGTCCTCTGCCACATGTAGACGACCAGGTACGGCGGCATGTTGCTGTGTGCGCCGCCGCTGCCCGCGCTCTGATTCGTGGCCGTTGCGCTGTTCACGCTGACCCCGGTCGTCGCAGCGTTGTTCGCCGCGGTGGCGTCGTTGACGGTGAGCCCGGTGCTGGCGGCGTTGTTCGTCGCGGTCGCTGCCTGGTTCGTCGCCGTGGCGTTCTGATTGGTGGCGGTCGCTGCGTCCGTCGTGGCAGTCGTGGCCGCCGCAGCATTACTTCTATCCACGAACGTCCCAGACCCGTCCGTCGTACCCTCGGCCATCCCGTGACTGTGGGCGTTCTGGACGTGCGTGTGTGCATCCTGCGTGTGGTTGTGCGAGTTCTGTGTGTGGTTGTGCGTCGGGTCTGTCACGCCGTGCCCGTGCGCTGCTTGCGTGTGATTGTGGCCGCCGTCGGTGACGCCGTGGCCGTGGGCGTCCTGTGTGTGCGTGTGCGCCGGCATCTCTGCCGCGGTGAGCGTGACCGTCTTGGCGCCGCCGGTCTCGCCAGTGGTGTCGAAGTCCGGATCTCCGGGGTCGACGCCGACGAGCATGCGCCCCGCACTGGCTGGCGACCACGCCCCGAATCCAAGTAGCGTTGCCGGATTCGTCGCCACCGCGGACAGGAACAGCGATCCAATCGGCCACGCTGCCGCGATATCTCCCCCTGGTGCCGCCGTGCGCGGCGGCACATCTCCGCCCTCGTCGTAGCTGAGCTGCGGTGTCGACGGTGGCATGTTCACACGTACATCAGCAGTAGACCGAGTCTCCCGGTGAGTACCGACGCTCCCGCTAGCGCCTCGACGATCTCAAGCTCCAGTCCGCTCGACATATCTGGCAGCCCTCCCGCCGTCGGGCCAGCGAGGGAGTACGGCAGCGGATATGTCGTTGCGTTAAATGGTGCCGCAACCACTGCCTGCGTGACGATCATGTTGTCTCGCGCGACGTTGTTTCCGATCTTGTATCGGAGCTGCCCGGTAGCGGTCCCGATGCGGCCCGGCTGCACAACGAACTCGGTCACGATTAGCATCGCGAGCTTGCCAGCGATCAGGGGAGCATCGATCGCGTGAACGCCAGTCGACAGCAAGGACACGGGTGCGGTCTTGCCGACACGGATGAGCATTGACGGAGCCGCAGCGCCGCCGCTAGTAAGCTGCTCTACTACGACCTGTAGGTCAGGCATGAACTACCTTCCATGGTGGCGTGTTCGAGGGGGATTAACATCATGGCTGATGGGTCAACATCTCCCAGCTCACGGTTGTACGAATGGTGTCCCCCCCGGCGCCGCCAGCAATGATCGTCGCACTTACCTCGACCGTTGCGCCGACCGCCGCCACGGCATAGGAGACGGTAAGGCCGTCATTCACGCTCACGAACATCGACGTACCGACGACGGCGGCCACGCCAGCGGCGTTATTGGCGCCGATGAACAGCATCGCGATCGACCGAATACCCGCGGTCACGTCAACGTCCAGGATTCGCAACAGCATTTGTGCTGAGCGGTCGGTGGGGATCGGAATGGTGGCGATGACTACCGGGGCGCCCCCCCAAGCGAACGACTTGTTTTCACGGTCCATCATCGGCACGCCATCAAGAGGTGTATCGCCGACCGTGAGCCCGGCCGTTGCGTCGGAACGGGTCAGTTGAGCGACATCGCCGCCGGTCCCGCCAGGTACCTCCGTGAACGCCATGGCTAAGTCGCGCTCGCGTGGTCGCCGATGATGAGCGTTACCGTGGGCCGCCAGGACGTCTGAGCGGACCCGCCATTCACCCAGTCGAGTTTGAAGTCTCGATAGGTATCGACAAGAAAGCTCCAGGGCCCACCGATGTCACCGGCCGCCGGGACGCCGACGACCTCGTCCTCCTCGACCTGATCCCAGTTCGTCCCCCCGTTTGTGGACATGTACGCCCGAAGGGTCGCGGCGTGGCTGTGCTCCACCGCAAACTGGACGCGTGAGACTCGCTCACCGCGCAGGGATAGACCGTTGAAGTTCGCCGCCGAATTGAAAATCGGATAGACGTCCGAGTCGGCACCTGGGGCTACCGTCGTAAGGCAGCCGATTTCCGGACTTTCAGAGTCGCTCACCCTCCTGGCTCATTTCCGCTCCCACGGATTGTCGCTTCTTCTTGCCGCGCTTTCGAGCGGCCCGGGACAGCTCGTCAGATGCCCCAACCGTGCTCCCAAGTCTACCATCGAACCGCTTCCCGACAGCCTCGGAAACCGGCAGAGTCTTGCGGACTTGCCGTCCAAGCTGGTTGCTGTCCAGCGCGTCAATGCCAGCGCCGGCAAGCCACGCCAGCGGCCTTCCGGCGAGAGCCGCGACAAGGGACGTAGCCCGCAGCCGTCCTCGTCCCTGTGCCAATCCCTTTTCGAGCTGGGTCGAGACGTTCTGGCCGGGTCTGAGCTGTTCCTGGGCGTTCTTGGCCCGGAGCAACCGAACCTCCCGCTCGTACTCGGGACCGACCCTGGAAAGCCGGTCCCCGACGCGGCGGACCGTGGCCATTTGGGTGTCTTCCCCGATGCTCCCCAGGCGACGGGTCCCGGTGGTCCGCTCGGATTCGGTGAGTTCCCCATCGGGACCACCCACGGACTTGGTCCGCTTACCGAAGGTGATACGGGAAGCTGCGTCGGCGGGCTTGAGGGCTGCCGAGTAGTTCCGGTTGAGCTCGACGATGCGGGGGTCGACCGCCATGGCGTCCTTGTCCATGGAACCGAGGATCATCTTGTAGACCCGCTTCTCGGATGGATCGGGGGCTTGGTCGGCGAGGGCGCGTACGAGCTTACGCGCCTTCACATGGTCCCCAGCCGACACCGAGGCTTCCCGGGTTCCCGGGGTCATCACTGCAGCTTGACCTGGATTCCCCAGGACGTCGCGGATGATGTGATCGGGGAGCCTGGCCGTGGGGGGGAGTCCGTTGGCCTGCTTGAACTTTGCAATCGTCGCCTCCGGGTCGAGCTGGCCCGGGGTTTCGACGGTCAGCATCTTCCGCACCTTACCGATGGCCCGATGAACCCCTTCGTCCCCGACGACGCCGTTGATCGTATTCTCTCCCTCCATCGCGTCGAGGGCTTTGTGGGCGTTCGCCATGGGATGCCTGGCGTCCCCGTGCTCGGTCAGAATTTGGTCGACCGTATCTCCCCACTGCGCCCTGGCGGCCTTGAGACGAGCCTGGTTCGCCCCTGCCACTTTCTCGGCCGACTGGGAGGCCAGGAGGTTCTTCCCCTCCTTGCCGTGAGGTAGGTTCTTCAGGGCGGGGGATTCATACAGCCCCCCGGCTACCGGCTCGTCCCCGAAGGGTCGAATCTTGGCCCCGGGACCTGCTTGCTCGAAGTCCTTCAGAACTTGCCCGCTGCGGGTCTTCGGGTCCCGAATCGCGGCAGCCTTCCCCTTCCCGGCTCCGCCCACTGCGCCGCCGGTAACGGACATAGCGAGACCCAGGGGGTCGCTTGCGGCTCGTTCGGCTGCTTTCACCCGGTCCTCAAGGCCGCCGGCATCGGCATGTGCTGCGGCAATGACGGGGGCAGACAGCTCATAGCCCACGACTGCCTTCGCGGCCCCCATCCCCGCCCCTGGTATCATTCCCTTCGCCGGAACGCGCCCCAGGGCCTTCTCGGCGGCCTTGACGCCCAGTTTTCCTGTCGTCTTGGCTGCGCCCGGCAGAGCTGAGCCTACGAGCTGCCCGCCGGTCCTGAAACGGGACTCGTCGTCCATCTGCTCCGCGGATGGTGCGAAGGACGGTTCTCGCCCCAGGGCCTGGTTCGCCTTGTCAGCCAGTTTCTGCCCGTACCCGAACGTCAACATGTCGTCCACGCCGCGGGCCATCTGACTCACGCGGGCGGGGTTGGTGAAGGTGTCGATCGGATGGCGGATCGCAGTTCCGATGGCCCCAATCCCCTCGCCAATGGTCGACACCCCTTCTTTCAGGCGCTCCATGGCGGTCTGCTTGGCGGCGACCTCTGGGGGCTTACCGAAGCTCGAAGTGATGGGCTGAGCCCTGGACGCAATGGAACCTCCACCGAGGGAGTCGATCTTCTCCCGAATCTGGGCGTGGGTGTACGTCCCCTCCGGCTCCTGGAGGGCCTTCTTGAGACGGGCTATTTTCTCTTCTGGCGTCACTTCATCGCGTCTTCAAGGGACTTGTCAGTCGCCTTCTTCTTGGCGGCGGCTTCCGGGGGCCCCTTGCGGCCCTTCTTCTTGCCAGGAGCGGATGGCGGTGCCGTGGCCGGATCGATCGTCGACTGGGTGCCCGGGAACATGGCGTCAATCTCACTCTCAACCATGTCGTCCCCTACCCACCTACGATACGGCGAGCTCGCGCGCAGGAAGTGTTTGTCGGCCTCCCCACGGGTTGACTGCATGCGGGCGGCGAGCGCCTTACGTCGCGCCGCGATGGCGCCGTAGAAAACGCGCTTCTCACTTTCCCCCAGGTGCCCGGTGTCAAGTCGCTCTAGCGCGCTTTCTAGGGAGCCAATCTTGCCGGAGATATTGTCGCGAATGATCTCGATGTCCTGCTTGGTAAGCGGGCCGGCGCCTTGCATCGATCGGCTAATCTGAAAGACCACGCCCTGCTCCAGCGCTTGATTTCCACTGGAAATACCAGCAAGCCCGTCGTCGAGCTGCTTCGTGCCGACGATGTCTGCCTTGACTCCGTATCGCGCTGCGAATCGTTCTGCGTCCTTCTGGAACTGCTCGAACTTCCGCATATCGAGGTTCCCGGCGCCGACGGTGAATGACGCCCGCGGCCGACTGGCGTTGATCTTTGCCACCGTCTCCCGGCCTGCGATGTTCGCTTCGTTTCTCGTGCCTCTCCCGCCCTCCAGCATTCTGTCCGTACGTTCCTTCCGGAACGCCTCGCCCGCCTTCGCGGGGTCGATGGTTCCAGACTGAATGCCGGCCTCGACAAACGCGGCGACCTCTAGGTCTTCCCTGGACATATTCGGAGGCAACGACGACAGGAACATATCCGCCGCTTCCCTCTTCGCGGCATGTCGTTGAGTCTGGAAGTCGAACGTGACCCCAGGGTCCTTGTCCCCGAAGGACATCGTGTACGGCCGGCGAGCTTCGGCGTCCTTCTCGGCATTGCCGAATCGGACCAAGTCCTGTATGTGCTGCTTCTGGGCCTGCTCCTGACCGGCCAGGTCGCTTTCGGCGGTCTTCGCCATTCCTGCCATCCGAGCCCGTACCTCGGGAGGCATGGGAACACCTGGAATCGAGGCAGCCCCGACCCGTCCGACTCCCATGGCCGCTTCGGCGTCGTAGCCGAGGGGCGGGGGCATTTTGGGCTTCTTCCCAACGGTGGGGATGTCGCCCGGAGTCAGTCGGCCGCGAGCGGTTTCCTTCCCCGTCGCTGGATCGTAAAGCGCGGTGTCGGCCAGGATGGCTTCCGCTTCCTGGGGGCTTGCGGCCTTGCGAGCCCGTTCAGACTGCGTGGCCCTGTAGACGTTCTGCCGCTGTGAGAAGTCGCGCTGGTCGCGGTTCTCACGCTGAGAGATGATGCGGTTCTGGTAGGCGAGATTGTCCTGGTTCTGCTGGTACAGGCGGTCCTCGTGCGCCTGCTTCAGTGCCATTTCCTTCTCGTGCATCTGCCGCTGTTGACGGCGGCGCATGACGTCCGTGAGGGCGTCACCGAACGATTCGATCCCTTTCGAGAAGTCGATCGTTTCCGGCAAGGAATAATCGAGGTAGTTGCCCATTACGCGAACTTCGACGCCACTCCACCGGCCTGGAGGACGTTGTTGATGAGGTTCTGAATCTCAGAGGCCGACAGGCCCGCTTCCTTGAGCGCGGCTTCGAGCGCAGCCATGTTGGCCTTGTTTGAGATGTCACCAGCCTTGCCGTAGAAGTTGTCCACGAGACCGGACTGTCCACGGGCCAGGTCCATGTACCCGCCCGTCGCCTGCCGAACGCGATTCTCGGTCGAGTCCTGGGCGTCGCGGGCAAACCGCCCGGAAGCGTCGTAGCGACCCGCGCGAGCTGCGTCGGATTGCCCAGCCCGGTCCCCGAGCTCCTTCGCCTGCGCACCACGGATGCTGTCCCTGGAATTGGCGAGACGGTTCAAGGTGAAGCTCGAGTTGAAGTTCCCCCGAGCTGCGGCGTCGTCGTTGATCCCCTTCGCCGACATCTTCTCGGCGTAGTCGTAGAACGGATTGGAGGCCGACATCCCGGCCTGGAAAAGTTGCTCAGACGCCGACGGGTCCTTCATCAAATCCTGCCCGTACGTCTTGTACCAGTCCTCGTTGTACCCGGCCCCCGACAGAACACCTTCGCCGCCCGGAGTGGGCGTACCGACCCCGGCCGGACCGCTGGTATTCTGCGGGAGAAAGCCGCTGGCGTCGCGATTCTGCGGCGGCTTGTAGAACGGCGTTCCAGCGGCGGGATTCGGCATCGACGTTGCTTGCTCGTACGGATTGAGCGAGCCTCCGGCTTGGGCTCCGGTGGTAAATCCCCCTCCCGGCTGAACCAGGTTCGACTTCGGCTGCTGGTTGGGATTGTAGAAGTTCGCCATCACTTCCTCAGGTTGGAGGGCGAGCCGTAGGCTGCTTGGACCATCTGCTGGGCGGGCTGGTAGAAGCTGAGCGCCTTGTCCAGTCCCTGCATCTGGAACCGCTTTTGCTTCTCGGCTTCATCGCGAAGACCGCCGACCGTGTCCTGGTAGCCCTTGCGGAGCTCGTCCTGGGCGCCGGTATAGGCGTTGTACCCAACCCCGGCCCCCGGGGCGAGCATGCTAACAGCCGCGCCCGTGTAGTCCTCGTTGATGAACTTGTCGTAGGCGGTGATGCCGGGGATGTACTCGTACCACTTCGCCATCTCAGACCTCCGTCTCGTACGTCGTGACTGCGCCAACCAGGGTCAGGGGAACGTTATCCGACATACGCAATCTCCACTGCCTAGTACGATACGACCCTAGCGACCGAACCTCAATAACTGGCTGCAAATCATCGGCATTTCCTAGGTCCAATTCGATGGGGTCTTCCCATGCCCCTGGCGTGTCGCGCCAGAAGAGCTGGCACCTTGGTCCCGGGCTCGAGCCCACCGTGCCAAGCCCCCTGCGAAACGAGAACCTGGTGACGATGTGCTGCTTCCATTCGTCGGTTCCCTCGTCGGAGAAGCCCGAGTACACCTCGGCTACGATCTGCTCCCCGTTGTCGGTGACTACCGAGCTGTCGAGCTTCCCGATGGTCCCGTCGGCCAAGCCAACGAGATGTAGGTTCTCGTCGGCCCAGTGCGCCATGGCGGTTGCCGACCAGGCGGTCCATTCCCCGCTCGAATAGCCGCGAAACTCCCCCCAGGTCTGCCGGTCGAGGTCCCATACGAAACAACGACCGACCGTTGGGAAGTTCCAGCCGAGAAGGTTGTACCCCCCGAACTGAATACGGAACGCCCAGCAGTCGGAGATGGTCGCCAGCTCTTGCAGGGATTTCGTGATGCCCTTGTTCGAGATGTCGTTGAACGAGCGTCCGTTCGAGAGCTGGATTCTCCGCCGAGAGTCCAGGAACCCAAACGTCTCGTCATTGGCTACGAAGCTGTAGGGGGCCCCGAAGCCGCTCGACCACGTTCGGATCGACGTGAAGACCTCTCCCTCGGGAGCGGGGGCAAGAACCTGGACGGTTTCAGTCCCACCGCCAACGAGTTCTTCGGCCACTTCGTAGAGAGCTGGCAGCGGGTCCGGGTTCGACTCCAGCTCCTTGAACTCGCCAAGCCAGGTTTCATGGCCCGTGGGCTCTCCGGGGTCGGACCACTGAATCTGTCCCGAGAGGTCTGGGGGGTTCACGACGAGCCGCTGGGAGATGGCTACGACGTGAACGGCGTTCGGGGAGCTTCCCCCGAGACGAGCCGACAGCGGAAAGCCAACGCCCTCCCATTCCTGCAAGGCCCCACCGCCGGCAATGATGAGCCTGGTACGAGCGGAGGCGAAGACCGGGCGCCTGGAGTTGTCGAGCTTGGTCGTGGCGGTAGCGTCGGAGAGGTCGACCCCGGCTCCGCCAATCTGAGCGTGGATGAGACGGTCGCTGGTGACGTAGACCGGGGTCCCGTTCCACACGGTGATGCCATCGACAGGCTTCGTCGCGTCGTAGAGAGGGGGGGCATCGAAGCCGCTCCAGGTGTTAATCCCCGGGCGAACGTGAATGGCCCCGGCCTTGTCGACGAGGACGTTGATGGACTGAGGGATGGCCCCGGCGAGAGGATCGTCCGAGGACTTCTGGCCCCCGGAGAAATCGATCTGACTCTTGCCCTGCGCCATTTCCTTACCTGAACGAACGCGCAGACTGGCGCTTAACCTCTAGCGCACGCACACTCAGCACATGCGATACATGATTCTCGCGCTTGTCCTTACTGGGTGCCTGGCCTCTCGTCCCATCGACGGCCAATCGACGACGTGGACCGTGACCATCGGGAACTGGGAGTCGCCTCACTGCGACGGGAAGATGACGGTCGCGGCCGAACGCTCGAGACTGTACGGAACGTGGCAATGCGGTCGCTTCGGCAGTCGGGTAAGCGGGGAGATCAGGCCGGATGGTCGAGTCTTCCTCGACATGGAGACCGCGCCCGGCTTCCTGAACCGCGTTCGCGGCACGATGGCAAGCGACGACGCCATCACGGGAGACATTCTCCTCGACGACGTCGCCGTTCCGTTTGCTGCGTACCGGCACTAGCCTCACGTCGACACCTCCCGCGACTGTTGTCTCCAGACCGAGTCTGACGGGTCCCATTTCAGCCGGTAGAAGGTGTGCTCAAGGTTAGTCACTGACGGAGCCGCCGACAGGTGATAGATCGCATTCACCGTCCATCCAGTCGTGTCCGCGCCGCCGTTATTGAAGAAATCCAGTTCCAGGTAGACGTCGTACGCCCCGGTCGCTGGCGTAGGCGTAGGCGGGGCAACTATGATGTTGGCCCCGACCGACGTTACCCTGCATCGCTGCTGCGGTCCTGCCCCTCTTGCCGGCGTAAATGTACCACCGCTGGCTACGTTGGTCGTGGTGCCGTCTACCCCATTCCCGGACTGCCTGAGATCAGGGTCGGTCGCGAGACCGCTCAGGTTGAACGAAGTAGACCCGAGGACACTGGCAATGCTGTTCCCATAGAACCGGAAGGTGGTGCCAGTCAGCGCACCGTTGAACAGCACGTTGTTCGTTGCGCCTATGATCCTGGTACCAAACACGTAGTAGTCGCCGTTGCCGCCGTTGAACTCGACGCCGCTCGTCGGGGATACAGGCGCAGCCGAGGACGCGCCGATTGAACAGCCGAGAATGATCTGCGGCTTAGCACTGCTAGTAGAGTTCTCCCTCAGTGCGACCGTGTCTGCGTTCAGGTGGCAGTTCTGAATGAAGTCGAAGTCAGACGCGCCAGAAAAGTCCATCGCGTACGCGAATCCAACGTACGTGGCGTCCGCGGGGATATACATGCCGCTCGCCTTGAAGTTCGGCGACGCCCCGCCAATAGCGACGGCGGCCCCGGTGCTTCCCAGGGTGTGAAGAATCGACATCTCATGAATGCCCGACGACGCCATTGCCGTAAACGTGAAGGCGTTCGCCGTTGCGTGCGTCGGCGCAACGATAGTGACACCGCGTCCGACACCTCTGAGCGTAACACCGCTTCCGGTCGACGCCAGAATGGCAGATGACGTCTTGTACGTCCCCGGCGGGAAGTAGACGACGCCGCCGCCGAGCGCCTTCACCCTGCTCACGGCCGTCTGGATCGCAGCGGTGTCGTCGTTGATCCCGTTCCCCAGCGCCCCAAAATCCTTCACGCTGATCCAAACGTCGCGAAGGAAGTCCGACACTAGTCGGGCCGTTGCCCCACTCGACTCCAGGTACTTGAAGTCGACGCCAATCGACGCCGCCATTCGAGTCAGCAGCGTCTGAAGGAACACCTTCCCGCCCAAAGCTTGGGACACGGCTCCGGTAACAGGGTCGGTCAGCGCCCCCGTGAAGCTGGCGTGCTCGACCTCGACCTGTTCGGCGCGAACCTTGTTGTAGCCGAGTAGCGTGCGGAGCGTGGAGCCGGACGAGTCCTGAATGACGACGTCGACAGGGTCGTTGATCCAGATCGAAACCCGCCCAGCAGCGTCGAGGGCAATTCCTCCGCTGACAGTCGTGTGCGCCTCGGCCAGCGTGTCCGACGTGTACCCAACGGCAGCCGTCGTGGTCCCCGGCGAGTACAGGAACACGCGACCGGAAGCGTTCGCGGTCCCGTCGGCCTTGCGGGAACCGGAGACAGCGAGCTCACGAATCAGTGCGGCCATCAATAGCTCCCGTATGGGGTTGGGGGAAGCGAAAGACAAAGATCACCGCTCTGGTTTTCCTGACCCAGCACAGATGCCTCCTGCTGCTCGGCCTCGAGCTTCAGTTCTTGTCGCTTCTGCGGATTGAGGTTGTAGGCGTGTGCCAACCAGTAGGCGAATCTCCACGTTAGCGCCCCCTGCCACCTCTGCGTCAGTCCCGGAGTGGTAGAGCCGGCATCCATGTCGGGCAGTAGAACGATGGCCCGGTAGCTCCAGGTGTAGGTCGCGTTCGGAATCTCCCAGAAGTACACCGACACCGACGACAGCTTCTCGACGAATACACGCGTCGGAACTCCCGTGACCGTCTTGTTCGAGATGGTCTGGTAGTCGCTGTAGACCATCTTCTCGACGTGGGTCTCTTTCCGAGCCCGAAGCCTTCACCGTCGTCGGGAAGTCAACGTCGATGACGTCAGAGCCCAGGGCGTAGCTCTGCGTTCCTGAGGTCAGCGTGAGAGTTCGGCGGACGGCCTGGGTCAGCGTCACGCCGCGGGCCTGGAGCGTTTTCAGGAGCACACTGAAGTGGTCGCGCGCGTCTTGCAGTATGCCGTTTTGAGGCTGCCTACCGAGGGCCAGTAGTCCACAGAGCTGGAGCGCGTGCTTTGTGATCCCGTCGGCGTTGAGTTGGAAGGTGGTGCTCATGTCATGCCCATATCGGAAGACTCGGATAGCGAGTGTGGAGATACAGGTTCATGGTCGCCATGAAGACGGTGTCAGTGCTTCGATTTCCTGTGTAGGCGAGGACTTCAAAAATCCAGCCGTCGAACGATCTGAAGGCCCCCGTCACGCCGGACAGAACGGCCATGCCGCCTACCTGATACCCATTTACAGTCACCCCCTGGGGAGTGACTGTGTTGGGGGCAATCGGCCTGTCGACGTTGTCGACCCTGCAATAGACCTCGGACGCGGGATTGGGGGTGTCGTTGTAGTACATGAAGACATGTGCCGTATTCGAGTAGTCGATCGTGGCCCCAAACGCGCCATCGACCGGCCCGAACACAAAATTAAAATCCGTGTATCCGTACTGCGTCGCTGCGATTGTCCTCATGTCACAGATGTACGTGGGCGGAGACGCCGCGCCTGGATCGCGTCCGCTCCAGACGAACAGCTCTCCACCCCGCGCAGATGCTGGCATGGCCACGATGAACACCGTGCGCGCGAGGTCGCTGGCTACTAGCGGGTCCTCGTTCCCAACTCCTGCTGGGCCGTAGGACAGCAGCGCAATGTCCCCGCCTGGGCCAAGGTCGGACGCGTTCCCACTAAACCGGATTCCGGGCATGCCGTCCAGCTTACCCAGGTCGATGGTCGGGCTGACTACGCCAGCCAGCCCCGAGGGCACGGACGCGTCCCTGTCGTTCCCGGATTGATCTCCCCAGATAAAGCCAGGGCCGGGCGTTCCCGTCTCCACGTCTGACTCCAGCCACAGCAGCATGTCATCGCTGTCCGGTGGAACAGAGCCCCCGGAGACCTCCAGCGTCACGTTCCCGGGATCGCCGGTACACGGACAGACCTCTACTATCGGAGGTCGCATGGGAAACCTGCCCGGCTGCTCTCGGTACGCCAGGCTCACCATCGACGCGGCAGTAACCGAGCGCTGGCCGCTAAGTGGCGTCGTCGCCGCCCAGGGCTGGAACGAAAGGCCGGAGACTCCGATGGGCCCCAGGTAGCGCTCGGCGATGTCCTTGGTCGAAAACCGACGAACCTTGGACAGCGCGTCCTTGGAGGCCCGTAGATCGACACCTGTCGCAGCGAGGACCGGGGCCAAGAGGCCGAACGTGCCCCAGTCGTACCTCGCTCCAGTCGACTCCGTGAACGGCGCTGCTGCTTTCAGATTGTCGGCGGGGCAGACGGCAGGGTCGTAGGTCCCGGTGATACCCTGAAGAACTGTCTCCGGATGCATGGACGCCGGGGTGGCGTTGGTCGAGTTGGTGGTGAATGCCGCCAGCCACGCCATTATCGCCGCGACCTTGGCTGTATTCCCGCCGGCCTCGTAGAGCCCTCGGATTGCCATTCCGAGCGGTCTCGAAGCCACGTTGGCCTGCGACGTCCAGGTAGCAGTACCTGCTCCTCCGTTCGTGGCCGCGACGTAGGTCTCTCTCGGCGCGGTGGTCGACAGTCCTGTCACGAGGGCACCGGACGAAGCCGAATCCTTGGCCCCGGACTCCCCGAACGCAGTGAGCTCCGACAGCATCGTCGACAGTGACGCCCGATTGGCCCGGGAGTGAAACGAGGTCGCAGCGGCGTCGCCGTATTGAGTCGATCCGCCCTTCTCAGTGACCATGAGACTCAAGAACCAGCAGCCCAGCACGTCTGAAACGTCATACGACGTCGACAGCAGGCCGGTGGCGTCGTCCACGTTCCTGGATAGTCCGCCAATGTGGTACGAGCCCCCGCCGGACGGGTAGACGGTGTACGCGGTCGTTTGAGAATCCCCACTCTGGACGTGACGAACGAACGTGGCGATTCGTTCCGCGGCCGTGAGATACCCAGGAACCGCGGTGGCCCGGTAGGCGTAGACGAAGGCAATCCCGGCCACCAGCGTGACCGTGGTGTCCCAGGTGGTATCGAGGTAGATGCCGCCGTAGCGAGGGTTGTCAGCCGTTCCCGATGGTCCCGTGGACGATCCGTACTGCAAGCTCAGGAGATACGCCGCGCAGTAGGCCAGGGTGCATTTGGCGTCGCATTCCCAAATCGTCGGCCGGCGTTCCTCGAGCAACACCTTGGCCATGTAGAGCGCGGTCCAAGCGGCGGCTTCCGGGCTGTCCTCCCCGTCAACTAGCTCGGCGGGGGCCGTTCGAATGACGTGGTTGAAGAGCTCGCCTTCGGACATCTGGTACGTGGGGACCTGGACGTAGTCCTTGGCGTACTTGTTCGGTTTGACGACGAGGGGGCGAGCCTTGGCGTTGAAGCGTGATATCTGGAGCGCAGTCAGGCCCGGGGCGTCGTCAGGGCAGGCGAACTTCAGCTCGCCGATCGGGGACAGGTCCTTGAAGTGGAACCTGTGGCCGCAGACGTCACACACACGGAGGTAATTCCCCCGCTCATAGCCCGTGTCCGTCGCCATCTAGACGGTCCACGTCAAGCGGCTGTTGCCGGTGTTGTTGGTAACCTCCCAGTGACCCGTGGTCCCGGTCGCGAACGTCACGTCGGAGCCGGCGAGCTGGTAGACCCGGGTCGCGACCAGGCGAGTCACCGCCTCGGTTCCCAGGAACGCCGCCGCGGACCACTCGAACGAGCCCGCATCGAGAATCAAGTTGTCGATGGTCAGTCCGGCCAGGGCGTTGATGACCTCGATGGCGCTTGCTGGGGTAGCGGCAGTGGCCGTGAAGCGACAGCTATCGATGGTCGCTGAGCTGGCCCCGGTGACGTACGAAACAGCCCGGGTCGTGTCTGAAGCCCCGCAGTCGAAGCTAAGGTTGGCCAGGCGCACATCGGCCGAAGCGATGCGAATCCGGGCCGTGGGAGCGGCTGCGGAGACTGGGAAGACGATGCTATCGACGATCACGCCTGCCGCGGTGATGTCGAGCATTGCGATCGACGCCGTACAGGTCAGGCGAGGGAGACTCGCTCCTTCGCCCTCTCCGGCCAGGATGAGACCGGCCTTGGCGACGACGACGGTCGTTCCGATGTCCTCGACGTGGCCCGAGAGGTAGACAATCGTGTCCCCTGCGGCGGCGTTTGCGTACGCCTGGGCCGTGGTGAGCAGGGGCTTTCCCCGCTCGAGTCCGGTATTCGAGTCCGAGGCCCCGGAGACGGAGTTGCCGATGAAGTAGAAAAACCCCGAGCGGGTGACCTTGGGCAGAACGGCGTATTTCGACCCCGTCGTTCCGCCGGCCCCGTTGATGTAAGACGTGATGGCCAACCGGGGCTCCTAGAGTTTTCCGGGGGGCGGAGGCGGGAGGAGCGTACCGCTCCCACCCCCCGGAGGGGCATCGTTTTCTTAGGCCGACACCGTTCCGACGACCTCAGTACCGGTCTCGCCGGCCGTATTGGTGACGGTGGGACGGTGCCAGGTCACGAGACCCGGCGACGTCAGCCATGCAGTCAAGCTGGTCGTGTCGAGGTACGCGAAGTGCTCGTCTCGCGAAACCCCGGTGACGCTCGCCAAGCCAGTGACGGCACAGGTCGACGCCGCCAGCTTGTTGATGTACGTATTTCGCGCCAAGCGGATGTTTAGCGACGCTGCGGTCACGAACCGAACCAGGCCGACGCCGGTACCAGAGGAGGCACCAAGGAAAGTGCTGTCCTCCATCTGGAAGTCGTCAGCCGCGTTGATGTCCATGAAGGCCGCGCCGGCCGGAGCCGCCGTGGTCGCGAACAGGCTGTTGTTGAGCCACTTGCAGCGGTCGCCCGTGATGGTGATGCCCTGAGTGACGATCTGATTGGCGTCGAAGCCGGCCTTGATCTCACAGTTCGAGATGCGGCACCCGTCCCCGGACATCGTCATCGGCGCCGCAACCGTCAGCGCCGAGCCGGCGGCATGCGCCCCAGCCCAGTAGAGGTTGCAGTTGTCGATGAAGCAGTTGGCCGCCGACATGACGTTGGTCGAACCAGCCGCGTTCCAGGTGAACGCCGCCCGGTTGTCGCCCTCGCCAGTGCCGATGACGCCCACGCCGGCCACCCAGGTCCAGGCGGCCACACCCAGATTCTCCGTGTGGCCCGGGAGACAGACAATTCTGTCCCCCCGGTTCGCCCGGCACTTCGCCATCGCCGCAGCTACCGACAGGTTGAAGCTACCGGGCGACGGGTCTCGCATGCCGTTCGGAAGAAGGTCGAGACCCGCCGCGCCAGAGGCGTGGACGTAGTGAACGAGACCTCCCGTGGGTACAAGAACGTACCCCGGGAAGATTTCGGCAGGACCGTCGGGATTGAAGCTGGTGAGCATCGTGGCTCCTTACGCTGCGCTGCCGATGAAGGTCCGCCAGTTCGAAACGCCCTTGTCCCAGCGAGCCGAGCCCGTGTGAATCTCGGTCTCGTTGCGGATTTCGTTGCCCGCCTTGAACCTGGGCTTGCGCCGCCAGAACCACATCGCGCCTCGCTTGACGTCCGTCTTCCCGAAGAAGTTGGTCAGCGAGCTCATGAAGGGCACCGAGACGTAGGTCGAGGAGAGCTCGCCCTTGAGCGCGTTGATGGCGTGGTTCGCCGTGTCGTCGCGCATTTCGGATTTCAAGATTTCCTTGAACCGCCACTTGTGGTTGGTCGGGCCCAGCATCTTCGACAGCCGGATCGACCGGATGTACCCGTTCGTGCCTGGCATCTTCTCAGCCGCGATCAACATCGCCTGCACCGCCGGGTTCGACGGAGACAGTGGCGGCGAGAGGATGTTCGACACCGTCGCGCCGCCACGGATGACGTGCGAAGCCGAGGCGACCGACACCCCATCGCCCGACAGGCCAGCCGCCAGCGACCCGGTGAAGGCGTCGTTGAGAATCTGGACCGCGTCGTAGTCCTGGGAGACGGTACAGGTGTTTTGCAGCATGCGGACGGCGTCGTACACCTCCGGATACTGGGAGTCCTCCTTGACCTCCTCGGGGATGATCAGACGCTTCGAGAACTTCTTCGGCTCGTAGCGCTTCTTGATCCCTTCGGCGTAGTCGTCAAGGTCGAGATCGGCACCTTCGTCGGTTTCCGACCACAGCCCAGGCTCCACCAGTTCGACGTCGTCGAAGTACTTCTTGTTGGTGGTTTTCTCTTCCAGGTACTGCTTCCAGATGGCCTCGTTCTTTGCAGACTCGTCCATCCAGACTTCCCCGAGCATCTTGTGCCAGACGCTCGGGATATTCCCACTGTGTACGCTTGCGGCCATGGTTAGAGCCCCGCCGTGCTAGTGAAGGCGTGAGCGCCCTCGTTGATCATGCAGACGACTCGCTGATACTGCGCAGTCAGGTCATTCCCCGGCTCGCGCAGCATTTCCAGAATCCGGAACTGAGCAATCCCCGCGACGTACGTGCCGTCCAACTTGTGAGCCGACCGCCCGTACACCGTCGAGCCTGCGTCGGAGACCTTGAGGTCCACGTTCGAGCCGACGCCCGCGTAGTTGAGGGCCGCCGTGGTGGCGACGTCCATCGCGGCGATGTACTCGATGGCCGGGTCGTCCCACACGTACACGTAGCTGGCATTCGCCGAGCCGCGTGCCGTCGGGGAGTAGACCGTGGTAGCCGGGATGTACGGGCCGTATAGCCTCACCCCTCCTGACACGTAACTGACGTGCGCTATGACGCCGAGAATCAGCACCGAGGCGCCTGCCGCTGCCGACTCGACGGTTCCAGCGGTCACGAGGGTGACCACGTCACCCGGGAAAAGCGCCGTGCCGTAGCTCGACGCCACCTCGTACCGTCTCGGGCTGCACCCGGCCGGGGTCCGGCGCGGAGTGAAGCCGCCCTGAAGAACGTTAGCCATTGGTTACCTCATCTCCGCGTGCTCGGCCTCGAGAGCGCCGGGGCGCCGGAGGTCCAGGTCTCGTTGCTTGCGCTTGAACATCAACTCGTTGGTCTTCGTGGTCTGCGCGTGGTCGAAGCGGTTGCGCTTCTGCCACAGGGCCTTGTCGCAGCTCATGAGGACGTGACCACGCTTGGTGATCTGCTCGTCCTGGGTGAGCTCGGCCGAAGCCTTCGGAGTCACGCCGTCTTTGGTCGCGTACTCGACGCGATACGGGACGTACCAGCTCTTGTACTCGCCGATGTCATCAGCGTGGTTGCGGACCCACACGTAATGGCGGTCCGACTCTTCGCCGTCGAGCGCGTAGTCGTTCCGTGGATCACCGTCGACCTCCGAGAAGTCTTCATCGGGGTCGATGCGGGAAAGGGTTTCGACGCCCAGCATCTGCTGGACCGATGACTGCCGGGGGGCCTTCGCCTTGGTCGGACGTGGCATTGGGACTCCATCCCGCGAAACCGAGAGCCACCACTGCGAGCCGCGGAGCCCGCCAGGCCATCCGTTTCAGCCACCACTCACCCGAAGGTGCAGGCCGCTTCATCTCCAGCCACCACTTGACCCGAAGGTCACAGGCCGTGTGAGATGCCCCTATTGTAACTCATGAAGCGCTAATAAGCGCAACAACTATTTCACTCCCCCCGCCCGTTGCCTCCGAGCTCTTCACGGAGAATCCTGGCCAGGGTCTTCTCTGACAGGCCGTGACCGATGCCCATCGGGCCGAGATCGACCTCCGCCGGCAGCTCCCGCCTCCCCGACGGCGCGCTCGAGACCCGCGGACCGCCATAGAGGCTCCTGGTGCGCGGGCTTGGGGGGGCCGGGACTCTCATGCCGAACTCGGCCCCGAACTTCGCCTGGATGTGCGCCAGGGCCTCTCGGTCGGTGTCCAGGGTGTCTGGACGGCCCTCGACATTGACGAGGTAGTTCTTGTACGCGGCTGCCTTCACAGCCATGGGCGCGTAGCGCTGCTCAGTGACCCACGGGTACTCGGACTCGATGAACGGCGCCCTGTTGTCGTACTGACTGCGCTGGGGCTGGTTCTGCTTCTGGGCTTCCCGGTCTGCCGCAATTCGGCGGTCGGCGATGAGCTCGTTCTTTCGTTCTTGCAACTCGTTGTATCGGTCGTAGCCGCGCGCATCGTCAGTCTCTATAAGCTTGAGCTCCGCTGCGAGTTGCTTGCGAATATCTACAATCTCCGCCGTGAACCGGTCCTGTGGAGCCCCCTGTCCCTGGGTCTGCTTAGACAGTCGCTCCATGTCCTCACGGAGTTGGCGCACCGTACGGTCGCTGTTCTCCTGGACCTGCCGAAGTCGGCGGTCGTAGTCCTGTTTCTCGGTTTCCCAGGCTTTTGCGGCCCTGCGATCTGTCGCCCGCTCGGCCTTTCGCGCTGCCCAGGTGCCGTCTTTCTTGCGCGGCTGTCCGTCGGCCTGCGGCTTGTCGTCGGGGGTCTTGTCGTCGTCGTCACCGTCGTCATCGTCGGCGACGTCGAGGCGAACCTTGGTCTCGTCTGCTTCCGGGGTGTTCTCGGGCGTCGGCTTGTCGTCCGACTCTCCCTCTGCGCCTTCTCGAAATGCCATCTGCTCCTCCTACTTGTGTTCGGCCGCCAAACGCCGGGCGGTCTCGGCTTCATGCGGGGACGTCGTGGACGCCGCCAGCGCGAGCAACTTCTGTTTCTTCCCCGATAGCAACTTGCGCTGCAGGCAATGACGTCCGGTCGCCTGATCCAGGACGTACTTGGCCTTGCCTGACGCAAGGTCAACCCTCAGGTCGTCGGACCACAGGATGTCGCGGTCCTTGAGCGTGCAGAACTCGGTCTTTAGGTTCTTGGTCGACGTCTTGTCATGGGCCTCCCAGCCCGAAAACCTGGCCCAGGTGACGATGTCGCCTTCCTCGATGCCGTTCGAGGCCAGGTAGTCCATGGCCCTCGGGCCCATGGCAATCAGAATCCCCTTGGTATGCGGGTTCTGGGAATCCTCGGGCATGATGATTCCACCGGAAGACAGCGAGAGCGGTGGAAGGCGCCACACGATGACGTTGTTGTCGAGCGGCTGACCGGTGGGAGGCTTGATACCGACCTCCTCACAGCGAACACGGAGCTTTTCCGTGGCGTAGTACGCCTTGGCGTTACGTCCCAGGTACAGAGCTTCGATCGACGAGAACTTCAACGCTTTGCTCATGTCTCCCGCCCCTTCTGCCGCTGCCGCGCCTCCACAAGTCGATCGATCAGCCACGTCGGAAGCTCAGCCCTCCCCGGGCCGGACTCGCTCATCCACCGCAACGACGTCGTGCCTTCGCCCTGCTCGGCACACCAGTCGTACGGGAACTTTGGCTCTGGCAGCGGGAACCTGTGCGGCGACGTGAACTTCTCCAGGTGCGCAGCACGAATTCTGTCTGTGTTCTTCATTCTTTGTCCTCGCCTCTCAAGTCGTTGAGCACGTCGTCGATGGTCGCGATGCGCGCCTCAGCACCGCGAATCTCACTGAGGTCCCCCTGGCGGGCCATTGTTCGGAGGCGCTTCATTGCTTCCTCCTTCTTGCCCTCCCATCGGCGGCGGAACTTCTCCGCTATCGGGTCCTCCGCCCATTCCAGGGCCTCCTCCGCTTCCAGCCATTGCATGTATCGGTACCCCCGTTTCCTCTTGGAACGCCTGGAGCTGCTGATAGAGGGCGCCGGCATGGGCCCTATCGTGTCGATCGAGCATCTGTTTCCCAGTCGACGACATCTTCTCGAAGAGGGGCGAGAGCCGGAGTTCTTCGATCTTATGCATGTGCAGGGCGTGGTTGTCGTCGGGTAGGACCGGGTGGTCCTTCTCGTTGAAGAAGCCCGCGTTTTCGATCTCCTGTGCCTCGGGCGTTGGAGGCGGAGGTGGAGCCGGAGGTGGCCCCATGGCTGAGATGTACTGAGGGACCTCGGCCATGATCCAGTATTGGCGGACGGCGAAGTCCATCAGCATCACGTTCTGAGCGAGCTGCGGAATCGACGCGATGAGAGTGATGGAGTCCTTGGCTTCCTGGATTCGCTCGGGCTTCGAAATCATCCGGGCGTCAGCGGTGAACTCCAGATGGACGTCCTCGACGTAGTCACTCCGCCCGATGTTCTCCCGGATGATTTCCTGCTCCCCGGGCTTGCCGGGGATGTCCTGCGTGAACGGGAAATACTCGACCTCGTCGAGATGAACCGAGTTCCCCTCGGCGATGAGCTTCACCTCGTACTTCATTGGCTCGAGGTAGAGCCGGGTGATGACGGAGATGAGCGCCATCGCGTTCGAATTCCGAATCATCATCCCCTTGGCGGTCTCGTTCGAAGCTCCGCGCTCACCGGAGAGGACGTCGGCATTTACGGCGACCTCCGCGTTCTCTTCCAGCTTCTCGACGATGTTCATCAGGCCGTCGGCGGGAGGGCGTCCCTCCATGACCTTGATTCCCTTGTCGAGAACTTCCGCCTCCAAGTCGGTGCGGAGGAACTTCCCCATCGACATCTGGATATCGCCCTCTTTTTGCTTCGTGTCGCGGGCGAGGAAGCCGCAGAACATGTTGTAGAACTTCGCCGACAGCAGGTACTCAGCGGCGAGGGCGTTCGCGAGTTCGTTCGAACTGGCAAGCAAGGACCCGATTCCGATTCCATAGAACCCGTTGGGGTTCGGGAACAAGCGGTAGTGGATGATCCGATGGACCGTCTGCATCCGAACCGGGCGCGGTTCGACGATTTTCGGAGGCTCCACCTCAATCGGTGGCGCGACATCGGTAGCTCCCGGAACAGGTGGCTCGCCCATCGTAGGCTCACCGGGAACGGGAGGCCGAGTCGCGTTCTGGGCTGCTATGTTCGCGGCCTTGAGCTCTTCGTCGAAGCGGGCCTGGTCGATGGGGTCGGGCTTCTCGCGAATGACGAGCTGGACGGGCTTCTGGGTCTCGCGGTCCACGATGAACGTGACCGGCTTGGACTCCCCGTCGAGTCCCGGGATTCCCAGGTTCGACGGGAACCTCAGCCGAGTGTGCTGGGCGTAGTATTCCCTGCGCCCTTCCTTCTCATGCTTCGTCGGCCGCTCGACACCCTGAACCTTGTCCGCTGCCCTGCGCACCGGACTGTCGTCGTCGGATGGACGAGTCGAAGTAATTCCCGCTCCATCGGAAGTCGAACCCGACTCCTCGTCTCCCTCTTTCGGGTAGATGGCCTCGACGTTCGAGAAAAAGTTCTCCTTTTGGTAGCCCTCGACCTCCCAGCGCCAGAGTCGCATCACAATCGTGATACGGCCGACGTTCTTCATCAGAGGATGAAGGTCCATCTCCGTATACGCGACGATGACGTCGTCGATAGGCAGATGTTCTACGACGTGGGTGTGCAGAATCGGGTCCCATCGGTACTGTCGAAACGTCGAGCCGGGCATGAGCCAGTTCAAGATCGAAACGGCGTGCGAGCTTGCCCACTCCGGAATCCGGTAGCGAAGCTGCCAATTCATGTGGCGCTCCACTCGCTGAGCTCGGCGGAGGTCTTTCGCCCCGAGCGGCCTGCCCTTGACCACGTCGCCCTTCGCCGGCACGACCTGATCCCATACCCTGGCCCAGAGGCCCAGTAGCGCCTTGGTCATGAGCGCGATGTGCGGAGCCTTCGCTCCCTGCGCCGGATACCCCAAGTCCTTGACGATGCCCGCCAGCAACAGGAGCTGTTCGGCGTAGCGCTTCATGTACTCTTCGCGACTTTCGTTGTCGTCCTTCGCGTTCGACACGACGAGCTTCGCCTGCCTCGACACCCACTCCGGCGCCTTCCGCATCAGGACGGGCAGGATGTTCAGATTGTCGAGCGCTCCATCGTCGTCAGCGCCGGCCTGTTCAGTCGGATCGTCTTCGAGTCTCACAACGGTGGACGGGTCTTCGGTCTCGGCCACTACCAACCTCCCGGCGGGATTCCAAGGGTTCCGGTACCGCGGCGGTCGCGGTAGTCGTTGATGTCGACCACGTTATCGTCGTCGTCCTTCTCGGCCTGCGCCGGGAGAACCCGATCGAGGCACATGTACATCGTATCGTCCCAGCAGTGGTCCTCGCCCTTCGTGTCGACGTCGTTCACGTCGTTCGGATCGGCCTGCAACACAGGAAGCGTCTCGATGGGGGCTTTGCACCGCTCCATCCATCGGATGGCCGGTCGCTCCGGCTCTCCGGGGTGCAGGGACTTGCGCCTGACGTTCAGACGACGGACGATTTCACACGCACCGTTGAACCTATCCTTGCGTGAGCGCTTCCAGCGAATTCCGCAGTCGCGGTGAATCTTCGCGTAGCTCGGGCCACCGGCCATGTTCTTGTTGAAGGCGTCCTCGTCCATCGGACCATAGAGCGTCGAGCAGTTGGCCTCGTCATCCCACCATCCGTAGTGAATCTCGACCTCGCGAATCCGGTTCGCGGTCATCGCGGCATCGTGGTTCCGCAGATATAGGTTGTGAATCCCCGTCAGTCCGCCATCGGCGTCCACGTACCACCACGTCACCGAGGTAGGAGCCGACGGGGCCGGGTCGCACGACCGGACCACCTTCGAGTTCTTCGGTACGTCGTGATTGGGAACAACGTGGACCGACGAGTTCCAGATGTTCGCCAGGAAAGCGCCGGGGTTGATCCACCAATTGCCGTGAAGGATTGCCTCGCGGACTTCTGGTCGTTTATTGATGAGAGAGGCTTCGTACGAGCCCGAGCGATAGAGAACCGGGTTGTCTTCGAGCTTGGCGGGGATGAAGATCGAATCGTAGTTTCGGATTCGACCGTCACGGAGACGGGTCACCTTCCGGTAGACCACCTCGGGCTGTTTGTTCTCGATGAACCGACGACGAACCCAGAGAAGCCCGGGACCGTCGGGGTTCGAGCCCGAGCAAATCTGGAGCATCGGCTCGAGGGCCGGGTCCGTCGTGCGGAGACGGGTGTCCATGTACTCGTACATGGTCTCCGTGTATTCGGTCAGCTCATCGAGGAAAATGTACGTGTACTCGCTCGACTTGTACTTGTACTTCGAGCGCTCGTTCTCCATGTGCCCGAACTGAAAGTGAGCGTTGCCGCAGCTCGGGATGGTCCAGATGTGATCGTTGATGTTGTAGTCAGCCTCGGGGTCGATGTCCTTAAAGAACTGGAACGACCTTTCGATGGCCTGCTTCAAGTCGGGCATTGTTCGACGGAGGTAGATGCCCCACGCCTTCGACGTGACGATGTCACCGTTCGCGAATCGCTTCTGTTCGACGGCAAGCTGCTGGCCGAACTTCCCCATCCCGCACATCGACTTCCCACCGCCACCAGCCCCGCCGTAAAAGACCTCGCGCTCGGTACGTTGGAAGAACTTCGTCTGCTGACCCGGGAAGGGTCCACGAAATATCCCGTCGTCCTTTTCGACTGCGACAGCCGTCACGGGTTCACGGTGAAGGCTGAGAAGGCGAGAACACCAAGGGACGTTCCGTCGTCCAGAAAAAACTCGATGGCCAGGTTATTCGCTGCGCCGATGGTGATTTCGCCAGAAGCTCCACCCACCGTGTAGACCCGGCGAGCGATGACGACTTTCCGCAGAGCGTTCACGAGCTCGAACACCTCGGTCTCGTCGGACTTGTTCTCCTTGAGGGCCGGAGGAAGGGACGGAGCTGTCACTTCTCGTGCTCCTTCGCTTCGACCTCGATGATGACGTCCTGGGCGTTCTGAGGAACGGGGGCGGGGATCGAAATCATGTTCAGGTTGAACACGTTCCCGGCCTTCGACTTGCCCTGCTTCCGGACTCGAGCCATCACCCGCTCGTGAGCGGCCTGCATCGCTGCCGGCCAGTCTTTCTTGGGCATGGTTGCGTAGATCGCAGACCGGAGCTGCTTCTTGTTCTTCCAGCCCGCGGCCCGGAGTTCTTCGAGCGTCCCGTTGACGAGAAGCAGGCGCATCTTGTCGCGCTCCACTTCCTCCTGCTCCATCGGAAGCTCGGCGAAGCGGTCCATGGCCTCGACGATGGCGATGTCCTTCTCCTGGAGCTTGTCGTAGCGGGCCTGAAGGCGGTCGGCCGGCGTCTCACGCTTCGAAAGCGCGATGTCCGGAAGAGTAGCCAGAGCCTTCTCGCTCACTGCCGTCCGCCCTGAGGCGGCCCTCCCTCGGTCGAGTCCCACTGCGGTCCTCGGATGAACCCGTGGCACTTGCCGCACTTCGGGCGGCGCCCGCCGCCGAGTACGAAGGCGGCGTCTACACGGTTCTTCTGACCGCACAACTGGCAGTCCATGATCTTGAATTCAGTCCCGTTCGCCCGAAGGTGCATACGAACAAGCCCGATTCGCTCGGCTTCGTTCACTGCTGCTGTTTCCCCTGGGCCCCTACCCCCCCGAACGCTGCCGAGGCCCGCTCCTTGAGGGCGGTCAGGGGAATTCGAAGATGCTCCGACCACCTGATTTGAGCCGTCGGGATTTGGTCCTCCCGAATCGCCAGCGGCGATGGCCTCCCAACCGTGGGCCGGTTGTAGACCACGTAGTCGAAGAACTCCGGGTTCGCCGTCGGGTTGATGCTGGGCACCGCCAGCCGCGGGTCTTCCCCTCTCGCCTTCGCGGCATCTAGGAGAGCTACGACCTCCTTCATCTTCTCGGCGTTGAGCTCAATGACGGGCTCGAAGTTGAAACCGAAGATTTCCGCCCCAGGCGGGAACCTGGGGATTTCCCCACGCGCCGCTGCCTGTGCCACCGGGTTCCTATGGTGTTGACCCATGTAAAGACACCTTACAGAGTGTAAAGCATCTTTACAACTTCAATGTGACTCCCTAGGATGGTTACCGAGATGCCAAGTCAGGATGACCGGCTGAAGACGGTAGCCGTAGTGGTGAGGGAGCACGTCGAGCGTGCAGCTCGAGACCGGCCCGGGGTGCCGGCGTACCTCCTAGCGGTAGAGCTCGGAATCAGCCCATCAACGCTGGCCAGGATGCGGAGACGGTGGGCAACGACTAGAAAGGCGGCAGCATGACGAACGACGACAGGCCGAAGTTTGTCGGCGTGTTCCAGGCAGCCTCGACGTGCCACGGACCCCCGTCAATGGGCATCGGCATTGAGATATCGTGCTCGTACGCGGGGACGTCAACGTGGGCGGTGGATGACCGCGGCGTTCTGTACAACCTCTGCGACGACTACACGGGAGAATACGGAAAGGCTGGGTACGCCCGGGTCTGGGTTGCCGTCCACGCTCCCGTAGTGCGGGATTGTCCGCCGCGAAAGCCGATGGACTAGGGGACGATTCGGCGCTTCTTCTTGGGCTTGGCCATCGGGGTGGGACCCTGCGAAAGCTCGTCTCGTCCGATTGGCGGCGCTGGCCCCATCTGAGCCGGGTCCCTCATGCTCACCGGCTCCGGAGCGGGAGGAACGTAGCCTCTCATCGTCCCGGTGATGGGGTCGAAGACCGGTGGGAGGTTCAGGTACTCGGCCTCGGTCTCGAAGGGGCCGTACCAGGGTTCGTCAGCCACGAACCCAGCCTACCACGGGCGCGAGGTCATCGGAGCTTGTCCAGTAGGGCAGCGAGCTTGCAGTCAGCCGCGTGCTTCCCGTCGTCCCTTTCTTCGTCGCACACGGGGCACGTTGTCCATCCATCAGCGGCTCCCGACCATTCGAGTCCCAGCAGGGCCTCTCTCATCTCAGGAGCAAGGGAGATGAGGGTGGCGTTGTCGCGCTCAAGGTAGTCGCAGCGCGCAAGAACGGCGCGGTAGTCGGCCGCCATGAGGTCTCCCGTCAAGCCGGCCCACCTCCACGGACCAGGCGAGGGGTTCACTTGGACGGCTCCACTGGTGTCTCGACGCCCTGCTCCCGATTCGCCGACCACCTCCAATGGCGCCAGCACGTCGGACAGAGGCCCGTGTTCTTGTCCTGCTCACACCACTCCCAGCACGCATCGCAGTGACCCTCCTTGCCGTATTCGAACTTCGGCCCCATGGCTATGACCTCTCGGGTGGTCGCGGCTTGGACCTCAATACAAACCCGGTCAAATTGGCGAGACGTTCCGCGTCCACTGCCTGCTGCGCTAGTAGGTACCCGATTCCGAGGCCATAGAACCTAGGCGGCGGTGGCCACATCGAGCTATATGTCGCCCCGCGCCCCGAACCAGGGTTGAAAAAACGGGTCGCGTCGAAGCCGGATTCCGGCACCACATCTCTCGGCGCTAACGGAGCAAGGGCAGCCCCAGCGAGGAAGGTACGTCGTTTCATTTCCCCGCCGCCTCCCGCTCGAGCTTCTTCTTGCGCTTCGCCAGCACACCCTTCCTCGAGGCCGCCTGAGCCTTGGCTGGGGTCCAAACGTACGCCCTCCCTAGGGCATGGGTCTGACCACCACCCTTCGCCCCGGCAGCCCGGACCTTCTCCGGGTCCATAGCAGCGAACCCACGGGGTCTCACGACGCGACCGTATCAAACGCGGGGAGCAGACCGCGACTCCTGGCCATTTCAGCGAGCTCGGCATACCTCGGGTGGTTGTAAAACTGGCCGAGAAAAATAAGCCGGCAGTGTTTACCAGCATCCCTATGACGCCATTCCCCCTCCCAGCTCATGAGTTCCCGCGGGTCATCAACCAGTCTCGCGCTCTGGCTAGAATATCCGTACCGCTCAAAGAACGCCGACCTTGGCCACGCGATTACAAGTGTCGTCACTGCACCCACCCCGTCCACCACGCAGCAAGAACCAGCACCGCGGCACCCCAAACTACCAACTCAGCTTCACTCGGCACACTCAACCTCTAGCACACCCATGGTAGAGGTCAACCGTAATAGGCGTTGATTTTTAGGAGAGGGAGGAATCTACCCGCCTTCTTCCCCCTCACCTTGGGGGGTGTACCCCCTTCGTTCACCGAAGCATACCCCCTGTATTGATTGGACATGTGCCTTACTGGCGGGGCAGAGAGTGAGTAGGTAGGAAGGACGAGAGAAGAGTGGGAATACCCGTAGCCTCTACCGTTGGTTGGATTTCCCCCGTAGCGCAGCGTGTGGGTTTCGGTGTACCTTACCAATCGTGTCCTCCGAAAAGTCGCCTGACCTTGCCGCCCCCTTCGGTATACCGGGCGAGCAATGCGGGTTGCGCGGGGCTTGCCGAGCCGTCGCCGGCAAGCGTGAGCGCAACTCACCGTTGGCAGACTAGCGCAGGGCAACCGTAATCAGCTCTCCGTACTACTTCGGCCAGAACCGGAGTTAGCGACGGCTACGTGTGCGCGTCCAGAGCATGACGTCGGAGGCTGTGAAGCGGTAGCGTCCACCAGGCGTCAGGGTGTAACGGAGCTTCCCTGCCTTGCACCAGATGTGCACGGTCCTGATATGGACCTGCAGGACTCGGGCTACATCCCTCGGCGTGTACCACTGACGGGGTTTGGCGTTCGTCCAGTGCACCCCGTTCCAGGGCATCACTTCCCCTTGAGGTACCGCTCGAGATTGCGCTTGTGCTGTAACGCTTGAACCTCGGCCGCGGTGAGCCTGCGGACCGGGCCGGGCTTTCGGATTAAAGCGGCGTGGCGTGCTCTGTCTGCCGGCTTGGCGTCCATCACTTAACCTCTACCATGGAATCCTGATAGTAGCCGCAAATTCTCGAGACATGGGATTCCAGGTAGTTATACTAGAGGTTATCAGATACTTGAGAGTACCGTGGGTTGTGACGTCGGGATATCGCTTGGTTAGGCTATGCTAGAGGTTGGTATGGCTTGTGCTTATGCTAGAGGTTATGCTCACTTCAATCGCTCTCTGGGTTCGAATCGCTGCCGCCTTTGGTGGGGACCTCTCGACTCTCGATGACTTCACCTACGGTGGGGGCGGGACTCGTGGAGGGACCTACCAGGCAGCTCTCGAGATTGCCCACACCTGTGAGACCCCGACGTCGTGGGTGGAGCGGGACCAGGACGGCTACTGGTTCGCTATGTGCGGGACCTCTGATGGTCGTACCTGTGGCGTGGATGTCTCCTGGGACCACGTTGACTGTGACGGCTCGCCCCGTGCTCCGGAACCCGTTGTTTGTGACCTGTACTAGAACCCCAACCTGAAAGGAACCCCACCATGAAGACCATCCGCCTGATTCTCGCTTCCACCATCCTCTGCGTTTCGGCCGCTGCCTTCGGAGCTCAGCCTGCCAAGTCGGCGCCCAAGGCCGCTGAGGTCAAGTTGGTGGACGTGGCCATCTGCAACGATGGCAAGACGTACTCGAACGCTACGGGGGAACACCGTGGGGCTTGCTCGGGGCACAGGGGTGTGGCGCAGTGGCTCGATGGGTCGCCGGTTCGGGCCAAGAAGGCTTCGAGCTACCGGTAGCACCCTGGGGCCCGTACCTGATACGGCGGGCCTTGGACAATACTCCCACCCCACCACAAGACGGAGAATCCACATGATGCACACCGAAATTCAGGTTGAGTCGGTCGGCTGCAAGGGCGACTGGACCGGCAACAACGGATGCTGTGGACTGTGCATCGTCCACCGCAACGACCACGACGGCCCCCGGCCGCTGGTGGTCTACAGCTTCCGCCCCATGGGCGCCACCAAGCAGCACCGTTTCGCGGTGGCTACGGGTGACGGACCGAAGGATATCGTCTCGACGCACGGGACCGAAGCGACGGCCGTCCGCGCTGCGGAGAAGCTGGCCAAGAAGCTGGGCGTCAACGTCTCGGTGGAGGTCTAAGCCGTGGCGACTGGACGCATGATTTGGACGTCGGAGAAGGAGCGCAGCAAGGCGAACGAGATCGCCGACTGGCTGCGCGGGCGTGGCTTCTCCGCCCGCGTCTACGAACGCACGCTGAGCGCCGAGGGCATCTCCCTCTTGGTGTACGTCGTCGTGACCGACGCTGCCGCCTGTGCGGCCCAAGCGGGCTACCAGCTTCCAGGGGCCCGGTCGTGACCAAGAAGGAACTGGAGATCGCGCAATTTCTTCACCACGTAGCGACGCGTGCGGAGATCTTGGCCAACGCCGTCGATCCGAAGATGGAACACGAGTCGATTCTGGGGAACCAATTGGACGCGTTGCGAACGAAAGCCAGGTACACGTTTTCATCGTTGGTTGGCCGTCAGGTTGACGAGGTCGACTCCGTTGAACTGAACACTGAATCGCCCGCGAAGTGGACGAAGGCCAAGCCGGACGCGATTTGGAGGAGGCGCTAGATGCCCGCCAACAATCGCGACCGAGGCCGCGGGATTCCACACCCGCACCGTGGCCCGTCTCTCTGCCCGCGCTGCAGCAAGAAGGGCCTGTGTAACTGGTCGGCCCGCGCCGCCGCCGTGACAGGACTGTGCATCTCGCAACGCGACTGTCGTTATTGCTCTTACGGTGAAACGTGGTGGCACAACTCGGGGAGAGTGACAAACACGTTCGGCGAGGTCGTATCTGGAGAGGAAGAACCCGCGTCAGTGTGAAAAGCTGGCGCGGGGCCCATGGAAACCGAGACTCACCAAGTCGCATTCACGTCGGAGAACGGGTATGTCTGTGAAGACTGCACAAAGCACGTGTCGTCCCCACCGTGCCCTGCCTGCGGCCTATTTGGATCGCGCAAGCACGTAGGGTGGACGCATTACGACCTCCGCCCCGTCTACTCACGCTGCGAAGCTTGCTCCTATAGGGGCATGGTGCCAGAAACCCCATAACGCGTTGCTCGTTTGAGCTAATGCGTTTGGGCGCGCTCCACTAACCGCACGGCTTCGTCACATGGTCCCTCGCCGTTCTGGCACTCCGCGCAATCCGTCATGTGGACGGCTACGATTTCCATCGCCTGACGTACGATGTCGGGCCCATCTTCGGTAGCCAGGAATTCAAGCTCCCGGCCTGTGAGTGTGAGCCTCATGCGCCCGTATTCGATCCGATACGCCTACTCGCCTGCCAATCCAGGGTAACCGTACGGTGGTCCGCGCACGGATGGAGAAGCCCACAGGAACACCTCTCCCCGCTCGCTATCTCGCGCTGGACGCGTCTTTCGGCTATTGATAGGGGCTCGCCAGCCTCCGATAGCTCGGCTCTCGCCTTGGAGCGTTTCCAGAGACAACGGGGACACTCGCGCCGGCCGTGGTCCGGGGGTAGGGGGTTGGTGCATTGGATGCAGCGATGTTCGAGCACGAGGAGGCGGTAGCGCTCACGCTTGGCGTGGGGGGTGTTGCTGGCGTCGCTCATGCGGCTACCGGGGGAAGGACATTGACTCCGGTGGTTGTGAAATACCCAACCCTGGTTTCGATGATGCGGGCAGCGGCCCAAATCCGTCGGCGTTCCTTCCCCCACGCCCTGAACGGGCCCTGGCTCGAATGCCACCCACGAAACTTGTGGTGGTCGGAGCAGAGGGGAATGCAGGTTGTGTCGTCGCTCTTGGGGCCGGCGTGGTGAGCCTCCATGAGGCTCGAGCACGGCCCGGCGTTCTTCATGCCGATAGCGAGGCAGGTTAGGGAGCGGACGAAATCACGGTACTCGGGTAAGTCCCCGGGCTTCCCGATACGGCGGGGGAGGCGCTTGCGCATGCGCGAACGAGCG
>Ga0209641_10000252_pt1 | contig 47497 bp, 61 predicted proteins | sample RifCSP16_1_FD_184022 | JGI IMG/M metagenome (GOLD analysis project Ga0209641, IMG submission 184022) | Soil microbial communities from Rifle, Colorado - Rifle CSP2_sed 16_1 (SPAdes) (version 2) | ecosystem: Environmental > Terrestrial > Deep subsurface > Rock core/Sediment | place: Rifle... | reverse complement strand
CATTGCCGCCCCGAACGGCGGCAAATCTGATTTTACGATGCGCGCCGCGTATGTTGGCCTGAATGATAAGCGACTCAGCCATCGCTTTTGATTTACCATAGGCATTGAAAGGCGCTACCGCCTTGTCCGACGAAACAAACATCGTTCGCGGTACACTGGTCAATATCGCCGCGTCGATAACGTTAGCTGTACCGGTCACGTTTGTTTTGACAAACTCGTCCGCCTGCCGCTCTCCCGTCGCTACGCGCTTCAGTGCCGCAGCATGGACGATGACTGTAGCGCCGTCCACCGCCTGCGCCAGCTTGCGCAGGTCGCGCACGTCGGCCAATATAAACGTCAAGCGCGAGTCGGTCAACTCGCGCTGCATGTCCTCCTGCTTAGATTCATCACGAGAGGCGACCCTAATCTTGGCATCGGTATTTGCCAAAAGGTATCGCGTAAAAGCACGCCCGAAACTTCCTGTACCACCTGTGATGAAGACACATCCATCGATGTTGTCTGCCTGGTTGGATGTCATTCCTCGCCTATCGTCACCTGTTGCTTAAAGAGTCCATCGGCCAGCAGCTTGACGTTAAGCCGCTCCTGCACTTCGTCAGCAGTCATGTATCCGCCGCTCACGATGTCAGATAGGATATGCAGCGTTCCGTCAAGGCCGAACTGCAATGTGAGCGCCGCCAGAGTGAGAGTGCCTTGTCGGATTGCCTCAGCATAGTCGCGCTGCCAGATCGTGATGTCGATTGGCAGGGTCACTTTACCCCATCCGCGATCAAGAATAAGCTCAGTCGCCTGTGTCTTTCCGCCTGCGGCATCCATGAAAAGACGGCGAATCGCAACATCGATACGTGTCCAACCCGTCGCCTTGTCAACTATCTCTGAGCCGATGTCGCGGAAGTGCTGCGCCAGGGTAACGGCCAATGGCGTTCGACCATTCGGGTTGCCGGACTTGCCGGGCATGAAACCTTTACCAGTCACGCCGCCAAGTTGCTTACCGTTTGGCGTTGTATCGGGTTGCTTTTCAACGCGAGGCCTTGACGATGCCGCGCGCCTTGTGCTTCGTTTCGCCATTCTCAATTCGCTCGATCTCGATGCCAGGGAAGGCATCAGATATGCGCTGTAGGGTGACGGCGCAATAAGCTGGACTGATTTCGATTGCTCGGCAGCGTCGGTTAAAGTTCTGACAGGCGACGAGAGTTGTGCCACTGCCGACGAATGGATCAGAGATAATACAACCTTCGGGCGTCCATTGTCCTAGAATGTCTGACATGAGCGTTACCGGCTTCTGGTTGGGATGTTGTCTATTGTGAGCATCGCTTGCATTTGAAGATGACAGGAAACCAAACCAGTCATGCCGGAGCATGCGCCGCTTGTGTTTTACCTTGCTCCAGCAAAGTTCAAACTCCGCCCCGATGGCATCTGCTTGACTATCCTTGCGCTTGTCCCAAACCAACCAACTTCCGGCTAGGCGGTTTGGGATTTTTTCGGCATAATAATCGGCTCCAAACAGGAACATTTCTTTTGCATCCCACAACTCAAATATAGGAGCTGGATCGAATGGTTTATCGTCGCCAATGATGGGCGCATATTTATTTCCGGTCGTTTTGTTTTTCCTACCAATGATGCCGATGACATCCGTCCAGTCAGTGTCCAAATCCATGCCATATGGAGGATCGGTTACGCATGCTTCTGCTTTTTCTCCCCCCATCACCCGTTCGACATCCTCATGTCGCGTCGAATCGCCACACAACAGCCGATGCTCCCCAATGCGCCACAAGTCACCCGTCTTGACCTTCCACTTTCGGTTAAGCTCCTTCGCCCTGTCAATCTGCGGTTCAGCATCAGCCTGCCCGAATCCCGTCTGTGCCGCAATCAGAGCATCTACGGTATCACTGTCCATCACGACGCTGAACGTATCATTCGCCGCCAGGTCAAGCAAGACCTGATTGAGATTGGCATCCCACATGCGCGACATATCGAGCGCGCTGAAGTCTCCACCTGACATCGTGAGGTTGTTATGATCGAGCGCATAGGCTTCGGCCTCGTATTTCGTCTTGGCATCCACGCCAACCAGGATAGGTACTTGCCACTCGCTGCCGCTGCCATTCTGGATGCCACGTGGCGGCCACGGCTTCCCCTTTACGGGCCCGCGCGCCCTAAGTGCGGTAAGAGCCTCAGCACGTCCGTTGCCTTCGGCGAATGCGTCAAGCGTAGCATCGTACCCAATCGGATCGCGGAAACCGTAACGCTCAATCGATTCGCACAGCTTGCCGATGTCGTGCAGCTTTGCGTTTCGCGTCCATCGCTTTTTGATGACGCGGGAGAGGGGCCAGTATTCGACAGTGAGAATATCTGACTTCTTCAAGGCATCACGAGATACGGCTGCGGATCGATGCAGCCATTGAACGTTGCTTTGATCCCGCGCAGCACGAGCGGATTCGATGGATCGCGCAGAGTCAGATGCAGATGAGGCCCAGTCGAATTGCCGCTATTGCCGCTCAGACCGACCTGTTCGCTCGCTGCAACAATCTGGCCCATCCGCACATAGATGCGCGAGAGATGGGCCAGGTAGACCTCGTATTGCTTATCACCGACCAAGAAGCGAATCGCCACTCGCTTCCCGTAGAATCCCCATTCGCTTGCCTGGAATATCTCGCCAATCACAGGCGCGCGAACGACTGAACCCATTGGCGTTACGATGTCAACACCTTCATGGTCAAAGTCCTTACGCTTCTCGCCATACGGATATTTGACTTGTGCAGGCCGATAATCACACGGCCATACCAGACTGAGGGTAGATGCTGGAATGGTCGGCGCGAGAGGCACAAAGCGAATCGTGCCATCGCTGGCTGTCCACGCCTCGAACCGGCCAAGCAGCTTATCAGTCATGGCATTGGCGTTGAAGTCGGAAGCGGCGAGATCGGAGACGCAATCGTAGCGGTCGGCGTCACTGACGGCGGCGGGAGCGGAGAGGAGACAGTCGCGGTCGGCGTTGGCGTCACGGGTGAGATCGTCGGAGTTGGCGTGCCAACGCATCCGCCAATGACGACGATCACGATTGCAAAGAGGCACAACACGAGGCGCAAGTTCTGAAACTTAAGCCGAGCGGGTGAATTCATCAAGGACATCCCCCCATAGCACGCGTAGACTCACGACTGTCACGCCATTCTGAGGCGAGACGAGCGCATCCATTGCAGCGATGAATGCTGTAGTGTACTCACGCGTTCGCGTGCCATTCCACAGCACGCGGATCACGCAGACGATACGATCGGCGGGACTCAATGCTGGCTCCGCGACCGGCTATAGCTCAACAGCGTCCCGCGCAGGCCGGCGTGCACACCGCGCGAGACCATCAGTTGTCCGAACAGACCGAGAAGCGCGGTCAGCACTGATGCGACACCGGCGAGCACTGCATCGATCCCGGCCACATTGAAGCCGAACACATTGGCGACGACGAACAGGACAAATCCGATCAAGTTGATGATGAGTGAGGCAGTCGGCGCGGATCCGTCTGGCAATTTGAAGAACCGCTTGAGGATGTCTACCACGACGGCGGCGAGGGCAGCGAAACCAGCCAGAGCGAGGAACAGTCGGAGCAACTCGGATAGATCAGTAAGCATGTCAGTCTCCTATTGTGGGGAGGGGCGAGCGGAGGACTCGCCCCCAAATGGCCCGGCGACCCCGGCCGGGCACGCAGCTTGCATGGAGTATACAACTGAAACAGGTAGAATGTCAATAACGACGAGGTAAGAGGCCATCAGTCACGTATCGCCAATACGCGACGCATTTCCCGCACCGCACGGATCAAATCACGCGCTGATGTGTTCTCTGGCATTCCAAGCGCCGCACACAACTCGCCGCGCAGTGCCCGATCGCGTTCGGCTACCGTGTCCCGCAGCAGGCGAATCCGGCCAGGGCGAAACCCAGGTTCACGGCGTCAATCGACACCATTGATGTGCCTCAACTCCATGTCCGACAACCGCGCAAACTCCGGCGCGAAATTGAGAATGAATGTCTGACCAGCATCGGCCATGCGTTGTTTGAGTAGACGCGCGATAAACAGTCTTGGCGTGACTACGATCTCCTGAGTGCCGATGTCAATCATCGATCCCTCGCCCTCAGTCAGACTTGGACGCCAGATGCCGATGAGCTTATCGGCAGTCTGTTCGATTGCCGAAGCCCACTGGCAATCGCTGGCCGCCGGGATTTTGTTGTCGTAGGTATCTACTCGACGCGCCGCTTGCACACACAATACCATCGGCGCGCCGATGTACTGCGCGAGTTCCTTAGCGCGAATGATGGCCTCACCCACCTGCTCTACCCGTTCGCTGGCCCGCTCAACCGGGATGTTTTGCACGTAGTCCAGCACGATAAGCGCAGGCCGGATTTTGTAGTCATCCTCAATCGTCGCCAGCGTGCGGTAGATATTCTCAATCGTCATGCGCGGCACACGCCGGCGCCGGATCGTGCTGGCTCCCATCAGCCATACCGGGAGTAATAGGCGCTTAACAGCGCGCCGCTTTAACTCCTCCAGATCGGCCAGGCCCCAGGCGATGTCAGTCGCTGTGATGCCCCCCTCAACAGAATCGACCTGAAACATCGCTTCGATTTCCTCGACCTGTTGCTCCAGGCTCACGTAGACCACACACTCCGATTCAGCACGTCCAGCCGTCAGCAAGTCCTTACCCGCCTTGCGCGCCAGGTAAGCGGCCATCGTCGTTTTACCATGACCTGGGCGCGCGATGATCCCGACCACATCGCCGGCGCGCATCGGCACGATCACCTTATCCATGCTCGGCACGCCCCAGGTGATGCCCGGATTGACTCGAATCCGCTCGGCATACTCGATGAATTCCGAGGCCATGTCGGATGGCGTGTGTACCAGCGCGCGCAGGTCGGGTTTGTCTTTTATCATGCTATCACCACGTTGGTTAGCTTGATCACTCTACCCTTCTTTGTTTTCCATTCTCCGATTTGTTTCTTGAGACTGGATAGAGACAGAGGCTTGTCTGACCAAAACTTCTGCGCTTTTAGATCGGCATAGCACGAAACAATATCATTCGGTGTGTATCCATTCTCTGCAAGCCATTTAGCAGCATGCCCTTCTCCGCGTACCCAGTCGATTTTGTAGGAGACACAGCCTTCATACGCTTTCTGAATGTCTCTTGTGCTGAAAGATACGGAAAGCAAAGGGTGTTCATCTATATCTATTGATGTACGATCATCTGAATTGTCTTTTGCATGTAATCTATGTTCAATTGAAGACCTTATAGTTTTCCGCTTAGGTACGTTAGCGGTTTCCACTATAGCGGTTTCCGCTAAGGTGAACTTGATAGATTCTGCTATTGTTTCCAGAACTGGTCGATAGAAGCTAACGTTCCGTATTCCTACCTTGTCGATTTTGACTTCGAGCCAGCCGCCCTTAATGAGACATTTAACACACGTCTCGACAGCATGCTGATTCAAACCAATTTCGTTACGCCATTCCTTGAATGATTTGTAAAACCATCCAGCAGAGTAAGATGAGCGATCGCTCCAATATACTGATTGACTCAGGAAAAGCGCCGCACGATGACTCTTTGTGAAGACGATATAAACACGAGGAATTGTTAGGACGTTGGCCTGACCACTGATTGAGCGAATCAAGGCTATCACATCAGATTGGTTGCTCATCTTGCTCCTTTCTTTTCATTGCATCTTCTGCAAAGTATCTGCAAGTTTTCTAACGAATCAGTCCCGCCCCTTGTTCTTGGTATGATGTGATCAATGGTAAGCTTCTCTGTTGATCCGCATTTTATACACTGTCCTTCTGATTTAATGATAACGTCTGGAAGAACTTTGAGCCTTATTTCCTGCCATTGTCTATTTCTTTCATCTCTAATTTTTCCGCGTTTCCTGGCGCAGTCTCGACAAGTATCTATCTTAGTTCCGTCTGCATAAGTTTCTAGCCTTAGCTTTTCTCCGTTGTTGCCGCACGATTGACAGATTCCTATTCTTGCCATGTTACCTCAAATAAAAAGCACCTGATTCGTGTGTCGGTTGCCGATTTGGTAGCCTTGTGGGTAAAGGTGGCAAACCGGCACACGAATCAAGTGCCTTCATTTACCCACACCCGCTACCAAACGGGGATGACTTTTTATCGTCACCGCTCTAATCCTACCATACTTTTGGACAGCGTGTCAAGTCTCATCTCACCCTCGCGCTGTGCTTGATTGCTGACTCGAATTCCTTCACCGTCCCGCCGTACCGCACAAAGAAGTCATCTGGCTTGACGGGTAGTTTCACAATACGCGCCCGGCTGCCGAGACGCTTTGCGATCTGATGCGCTTGTGCTCCTGCGTCCGGGTCAAGCACCACATACACCGGCTCGCATTCCGACAATTGCTGGATGAGTTCATCGCGCGGATTCTTGCCCGGCACACCGACCACGGTCACGCGCCGCGATTCCTGGAAGTAAGACCACACGATGATTGCTTTGATTTCACCTTCAACTAGGATCGTCAAGCCGCGCGGAGTTTGCTCTGGCTCAGTGAGATACAGCGACGCAGGCAGGCCGGCCCGCTCTGGTCTATATTTGTCGTTCGGCTCCGGCGGCTTGATGAGGCGATGCCGAATGTTGACCAGCTCACCGCCGACTGCGAAAACCGGTATCGTCGCCGTGGGCGTGCTGTACTCCGCGCCATGAAACCACACGCTGCGCGAAGCACAATAGCCGAGCTTGAATCGCTCTAGCATCCAATTGACTATGCCCTTGCTGCGCCACCAACCGCGCGCATAATCGTCCATCTGCTGCTGATAGCGCAGGTAGGCTTGCTCGTGCCGGAGAAGTTCTAGCGCGTGCTCAGCCCCGCGCCTGGCCTGCTCCTCACGTTCTTGGCGCTCGCGTATCCACTGCTGGCGCATTTCCGACGTGATGATGACTTGGCGATTGTCGCTATCCGCGAAATCCTGATACCCACAATGCCGACACCAGCCTCGCGCCGGATTGAGCCACATCCGAAACCGATCGGGGAAATCATGTCCGCCGTGCCCTTCATCGCCACAGCGCGGACATTCGGCGCTCCATTCCGTGCCATGCTTGCGCACGTAAATGAGATTGCTCCAGCGTCGCGCCAATTCAGGCGGTAGTGTGTCGATGTTCATTTATGCCTATCCAAGGGTGTATCAGTGCATGGCATTCGCGGCACAGTGACTTGAGGTTGCTCATCAAGTTCGATCCACCCGATCCGACCGGGACAATATGATGAGCATCGAGCGGCCTATCATCCGCGTTGCAGTTTGCGCAATGATAGACATCGCGAAACAAAACAGCGCGGCGCAAGATGTCCCATTGGTGATTGGGCAACCTGCCGCGCTGCTGTTCGTAGACAACGATCTCGATTGCATCGAGTGCAACGTCTACGTTTTCTGGAGTGATCCATTCGTAAGACACAAAAACCCCTCATGTTCTAAGTTGTGCGGCTTGGCGGCTTGGCGGCCTGTCCCCGGAGCAGGAGAAAGAGAACCAAACCGCACAACTCAACCCATGAAGGGCGTATGCGAATCCTGCTCCTAATTGTCGGGCCGGTTGCCAGCCGGCCGCGTACTACTGGCTACATCCTACCACTTTCAGCGCCGCTTGTCAATTTGTTTTCGGTTTGCGTCTGCGCGCGCATGCTCCAACCGGACCCGCCGCCGCGCCTTCTTCGCCTGAATCCACACTTGATACTGCTCGTGAGTTGCTTTGTAAAGCGGATACGGGCAGTCCTGATCGTGCGGAAAGCCTTTCTCAGCGCCGCAGAGGCAGATATTCATCTTCCCCGTCTTTCATATCGCGCCCGGACCCGCTTTAGCCATGCGCCCATGAGCGGCGCGAAGAGCGCTGAGAATCCGCACCAGCAGGCCAGGAGGATGCCGAGATCAACGGGTTGCATAGCGACGCTCATTGGGCTTGATGGCCTGGCCCATCATGTGTAGCTCCAGCCGTTCGCCGGTCCACCCGCGCACCACGTCGTTACATCGCCCGCTGCATGCCGGCACGTTAATACGCCGGGGACGGTCAAAGGCAACCAGGCGATAGGATACGCTGAGCGGCTTACCGCAATTAGCGCAGGTCATACGGATTCGCCTTCCACGGCTGCCAATAACGCGCGCCATGAATCGGGTATCGCTTCGTCGGCCCCGGCGCGTAATCCATATCATGTTCTTCAATGTACTGCCGCAACTCGCCCAGGCTGCACTCCAGGACGAATGCGATCAAGCGCATATTGGTGCGTTTCTTGAGCATGGCGACGATTGCGGCGTGATGCGGCACAAGGTTCATTTGGCAATTTCTCAGCCGGTCTTATTAAACGTGCGGTCGGGAATCGAACCCGATAGCGGCTGACCAGTTGCGTCTAATCCGTTGCGCATGCGTGTCGCTTGCTGCCCCACCACGCCGCCGCACATCCGATCCGCCCCGCCGTCGAGCTGCCTCAGCAGCAAGCCTCTGCACGCCCGGTGCAGTCCAGATGCCGAGTCACGCGCAGCGCAGATCGATTGTTAAACGCCCTGCCCACAGCGTCCCGTCGAGGTCGTTTGGGTCATCCACAACGTTACTGCTCATGTGTAGTCTGAAGACGCATCGCAAGGCATGTCCTCGTCACGCCGGCGCAGTGGGAGCGCCGGCTCTATTCGGTTGTTAGTGGCGCTCGTGCGCCGAACGCACCCTCCTCCAGAACCGCCACAACCGGCGCGGCGGTAGATGACTGAGAAGCAATAGCAGGCCGAACGGATCGCTGATGATGAGCTTGAATTCGGAGTCGATGGTCATTCTTACTTCTTCCTGAACGTCATGGCGTGGCAGTCATCCGTCACGCCCCAGAATTGTCCCGGTGCTGGCTCGAACTCAACCGTCAGTTGAGCTATGTTCCCCGCAATGCCGCCCATGATTTTGACAGCCTGCGCGGGCGAACCGTCGGGACGAAACGTGACCGTGATGACGTTGCCGCTTATGTCCTCGATTTGCATCGCCGCCTTCATGCCGCCTCCTCACCAGTTGTTGTCACACCATGCACAGCAGAGATTACCGCCCTTGCCGTGTCCTCATCGACGTAGCTGGCACTAACCCGGATGTTGTTTGGCGGCCCCCACAACAGTTGGCACAAAATCATGCCTGGCCTGCCGGTCGCAGCCGCGATTCTGACTTTATCGAAAAGCGGCCTGACGATTTCCGCCTGATGCTCATCCAGCGTAAAAACAACCTCTGCTTTCATGCCGCCTCCTACCAGTTCAGCAGGTCTTCCGGCTCGTTCTCGCGCAACTGCTGCGCCACATCCTGAAATTCTGGTCGCTCATCTTGCTCCAACTTCGACGCGACCACATCCAAGACTTCACGGCGCAGGGCTTGAATCTTGTCCTCGATGGCTTTCACCTCATCCGACTGAAAAGCATCGAGCGCGCGCTCACACGCCTGAGCGGAGTTCTCGAACATAGCATCGAGATCGGCCTCATCCGGCAGGCCGGAAACCTCATACCGCAGGAGCGTGATGTTTTTGCGCAATGCTTCGGGCCAATCGTCAGCCGTGCGCCACCGCTGTTCCATCCGCTCGCGCGATTCCTGCCGTGCCCGTTCTTGTTCGCGCCGTGCATCGTCCAGGCGACGCTCATCGGATTCCCGGCAACGATCAAGTTCGTCTTGCAGGTATCGTTCCCGGTCGGTTTCGGTTACTGCGTTGTAGCGCATCATGCCTCCTCTGACCCGGTCTCAATCGCGTGCCGCTGCCCGACCTGTTCGAGCATGGCGCGGATGTTCTCGACCGTGATCTCCACGTAGCCCTCGGCCAACGCCGAGGCTAGGATGTGATTGTAGTCCGCGCGGCCGTCCTTGCCCGCATAGCGCGTGTACCGCTTCGCCCACTCGTCAGCGGCGGTGCGAAATGCCTTATCAGCGCCGCCCTTCACCTTCGCCAGCTTGCGCGGCTTGACGGGTGTCGGTTCCGCGCTTGGCACAGCTTCCGATTCGGGAGCGGGCTGATCGTGCCCGTCGCCTTCGCCGTTCTCGTCCTCGTCATAGTCGCTCAGGTCGGCCAGGTTCGGCCCGCCGGATTTGGGCGCGTCAATGACCTGCTGCGCCACCGGAGCAGGCAAGGCGAAGGCGCGCATCTGATCGATCTTCGCGGCGACCCAGGTCGGATCGGCCTCGATGCTGATGAGCCACTTCTCGCGGCGGGCGCGTTTGCCGCCCGTGCCGGACGGTGTGCTGATCATGTGTGGTTTGCGCGATAAGACCAGCGGGATCCCGGCGATGTGACCTCCGTTCAAATCTCGAATTGCCCGGAGTTGGTTGCTGATATTTTTGATGTCGTTAATTGACTCAGTATGAACGACAAGGTAAGCCAGGCGTTTCAGTTGCGGGATGACCACGCTCAGGCGGCCCGTTGGTTTACAGCGCAAGTCCTTATCTGCAAAATCTTTCAGTCTGCACAGTGCGGGCTGTCCTGTTGCTATCTCGATCCAATTCTGCACGACGATATCCCCAGTCTGAGGATTGATAGCATATACGATATGTTCGCCGTCGCAGCGGTGATTCATCGCACCGGCGGTATACGCCTCGCGCCAGGCATCCCACACGAGGCTGATCTCGTCGAACGGGAGAATCACGACGATGCCATTTGGCTTGTCACCATACAGCGCGGCGAAATCCTGCTCAGCCTGCTTCTCGGCAGCATCAAATTCGACGCGGAACCAGTGCAAGTCTTTGGGAAAATATCCCTTACCCTTCGTTTCGTCCTTTGGCTCGCCCTTGCGGATGTTGCCGATCTGGGGGAAGGCCATGTTCCGATCCGTAAGTCCCTTGATTGTCATCAGAAAATCCCTCCGTCGTCTCTTCCAAGTGCTCTCCGACCGTAGGCTAGAATTTCTTCCGGCGTTCGATGGTCGGTCAGTCCAAGCATCTCTGCAAAGTCGGACTTTCGGTATAGCGTCTTGAATTCCTGGAGCCGGAGCGACGACTCCTGGCGTGAGCGTGTCGCCGTCTCGAAGCGATGAAAGCCTGCGTGCTCGCGGCCATACACGCCGCACTCAACTGACCAGGCCCCGTCGTAGCATCGCTCAACAAGCGATTGCCAGCACACAGAACACACGTAATCGCGGAGAATCCAATTCGCGCTCATGGGGGTAGTGGGCCTATCCGCCGTACCGCGCTGCGACAGCTTCATCATGCGCCGCCTGTGCGCCGTATTGCTCCAGAGCATCCTCGGCGCGTTCGGCGGGCGTGAATTCCCGGCAGTAGGCCATCACCGCGTCAATGTCCTCAGCAGTGACGGCGCGCCCGCCACGCAGAGCGGTGCGCGACTTCAGAACGAAGCGCAGAAATTCGTCGCGCTGCAGCTCCAGGTCGCGCTGCTTGGCTTCGAGCACTTCGATCCGGCGCTCGGCCTGGCGCAGGCGCGGCAGGGGCACGGTGGGGATGAGGGTTTCGGGGTCGATGTTGTATTCCATGATTGCCTCGCTCAATTATTGACCAGACTGACGCCTATCCGAAGACTACCGATACTTTCCGCACACACCGCACCAGGCCCAGTCGAGTTGACACTCGCAGACCGGGCAATACTCATACGTCTCTGTCACGTGCGCCTCTTTCAGTGGCGCGCGTAGCTCATTCCACAGGCGCTCGCGCTGGTCGCGGGCCTCGTAAGGCAGGGCTTCCACTGCTCGGATTACGTCGCCGTAGGAGTCCATTTCGTCCTCGCGCCGTCACGGGCGCACCCGGCGGCGGTGCCGCAACTCGCTCATCCGGTCAGAAAATTGGCGAACGCATTGTCAGCGCGGATCAGAGATTTGGCGTATCGCAGATCGGGATGATCTGTCGCATGCTCGACCGCATCACTGACAGCTTTCGCCCAAGTCTTGATCCCTGCGCTGAGAGGAGGCATCGGTAATTCGTGCTCGAACGCATACCTGCTTGCAGCATTTGCTAGTGCCATGAGTTTGGAGTCCATCTCATCTCCGCGCTATTCGGGCGCACCCGGCGGCGATGCTCTGCCGCAATTCAGACGATCTATCTCGCAGCCAATCCGCTGCCTCTCTGGAATCATACCCGCTGATCACGATCTCAATATAAATCCGTGGAGAAATCCTATCGTGAATTCCCGTGGAGGCAACGAATGAGGTGCTCGGGAATCTCTCTTTCATCTCCGCGCACAAATCACTACCCCATTCAAAAACTGCCTCACAGGCAGGATGGCCTATATCCCAATCTGGCTCAGCAAATATCAGGGGAGTGGGATATAGGCATATCGTTGTTCGGCGGTTTTCCGGCGATTCGTAGAAGAGGCCATGAGGTCTGTTTATCATCTGATATTTGCGGTCAAACTAGGCTATCTGCCGTACGCGCTTGGGGCTGAGGAATTCAATGTGGCTTAAGCTATCGGTGATCATGACTAACTCATCGCCCTCGATCACTTTGGTGCCAACGACCGTCCACAACTTGGATGTGGGGCCGCCTGCGAGAGCCAGCTTGAATGACTTCCCTGTGAGATCGGTGGGGGAAACATCGTAGAATCCCTGAAGCCTCTCCAGGGTCGCCGATGATACCGCGCCGAGTTCCTCCTTCGTGATTTCGTTTTGGCACTTCTGGTATTTAGTCATCTTCTCTGCTCCTCTCTCAATCTCACAGGTATTTTACTCCAAATCGACCGCGCTTGTCTAGTAGTTTGTTAGAAAAATTCGTTAGAACGAGGTGACGGTTTGTAATTATCGGCGGGCGGGGAGACATAATGAGTGACACTTGACACGTATGATATAATGAAGGCATGAAAGCAATCAAAGCAGAGAAAGCAGAACCAGCGGTTTTTACACGTATACATGCGCTGCCGTATCGACGGTTACGCATTGATGCCGCGCGGAGAAGCATGACGGCAGGTAAGTTCCTCAATTCGCTGCTGGAACACTCAGCCGCCTATCGCGCTGCACTCGCGGCATACGACGAAAACCCGCCACGAAAGAAATGAAGATGGAAGCGCAGTTTCGATGCCCATCCTGCGGCTCTCTGCTCCGCGTTCGTGATGTCTCTGCGCCAGCGGAGACGGTCGGCGCATTCAGCGTGCCCGATGGCGCCTGGCAATCACACACGATGAAAACTCTCCGCTCCGGCGATGCTGCGCCGAGCCTGTCACAAGTGCATGAGAAATCCACGCCGGCACGCGAGCCGACTGTGGCCGGCGATGTGCGAGTGCCGCTCGCGCAGGCGGCGATCACAGCCGGCGCTATCACACTTCCCGTCGCATTGCTTACAGCATCGCAAAGCGGTTCGCCCTGGCTGCCGCTCTCCGCGCTCGGCTTGTCGTTCACCGGCGCGTGGATGTGGCTGCTCGCGGATCATCGCTCGCTGCTACGCACCGTCGAGCGCATCACGCAGCGCGACATTGATGGCGACGGTCGCGTAGCCGACAAGCCCGTCGAGGTCGAGCGCCGCGTCGCATTTAACGCGGTTGAGTTGAGCGCCACCGGTCGCTATCTGCGCTCGCGCCGGATCGACATTCCGCGCGGCGACGAGCGCGCCGTGTGTGAGATGGCGCGCGGCGTCATCGCGAACAAGGCGTTCACTCAGCGCGAGTGGGCGCACATCTACAATCGAGATGAGTTCAATGCGCTGCGTGACGCATTGATCAAGCTCGGCTATGCCGCCTGGCGCGATCCGGATGACCACAAGCTCAGCGCCTACCTGCTCCCGCCCGGCCGCGCGCTGTTCCGCGCCCTGGCCGAGCCGACTCCCCCACCCGCCCAGGGTGAGACCCCGTGATTTGCCTGCGCCGCACGCGCGCACGCAAGAGCACGCAAGAAAAGGGCGGGGGAGGGGGATGTCATTATGTATAGGTGGACTTTCGCTAGATCGGGGCGCGGTTCGCTCTGGGGATTGTGTAAATCGAATTTACACCCTCACCACATGGCGACCAATGTCTGCCCGATGGAAATGACCTGAGAGACAAAAGACATGCCTGGAGGCTTCCCATGCGAAAAGTCGGCCCGCTCGCCCAACTGCAAAAGCAACTCAGAAAGCAATACCGTCAACTCAAGTCGTGGCGCAAGGTCGCTGGCGAATACGACAAATCGGGTGAAGTTCTTAGCGGTGCTATGGTTCGCCTGGTCGCATCGGGACACGATCCAAAGCACGCTGACATCCGCCGCGCCCTCGGTCTGCCCGTCTATGCGACCGTCCAGGTCTGCCCGCACTGCGGCAAGGTTCACCCGCCGAGCAAGCGCCACGTGTCATCGAATCCGACTTTTCTGAAGTTCATCCGTGAAGTCGCCGTGCCGTTCCTGGCGGCGCGAGAACAGGATTGAGATCGAACATGCTTGATTTCATAAAACATCCTGATGGCGTATGGCGCGAGGCGGGTTTTGATTCCTCACGTGTTCCGCATGATACGAAACAAATCGAGTACGGTGAACCACTCTGGTGTGGTTGTCGGATGATTGCTTATTTCCCATCCGGCAATCACGATTGGATAGATACGGATGATCGTGTGACGATGCTCCATATGCACGAGGATGATCCACTCGATCCAACACGATCTGTTTTCTCGCAACCGTGTTCGTGCTTCGGGTGGCCGTGAGATATAAGATGAATCGCGGCAAGCTCGCCAAAGCACGGCGTATTATCAGGCTGCTTGACATCGCACTGACTCTGTGCGAAACTGACGAGGTATTCGGGTTGCACGAATACCGCGAAGTTCAGGCGATGGTTGATGCGCTACTCCGTGCGCGTTCGTGTGCGGCCAACATCTCGATGCGACTCGGAGACGATAGCGCCTATCGCACGCAGCCTACCATCAGAATCAAGGTCGATTACTAGGAATCATAATCAATGAAGCGCGTCGCATTCCAGATCATTATCCTATCCCTTGCGCTTACTGCATGTATTCCCCCAACGCCGGCGCCATCTCCGCAAGTCGTTGCGCAGAGCAAGATCGGATTGCACATCGTCCCAGGCCGGCGTACCGGCTTTGGCGCGTTCCTGCAAAGCCTCATCGGTGCAGGCATCCATCTTGCAGTAGTGAAAGCGGTCGATGATCTCTCGCCATTACGCGAGGTCGAGCGCCTGATGCCGGGCACACTTACGATCGGGCGATTGAATTCGGCGAAGGACCCGACCACGGGAGTAACATTTGATTTGCAGGCATTCAAACCGAGCGACTTTAACAATTCACCACGCGAGGCCGCAGAAGTCTACTGGAGCCTCGTCACGCCGACGTGGATTCGATTCCCGGAAGTCGATGCCTGGGAACTGTTCAATGAGTTCTCAAGCGACTGGGGATGGCAAAGCGCGTTTTTCATAGAGATGATGAAGCGCGCGGACGAGGCGGGATTGAAGCTCGTGCTGTATGCTTTCAGCGCCGGCAACCCGCCGCTAGACGAGGCAATCCTGGCCGAGATGACACCGGCTTTGCGCTATGCAATGGCGCATGGTCACTATCTGTCCGTGCATGAATACGGCGGCGTCGCGCCGCTCGATCCTGACACGTTGCAAGGTTCGATTCTCGCGCTGCGCTATCGGCAGCTCTATGCGGCGCTGCCAGAGGATGCGCGGCCACAATTGATCGTCAGTGAGGCAGGGCAGAGTGGGGGATGTTGCTTCATCGGTACACAGGCATTCATCGAGGATTACGCCTGGTACGATGCACAACTGGCCGAGGATGACTACGTGATCGGCGTCGCCGCCTGGACGCTTGGCAATTGGGGGAGCGCCAATTTTCAGGATGCACTGCCCGCGCTGGCGGATTATCTCATCAGCTTCGAGCCGCCACCACCAGCGCCGATCCGGTTCCCCATCTATCTACCGCTCATTTTATCAAACCAGTGATGAGCGCAACAGCGATCGATCCGACCGTCGTAATCACCGCGACTAGAACCACTTTCCACAAATCAAGTTGGCTTTGTTGCATCAGCGCGATACGCGCTTCGGCTTCTCGGTCGCGCAACTTGTGGCTTTCGATGTGGATAGCAACCTTCTGCGCAAGCTCCTCGATGTTGTGGCCGACGAACTTCATCTGTGCGCGCATCTCGCCTTCAAACTCGCGCAGTCCGAATTGAATCCCATCCTCGAAGTCGTCAAAACGCTCTTGATGTGCCCGTAGCACTTCGCGCGACTGCGCCTGCTCGGCGCGGATGCCGTCGATCCAGCGCACCAACTCCAGCCAGCCCTTGATCGGTTCATCCATTGTTACTGTTGCTGATGTAACGATCCATCTGCGCCGATTCGTCATTGACAAACGCAATGATGACGCCGACGTTTGGATCGTCGAGAAGATTGAGCACTCGGATTCCGAATAATACCCATACGCCGCGCTTGCTTTTCATCCGCGCATAGCCTCGATCCCGTAATTGATCCGGCTGCTCCAGTGTCTTCCCGAACAGTGCGCGCCGTAATCGCGTCTCTTTCGGGTGTGTGAACTCGAATGCGTTGTGGCCGATTATCTCTTGCGGTAGGTATCCGAACGTCTCGCTCACGTAGCGATTCACGTACAGGATGTTCGCCTGAGCATCGAGCATGATCACGCCGCATGAGACATGCTCGATCACGACTTTGAAACGCTCTTGTGCGACACGTATCTGCTGTGCCAGGTAGATCACGCGCTGGCACTGTTCGCAGATTTCGGAGCCGGGATAGTCCATATCTCGTGTTCAGCGTATCGGTTTTATGTGACGCATCATCCAACTGAAAGAGGAACCGGATCACAAGATTGATTCCCCTAGTCAGGCCTCGGTGCGCTCAGCGCCATATTCAGTGCGGCACTATCAGGCCGGCCGAGGGTCAATCGATTCGTTCCGTTGGAGTCGTTATATTCCGTCTGGGAAATCAGGAACGTAAAGCCCGTTCCGGGAGCCTCGTCTCCGAAGTCGCTCAGGAAATTCATGATCTTCAAACGCTTCCCTGAACGTATCCAGGATGCCGGGACACGCTCGCCCGTCTTGGCTCTGAGAAATCCCTTGATGGTAATGGGTGAGCCGATGTAGTAAGCTGTTTTTTGTTTCGTTGCGATGATCGTTTCCGCCAGGGCAGAAGCCGAGGCAGTAGACGAAACACCTGCTGGAGCTATCACCACTCCCGATCGGGATTTGATGCTATTGCTGATGGTTCTGTCCGCATAGTTCCAATCCTCCTGGCCGCGCGTGTTCTTGAACTTGACCCACGCCCGCGTCCAAACGTCATCGGGCATGGCCGACGATACCAGGTCGAAGCCTCCCACAATGACATCCTCATCAATGCCGAGGATATAGTCATAGTCGCTTAGGTCAGGTTCTTGTTCATAGTACAGGATGCCTCCCGTCTCGCCGGCGACCGCCTCGCTTTCCAGGATGCCGACGTTCCATTTGCTGCCGTCGCTCGATAGCTTGGCGACCTCCATCATAAACTCAGCCACAGATCGATTCCATCCATCGTCTACAATGCCTACATTTGTCAGGTCATACGTGTTAGACCCGATCAAGTTCGTGCACGCACTAAATGAGCCTCCAGACTGATATTGAATGCTGGCTTGTAAAATCTGGGTAGGCGTCGTCGTAACGCATCCGCTGCTGTTCTCAGCCAGCATAGACAGATTGGTGATTTTGCCATAGATTGAGCTGGACGTGGGGGTCTGTGCGGCGCGTGAATACAATCGAAATTCCAGGATGCCCGAGCTACTTCCCGATAGCGTCAAAGACACATCGCCCGATCCGCTGCTGGCGGTAGTCCACAGAGAAGCGGAATGCGCGAAGTCGTACAGCATCAATTCCCAAGCCTGCGCGCCCTCCTGCAGGTCATACGAGAAGTTTGCCTGCTTCACATTTGAGCTTCCATTTAGATGGTATCGCAGCACGGCGAACTCGCCGCTACTCCACGCTTCCGGCTTGGGAATGAACATGAGCCGATCGCGTTTATCGAATGTGCACTTTTCATTTGCGTTTCCGGCGTGCGCATACCACATATCGACATTCGGACCATCATAGCGTCGATCTACCCATCTGTTGTACTTGTATTGGTGGAACAACAAACTCCACAAACCCAGGCACGATACTTCGATACCACTGCGCCCTGGGTCTACCTTGAATGTGATTTCTGCCAGCCATCCCTCCCACACCAGTTTTGTTCCGTCACGGATCACGACCCGATAGGCGTGCTTGAGAGGTATCCAGCGCGTCACATCCAGAGGAATGAAGAAGCTGGCGGTCGTATAAATTCCTCCTGGATAGCACGTGGCAAAATGAATATCCTCTGCGCGCTGCAACAAATTATTCGGATCGGTGATCTGTGTCGATCCGGAAGAGTAGACCTCAATGGTTAAGCTGCTTTGCACAGACACTACAGAATACTCCAACGTGGGGTGACAATAACCCTGGCGTAGGTAAGCCCGGTAGCGATGACCGGATTGTGTGTCGCGTCACCGATGAGTGTTGATAGGATGTTGAGTTTGTCAGGCACAAATTCGATGATGTCTCCCTGGAGCGTCAACGGATATTGGTATGGACAGCCTGTGGCGGTATCGTCATACGTGGAGGCGCGCCTGCCCTGGTAGTAGAATCCTGCCTCGCCCAGCGTTGAGGCTGCCGCCATGGTTAAAAACGGTCGAGGGACAGCCATAGCGTAATCGATTTGTATTGATCCCGTTCCGGTGCTTCTCTTGAGTGCTATGCCCGGCGTAAAGCCGGCCGGAGATACACTGTAGTCGGAGAATCCGGGCGGGCTGTCTTGAACCGCGACGAAAGGCGATAGATACAATCGGAACGCGGCGGACGTTGTTAAGGACTTGTAGTCGCTGATGATTGGCGTCGGCGCCGAAAGGATCGTCGCCACCTGTAGAGAGCTTCCGGCATCATATAACCTGATGAGGTTCGCCAGCTCCTTGCCAGCCAGGGCCGCGATACATTTTCGTGTAGACGAGGCGGCACTGGTGAAGGTCGTGGCCGAAGTGATGATGGATGTACCCCGATAGGCTCCTCCGCTTGAGTTGGCATCAGCCGATCCGGATTGTTCGTTGACAAGCTCGATGGGATTTAAGAATTCGTCCGTGTCCATCATCCACATGTACATCGTCGGATCGGTGCTCCAGCCCGTCGATGTGATGCCGGAGATAAATGTAACTGCGGGCGCGCTGCCAGGGATGCCTCCACACACGACATAGTTATCATCATTCGCATCCGTGTCGTCGTGGTTTACTACGTCGTCATCACCATCGCTCGACCAAAGCCACGGAATAGAACCGACGCGCTGACTGCTGGCAACAATGCTGGCATAATTCCCCGCGACTTCGGCTGATGACAGAGCGCGATCAAATACCGTGAAATCCATAAATGTCCCATCCGCCTGTACGCTACTGTCATTTGCCGACCCGATATACACATTGGCCGCCAGTGTCGGAGGAGTGAAGGATGTACCCGATCCGATAATCAGGCCGTCTCGATACATGGCGAGACCGTCCGGGCCGTACACAAAATGCAGAACGATCGTGTCGTTGATGCTCCAGGACTGGAGGCTTGAATTGACAGAGTTCGTGCCGTCGGAAAGCGTGAAGTAGGAATTAGTTCGATCGTAATATGCGTATACGGATGCGCTGGCCCCGGTTCGGGAATCAAACAGGAAAGCCAGACTGGACGCCCATATCCCGGCGCTGGCGCGGCTCGGTCTCCATATCACTCTGATTGTGCCATGACCGGCATTCATTGAATCGGCTGTGGGCACTCTAACCCGCGCCGTTGTGCGCGCGCTCGTCGAGGCGTGCGCTGTTCCCGTCCAGGCGCAGCTGAGCAGGTCTCCATGAACCAGAGGGGTTATGAAGTTCAACCCCTCTAGTTGAAAACCGTCTACGTAGACAGTCCGACCGCTTTTAATCCTGATACCCGTGGCCGTTGACGACGCAATGCCTGTCACAGACGCGGACAGGCGATACCAACCATTGCCGACCGAGGTAAAAGCAGTCGTCTGCGCTGTGCTATACCACAGGTCACAATCGGAACTCGTCACCGCCGCACCGTCCAACCGCTTAACATAGCAACTTAACACGTGCGCGCCCGTGCTGCCCGCGTTGATCGATTGATAGAAAACATTGCTGGTGCTTCCGCGAGATAGCACCTGTGCCGAGTTGTCCCCGAACAGAACGAAATCCTTTTTCGTGTTCTGAGATGCGGCGATATTCGCATCTGCCGTCCATCCGTTGTTCCATGTCACATGACCAAAGATCGGGTTGGTCATCTTGTTCGTTATAGACTCAGGCACGATCAGTCCACGCGAGATGCCGTCCGCAACACCGATGCGATCTTCCAGAATCCCGCCGGTCGCGCTGGCTAATCTCTGTCTTAAACCGATCGAATAGGGTCGAATGACGAGGTTGAGTGTCACATAAAGGTTCGTCGCGCGCCGATTGATATATCCATATTCCCCGCCCAGTCCAACGATGCCGTGCTCTATCTGATAAAAAAGCCACCCGTCCTGACCCCACAATGGCTCAAATGCGATGTCTGAGTTAGCGCGGTATTTGAGGTAGAGTGGTTCGTCTGAATCCCCGGCCAGACCCAACATGAACTGAATGTTCCGAATCGCGCGTTCCATTTCTTGAGAGCCAGTCGTGACGATGTTAATCGAGAATGACCAGCCCCGGTTTGCGGCGCGGCTGGAAATGAGCGAGGCGCCATCGCGACGGTTAGATGACGATCCCTGAGCGAAACTGGGTTCCAGCGCGACCGAGGGGGGAACGAAATCAGCACCCAGGAAATACTTGCTCTGGTCGTTGAGATCGAGCGTGCGCACGCCCTTCACGAGCTTGACGACAGGTATGCTCATGCTATGTTCCCATCGAGGTTGCGCCGGATGCGCGCATTAGCCGCGCCCGTCGCCCTAATCCCACATCGATTGCCTGGATAATTGCGTTGGTGTCAACATCTGCGCCGGCGTTTACGGTGACGCTGCGAAAGCTGCCAACTCCGGCGGCTATAGATTGCAGCAGAGATAACATTTTCTTAGTGTCTGCGTTGTCCATAACAAAACCGCCAGCACCCGGAATGAACATCTCTGGACCTGCCTCGCCAACGAGGTAGGGCTGCCTGCCGGAAACTGGGCCGCCGAATTGTCTGCCCGTTCTGCCTTCGATGTCAGTAATGTGCAACGATCGATAGATGGTCGTGAGAGTAACTGTTCTATCTTGTATGCTATTGATCGCATCCCTCGCTGCACCTGCTGCGCCCGCCAATGCGCCCGCTGCGCCGGCTGCGCCCGATAGTTGCGGCGTAAGATTGTTGACTTTCGGTGTGGCATCCTCGACGGCACCGGCCATGTCTGCTGTGTTGACGGTGGCGCTCCAAACCGCATCACGGTGAAACAGATATGCCTCCGTCGCTGACCGAATAGCTGGATCGACACCATCTGTAACGGCCTTGCTGATGGCGTCCAATTTCTCTACAAATAGCTCTGGATTCTCATCTGAGGCCAATTGTCCAGTAGCGGCCAGGATAGCCTCCGTCGCATCTGCTGTAGCCTGATCGACCAGACCCCATTGAGACGCAAGATTGTTGAGCGCCTGAAGCTCGACTGCGGTCAAGCCGTCTGAGGCGAGTTGCTGTTCCGCAATCCCGAAGAGGATGCGCTTAGTAGCCTCTTCGTGTGCGGCGGCGTTGTCTGCCAGGCTTTTGTTTACATCTTCCAGGCTTGCTCTCGCGTCGTCGCGCGCTTTGCCGTATGATGTGCTGATTGTAGCTTGCAGCTCTCCGGCTTTGGCGCGTAGCTCGTCCTGCTTTTCATTGAATCGGGTCATCTCATCGCCGACTGCGCCAGCCATGAGACCCTTGAGATGATTTAGAGAATCAGAATTCGCATCTAACGCCTCCTTTGTTTCCTCCAGAGGCCCAGTCAATTCCTCTGCTGCGCTTGCGGCATCTAACATGCGCTCGCCCATGTCCTTGTAGGCAGTGGCATTGATCATGGCGAGTCTAACCTGCTCGGCGACGGCTGGATTCAAATCTTGACCAATGATGTTTCCCCAGTCGTCATAGACTTGAGAAGTCTTTCCTGCTACGGTGGCCGACCGTAAAATTTCAGCATCAAAATCGTCAAGTGTTACTGTGCCATCTTTCAGTAGAGCCACCATGTCTTTGACATGCTTGTTAAACGCGTCATCGATCTGCTCTCCGCCCGTCATGAGAATGGTGGCTGCGTCTGCCGCCTGCCCCAGGAATGGAATGAGCTTGTTGCCTATTGCCTCTCCCAAATTCTCAATCGCGTTCTGTGCCTTCTGGAGCTTGCCCGCAAGATTCGTGCCCGCCGCCTCTGCGCTTCCGCCGAATTCCTTTTCAAGCTCAGCCAGGATCAGCGCCTGCGCACCGGCGATATCGTTCATCGCCATCATTTGTTTGATAGTGTCCTTCTGTGATTCAGTGAAATTGACACCTACACGCCGCAAGGCCAGCAAGCCTCTTTCCGGGTCTTGTAGTGCCTTGCCCAATTGGATCGCCGTGCCCTGCAGGTCAATCGCCGACGTGTCGCCTTGCGCGAAGGCCACCGCCATATCCTGCATGGCGCGTGTGGCGCGCGGGAACACTTCGCCACCGATATTGGTAAACGTCAGCAGCATGTTTTGCCCGGACTGAATCACTTCGTCGTCAATCGAGGTCAGGCGTGATTCAGCTCCGGCCAACTTTTCGATCTCTTCCGCTGTCAGACCGGCCGCGCCACCCGTCGATTTGATGACGGCTTCGGTCTGTGTCATGACGCGCTGTGCTTCCATCGCGGCATCGATGGAGCCTTTTAGCGCACCGATTATAGCCGCTGGGCCGATGAACGATTTGACCATCGCGCCGGCCGCCTGGTTGAGATTGGAGAGAGAAGATTTCAGACCACCCAAAGAGCGGGCGGCCTTATCGGTCTCGCCCGTCACGGCGTCTTTTGCCTCGATGATTAGCTGCGCTCGCCTAGTCGCATCAGCCATCGTCGCCGGCCTCCGCCTCTGTCATCATGCGCTTGACCCATCCGTAAACTTCCATGTCGTCCTTGCTCGGCGGGACCCTGCCGAGCGTTCCCAGAAATGTATTAAGTCTACTCAAAGAGGCGCGCACATTCTGCGCCACTATGCCCGGCAGTACGCGCGCCATGTCTTGATCGTCCAATTCGCCCAGCGTCCACCCGAACCGCTCGCACAAATCGAGGTCGCGCAGCTCGTCGGGATATTCGCCGCCGTCCAGGACGTGACGCCCGACGGCGGCGATTAGTTTTTTCGAGGCCCTGATAGCTCGATACGCCAGAAGCGCCAGAAGGCGCGTAGCAGCCACACCACAAGACTATCGTCGGCGTCATTGAGAATCTCTATTCCTCGTTCGCCAGAGGGTAGGGGGATTGGATTGCCATCCACATCGGGCATGTTCCAGGCAGTGACGCGCGGGAGAATTATGCCGATCAAGGCGGCATCGGTCGAGGCGCTTTCCCATTCCCGGCGCAGCCTGAACGGGTAGCCGCGCGTGGCGAAGCGCACCCATACGCCGGGATAGTCGGGCAGGTGACAGTAGACTGTCCCGAATTCCGATACCTCACCCCATGCTCCCGCGAGAGCCGACAACGCCAGAGACCACTCACCCGACTCGATACTCTGACGAATTTGCTCTGACAACTCAGATGCGTCCATGTCTCACCTGCCTACGTGACTGAGCCGAATATCAGGCTCCCGGCCGTCTGCTGGAACGTGAACGCAATGGCGACTGCGCCACCGATCGGGCCGGTTATACTGTAATCCGAGATGAGGTAGCAGCCCGAAATCAGCCGGCAGCCTGACACGGAACCGGCCGGCGCGTAGTTGATGCACGTCGTCGCGCTGGAGGACATGATACCTTCCAGGATGGCGTGAATTCCCGTCGTGTCGGTCTCGTTGTAGAAGCCCGCGCCAGCGAGTGTGGCATCCCGGATTCCCGGCAGCCTGTCCACATCGCATGTGCCAAACACGGTTACATCGACGTTGGCACGCGTCCACGATAGCACGACATTGTTCATGTCCCCCGACAGATTGCGACATGTGCCGCCAGAGTCGCTAACGAATATGACGCTATTTTTTCCGTGAACCTTTGGCATGTTGCCCTCCTTATTTATCCGCCTCGTGGCGGTTGCTCACTCTGCATACTCAATCGCCTGAATCTTCCACATCACCTGCGCCCACAACGCGCCGCCCGCTTCGAGTGCGATAGTCGGATCAAACGACATGCTCATCAAGATCGCGTTGTCAGCAGCGCCGTTCAGCCTGCGATCTTTTCTGAATGTATCCCTCAAGTCATCGTGTCCCTGCCATACCCTATCCAGCAGCGCGCGCGGATCGCCCGTGTCTTTGATGTAAAGCCCACCCTCGATGCTCCAGGTGCTCGTGTCGGATGAATCCGAGGTGCCGAATCCGGTTTCCTCGAAGGATGAATCCGTGCTCGGCATAAATACAATCGCGCAAGCCGTGACGGTTTCCAGAATGCCGAAATCGCACGTGCTGATCTCGGAGGCCAGCCACGGCCCCCAGACCTGGAGCGTGTAATACAGTCCTTCGCGAATGTCAGACAGGCTCATTGAGTCGCCCCATGCAGCACGGCTCCGATCATCCAGCCTAGCGCCTTGTCGATAGCCTCGTCGAGATCGGGATTGACCGCCTCAAGCGTATCGCTCAGGAACGGATGCGCCGACACTCCAACGCGCCTGATCTTGAGCCATGCCCCCGGCATTGGTGCATCCTTGGCATCAGCCCATCGCGCGATCGGCGCCCAGGGCGCATGTGGGATAGGCCCTGTCCCGAATTCCAGAATCAGGCCAGCGTCCCACTTTCCCCGCTGCGCGGTTGGCGAAATCGTGACGACCGAATCGCTCTCGGTATACTCGTCCTCTACGCTTCTCATCAGCGCACCAGTGTAGTAGTTCCGTCCCAACATTCCCTGCATTTTCTTGACTGCGCTCGGGCCGATCCACTTGATCGTCTTGCGCTTTATTTTTGGCATCCACGATGGGGCTGACGCCAGGTTAGCGGCCACCTGTTCCAGAACGCCATCGGATCGGACTCTGATTAGCGGCATAGTTCCACGACCTTTTCGACAATTGACTCCGAGGCGGCGCCGACCGGATGGGCTGCGTTGTATAGACGGATGAAATCCTGCCAGGCCGGATCGCCGCGTGAGTCCATAGCCTGAAGCGCGACGAGGCCCAGCCCCTCGGCGCTCGACCGGAACGGCAGGGCGTGCGCATAATCGAATCCCTCGGTCTGGATGTAGGCTGACGGCGTGCCGAGTATCGCGGCATCGATGCAGATATTCGACGGCCCCTGCGCGATAAGCACATCCGCCGCGCGCACAGCATACGATAGATAATGCTTCGTGATGAGTCCCGGCGTATTCGTGGAGCGCAGCGCATTCTCAAATGCCTTATCGTCTCCCCCGTTCGGGTGAGACTTGATAATCAGCACGGCCTTCCATTCGTGTACCAACTCAATCACGGCGCGCAAGCCGTCATCTATTTCCGCCGTGCCGCTTCCCCGAATCGCAGTCGTTTGTGACCACGTACCCGCATAGCAAATTACGCGATCGTTATCGATGTCCAGCACGCGCCGCGCCTCGTCCCTGTTTGGCATAGCCTCGTCAGCATATAATCCGTCCATCTGCGGCGCTCCGACGATAACGATGCGCTCCAGAGGATGCCCGCTCGCCGAATAGAAGTCTCGCTCGTATTCGCCGCTCGCCAGGATCCAATCGCAGCGCGACTCGCGGTGAATGTCCGGGCCACCATCCGGTCTCAGGTGGCAGGCCGCGTGCGGGACGTGGATCGTCGGAATGCCGCGCGCTTTACACCATAGAACCATGCCGCGCGTGTCAGGCGCTACGTCCTCGTGAACTACACATCCCGCGATCTCTCGCACATTGGACAACTGTGTGAGCAGGGCCGATTCAGACGCCAACGCCTGAGCGTGCTGCATGACATAGCCCGGCCACCAATCCACCGCCGAATGGAATTCCTGAGGCGCGCTGCCGTCCAGAGAAGATATCAGGCGCCCCGCTATGACGCGCGCGTTCTGAACCGCCTTCGCCACAGTCTGGGCCGCCGCATTGAGCGCATGTTCCTGCGTATCTCCGTTCTGAAACTGGATCAGGCTCAGACAACGCAGATTGAGCGAGGCGGCATATTCCAACGCCTGTGGATACATGAAGCATAGATCGTAATGCTCAGATAGCCCGCGCCAATATCCCTGCGCGACCGGATGACCAGGCACGAGCATGACGGGTTTACTGGACTGACTGCTTTTCTGTTCTTCGTCCATCGCCAGATTGTTCCCTTTCCAACAGCCTGCCGCTTACACGCAGCACATCGTACTTCATCACGTCACCTAAATCGATGTCGTCGATGATGAGATTCAGACCGGTAAACCATTCTCCCGCAACGTGGTAGAGCGCCTCGTTTTTCTGCGCTTTCGTCATCACGCCACAACCCCCTGCATTTCCTGCGTCACATAGGTTATGCCCGGAAGTTTTGCGCCCTTTCGGGTTTGCGATTCGGCGATGATGCGCTCCATAATGCCCTGATATTTTCCGATGTTACCCTCTAACGTGAGCCTCTTCATCGCCCACCTGCGATGCTCCCAGGCGATCCTCTTGTGCGCGGCCAGATTCGTAATCGTGTCGTCCAGCGCGGCAAACCAGGCATCGGATGTGTTATCGACGACGCGGCCCATGTGTGCGAGTTCGGAGTAGGTCTGCGATCGGCTCGCAATCCACGGGACGCCGGCGGTCATGTACTCGACCGCCTTGAGCCAGGAGCGGCGCTCGTCGTAGGACGCGATCGGAGCGCCTTCACGCCAGGGCGGATCGATAGGCATAGTCTCGATCGGCGCTACGCCTATATCAAACGTGGATAACACCATCGGCCAGTGCTCCGGCTTGACGCCAGTCTGACGTATCACCCGATCTCCCCATCGATTCAAGACGAAATCAAGCCGCTGTTCGTATCCGCAGAACTTCAGGCGCGCGGTTTTGTGTTTCTCTAAAATCCGATCCAGGGCCTCGACGATGCCGCTGAATAGCCACGAATCGACGTGACTGATCGAGCCTCCCCATCCGATGATAATAGCTCCCTCAGTATCGGGTCTGATGCGTGTCTTTATTTGCGGCGGGCTGACAGATTCATCGTAGTACAACTCCAGATCGGGAACACCCAACGGCCTCTGGTCTAGTCCCTCGAACCAGGCGCGGCGCGTCCAGTTCGGCAACCAATAGCCGCGCGTAATATGCTCCCAGTCTTTCAGGATGACCTTGCTCGGCGATGTCAGCGCGTCAGCGTGTCGCAATCCCTCAGCCAGAGCATCGGTCGGGTCAGGCTCCATCCCGATTTTGTTGAGAATCCAGTACGGGTAGGCCGGGTTACTCGGCGGCAGCATCGGGTAGCCATCGTCCAGATCGACGATGACGGCGCGACCCAGCGCGCGCCAGTAATCCATCGCCTGCCATACGTCCTGAACGATGACGTTGCGCTGAAATATCAGCACGTCCCCCTCGCCGATCTTGCGAGTGACTTCGGGATGGCGCCAATTCAGAGCCGATGGCATGTAGAACAGTTTAGCCGTCATCGTCGTCCGTCCGGCGGCGTGCTCTGCATTGATGCAGTCGGACGGCGACAACGCGCGCCATTGACTACAATTCCACTCGTTCGCGCTGTCGGCATACAGATAGATGAGATGTAGTCCCTTAGCCATCTAGTCCTCGTGTGCCATCGGATCGCCCGCATCCGTCCCGCTCGGCTCAATCGCCTCTTTGTTGCGGAACATCCCCCGAATAAAGCGCGATGTCACTCGGTCTGAATCCGATTCCACATTGTCCCGATCCGCCACGCTGATACCACCGGCGTACACCTGCGAGTTCGCCACGCTCACGCCCAAACGTGACAAGTCCATCGCCTTCAATTCGTTCAGGGCATCATTGAAGTCCTGCTTGAATTTGTCCGCCCGCGTCCGCTCGCCTGGCGAGACGCGAGCATTGATGCGTGAGCTTTCCGAGCGCCAGGCGGCATACAACGCGTTGGCGTCTCGCGCGAAATCGTAAGCCGCCGATGTCGTCGGGATGGCCCCGTAGCCGCGCGTGCCAAGTGTGGCGTTAATCAGCGCACAGCCGCTTGACAGCCATAGGTTGACCTGCGTCAGGTTCGGGCTTGTCGAGGTATCAAATGACGACGCCGATCCGACCAGGTTTCTGCACAGTGAGGCAACGTCGGTTCCGCTTGCGTAGGCCATGCTAGGAAGCTCCTGTCACTTCGCCGTAAGCGCCATAAGTGTTCGGCGTCGCCTTGTTATCTTTGAATGTGACCTGAATCCGGTAGGTCGTTCCCGGCACTGGATTGTCAAACCGGCCCAGGACGATACACGTCGCGCATGTCCCTATCCCAGCCGATCCGGTCGTCTTTGATGCCGTCACGTCTGAGCCGTTGATCAATACAACCATCGATGGCGACAGCGGACACGTAACGCCCCAGGGAGTCGTGTCAAACGCATAAGCGATCTGCTCATCCTCGCCTTGCTCCCACGGCGACTCTTTGAACATTCGGTATGATGGCATTATCGTTTACCTGCAGTCCGGGTTTCTGTGCGCTCAAATAGCTCGCCTTCTGTACTGCGCTCGAATAAATCTATTGCTAGACTACGGATCGGGACAATAAGCGTCATCATTCGAGACATCCGCGACCGCAATGACATCGCAAAACCGCGCTCTGGTAGCTCCAATTCGATGACGGCATAGACTGCAAGGCCAGCAGTCGTCGCAACTGCACTCAGATTGGCAAATGTCTCTATCAGCGTCGCGCCGCTTAGAACGAGATGCCCGCTGGCGGCATAGGTTGCCGTACCTGCCAACGCTGCAGCGCCGCTTAGAATCAGGCGACCATCCGGCGCGAAGCTGGCGACGACTTCCAATGATGCTCCAGCCTTCTTAAACGCCGTCATGCTTGACGGCATCGATGCTGTTCCGTTGACGCTGGCCGCAGCCGCCATAAGCAAACGCGCCACAGATAGCACATCTGACGCAGACCCTATGCCTGCCACGCCGCGCAGCGTAGCGCGTGCGCCTGGCGAAACAGACGATACACCAGATAACGCCGCTGATCCGCTCAGGATGACACGCCCATCAATCGCCAGGTTGGATACGGAAGCCAATGCAGCCGATGCCGACATCGGCGAAACAGACAGCGCAACTAGATCGGCCACGCCGAGTAAGCTCGTCGCGCCTCTCACGATAGCGTGCCCCTGGGGGGTCAGCGTACCCGTTCCGGTCAAGACCACGACGCCCGCCGCGCGCATGGCCGCTGCGATTTGAGTTGACGATACACCGGATAGAATCGCGGTAGCTCCCAATGTCGCACGAGCCGATGCGTCGATATTGGCGTATGCTGACAGCACAGTGGCTGCACTCATAAACGCCCGGCCAGAGATTGACAGGTCGGCGCGCGCGTTTGTGCTGGTGTTTGCGCGCAATACAGAACGCGCCGAGTTAGTCATGTCCGACCGCGCATTGAGCGCGGTCGATCCAGTCAGAATAGATCGCGCGGCGTTGATCAGGCTTGCGGTTCCGGCCAGGGATGCCGCGCCGTTCCAATTTGCGCGCATCGCTGATACCAGGTCGGCTACAACCGCCAGCGCCGCGTTACCCTTAAATGTCATGCGTCCGACAGACACCAAATCGGCCACACATTGCAGGGTCGTCGCTCCGCGCGCAGTCATGTATGCCGCGCTGGCTACATTTGCGACAGCACCGATCCCTGTCACACCTCTGGCGACCATACGACCCACGTTCACCATATTGGCAACCGCATTGATGCCTATCGTTCCGCGTGCGGTCTTGTGGGCAGAATTTATCGTGCTGCTGACTGTACTCAATCCAGATGCACCCGAGGCTTTCTTACGTGCCACGTTTACGGTATTCGCTGCCGAGGACAATGAAGCATCGCCGCTATGCGTTGTGCCGCCTACCGTTGCCTTGAGCTCGGCGGCAATAGCAACCCAATCTTCAGATTGGGACCAACTTGAGGAGGCAAGGGTCTCGAAAGCATCCGATCGATACTGGGTTTCTATCCCATCGGTCGGAGACGAGACGGTCATGTCATCGGCCTCAGTCCAGTTCGTGCGCGGCGTCTGCGCGATATTCGTGCTCTGGCTGCACCCGAATATGGGGCGATTAGCCGCATTGCCGGCGGCCGCGAGTGCGACGGATGCCGACAGGCCAGTGCCGCTATTCGATGGACTTTGAACGAATGCCGCTGCGACACCTCCGGAGAGGTCTACTCCCGAGGCGCTAAAGAATGACGCCATGCAGAATTGTTGCGTATTGGAGCCAAAGCTGACTGTAGTGGCCCCGGAGGCAGCCCCCGAAGCGTCAGCCCCGAACAGCGTCAATCGGTAGGCCGTTCCGCGTAGGATTGTCTTGATCTGCACCCAGGTGATGTTATTGCCGGAAATCGATGGCGATACATTTGCTGCATCGGTATTCCCGCGCTGAGACACGTACACGACGATCAAGCTACCACTTGGCGGCGTCCAGGCGGTATTAGCGTAGCTGGTGGCATCCGTGGTGCTCGCTATGTCTGGATTGGCCGACGTGCCCAGATTCGTAAATCCGATCGCCATCTGTACCTGCCTCTAGCTTGTGGCCCGATTGCTAGATATGGAGACTAATCAAATGTCACGTCGAGCGCGCTGGCCGCAAATTCCAGCACGTCTGCCGCGCCGAGCGCCTTCGATGTGGAGAGCTTGCCATACAGTAGCAAGCATCCCGTCGTGAGCGAGTCGAAGATTCCCACCGCCACCACGTCATAGGCCGCCAGCGCAGACGCGAACGTAATCGCGCTGCTGTTCTCCGTCGCGCCCAACGTCGGCGTATCCCAGTTCACGACCCGCAGCCGGGCATAGTTGCCGTCGGTAATCTCTGTGCCTGCTGCGGTATCGGTCGGCGATGTGCTGAATAGCCCCACATACGGCGACGGAGTGGCAGTGTAGGGCGATGCGCTGTTACCGAAGATGTGCTTGAGTAGTGCGTTCTCGAAAACATCGGTCATGGCAGACATGGTGATAGCCTCCTAGCGTTTCATCCACACGATCGCACAGCCGCCACTGATGCAGCCGGCGTACACTCCATTCGGGCTGTTGTATGGGCCAAACAACGCCGATGTTCGGCAGGTCGTCAGAATAGGCATTAGCTCACTACCTGCCACTTCCGCCGCGCCCTTGTACCACATCACACTAGCCGATGCGCCAGCGGGAGCCGTTAGGCCAAGCCAGACCCATTTATCCGCACTGCCGACGACGGACGCCGCCGACGAGAATACCGAGCCAGCGTTAGGAACGATGATTGCCATTCTGTTACTCCCTGCCGCCGTGCGCGGCAGGATTAAGGCCAGAGACAGGGCCGCGCGTGGGGTTGTCTGGTGAGGTCGTGTCAGCCATCGCTAATCACCAAAGAGGATAGGGGCAGCCATGTGAGCCGCCCCTTTCGTGTTACGTTCCGATCCGATCTGAGTTGTACTTGATGCGCAGACCGAACAGGTTGAAGTTGCTACCGCTCGTATTGCCGGCGTCCACACTATCGACGATGGTCTTGAGCGCGAAGAATCCCGCGCGCGTGGCCGGAGCGGTGAAACTGAACAGTGAGGCAGAGTTCAATTCACTCGCGCTCGTGCCCGTGATAGTTGTGCCGGATGCCGCCGCGCCGAGCGTACTCGTGCCCGCGTCGCCAATGGCGCTCCCATTCGGGATGAGATACAGCGATGCACCCACGACTGCGGCGGCGGTGGCTGTCGTCATGTCCGTCCAATCGACATAGACCGTGCCGCTGGACGACCATACGACGCCGGTCGCTGCGTCGATCGGGACAGGCATAACCAGGGTAATCGGGCAGGTACATTTCGTGCCCGTAAAGCGCAGCGCCTGAAGCGACGGCGATGAACCCGCGCCAATGTTGTTCATGGCGATGCTGCCCGCCATGACAGGGCACCCCGCGATAAACACATCCTGATATGGGATGTATATCTCGCGCGACACAAGGCCATCGTCGGCGAGCTGCAAGCCGCCCTTGAGAATCAGCTTGTTGCGGAAACTAACAGGCATGTTGACCTCCAGCTATTCGCCAGCGTCGCGCCATCACGCTAACGCCAGAGGTTGATCGGACTCAGGCCGCGCTCTTTATCAAGTATCCAGCATCGGTCGCCGTTAGCTTGGTGTCCCACGACATGCGGACTTCCACCACATCCTGACGCTCCTGATCCTCTCTGAAGCGGCTAGCCTGCCGTTGCTGCCAAGTGAACACGTAGCCCGCGCTAGGCTCCAGTAGTGACGGCCCGCGCGCCACATAGCCAACGAACATGTGGCTACCCCACAGATAGGCCAGCGTGGATGTCGCGCCCTCGGCGGCGGTGTCATTGATGGCGATGCCGATCAGGAGCTTGTCCAGGCTGAACAGCGCCGCGACCGCCTGGATCGTGACGATGGCCGGAGAGGTGGGGCCGGCGGTGTATTTGATGCGTTCCACAATGTCGGGATGCTGCTTGATGTAGCGCCACAGACCGCGCCCCATCACGCCGACATTCGCCTCTCGCCCGATGCTTGAAACGACGCTGTTGCGGGCCGTCTCAACATCGTCCACCGGCGTCGAGGTGTTGTTGCTCCACAGAGGCGAAGGCGTCGCGCTGGACGACCAGCCCGTGCCGAACACGTCGCTCTGCACATCCGATTCCACTTCGAGCAACAGTTGGTTGGTGCACCAGCGGCTTGCGTCCTCCAGCGGTCGCAGCGGCTGGTCGGCGTTGGCAACCACTTCGTCCGGCACGCCCTTGGCGATGGCCCGCTCTAGGCACGCATACTGCGCCGTGCTCAGGCCATAATCGCCGCGCCGAGCGCGTGTGCCGGGTGCGCGAGGACCGGCCTCGCGCCGCAGCCAGTCGGCTTTGGTGTAGATGAAATATTTGTCGCTCTGCTTCTGGACGGGAACGTTCGGGAACACCATGCCCGCGATGAAATCGCCGGGCAGGTAGGCGATGCTGATATTGGTCAGCGGCTGATCGATGTGGACTTGCTGGGCAGTTGGCTTAGACATTTTCTATATCCTCCTAGCAAGCCGCGACTGTGCAGGCTGAGAACGGGAACAGGAACATTTCCCCGACCACGTCGCCTGATGTGACCGCTGCCGACAGCCAGCGACCAATGACGGGGCATCCAGACGCGTAACCCTCGACGCGCCCGGTCGAAGCGGCAAAAACAAAGCCGCCATAGGCCAAGCCGCATGTGCCGTTCGCTTCCCCGTAGACCTTCGTCGTGCCCATCAAGCGAACTGTTGCCTCCTGGCCCGCGCTCGGCGAGTTCTGGAGCACTCCCAAGATGCCATACGAACATGCGCTGTTTGCGCAAGCCGCATATCCGACAGTCGAGGCCGGGCGCAGCAGCGTGTACTGCTTGGCGGTCAGGTCTTCGTCGGCCAGGAACGGCACGTCATGATCGTTGCTCATGCTTCTGTAGGTAGCCATCGTTACCTCCGTCCCCGATTCACGTACTCACGCGCCAGTTCGGGGCGGGTGCGCTGGACGATCTCCATCGCGTTGGAGTACTGCGCGACATCGCCCTTGAACTGATCGGACAGAACCTTGTCCACTGCCGACTCGAAGGTTTCGGTCTCAGCCTGTCGCGCGCTGCCCTTCTGTGAGAACAGTTCCGACTCGACCAGGGCTTTGTCGGCCTTCTCGATCAGACCCGTGAAGAACGCAGCAAGATCGGCGTCCTTCTCTTCCAGCGCCAGAACCTTGTCGGCCAGCGTTTCGGCCTTCTCCGGGATGCCGACCATTGCATCGAACTTATCAACGAGCTGGTCAAGTCGCCGTCCATGCTTCTCTGCCGCCAGGTCAGCCGCGAACTTGTCGGCCTTCGTCTTGGCTTCGGTGGCCTGTGCTTCGAGCGCCTTGAACTTTTCGCTCAGGGCATCGACCTCTGCGGCCTTTGCCTTGAGCGTCGCAAACTCCTCGGCCTTCACGGTGAACGTTTCGGGCTGCGGGGTCGGCGTCGATACAGGTTTCTTGTCGTCTGCCATTGTGTCCTCCTCTGCACTCATGTTTTCCTTCCACGCTTCAGGCAGCATGTCGAGCGCATCCAATGCCCGCGCCCGTTTGATAATGTGGTTCTTGATGGTCGCCTTCGGATTGGCCGTGCCTCGCCCAATGGCCTGAATCGCGTTTTGTAGATCGGCCCTATCAGCGATAGGATAGCTGCCATCCGGTAGTGCCCACCCCTTCTGCGCGAAATCACGACGCGTTTCGGTGTCATAGTCCTTGAATGAATCAGCAATCGACGCGTCGCTGGCCTTGTCTGCATCTGGCACATCTCTAAACAGCGCCATCATGTCAGTCAGCATGCGTTTGACCTTCTTCATCGTGGGCATGTCGCCCTCGCCATCCATCGCACCCCCTTCCGCGCTAAAGAGCGCAACTTTGTCGTGCCCAAAGAACGGCTTTTCGGTCAGCGCCAGACCAACCAGCACATTGTCGACATACTCGCCCGACTGCGGGTCCTGGTATTTCGCGCCGTCCAGCAGTGACCAAATGACTTCCGGGCTTGTCGCGTCAAATCGCTTGGATTGAACGAGCTTGCGCCCTTCCTCGGTTAGCTCGTATTGCGTCGCGTACAGCCCGGGCCCGTCGCTACCGACAGGCATATACTCGACGCCATTGACCTGTCCGACCTTGCCGACGCCTGCATGATTCTCATTGATCGGAACACGGAAGCGCGGCAGACCTGCCTTAAAGTTCGCAGCGATGGCCTTCAGTCGATCTTCGGTGATGTTGAGCTTGCGTTCGCCACGATAGAACACGCCGGCGGGCATGATGCGGATCGGCTCTCCCCGCAGCACGCCGTCAAGAGAAGCAAACGGCTCAAAGGCATAATTCTGTCCAGGCATCAAATAGCCTCCAACGCCTTCTCGTATGGCGTCAGCCGTCCCGCCCTTGCGCGCGCCTCGGCATCTTCACGTTGCGCCCGGAAGCGCGCAGCCCGTTCATGTCCGACCTGCTTTTCAAAACGCGTGTATTCGGTTGTGTGGAATCCCGTCGCGTTGTATTGCACAGTGACGGGAGAATAGAGGCGCGTGAGCGTTGCGCCACAATCGGGACATCCAGGCATCGGCGCTTGCATGGGCTTCTCAATCTCGTGCTGCTCTTTGCAGCCTGGACAGAAGGCATCGTAGGTCGGCATAGGCAAACGAAAAAAGACCAGTCTTTTGACCGGCCCCTGTAACCGCTGTGTCCCGCCTAGTGCGGGCAGAGTTTCAAACCGTTATTCAACTATGGGAATTATGCTCCCGATGTACGCATGATGTCAAGAGTGACGTTTCGCGCCGTGGTACAACAGGTGCGCTAATCTATCTCGTACAATGAACATCTGCAATTGCCCCCGCAATCCGTCCCATTCGCCGGAGTAATACCGCCAGTTTGAGCAATCAGGTCATCATAGCTATCATACGTTGTGTCCCCAAACTCAAGGCACGTGTCGCAGTGGTGCGCCAAGAAATCACGTGCCCACCTGATGGGCTTACCGCTCTCCTTCGCGCCCAGGCCAGCAATCGTATTGAACAGCGCCCACCATCCGCCGGCATACATCGCCACACGTCCGCCGAGTGTGTCCAGTATACCGCCTATCGCCGCTGCGCCTTCGCCTATACCAAGCGCGGCCAGCACATCCTCATCAATCAAGCCTGCCTCTATCTTCGCTCGGATGGCAGGTATCAGGCTGTCCGCCAGGTATCCGTCATTCTCTGAGATAGCATCCGTTAACTCTTGAAGCATCTCAGGCGTAGGCGGCTCGCCATCCAGCGCCAGCATCAGGGCATCCGTGATACGCTTACGTCCCTCGGCGCGCAGAGACACCAGCAGCGCCGCCAATGCCGCCGCCAGGATGTCGTCCCGCTCGTCCGGATCCGCTTCGGCCAGTTGCGCCGAGAGGTCATCCGACCATCGACTATAGATGCGCGATAGCTCAGTCTGGTAGGTATTGACAGCCTGGACCGCCTTTGGTTTCGCACCGGGACGACCTGCGCCGCGAAGGTCAGCGAAGCGTTCCGATGCCGCCTCTGCCGCCTCGCCCTTATCTCCCGTCTCCGGCTCCGTCTCTTTCGCCTTCTGCGTAGTCGGCTCAGCGGGCATGACCCGAATCGGCTTCTCCGGTAGATCGGCCAACGCTCGGACGTGCTTCTCCAACTCCGGCTCCGGCACGATGACGCCGACGCCGACCAGCTTGTTGATGTAGTCTGCAATTTCGCCAATCGAGATACGCGTTACCGATTCGTGCTTGATGCGCGGATAACCTGTCAGTCCCGGCCAGGCATTGAGACGAAATAGACGCTCCGTTCCGTAGCGGTGAATCGTCTCCTCAATGCTGTTCACCCAACCCATGACGCCCAACGTAAAGAAGTCAGTAGACGACTCTCCCAATGCGCGCGCGCCGACCTGGTTCATTCCCAGGTGGATGAACTGCGCCAGCCCGACCATAGCCATGCGCTGCTCATAGCGCGTAATCGTTTCATGAAAATTGATAGCCTTCGTGCCGGGCGGTGACACGAACTCAAACAGAACTCCGTCACCCTCGGCCGCGCCCGAACCCATCTTAGCGAACGGAATCAGAAACGACATCTGATCATCGACGCGGATATTGCGCAGAGCGTTCTGAATCTGCGAGGCGTCCGACTCTGGATCGTCCAAGTTCTTTTGAACATCGCGGCCTAGGTAGGCCACAGGAAAGCCGGCGCCAATGCGCTCAGCACTGATAGCCTCAATTTCCTCCAGGTTTTTCTTCATGTACCACGCGGCATACATTGGCCTGTATAGAGATCGGCCTTCAGGATTGCCACGCTCTGCCGTCGAGCGAAACAATAGCGCCTTGTCAATCGGGATGACGACTGTCTGATAATCCGGCGGCGCTTGCTGTGTGAAGCCCTGTAGTCCGCCGTACTCATCAAACTGCCAGGGCGATCCGGGCGCGAGAGAATCAGGCGCGATGAATGTCCACTTGCGCCAGCCGATTCGACCGTCGTCGTATTTGCTGGAAGGGACAGCTTGACCATCGCGCAGGCCGCCGCGCTTTTTGTAGACAATCTCGGCAGGCTGGAAGCCAAACTTAATCATACCTAGTGCGCCATCGATCGTATCATTCCACGACTGGCTCATATCATCTTTGCAGGTCTCAAGCCACTCAGCAGCCTCTTTGTCTACATCCTCATTGCCGCCCGGTTCCACATACCATCCGACGCGGCGCAGCGTCATGCGCACGGCCATCTCGACAGCGGCGCAGATAGCGTCGTCTGCCATCTCTTTGATCAGAGCGCACTTCTTATTGAGCGGCTTCCATACGCGATCATACTCCTCATCAATCTCGCCGCTGCCCAAAAAGCGCCGCAGGCCAGTCATGCCAAGTTCTTTGAATAGCCCGCCGCCGACCATTGACCGGCTCGGCGTCTGGTCGCCATTGTCAGCAAATCTTTCGACGCCGTTCGCCTGCTTGCCAATGCGGTAGACGTGAGACACGCTCAGGCCATATTGACGCGCGAGCGCCTTCGCTGCGCCTCGACCAGTCATCTTCAGTGCGGCAGCTATCTCATCGTTTCGCCTTGCGATGTCGTCTATCATGTGGTGTTCCTATCTGCGCCAGCCGCGCTTTTCGTCACGTCCCCAACGGCTTCCGCTTACGGTCTTTCGGGTAAAGCGAGATACAGCCTGGGCATCCCCAATAGCCTTCGCCGTTGTGCCAGGTGATAGATACTGAACCAATGACAGCTTGTTGTATGCACCGCTCAGCGCGTCGATCTCGTCCTTGTAGCGACCCATTGGGAATAGTGCAAGACGCGACAAGAATCCCTCTGTCCAGTCGGAGCTTAGCACACAAAGCTCACCCGCCTCAGCCGCGCGCGCGACCGGTTCAGCCCGAACTTCCTTGCTGCCCGTGACTTTCTCTGCGTGCGCCGGAAATCCGCGTAGCATGGCGACCTTGTCCTCTGCCGTTTCCTTGCCGCTACTGCCCGGCTCTTGTTCGATCCATATCTGTACCGTGTTGCCGTATGCCAGTGCGTCGTCGCGCGCAGTCTGCAAAATGAGTTCGTCGCGCTGTCCGATCGACAGTTGCCCGCGTCGAATGTCCTCCACATATACCCTTCGCTCAGCGTCCCTGGCAAGCAGCAGTCCGACCGTGAACGCCCCGCCGCCTTCGGTTGCCGCCAAATCCCAGTAACGCACGCGCACTGCCTCGACCGGAACACTCTCAGCCGTATCTATCTGCGCATACTGAAACAGCCCGCCCCCACGCGGGACGGGCCGCTGCTGAAGCTGTCCGGCTGAACCATACACGCCCAATTCACGCTTGAGACCTTCCAGCGCAGTGTGGCCGAATCGTTCTGGCCAAAGCAGTTCACCCTCGACCTTACGCGGATCGCTCCACCCAATTCCCGTCGTGTAAGCCTTCGACTCGTATTCTGCTGGCAGGCACAGATGCTCATATCCGCCTTGCTCTAAGACGTGCCCACTCAAATCTGCTTCGTGAACGCGCTGCATGATGATAATCTTCGCGCCCGTGTTTGGATCATTGAGACGCGTGCTCATTGTCTCGTCCCACCATACCAGGACATTCTCACGTATCGTATCGCTTTCCGCCTCGTGTGTCTTGTGTGGATCGTCGGCCACGATGACATCGCCGCCGGCGCCCGTCGCGGCCCCGCCGACGCCAGTCGAGAAACGATAACCCGTGTGGTCGTTCTCGAAGTTACCCTTCACGTTCTGGTCACCTGTCATCTTGAATACGTGCGACCATTGTCCCTGATACCACGGCGATTGAATTAGTCTCCGGCACTTGAGGCTATCGCGTACAGCGAGAGTTTCGGCGTATGAGGCAAATAGCCAACGCATTTCCGGCTTGAACGTCCATACCCACATCGGCCAGAACACGGACACGCTCAGGCTTTTCATGTGGCGCGGGGGGATGTTAATCAGTAGGTTGCGTATCTGACCGTTCGTGACGGCGGTCAGGTGCTCACAGATTGCGTCAATGTGCCAGCCGTGTACATATCTCGTGACTGGCTCCAGCGTAGACCATGCGCCCCGGATGAAGTCGGGCAGGGATAGGCGCGCGGTCTGCGTACTCATGCTTACCGCACGCTGTAGCCGATCCATCATCAGTGAGTTAGTCGCTCGTGTCAGTATCATAAGCAAATGAAAAGCCGCCCCGGATGGGAGCGGCCTTACGCTCTGTGAGCCGCCGAATGCGGCAGGCTTTCACTGCTGCACTACTGTACCACTGTTCGCATCACTACGTCAAGAACGACTCGCGTACTGCCTTCATCGGCCTTAGTCCATCTGACGGATCGCGCCGCCAATCCCAATCCGCCCGCTCTGATGATTTAGGTATCTTCAGACCATCGCCCTCGGCTCGTTCGCCATCGCGCACCGCACGGATCACGGGTGCGATTTGTTCAGGCAACCAGCAATGACCGATCTTGTACTCTGCGCCCGTTCCATCGAGGTCTAAGTGAAACTCAATCATGCTCGCGTCATGCTTGAATACGGCGGCATAAATTATGCCTGGATTGACGCTGTGATCCGACCAGCCAGTATCACGCTTGTTAGCTGACGAATCTCTGATTCGATCCATTGCCGCGAGATTGCATTCCTCAATCGGGCACGGATAACTCGAATTGCAATGCAACCATGTGACCTGTTGCATTCCGTTCTCGCGGAGCACTTTCGATACATGCGAAAGTTCTGAAAGATTCGCCATGCCTGTTGAGATGACGACAGTTTTACCGGTCTGGGCCACGGCGCGAAGCAGATCATCCCAAAGTAATTCATAGCTGGCAATTTTGAAGAAGTCCACAAACGGCAAAAGCTCACTGACCGCCTCCAGATAGAACGGCGTGCAGCCGAATTGAATCCCGCGCTGCTGGCAACGCGCCGCGATTTCTGGCAGGAACGATACTGGAAGCTCCCACGCTCGGCGCGCGCGATGTTCCGAACTGCGCTCCAGGATTTCGGGCGCAAACAGTTTATCGACTCTGAATAGCTGGAACTTGACACCCCAACAGCCCAGGCCGGCGGCTCTGTCCACGAAAGCGGTGCAGCGCGACAGGTCTTGATTGTGGTTGCTGCTTACTTCGGCTACGAACTGGACGGACATGCTAGTATCCCATCGTGCTCGGCCTGTGGCGTTCTCGATTCTCACCTCGTGGCTTGTGTGCATAGAACTTGCGCGGCTTGCCGCACCTGGCGCACCGCACTTCCAGATCGCCGGCTACAATGCCGCCTAGCCGTGACTGACATTGCTCGCACAGAAAGCCGAGGCCCCTCGGCCACTCTGCACGCGTCTGTGTCTTGACAACGACACGACCATTGATGGCCCTCAACTCTGGGCTTCGCTCTATCATTGTCAGCGCCCACATCGTCGGGATGCACGTCTCAGATTCCGTTAGTGCCCAGTCACGCCATAGAGCGCAGAACATTTCTAAATCCTCTGGTGTGTCTAGCTCTGTACGCACAGGCGCGAGATACTCGCGCATCGGTAACGGAAGTTGCACAGCAGAAAATCGGCTCAGGTGTCGCCAGTAGTACAGGCCGGGGTGCTCCCGCTCATCATCCCTCGATTCTGACACAATCACGTCCCACGCAGCGCGACTCCACACGTCGGTTGTTCCGGCATAAGTGATGCGCTCGTGGTCTGGCCCGAACCACAAGCCACCGGCATCGGTCTCAGTCAGTACATCAAGCCGCCAGTCAGCCAACGTCACGTCAACTAGAGGATTATCAGACATTGCTCGCGCCACAAAATGCGCATCGGGCGCGTGCTGCTTGAGCGCCTTATCCATACGTGATACTACATCGTCGCGCGATCCGCGATAGCATGGCGCACTGAGCGCATCACACATCAATTCTATGTCGTCATCCTCAGCGCCGTCCGTCGTGGCAACGATGACTATAGGCGATCGGCGCGAGTGACGACGCCAGCGGGATACGATTTGAGCCAGGTTCGTTGTACCATCAGGGCAATAGACCGCCAGCGCCTTGCTGGGTAGGCGCGTGCTGGACATGCGGGCAGCGATGATGACGGCGTAATCAGTCATGGATCATGGAGCTTGCGCTAGAGTGAGCATCAAATTACACCGCCCTCTTCGCTCATGAGTCCGTCAGCGGTTTTTTTATTGAGCGGCACATCTCGCTCAACCTTAATCCCGCAGCCATCACAGATAGCCGTCAGGTGCGCGTGTAGGCTCATCTCAGCACCACCCCCGCCTTCATGCCTGCGACCGCTACCTCTGCCCGCGTTCGCGCCTCGTCTGGCGTGCGCCCCGTGGCGAGCGCCTGGCCCCATCGAGCGGGATGACAAGCAACAGGTTTGACGACATCGCCCGGCATAATGTTGAGTGTCTCGAATTCGCCACTGAGCGCCAAGCGACATTCCTTGATTGTCTTTCCGGTATCGCCAGGAGACGGAAACACATACCTCTGCGACACAAATCCGCGCGCGTAAGGTTTCGGCTCCTCAAGCGTGTATCCGAGCGCCGCCTTAATTGCAGCGCCAACGAAATCGACGCCGTAGGCCGACGGGTGACCGTGCGAGGCAAAGAAGCCACCGGACAGACGCGCGGCCAGTTCGATAACATATATATTGCCATCATGGACTACCAGATCGCCCTTGACGGTTCCTGCACCGGATTGATACCAGCCAAGAGCGCGGCAGGCACGTTCAACAACGTCGCAAATCATCACGTTGGTTTCGTCGTCTCCGGCCGGCTCATCGAACCCATCCTCGATCACATACGGCGCGAACTCGTCCAGCCGAGCGTAGTTGCGCAATCCAACTGCCGTAAACAGCACACGCCCATCCTGAATGATGCTCTCCGTGCTGAGTTGCGTCCCATCTAGCCACCGCTCGACCATAACGCGTCCTGTCGGTGAAGCGGCACGGGCTTGCTCATAAGCCCAAGATGGATCGGTGCCAGGAAGCAGACGGATTACGCCGCGCCCACCGCGTGAATCGACGGGCTTAATAACGCCGGCCCATGACGGTATATGAATCTCTCCGGTGACTATTTCAGCACTGGCTTTGTCGGGATGAGATACTACATCCCATAGCGCAAATACCTGCCTGAGCTTGTCTTGCCCCAATCTCGCTGCCTCCACGCTCAACCCCGGCAGCCCGAAAGCTGCCGCGACTTCGGCGCACGCGACTGGCGCATCGACCGCCGCACACATCACGCCATCAAACCGAATGCCACTGGCACGCAGTACAGGTATCGCCTCTGAGGCATGATAGCATGAGGCATCAATGAAGTAACCCAGGCGACTAGCTGGCGCATTCCGATCACCGTCAACGATGACGGCGCGGAAACCCAACTCGCGCACACGCTGGATGATGGGAACGGCCTCGATGCCACCGCCGAGGAGGATGAGAGTTTTCATCCCAACCAGGTATCCCTTTCTCGGCACGGACCACACACATGATTAAATCGCCCCGCCTCATGTTCTGCCCGGAGCGCCGTCAAGTATTCGCCGTTCCACCACTCCGCGAACGTCATCTCGCCGATGTTCGCGCCATCTGTCGTTAGTTCGGTTCGAGCATCGTGTGCGCAGGCGTTGAATCGACCATCGACGACCATTGATCCGACAGCGTATAGATGTTGGCATGGCATCGCGCCGAGTCGTTCGGCCTTGATAGCGTCCTCAGCATCGCTCACAATTTTGGATCCGAACCAGGGACGCATTGAATCAAGATTCTTGATCAGTATGTCGTCAACACCTGGCACAGCGATCCAGTATCGGATAAAGTCTAATACCTGCGATGCCGTGTTGTCCTTATTGATACACTGTAGACGGACGAACGGCTTAACGTCGCCGCGCTTCGCCTTCGCCTCCAAGAACGCGAGCACGCGTTCTGCTGTGCGCCCGAACGCACCAGTATCGTTCGGTTTCGTGCTAGGCCGATTGGCGTCGTAGACCTCAGCGGTCGTGCCGTCGATGCTTATGATCAGGTCGTCGAGCGGCGTACTTAACACATCAGCGAGATTTGAAACGTCACCGTTTGTACTGAGGTTGACGGCGCGGAAACCTGCCGCCTTTGCGCCGGCAATCAGTGTAGAGACTCCCAACGCTTGACCGCCGATCATGTCTCGCCACAGCATCGGCTCGCCCAGCTGATAGAGTGATATACCATATACGTCGTGCTGCTTACATTCCTGCATAAGTCTATTGAAGTGCCCCCACTTCATCATACCCTTGCGATTCGTGACGAGAATCGTACAGAACGGGCAGCGTCGATTGCAGAGCGCAGTCGGCTCAATGATGAAGTAGCGCGGAAACGGAATGACCTCGCGCCGCGCATACTCCTCTCGCGCCTTGGCCAGCATCGGCGCAGATAGCGGCCTCAGTGACCGCCGTACCGCCGCACCGATAGCGTCAGCGTCGCCGCTGTTATGCCGCGCCTCTAGCCAGCCGTGGCGAGAGAACGCCCAGCCCTGCTTCTCAGGAATACCGCGCATCGCCACGCCGCCAATGTCCTCGATGCGTGATCCGATAGGATAGGCCGAAATCGGGTTGACTAACTCCATGTTCATCCCTACCTGCCAGCATGTACTTTATTATTCTGAAACAGGACATCAGAGGTAAAGCCTTCTCCGCATACAATCCTCATGCTCATTAGACTTTCGCCGCATATTCTGCATATTCCAAACTTGAGGTACATTACTTCATCTTCCCAGTTTCCCATCAGATCGGCCAGATGTCCTTTGTAGATGCCGCGAATAGGTGAATCCAGTTTGAGGAGCGTATAACAACCGCGACAGTATGTCGCGCCATTGTGTATAATAATGACAGGATTATCTACTTCCACGCCAATAAATCGACAGAGCGACACCTGAAACCTAATATCAATCACATGCTCCATGTCCACCTCGCATCACTCGCCACGCCATCCACCACGCGCACCACGCGCCCGCTGCTCTTGCCATCCTCGATTAGATCGACTATGGCCCGTGCCACCGACCAGGCTGGCTGCGCAACGGCATCCGGCTTTGCTCCGCCAGTGGCTATGACCTGACGACCCAAGTCGGTATCTGTCAGGCCCGGAGCCACTGCATTAAATCTTACCCCGTTACCATACTCCCGTGCGTATCCCTGCATCAGTGTCACGAGCGCCGCTTTCGCCACGCTGTATGGCCCCGTCTCTATTCCACCAACAAAAGCTCGCGTAGAGGCCACGGCAACGACGCAGCCGCGCGCCTCAGCCAGTCGAGGCAGAAGGCCACGCATCAGGTTCTCGTGCGATAAGAACATTTGGAACTGTCTGACATAATCCGCGTCATCCGTCTTTTCGTTTGGCGCAGAGTACCACTCGCCGGCACACAGAACGAGAGCGTGCAGCCGTGGACAAAGCGGTGACGTATTCCAGGCAGATGCGAAATATCTCGATGATCCAAACACGCTCAAATCAAGCTGTTTGCGGCTCGGCGCGATCACTTGCCAATCCTTTAGCCGCAGCATATCCGCCGTCGCCTTGCCGATGCCGCGCGATCCGCCTGTAATAAGTGACGTTTCATTCATTCACGCACCGCCACGATGACCAATTCCCTGCCCTCTCCACGCCGCGCCAAATCCTGATAGCGTGCCATGCGCTCAGGCCGTGTCATCTCTAAGTCGTATTGCGTCACGCTATGATACAGCTTCGCGCCAAGAGCAGGATTGTTTGTGTAGTCGTCGCCATCCAGCAGTAATCGCTCGACAGGATGCAGCGTGCTTCGTTCGACGATACGAAAGCCAGCGCGCCCAAGCAGGTTAGCGAACGATTCAGGCGTGAAGTAATTGAGATGAGTCTTATCAATAAACCAGAACGGCTTTTCGACCTCACGATTTGCTCTAAGCTGGATGGGAGAGAAGTCATTAGGTACGACTGACAACATAACTCCGCCGATCGCTAGGCGTTTGTGTGTCCAACGCAAGAAATCTAACGGACTGGGCAGGTGCTCAACCAGCCAGAGCGCAGATATGCAGGCGTATCGAATCCATGTATTGAGATTCTCCCATACTCCATAAAACGTATCGCTCGGCGCATATTTCACAGCCTCATTGCTCGGCTCAATACCGTGTGCCCTCCATCTACGCGCCTGAGCTTCCCGCATAAAGTGACCGTATCCGGCTCCTACATCGATCAGCGTCCTGTTCGGAGTATGCTTCTCAATCAATTCCAACCAGTCGCCATAGATCGCCGACCACCACTCGCGCTGTTGCTCCATCCGTTCCAGCGCGCCCGCCTTCTCGACCTGCCAGAAGGACGAAGCATAGAACCGGTCAAGGTTATCTGCGTTCGGCATCGTCTCCAGGTGCGCGTAACCACACGCCTTGCAGTCAATAACGCGCAGGCCGTCACGTTCTCCGAGTAATGGGCCAGCGTGCTCATTCGGCATCTGGCAACCCTAGCCATGCACATGATGCGCCGCTTTCCCGTGATGGGAACAGTACCTTCCCGCCCGTCTGCTCATCCTTCCAGTAGTAATCCAGGCCGTGCCACGCCTTGATGACAATACGACTGACAATCAGCTTACCGTATTGATAGCACCAGATATGGAAGCGGGTAGAGTTGGGAGGCGCACCGTATCCACAACCGACCAGAAGGAACATCACCAACAGAGCGACAATCAATCGTCTATGACTTATCACGCTTTCCCTTTCGACTCGCCCTGACCGTCGCCTCGGCATGAATTACACGCTCCGCGTGCGTATCCGCAACCATGACTGACTCACCCGCAACCAGTCGGGCGACGAACTGCGCTACCCGCCCAGCGCCCTTGCCGTCAACCAGCATCTTTCCTGCGCGGGACATCTCTGACCAGTGAATATCGCTACCGAGGATGTCTTTCGCCGAGGCGCGCAAGGCGTCACCGTTGAAATTGTCCCACACGCCAATCGAGACAGCACAGCCCCGCCGCTCAAGCTCCTGAGCCGTGCGCTCGTGGTCTGCGCTCCAGGCCGTCAGAATGGCCGGTACGCCCGCCGCCGCCGCCTCAAAGGCCGACATGCCAAGCGCGCCAATGAATAGCGCCGCTCCGTCCAGGTATGGCGCGAGCGAGTCGGGCGCATGGATCACTCGTACCGTCTCTGATTCTATGAAGCCTGCCGTCGATTCGGAGGCCGGCCCGTTGACTATCGTCAATGCCCAATCCTCTGTCCCCGTCAGCGCGTCCAGAACTGCCGCCGTCATGTTGTGAGGATCACTGCCCCCCATGCTGATCAGAATGTGGCCGCCCGGATTCGGCGTACACCGCGCATATTTCGTATCAATGACGATATACTCTGCACCCGTTACATCGGCATCGTTCGGTAGAAGCGTCTGGGCGATGAACAGATCAGCTATCTCGCGGATCGCTTCTCTGTCCTTCATCACGTAGCCCGATCCACCGATAACAACGACCTTGCTAAATCTGCGCGCCGCGTTCAGCATAATTCGATCTGGCCCGTTTTCCACGTCAACGATACAAGCCTGATACCGAGTAGAGCGCATTACCCAGGTCAGATCATCAGGCGCATAATCTACTACCCGATAGGACGACCTGCGAATCCGATCAAAGCCCGCTGTTTCGTGCTGTGTGGCAAACATGACGGTGTGCCCCAATGACACAAGCGCATCAGCCAGCGCAAGACAGCGCACAACATGACCCATGCCATGCACCCGATCACCGACGGTATAGATGAGAATATCAGCCATGTTTGCCGCCCTCTGCCTTCGGCCAGAATACCGAACCGCCCCGGATAACCTCATGTACCGTGCCCAGGTCGGCATCGACCCGCAACTCATCGCCGGGCAGAAGGTCGATTGGTGCTTCGATTGTGGACATCGCGCCGACTGATGCACCCGTAACGTTGGCGTACTCAAATTTCGGCCTGCGCTCGTTGCCCAGATGCGTTGTGATGACTTCGTAGCCGGCTGGCTGCTGCTCGATAACGTTGCTACCTTTGGTGACTTTCGCCTTTAGCGTGAGAGTTGTGATTAGCATCATGTCCTCCTAACCTGGCTCATGACTTCCAGCGCCGCCAGCCCATCGGCCAGCGTCGCCGTTCGTCCGTCTCGTTCTGCGCCGCCAACCCAGGCAAGCCAGGCCGATAGCGCATCGAGATACATATCATTGCACGGGTCGAGAAACCACTTAAGCCCGGACGCCACCACGATAGATGCGCGCGGCGCGATGTGTATCTGATAGGAATGCTCACTGATTGCCATCGATTCATGCTCGATGATTCCGCGCACTCTGCGTCCGTCTGTTTCCATGTCCACATCTGACGCTGGCCCCAGCAGCCAAATCGCCGTATCAATCGGATGCGCTGCGATGTAGCTCAGGCAGTCCGGGCCATATCGATCTAGCAAATCATCATTCGCAGCGAACCTAACAGACGCGCTATCTCGAATAATTGGCGCAGCTTCACGGTAGACAGGATGAAAGCGATATTGATACCCGACCGCGCACCGATCCACGTTCA
>Ga0209641_10000246_pt1 | contig 47914 bp, 47 predicted proteins | sample RifCSP16_1_FD_184022 | JGI IMG/M metagenome (GOLD analysis project Ga0209641, IMG submission 184022) | Soil microbial communities from Rifle, Colorado - Rifle CSP2_sed 16_1 (SPAdes) (version 2) | ecosystem: Environmental > Terrestrial > Deep subsurface > Rock core/Sediment | place: Rifle... | reverse complement strand
GGCCCTCGAACATGAGCTGAACTCAAGCCTGGCCTATGTGGTTGGCGACAAGGACTCAGACATAGGGCTTGCCAGAAACCTCAAGGCAAAGGGCGTCCTCGTGCTCACGGGCAAAGGGGCAAACGAGCTTGAGGGCATGGAAGAGGCCCCGGACTTTATCGCCCGGGACCTCACGGACGCGGTAGCCTGGATACTCGCTGATATTGAACGGTCTGCCCGGTGAAAGTCCTGATTGTAAAGTTGTCGTCCATCGGCGATGTCGTGCACACGCTGCCTGCCCTCGAATCCCTCAGCAGGGGTTTCAGGAGCAAAGGCATAAAGGCCCGGATAGACTGGCTTGTCGAAGAGGCGGCTTCAAGCGTCCTCAAGAACCATCCGCTGATAAATGACCTCATAGTAGTCAAGCGGGGCTGGGGGAAAAACTTCCGGGCCAATTTGAAGATAGCCCGCAGCCTCAAGGCAAGTGAATACGACCTTGTCCTCGATTTCCAGGGCCTTTTAAAGAGCGGCATATGGGTCTACCTTTCAAATGGCAAAAAAAGAGTTGGCTTTGCAAACGCGAGAGAGCTTAGCCACTTCGCCTATAACGAGAAGCTCCCTGCCTATGACATCGAGAGGCACGCGGTCGACAGGTATCTTGACCTTGCCGCGAGCGCGGGCGGGCAAAGGGGCGAGGCAATTTTTCGGCTCGATGCCGGGAAGGCCACGGAGTCGATAAAAAAGAAGCTCAAGGCAAAAGGCGTGGTCGAACCGTTCTTCGTAATGGTGACAAGGGGCAGGTGGGCCACCAAGCTTTGGAAAGATGAAAAGTTCATCGAACTTGCCGGAAGGCTTATCAAGGATAAGAAGCTCAGGGCCGTGTTTGTTGGAAGCCCCTCTGACAGGGAAGGCCTTGACAGGATGAGTACTGCCATTGGAAAGGGCGCCGTCAACATGGCAGGCGAGACAGACCTGAAGGAGCTTTTCGCCCTTTTCAGGCTCGGAAAATTCGCCGTGACAGTTGACTCCGGCCCCATGCACATAGCCGCCGCCTCAGGTACGAAGGTGGTCGCCCTGTTCGGCCCGACCGCTCCCTGGCGCACAGGCCCATACGGACAAGGCCATGTCATAGTAAGAAAGGGGCTTTCCTGCAGCCCGTGCTTTAAAAAGATTTGCGCTTCCCCTAAGTGTATGGAAGAGATATCTGTTAATGATGTAGTGGAGGCCGCAGATAAATTAACAGGCTGCTGAAGGTTGCTCTTTTTCCTGACCGACTGCAGAAAAAATAGCTAATTTTTAGAGGCAGCCTGGGGTAAAATGGCCTTTCAAAAAAAAGTTTCTAAGCAGCTCACACTCCTCCCGATCGGATAACTGATGGAAGCCATATTGAACTTCGACATAGAAATTTTCAGGTTTATAAATACTGGCCTGACGGCCCCGTTTCTCGACACGGTCATGGTCTTCATGACCGAGAAGATGAACTTCATGGGCGCGATCATTATCGCCGCCGCGCTGATATGGATACTCGGCAAGAGGCAGGACAGGGTGGGGCTCATCGTGCTTGTCCTGCTGGTGCTCATGACCGACCTCGCATCCAATATGCTAAAGCACTCGGTCATGCGTGTGCGCCCGTGCAGCGCGCTCGAGGGCGTTCGATTGCTCGTAGGGTGCGGCGGTTCTTTTTCAATGACATCCAGCCACGCCGCTAACATCTTCGCCGCGATGGTCTTTCTTACGGCCCGCTACAGGAAGTTCTGGCCCGTTTTCATCTCCATAGCCGTTATTGTCGCGTATTCAAGGGTCTATGTGGGCGTCCATTACCCGACAGATGTCATCGTCGGCGCGGCTCTTGGCACTGTTTTGGCGCTTGTCTTCTACTCCGCTGAAAGGGGCTATTTGAGAATGAAGCTCCTCAAGAGTCTCGAACAATTGAGGCTTAGAAGGGGCGGTGCTTGAAGTACAGGTCTGCTACCATTGCCCTGCTCATTGGGCTTGCCGTCTTCAGGATAGGCTACATACTCTGGGGGCCGTTCGATGTGTCCCCTGACGAGGCCCATTATTGGGAGTGGTCGAGGAGGCTCGACTTGTCCTATTACAGCAAGGGGCCGGGCGTAGCCTTCGTAATAGCCTTCTTTACCTCGATATTCGGCAATAACGAGCTGGGCATAAGGATAGGGGCCGTCCTCTTTTCGATGGCCGCCTCTTTTATGCTGTTCCTTTTTGGAAAGACTCTTTTCAAAAGCGAAAAAGTCGGGTTCTACTCGGCCCTCCTCCCGAACATAACGCCGATTTTTTCAATCGGCTCCATCCTCATGACAACCGATGTTATGCTGGTTTTCTTCTGGGTAGCCGCGTCCCTGTGCATCTATGTCGGCGCGACAGAAAACCGTTCAATTCTCTGGTACGCCGGGGGCGCGCTTATCGGCCTGGGCTTTTTAAGCAAATACACGATGGTGCTCCTCATTCCGTGTCTCCTGCTCTTTTTCCTTACCTCAAGAGAGCGGCGGCGCTGGTTTAAAAAGCCTGAGCCGTATCTGGCCGGCCTCATAAGCCTCGCGTTCGCAACCCCTGTAATCCTCTGGAATATTCTCAATGGACAGGTTACAATAAGGCACACAATGGGCCAGGCCCACTTGGGTGAAGGTGGGCTTTCAATCGTCGACGCACTTGAGTTCATAGGGGCTCAGGCGGCCCTGTTGATGCCGCTTGTTTTCGCGGCGGTGGTCTACGGAGTAGGGACGGCATTTGTAAGGGGATTCAGGGAGAAGCGCGGCGAGCTTTTGTTCGTTTTTTTCACCTCGGCCCCGCTCTTTGTTTTTTTCGTAATAAAAAGCCTTCACGGCAAGGTACAGGCAAACTGGGCAGTGGCGGCCTTTGTGACGGCTTTCCCGGCAGCGGCCTGGGCCGTTGAACGGCTCTATGAGAGAAAGCGCGCAGCTGTAGCGTTCCTGACGGCCGCGGCGATAGTGATGGGCGTTGCCGCCTCTTTTTTGACTTATTTTCCCTGGCTTCTGGAACCACTGGGCGCGAAGAAGATACTTACAGGTCCGCCATATAACAGGGTCACCGGCTGGGCTGGGCTCGGCGAGAGCGTCTCGCGGATAAGAAAAGAGATGAGTGGCCCATCCGGTGTGGGCGAGCCATTCATCATAAGCAACACCTATCAGGTGGCGAGCGAGCTGGCCCTTTATGCCGAGGGCAACCCGGTAGTCTTCAATGTGAACACCGGTGGACGGCGCATGAACCAGTACGACCTGTGGCCGGGCCCAGAGGGGCTCGTGGGTCAGAGCGCGATTTATGTCAAGGAAAAGGACGCGGCGCTTGACCCTGAGGTTAAAGCCGCTTTCACAAGCTGCGATAAGGAACTGATAACCGTCAGCTGGGACGCAAGGCCAGTGAAGAGGTTCACGGCGTTCCGGTGTTACGGTTTCAAGGGTTTCGAGACGGGCAGGATAGAAAGCTATTAGAAGTTTATTAAAATTCTCCGCCATGAATGACGGAGAATTTTGATGGTAAGGAAATTTTTTTTTGTTTGCCAGCCTTGACCCGAAGCTCAAAGCGACGGGACCCCGGCTGGCATGCCCATTCAGCGGAGGATTTTTTTGGAAGAGTCGGTTTCGATCGTAATACCGGTATATGAGGAAGAAGAGTCGCTTCCCCATCTCTATAAGTCCATTAAAGATGTGATGGACAAGCTCAAGAGAAAATACGAGATAGTCTTTGTCGACGACGGCAGCAGGGACGGCACCCTGAAGGTATTGGAGTCCTACCAGAAAAAAGACCCGACGGTAGTCGTCGTCTCCTTCAGGAGGAACTTCGGGCAGACTGCCGCGATGGCCGCCGGGTTCGAGTACGCCCAGGGCGACATCATAGTCACCATGGACGCCGACCTTCAGAACGACCCTAACGACATACCCAAGCTCCTTGAGAAGATAAAGGGGCACGATGTCGTCAGCGGCTGGAGGAAAAAGAGGCAGGACAAGTTCCTGTCCAGAAGGCTCCCGTCCATGCTGGCCAATGGGCTCATATCGAAGGTAACGGGCGTGCACCTGCACGACTACGGCTGTACACTCAAGGCCTACAGGAAAGAGGTCATTAAAAGTGTGCGGCTTTACGGCGAGATGCACCGCTTCATACCGGCGATAGCGAGCTGGGTCGGCGCGTCCATAACCGAGGTCGAGACGAACCACCACCCCAGGAAGTTCGGAAAATCAAAGTACGGGATATCGCGCACCATAAGGGTCGTGCTCGACCTCATCACGGTCAAGTTCCTCCAGAGCTTTTCGACGAGGCCAATACACGCCTTTGGCCCGGGCGGGCTGCTTTTAGGGCTCATCGGTTTCATAATAGCCCTGTACCTGAGCTTCGAAAAGATTGTGCTCGGCCAGAGCATCGGCGGCAGGCCCCTTCTTTTCCTCAGCGTGCTCCTCATGATTTTAGGGGTGCAGCTCGTCATAATGGGCCTTCTCGGAGAGATGCTCGCCAGAATTTATCACGAGTCCCAGGGCAAGCCCATATACACGGTAAAGAAGGTGCTCGGAAGATGAAAGCCGTCCTGTCAACACTCGTAAAGATACTTATAAGCGGAGCGATAATGTATTTCCTGCTCCGCAACATGGACCTTCAGGCCTTCTGGCAGACCTTCTCTTCGGTCCAGCCGCTCGCCGTCGTTTTTGTTGCCTTTCTCATCGCGTTCAACCAGTCGGTTTCGAGCTACAGGTGGTCGGTCATCCTGAAAAAGGACATGGATGTTTCCTACTTGAGGCTCCTTTCCATATATTTCATTGGCATGTTCTTCAACAACTTCCTGCCGACAATGGTCGGCGGGGACATTGTCAAAGGCTACTACCTCTACAAGTACTCTCGCAAGGGTGATGTTGCCCTGGCCTCCATATTCATGGACAGGTACTCGGGTTTTGCCGCGCTCATGGTCATAACCGCCATCGCGCTCATTCCGGGCTACGCGCTCATCTCAGGGACGGGCCTATCGGGCTTTTTCGCCCTCCTCATAGGCGGGTTCGCCGCGATGAGCCTGGTTATCTGGGTGGGGCCTCTGCATGCCGGGGCCATGCGCCTGGCCAACAAGGTGCACTTCTACGGCATCAACAAAAAGATAGACACATTCTACAAGGTCCTCATGAGCTACAAGCGCCATGGCGACATCCTCGTAAAGGCGTTTATCTGCTCCCTTGTCGTGCAGTGCGGCGTGATGATAGGCTACTATGTCCTTGGCAGGGGCTTGGGGCTTGACATACCGCTCGCGTACTACTTCCTGTTCATACCGCTCACAACGGTCATCGCCATGCTGCCAATCTCCCTTTCGGGGCTCGGCATCCGTGAAGGGGCCTTCGTATTCCTCTTTTCGATGGCAGGGGCTACCAAGGAGCAGGCTTTGACGCTCTCGCTCATGTGGTTCGCCATCGGCGTCATCGTCAGCATCATAGGCGGCATAGAGTATATCAGGATGGGCGGCAGGAAGGCCGTAGAGGACGGTATGACCAGAGAGTAGCCAGAAAATAATTCAGATGATATAATCCATCGTCAATCTTTAACCAGGAGGATTTATGGCAGTAGACAAGGAACTCCTCGACATACTCGCCTGCCCCAAGTGCAAGGGGGCGGTGAAGCTCTCCGCCGCCAAAGACGGGCTCGTGTGCGAGAAGTGCAGGATAATGTACCCCATCAAGGACGACATCCCTGTAATGCTCATTGACGAGGCCACGCCCGTTAAATAACCGGGCATTTCGCCATTCCCCATCAAGAAAGTCTTTCCAGATATGGCGTTAAAGGGCGTCATCGGCCCGGCTTCGTTTCATCCCGTAAAATATCCCCGAGTAATTTAAGGCTACGTCTAAAAATTGTTCTTTTTCCTGACCTCTGCGTCAGGGCGTAAATAAAAATGCTCACATATTGTCATATATGCTGCGCTTTTTATTTCCGCCCTTCCTTGACTTCAGAAAAAATATCTAATTTTTAGAGGCAGCCTTTAATCAAGCCTTGTCCCGGTTTTCTTTGGGGCAAGGCTCTTTGGCGTGCCCCGAAAGCGCATGGGCCAAAGGCTTTACCGTTTGCCCGGAAAGAGGATATGTGTTATATAAAACGGGTTAATCCCGGAACATTCCAAGGCCTTTGAAAGAAGAGCCGCGAGGACCGCATGAGACGATACTTGAGCCTTAAGAGGGCTGAAACCCTCATGGAAAAGTTCAAAAAGGTCCGCATACTTGTCATAGGCGACCTCATCATGGACCATTTCATCTGGGGCAAGGTAAGAAGGATCTCGCCTGAGGCTCCCGTGCCTGTCGTCGAGGTCACTTCCGAGTCTATTGTCCTGGGCGGCAGCGCCAACGTGGTCAACAACATCCACAGCCTCGGGGGACGGGCCGTCGTGACCGGCGTTATCGGCAGCGACAACGACGGCAGAAGGCTCATCGAGATGCTCAAGGAAAAGGGCATACCGGCTGAGGGCATCATAAAAGACCCCCGCAGGCCGACCACCATAAAGACCAGGATAATCGCCCACAGCCAGCAGATGGTCAGGTTCGACAGGGAAAAGAAAGACAGGATAGGCCCGGAGACCTCGGCAAAGGTCATAAGCTATGTAAAAAAGGCGGTCAAGGCCGCGGACCTAGTGGTCATATCAGACTACGCCAAGGGGCTCATAACACAGCAGCTCGTGGAAGAGACCAACGCCGTCTGCCAGAGTCTCGGCAAGCCGGTAGCCGTCGACCCTAAGGTCGAACATTTTGATTATTACAAGGGAGTTACGATTGTGACCCCTAACAACCTCGAGGCGTCCCAGGCCTCGGGCGTAGATATAACAGACGACGAGACGCTCCACAGGGCGGGCGAGGTACTTTTCAACAGGTTAGGGTGCCAGGCGCTCCTGATTACGAGGGGCGAGAACGGCATGAGCCTTTTTGAGACGGCCTCCGAGACCCATATACCCACGGTCGCCAAAGAGGTCTTCGATGTAAGCGGCGCGGGAGATACCGTCATAGGGACTCTGGCGCTCGCGCTTGCCTCCGGGGCGAGCTTCAGGGAGGCGGCCGTGCTCGCAAACTTTGCCGCCGGGGTTGTCGTAGGCAAGGTGGGAACAGCTACATTGAGCCCGGAAGAGCTTCACGAGGCGGCGGCAAAGGGTCTTAAGACCACCAGGCTTTTGAAATAGTTTTAAAGGGGGGGTAGGGCGCATGGTCAAGTCGATGACAGGCTGGGGCAAAGGGGATTTCGCCATAGGAGGGGACACATTCACCATAGAGGTGAAGACCCTGAACCATCGTTTCATAGATATATCAGCAAGGTTTCCCGAGCGGTTCTCCCCGATGGAGACCCGCCTGAGGGATGAGATAAAAAAAGCGTTCGCAAGGGGCTCTTTTTCGGTTCACATCTATTCGGTGAGTTCAGAGACTGCCGCGTTGAAGCTCAATGTCCCGATGGCCAGGCTCTATATGGAAGCCGCCCAGGAATTGAAAGACGCCCTCGGCGTAGCCGGGGAGGTCGACATAGCAACGCTCCTCCGTCAAAAGGACATATTCGCCTACGAGAGGAAGGGGCCTTTTGCCGAAGAGGACTGGTCGAGCGTCAGGGCAGGACTCGCGGCCGCTATGGCGCAGGTCGAGGCCTGGCGCGTCAAGGAAGGCGAGGCGCTCTCAGCCGACCTCTTCTCCAGGATAGATACTCTGGAGGGCCTCCTTTTCACCGTCGAGACCAGGATACCGAAGATGCTCGAAGGATACAGGGAGAGGCTCCGGGTCGAGATGGAAAAGGTGCTGGCCGGAAAGGTCGAAGACTCACGCATTCTCCTCGAAGCGGCCATCTTCGCCGAAAAGACCGACACAGCCGAGGAGGCCACCCGCCTGAAGAGCCACCTCGAGATGTTCAGGAAGCTCCTCGTTGAAAAGGGGCCGGTCGGCAAGAAGCTCGATTTTCTCTGTCAGGAGCTTGGCCGGGAGATAAACACCATAGGCTCCAAGGCCAACGATACGAGCATAACCCAGACCGTCATTGAGATGAAGGGCGAGGTCGAAAAGATAAGAGAGCAGGTTCAGAACATCGAATGACCCGCGTGCCGGACTCAGGTTCTGGAAGGCAACGGGTATTTTTCATCAATAGAAACGGTCACGGACAACGCAGACAATGAAAGGCATCGCGTACATAATTTCCGCTCCCTCCGGGGCGGGTAAGACGACCCTGTGCAGGATGGCAGCCGCGCATTTCCCGGAAATAAGGAATTCCGTATCCTATACTACCAGGAAGCCGAGGCCCGGAGAGGTAGACGGCAGGGATTACTGGTTCGTGGAAGACGAGGCGTTCGACCGCATGGTCGAGGCTGGCGAATTCCTTGAGTACGCCGGGGTCTACGGCAGGCGGTACGGCACCTCGAAAAAAGACCTTGAATCGCTCCTTGACCAGGGGTGGTCCGTTATCCTCGAAATAGATGTCCAGGGCGCGGACAAGGTACGACAAACCCTTAAGGGCGGAGTGTACATATTCATACTCCCTCCTTCGCTCGAGGCCTGCGAGCAAAGGCTCATCTCTCGCGGCAAGGACAGCCCTGAAGACATAAAGAAAAGGCTCAAGATAGCCGAAGAGGAGATAAGGAAGGCCCCTCTGTATGATTATCTCATAGTGAATGACGAGCTTGACCGGGCCTTCGAGGAGCTGAAGTCCGTGATGATAGCTTCAAGGGCGGCAACGATGAGGATGGAAGGCCGTCTGATGGAGCTTTTCGGCGATATTTTAAAGAGTTGACAGAAGTAAACATCAATCGTATAATTTTTCTTTGGGTTTGATCTTAAGGAGGCAGAAATCATGGCGAGAATTACTGTTGAAGATTGCTTGCAGCAGGTGCCGAGCAGGTTTATCCTGGTGCACCTCGCTTCTCAGAGGGCGAGGGCCCTTATGAAGGGCGCCCCTTCGCTCGTCCATTCCGAAAACAAGTTCGTTGTCACGGCGCTCCGTGAAGTTGCGGCTGGCAAGGTCAAGATGGTGTCAAAAACGACGCACAAGGAACTGCCCGAAGCCGAATAAATTTTTTTCCAGCTTTTTTTAAAAAAGGGGCGGCTGAATATTCAGCCGCCCCTTTTTGATTTTCACCCTTCTTCATTCCTCGCAATGCGAGATTCTTACGGGCCGCCGCGCTCCCTCAGAATGACAGATAATCAACTCTTCCTGCCTTCCGGCAGTCTCCACTTCGAGACCAGTTTCTCGTCTATCTTCGGTATGGCGGCCAGCAGCTTTTTCGTGTAGTCGTGCTTCGGGCTGGCGAATATCTCGGCTGCCGTGTTCCGCTCGACTATCTTTCCGGCGTACATGACCGCGACCTCGTCGGCTATGTACTCAACGACCCCAAGGTCGTGGGTTATGAACAGGAATGAGAGGCCGAAGTCCCTCTGTATGGATTTCAACAAGTTAAGTATCTGCGCCTGTACCGACACATCGAGCGCGGAGACCGCCTCGTCGCAGACTATGAACTCCGGTTCAACGGCCAGGGCCCTGGCAATTCCTATCCTCTGTCTCTGCCCTCCCGAGAACTCGTGCGGGTAGCGGCCCATCGTCTCGGGCAGCAGGCCCACCCTCTGGAGTACCGAGGCGATTCTGTCCGCCCTCTGGGCCTTGTTCATGCCGGGCCTCACGGCCCGGAGGCCTTCTTCTATGGTCTCCTTCACCGTAAGCCTGGGGTTCAAAGACGAGTACGGGTCCTGGAATATTATCTGTATGAGAGACCGGTGCTCCTTGAGTTCCCTGCCTTCTAACTTTGCCAGGTCTTTTCCCTTGAAGATTATCCCGCCCTCTGTTGGCTTTATGAGTTGTATTATCGATTTGCCTGCCGTTGTCTTGCCGCAGCCGGACTCTCCCACAAGGGCCAGCGTCGAGCCTTTTTTTATGGAAAGGTCTATGCCGTCAACTGCCTTCACATGCCAGCCGATCTGCTTCAACAGGCCTTTTCTAATGGGGTACCAGGTCTTGAGGCCTGTTACCTCAAGGAGCACTTCCCTGTCTACGGCGGGTATCGAGATTGACGGCAGCGCGTCAGGCTCCTGTCTCACGGGTTTTGAATATGGTTTTGACATGAAGTCCGGGTCGTGAAGGTGGCAGGCCGCGCTGTGACCGTCGGCCCTCTCAGCAAGTGGAGGTTCGATAGTCGCGCACCCTTCCATCTCCCTCGGGCACCTTCCGCTGAAGTGGCAGCCCACCGGGTAGCTCGTGGCGGGCGGCACTGTGCCTGCTATGGTGTCGAGGGCCTTGCCCCTTTTTTCCTGCCCCGGTATCGAGCGCAGGAGCTTTATTGTATAAGGGTGGAGCGGGTTCCTGAAAAGGGTCTTTGCCGGGGCCATCTCAACGAGCTTCCCGGCGTACATCACGCCGACGATGTCGGCGTTCTGGTAGACCAGGGCCATGTTGTGGGTTATGAGGAGCACGGCCGTGCCCATCGATTCTTTCAGCTCAAGGATGAGCCTTAATATCTGGTCCTGTATGGTGACATCTAACGCAGTCGTGGGCTCGTCGGCTATGAGAAGATCGGGCCTGCACGCCAGAGCCATTGCTATCATGACCCTCTGCCTCTGGCCGCCCGAGAGCCTGTGCGGGTACTCTGAAAAGAGCCGTTCAGGCTCCGGCAGGCCGACCCTTCCTAGCATCTCTATTACCATCTCGCGCGCTTCTGCCCTTGATTTTCCCTGATGGAGCGTTATCGTCTCCATGACCTGGTCGCCGATCGTGAAGACCGGATTTAAAGAGGTCATGGGCTCCTGGAAAATCATCGATATCTTGTTGCCGCGTATCTCCCTTTTCTCTCGCTCGTTTAGGGGGACGATGTCCTGGCCGTTCAGGAAAATCCGCCCGCCCGCGATAAAGCCAGCGGGTTCGGGCACGAGCTGGATAATTGACAGGGCGCTTACGGATTTGCCGCAGCCCGACTCTCCCACGAGGGCAAAGGTCGACCCCTTCGGTATCTCGAACGAGATACCGTCAACTGACTTCGCGAGCCATAATTGGGTCTTGAAGTAGGTCTTGAGATTTTCTACTTTTAGAGTCGGAGTTTCCATTATCCCTTCAGGTTACTGAAAAAGCCCCATCTGCCATGTCGTCATCGTCGCGCGTCACTGCGGCGTACGAAAGAGTACGCCTCGTTACTCGCTCCTCGATTCCTCGCATCTGTAACTTTTTGAGCAACCTGTTATTCCTGCGTTTTCAGTACCCTATTATGATTCTGGCCACCGAAATCACGGCCTTACCTGTACCTGAGCCTCGGGTCGAGCGCGTCCCGGACAGCGTCGCCGAATATGTTGGCAGGGAGCACGAGGCCGAACATGAAAAGAAAGGCCGCCAGTAGGTTCCACCATACAATCGGGTCTCTCGACAATTCGAGGCGCGCGGTGTTTATCATGTTGCCCCAGCTGCCCATCTGCGGGCCGACGCCTATGCCGATGTAGCTCAATATGGCTTCTGCCAGCACGAGGCCGCTGAACTGAAGGACGAATGTTATAAGCACCAGGTGCATGAGGTTCGGCACGATATGTCTGTATATGATGCCGAGGCTTCCGACGCCGAAGGCTTTGGAGGCCTGTACATATTCAAGCTCGCGGAGCTTCAGAGTCTCGCCCCGTATGAGCCTGCACAGGTCTGTCCACGAGGTTATGCCGAGTATAAGGGCGAGCCAGAAGAGCCTGTCGTTGAAGATGAACACGCCGAAGTCTATCTGTGCTTCTGTTATTAGTCCGCCCTGGAATCCAGTCGTGCCGAAAAGAAGCATGAAGGCAACGATAAGGAGGACGCCTGGAATCGAAGCCAGCGTTGTGTAGATATACTGCACAAGATCGTCTATGAAACCGCCGAAGTACCCGGCAACGACTCCGAAGAAAATGGCGAACGGGACGATGATGAGCGTCGTGCCAGCGCCTATGACTATGGCCGTGCGCACGCCCTTCAATGCCGTAAAGAGGACATCGCTGCCGACCTTGTCAGTGCCGAGCCAGTGGCTGCCCGGGTGCTTGATTTTCGGGTATTCCCTCACTGTCGTGCCGTCGGGCAGCTCTATCGCCTCTTTGGCAAAGAGCCTGTCAGCGAATGGCGCGGAGTAGGTCTTCTCGGTATTCGTCATCATCCCTGAAAGCGACCTTTCAAGAAGGCTCAATGCCTGCGGGCTCCAGATTGTCTTGCCTTCGGTGGTCTTGACGACTTGCCCGTTTTCGCCGACGACAGGGTCCCTGTAGCGTATGCTGTCGAGCACGGCCACGCCAAGGTAAAGGCCGAGTATAATCATGCACGCTAGCGCGAGCCTGTTCTTTTTAAGCTCGCGCCACGCCGTGGCTATCGTGCCTTCGCCACGCGCGGCAAGGGCGAAGTAGATTATCGCCGCCACGATGAAGTAGACTATGAGGTCTGTCGCTAAAATTACGGGCATTGTTTTCTCTTATTCAAAACGCACCCTTGGGTCAACGAGGGTGTAGCTTATGTCAGTAAGTATGAGCCCTGCAATGTAGAGTATCGAGCCGAGGTAGACCATTGAGCGCACGATGGCGAAGTCCTGAGACTGTATCGCGTCTATGGTGAAATTGCCGAGGCCAGGTATGGCGAAGAAGGTCTCAAGTATGAGGCTCCCGTAGAACAGGAACGGTATCGAGACCACGACATTCGTCAATACCGGTATCATGGCGTTCTTCATGGCGTGCTTGAAGAGCACTTTGCCTTCGGTCAGGCCCTTTGCCCGGGCCGTCCTTATATAGTCCTTGTTTATCTCTTCAAGAAAGACTGTCCTGTAGAAGCGCACGCCAGAGCCAATGGAAGCGGCAATGCCGATTACGACCGGCAGGATCAGGAACTTCAATGCGTCGAGGCCCGTGTCATACCCTGATATCGGGAAGAGCTTCAATAATTTTCCGAGTATGAACTGGCCGCCTATTATGTAGAAGAGGGTCGACACCGACATGAGCGCCACGGCGAGCACCAGGCCCCACAGGTCTATGTAGGTCGCCCTGTAATAGGCGAGCATCATGGCCAGAAATAGATTTATTAGAATCCCAGCCATGAACATGGGCAGGCTTATGGCAAGGCTCGCCCACATCCTCGTGCGTATCTCGCGGCTGATGTCGATGTTGTTCCTGTCGGATCTTCCGAAGTCCAGCCACAGGAGAGGCACGGATTTTTGGAAAAAGATGGTCTGGGTTACTTTCTGGACGCCTTCTTCTTTTGTGTTTACGAAGGTCGGCAGGTTGTACCCGTGGTCCTGTTTCCAGTTCTCTATCGCCGCAGGGGTAACATTCTTCTCGCCTAAAATCTTCCTCGCCATGTCCTCTGGCGTGTTCACATAAAAAAAGAGCACGGCCGTGAGAATATTGACGCCGATTATTATCGGTATGGCGTACAGGAGGCGGCGGATTATGTAAGTGAGCATAGTTTATTCGTTTGTCGTGGCCGTGTATGGCCGGTTAATTGAAATCGTGAAATTGTGGCCGGAGAAACTGTCATTGCGAGGAGCGGCCCTTTGCGACGAAGCAATCTCCTGGCAGAACATTAAGAACGGGATTGCCTCGCTTCGCTCGCAATGACACACGGTCACGGCTTCTTGCTCAGCCCTCTTTTTTTCCTCATTGTTATTATGGCCGGGAGGCTGCCGATTATGATTATTACAACGACTGCCGCAACAGGCCAGAAGTTCGGCCTGTTCCATTCATCCCTTTTGGTCTGTCTTTCGGTTGTGTCGAGCCTCATGTACTTCATCGTGTTGTTAGCCATCGAGTTTGGCTTCAGGTTCTCTATCCAGCCGTGGGCCAGCGTGAAGGCCACGGGGTGATAGCCCCATACCCAGGGGGCGTCCTGCCGGGCAATGGCAATCATCTCGTCAATGACCTTCTGGCGTGCCGGGCCGTTTTCCATGTTTTCCATTTCCTTGAAAAGGCGGTCGAACTCCGCGTTCGAGTAGTTGGCGGCGTTCTCGCCCTGGAACTTCACTTTGCCATTCGAGCCTGCCAGCAGGAAAAAGAAGTTTTCAGGGTCAGGGTAGTCTGCGTTCCATCCCCACGAGAAGAACTGGAAGTTGCCGCTGAACATTTTCTCCTGGAAGCGGTTGTAGTCGGTGGTCCTGTTCTCGAGTTGTATGCCAAGCAGGGCGAACTTCTTTATATACCAGTTTATCATGGGGGTCGAATCGGCCCCTGTCCAGGGGTTGTCGAAGTTTATGACAAGAGGCCTTCCGGTCTTATCTCTCCCGCCAGGGTAGCCTGCCTCGGCCATGAGCTTACGGGCATACTCGATGGACTTCCTGACAGGCCTGTTTCTCTTTTCGTCCCAGTCGTAGACATATGGGTTTACGCCTTCGCGGCCTTCCTTGTACCCGAAGATGCCGGGCGGAAGGGGAGAATTGGCGGCCATGCCCCTGCCGTTGCTGAATATCTCGATGAACTCTTCGTACTCCAGCGCGATGGATATCGCCTGCCTGAGCTTCTTTTTCTCAGGTGAGTAGCCGCCCACCACATCGTCTAGCATGTTGAAGCCCGAGTAGAAGGTCGAGGGGCGTACCGATGTCAGAAGCCTTATGCCTTTCTCTTCCATCGACTCCGTTAGCTCGGGCCGTCCGGCGGAGCCGATGGAGACTGCCTGGTCAAAGCTGTCGGAGGTTATCCCCGAGTTGTCATAATAGCCCTGGAGAAATTTGTTCCACCTCGGGATGGCTTCCTTCTCTAACTTGAATACTATCTTTTCTATGAAGGGAAGCCTTGAGCCGGCGTACTTCAGAAGGCCGTTCTGGCCGTCTTCAGGCTCTCCTTCGGAAGGGTATTCTTCGTGATGGAAGTTAGGGTTTTTTGTGAGGACTATCTCCATGTTCGGGTTGTTCGTGTCGATCATATACGGGCCGGTGCCGACCGGGAAGCGGTCGAGTGTGATATTCATGTCAGAGAGCAAGCCCTGGTTATAGAACTCGGCGGCCTCCCTTGGCACGGGCGCGAAAAACGGCATGGCAAGCCAGTAGGTGAACTGGGGATATTTCGTCTTGAGTATTATCCTGAAAGTATGGTCGTCGACCTTCTCGACCCCGGGAAGCGGGTGCTTCCAGTAGTCGAGAGTTATGGGCCTCAATTTTTCGTCGACAGACTGGTTGTATGAAAAACCAGCCGCTTTCTTCCTCTCGGCCCTTATCGCGTCCAGATCCTTTCTCAAGGCCTCGGAGTATTCCTTGAGGCCGGTTATATACTTTTCGATGATCGACAGGACCGGGCTTTCCACCCGCGGGTCGGCAAGCCTCATTATCTGGTATATGAAGTCGTCTGCGGTAAGTTCCTTCGTGCTCTTTACCGGGAAGTCCCTTATCCCCGTTATCCCGCCCAACTCGCCGGGGCTTAAGTCCCCGTACAGGGGCTCCCCGTCCGGTCCTTTGGCAAAGGCGGGGTGCTGTTGGTACATTACACCCTTTCTCACCTTTATTTCGTAGACGGCCCTGTCCACAACGGATGCCGGGGCATCTGCGGGCAGAACTTTCCCGTCCTGTCCGTAATAGACAGGCTCCGGGAGCTCTTCGGCCGTAAGGGGCACGAGGGCGTATGGCCTTTTCAGGTAATGGTACTGGATGAGCGGCTCGTAGATCTGTCCGATGAAGTCGTATTCGTCTGAGCTGTAGGCGCGGCCGGGGTCTAAGTGCTTCGGGGGCTCTGAAAAGGTCGTATAGAATATGTTCCCGCCCCGTTCTGATGAACGGTACGGGTCGTTGGGGGTGCAGCCTGAAATAAAAAGCACGGCCGCAAGGGCCAGTAAGCTGAGCGCTCTGGCCACAGACCTGCCTTTTACCGCTCCCCCCGTAAACTTTTTATTTAGCATTTCTCCTGAGGGTCATCTGGGTCATTGACAGAATATTATAATTCCTCTAAAAATTGCTCTTTTTCCTGACCTCTGCGTCAGGGCGTAAATAAAAATGCTCACATATTGTCGTATATGCTGCGCTTTTTATTTCCACCCTTCCTTGACTTCAGAAAAAATATCTAATTTTTAGAGGCAGCCGAATAACTGTCAGGGGAATGGAAATGGAGAATTAAAAAATTTAACACAAGAATCGTTTCCGGTCAACTATCTTCATGAAAAATCACGGAAAAACAGCCCCTTGACTGGGCTTGACATTTGCTGTAAATTTATGTTAGGATTAAATGATTTTCTTGTCCCAAGGAATCATTTATAAAGGAAGGGTGTATGACCAAGAAGGCAGGCGGCAACGGAAATAACCAGGAACTCGGCAACCTTATCGATATAGGTAAGGACAAGGGTTTTCTCACATATGATGAAATTAACGACGCTTTTCCGCAGGATAACTTCTCAGTGGAGGAGATGGACAACCTTCTCGAGACCCTGGGCGATCTTGGTATAGATGTCGTGGACACGACGGAAAAAGGCGCCGATGCGCCGGAAGCCGCTGAGACAAGGGAAGAAGCAGGCGTTGAAGAGGCCGAGCGCGTCGAAGACCCCGTAAGAATATATATGAGGGAGATGGGCGCGGTCCCGCTCCTTAAACGAGAAGAAGAGATAGTATACGCCAAGAGGATAGAAGAGAGCAGGAACGAGCTCAGAAGGCTCACCCTTTCCAGCCCCTTCGCCGTAATAGAAGTATTGAGGATAGTCGAGAGGTTCAAGGCCGGTAAGGCGTCCCTGCGTAACCTCATCGAGGAAGCAGAGGAAGACCTGGAGGAGGGCGGCGGTCACGAGGCCTCCGATGAGATAGTCTCCAAGCTTGAGCGCCTGGGCAGGAGAAAGCCAGAGAGCGCGTACAAGCTTTTGAACGAGGTAAACCTCAGCGCCAATATCATAAGGCGCATCGTAAAGAGGATCGTAAGGATAGAACACCTGGTCGAGCGCGAGGAGTCCAAGAAGGGCCCCAAAAAGCAGGAGCGCGCTAAGATCAGAGTAAAGAAGATTATGAAGCGCCTCGACATGAAAAGGAGCGACCTCAAGGAACTCGCGCGCCAGGTCAAGGTGCACGACTTCAACATGTGGGAAGCCAAGCAGCGGCTCATCGAAGCCAACCTGAGGCTCGTCGTCTCCATAGCCAAGAGGTATGTGAACCTGGGCCTCAAGTTCTCCGACCTTATTCAGGAAGGGAACATAGGCCTCATGAAGGCAGTTGACAAGTTCGACTACAAGAAGGGCTACAAGTTCTCCACCTACGCGACATGGTGGATAAGGCAGGCTATCACGAGGTCCATTGCCGACCACGGCAGGACCATCAGAATACCTGTCCACATGATAGAGACGATAAACAGGCTTCTTCAGACCTCCAGGCAGCTCCTGAAAGAGCTGGGCCGCGAGCCCTATCCGGAAGAGATAGCCGAGAGGATGGACATACCCATCCAGAAGGTCAGGCGCATCCTGAGGCTCATGAAGCAGACACTGAGCCTCGAGACTCCGATCGGCGACGACGAGGAGAGCTCTCTCGGGGACTTCATAGAGGACGAGAAGTCGCCTTCGCCCGCTGACGCCGCCATAGAAAAGGACCTTTCCGACCAGACCAACGCGGTCCTGGAGACGCTTACCCCCAGGGAAGAGAAGGTCCTGCGTATGAGGTTCGGGATAGGCGAGAAGCAGGACTATACGCTTGAGGAAGTAGGCAAGGTGCTGGGAGTCACCCGTGAAAGGGTGCGCCAGATAGAGGCAAAGGCCATAAGGAGACTGAGGCATCCGACAAGAGCGAAGCTCCTGAAGGGCTTCAGCGAAGGCTGAGCGCAGCTTCCGGGTCGGCGATAAATCTGAACTCTTGAATGGGTATGCCAGCCGTGACCCTGCCCTTTAGGCCTGTCAAGGCTGGTAAATAAAAATGATTTTCCCGTACCGTCAATAATTCTCCGTCATTTATGCCGGATAATTATTAACGCGAGCCGGGCCTGACCGTATCGATTTTATCCGGGCTTCAAGCCCGGCTTTACCGCTGTTTTTTAAAATATAATTCCAAGGGCGCTAACGCGCTGTCTTTCATTGAGGGACCCTTGAATAAAGGGTTCCTCTTTTTTTTTATTTCAAACAATGTTACCATGAGTCTATCATGCTGAATTTACTGAAGAAAAGCCTTAGGGCAAAATTTACTCTCGTCCTTTTTATTGTCGGCATCATACCACTTACGGCGACAAGCGTTTTTTTCTACTACACGGCGAAAGACTCCCTGTTCAAGAATGTATTCAAGGAACTCAAATGGAATCTGGAGGATGTCTCCGCTCTGGTGGAAAACTATTTCGATCAGTCTCAGAAGGATCTTCTGGTCGCTTCAAAGAATACGGCCTTTTCCATGTATTTTCTCGACACGGGCGGCCGGGCGCACTGGGTGAGCGAGCAGCAGAGGACATTGAAGTACCTGCGCAGCATGTACCCTGACATGCTTGACGAGGCGTGTTTCATAGAGGCAGGAGGAAGAGAGGTTTCGAGGATCGTCTTCGACGAAGTCTCTCACAGCCATGACCTTTCCTCGGACGAAAGCCGCGCGGAGTTCTTCATCAAGGCGTTCCTCGTGGAAGAAGGGGAGGTCTTCCAGGGAAGGCCTATCATCTCCGAAGACTCGCACAGGTGGGTGCTGCCTAACGCGACCCCGATAACGGTGAAAGGCCGCAAAGCGGCGATACTCCATTTCGAGGTCACGCTGACTTACTTCCAGAGGCTCCTTAAAAAACACATCAACCCTGAAAGGGGCACCGCCTTCATCCTTGACAATGAGGGCAGGTTCCTTGCCCACACGGCTATGGACATAAGCGAGACAGAGCCCCTCCCGGAAGCTGCAACCCCTGAGACCCCCGCAAGCCTCAGGGCGGTATATGAAAAAATGATAAAAGGCGAGAGCGGGATGGAGCACTTCTCGGTGAACGGCAAGGACCACTACATAATTTTCAAGCCCATTGAGTTGCTGCATCAGAACGGGAACAACGAGAACAGGTGGTCGCTGGGCTATGTCATACCAAGCGACAGGATATATGTTGAGCTCGACATCCTGAAGTACAATATGGTGGTCCTGGCGTTGACAGCTTTAGCTGTCATGCTGATCGCGTATGTAGTAGGCAATTATGTGACAAGGCCGATAAGGAAACTCGCGTCCGCTACAAACAGCGTCTCCGCCGGGGAGATGCCGAGTATCACTGTTGACAGGGAAGACGAACTGGGTACGCTGTCGAGATCGTTCAACGCGATGGTCGAAGCGATAAAGCGAAGGGACGAGGCCTTGAAGGCCATGGCCTCGACCGACGGGCTCACGGGCATGTTTAACTTCCGCTACTTCAAGGGAGAGCTTGAGAAGGCCGTGAAGAGCGGCGCCCGGTTTGGCAGGCCCGTGTCGCTAATCATGGCTGATGTTGACTGGTTCAAGCACTATAACGACACGAACGGACACGCTGCCGGCGACCAGTGCCTCAAAAAAGTGGCCGAGGTCTTCATGAAGATTTCGCGCGAGGTAGACATACCCGCGAGGTACGGCGGTGAGGAGTTCGTAGTAATACTGCCGGAGACTGGTATTGAGGGCGCGTTGAAGCTGGCCGAGCGCCTCAGAATGAAGCTTAAAGAGGAAATAATGCCCTTTGGAGAACTTCAGCCAGGCGGCGCGGTCACCATCAGCGTTGGCGTGGCGTCATACCCCCAGGACGCCGCAGACGCACAGGCTCTGGTCGAGGCGGCTGACAAGGCCCTTTACAAGGCAAAGGAGCATGGCAGGAACACGGTCTGGCCGCCTGTGAAGGAAGGGTAGGAGGGGGGCGCCTGTGGTTGCAAACGAGAATTTTTGCGGGCGGTAGGGTGGGCTGCGCCCACCATTCAGCTTTTCGAAAAGACCTTTTGCGCGCTGCCGGAATCGAATGTCTTCAAAAAGACCATGTAACACGGCTGTCGCCGCTCTTTGTAACAGGGCTCTGCTCGCTTATCTCCTCCCCCATCCGCGAATCTCGCCCCTGAGGTCGCGCTCCCACAGCCTCGGCGAGATTCGCCCTTCCTCCCCTCGCGAGTTCCGCCCTGTTACGGGGTATGTGTCAAAGACAAGACAAAATAAACCTTCCTTGTTTTGTCCTTAAACCAAGCACGGTTTACCCGGCGTAGCGAAGCATAAGGTTGGGGGAGGGACGAGCAGGCGGGGCGGTAGGGATGCCCGCAAAGCGGGTTGTGGAAGGTAAGCGGGCCTGCTCGGAGGCAGGAGGCGGAAAGCGAGCGAGCCGGGTAAACAGAAAAGCGCGATAGCGCGCAAAAGGCCTTTTGCAAAAGAGTCGGTAAGCCCTCTTGTCATTCTGAGCGCATCGAACAATCTGTTTTCATCACAGCCAACCCCCCTTCATCCTGTAGACCCTCCACTCAAAGACCGCTTCAATCATCTTTTTCGATTTGCCATGCAATTAATCTGCTATATTATATAGTCTCACACTACCCCATTGAACGGACAAGCGATTGAAGCGACTCAAAGAACTCCTCCAGGAATCCCTCAGTGCCGCCTGGCGCCGCCGGAACCTCATAATCTTCTTCGCTTTTGTTCATATCGTCTTTCTCGGGTTCGGCCAGTGGATGGTGGCCAAGGGCTACCCGTCGGCCCTGGAGCTGCGCGCGGAGCAGCTAAAGAACATTCAGGAGCTTCCATACCTGAAGCCCCTTACCGGGGCTCTCGCCGACAATCTTCCGTTGAAGATTCTGTACACCTTTGGCTTCAACCTTATCTTTGGCGCTTTCGTGTCAACGACCGTCATGGGCCTTGTTTTTTTCTTCCCGTATCTCATTGCCGTGTGGAGGAGCTTCATCATAGGCATCCTCGTGGCCGACATGGACACCTCCCCGGTCATGGCCGTCATATTCTACGGCACCTTTATCCTCGAATTCGGCGCTTATTGCATATCCTCGGCGATAGGTACAGACCTTGGGCTTTCCGTGCTCTGGCCCTCGAGAAAAGGGAAGACTACCCGACGAGAGGCCTTCCGGGCGGCTGCCAGCGATGGAGTGAAGCTGTATCTCCTTGTCGCGATTATACTTTTTATCTCGGCGATATGGGAGATAACCTGGCTCCACTACATGGGCCCCCTCATGAAACAGATACCGGCCTGATTTTAAAAAAACCTTGAGAAACTGAAATATTTTACTTGGATAGGCGAGGTATCTGTGCTATAAGGGTTGCTAAACTACCGGTGACAAGGATTTTGCGTTTTTTTTGTTTCAGGCAAGGCTTCTCTTTTTGATCTCTGACCATTCAGTTCTTCGGAGTCCACAAAAAAATCTCATTTTGCCGGGCTTTCCTGATGACGGGAACTATCTCCGAAAACCTCCTCAATATCCACGACAGAATAGCAAAGGCTGCCAAAAGGGCTGGCCGGGACCCGGGCGAAGTAACGATCATCGCGGTCACCAAGATGGTCGAGCCAAAGCGCATCAAAGAGGCTATTTCGGCGGGCATCAGGGTCTTCGGGGAGAACTATGTCCAGGAGGCCCAGGAAAAGATAGGCAAGTTCAAGGAAAAGAACCTGAAGTGGCACTTCATCGGCCATCTTCAGAAGAACAAGGCCAAGCTGGCGGTCGAGCTGTTTGACCTCATGCACGCCGTCGATTCCGTGGAGCTTGCCCAGGAGCTCAACAAGCGCTCGAAAGAGCCTGTTGATATCCTGATAGAAGTGAATATCGCAAAGGAGAATACAAAAGCGGGAATAGACCCCGAAGGCGCCGTAAAGCTCGCCAGAGCGATTTCCGCTATGCCGAACCTGAAGCTCCGGGGCCTTATGGCCATACCGCCTTCTTTTGAAGAGCCCGAGTCGTCAAGGCCTTACTTCGCGATGGTCCGCAGGCTCGCCGAGCGCATAAACAAGGAAAAGCTCCCGGGCGTATACATGCGCGAGCTCTCGATGGGCATGTCAAACGACTTCGAGGTCGCCATAGAAGAAGGCGCGACAATGGTAAGGCTCGGGACAGCCATCTTCGGGACCAGAATGGTCTCCGAGAAGAAGGCCGTCAAGTCCGCCTGATCCCTCCTTAAAAATCAATGCTCACAAAAAAGAACATATGCTTTCTCGGCGCCGGAAATCTTGCCGAGGCTCTTATTAAGGGGCTCATCTCATCCGAGAGCGTCTCTCCCGGGCACATACTCGCGTCCGACAAAATGAGCGAGAGGCTCATGCATCTGGCCGAGGCCTATGAGGTCAAGGTCTTCAACAAAAACTTCGAGGCCGTAAGGGACGCGGATATCATATTCCTCACGGTCAAGCCCCAGGATGTTGATAGCGTGCTCGCGGAAATCGCCCCTGAGATAAACCACGGCAAGCTCCTCATCTCGGTAGCCGCGGGCATAACCACGGCCCGGATAATGGATGCCCTCAAGGAAGCGGGCCTCAAGCACTTCATCCCCGTCGTAAGGGCCATGCCCAATACCCCGGCGACCGTCCGCGAAGCGGCCACCGCTATATGCGCCGGCCCTGGGGCCGGGGAAAGCCACCTCGAGCTTGCGGCCGCGCTTTTTTCCACTGTCGGCGTCGTCACGATCATAGAAGACGAATCGCTCATGGACGCGGTTACCGCCTTGAGCGGGAGCGGCCCGGCGTATGTTTTTCTTTTCATGGAATCGCTTATCGAAGGCGGCGTGAAGCTCGGGCTGCCCCGGGAGACCGCTAAATCGCTCGCCATGCAGACCGTGTTCGGCGCGGCCGCTCTGGCCATGGAAAGCCCGAAAGAGCTGTCCGAGTTAAGAAGCATGGTCACTTCCCCGGGCGGGACGACAATGGCGGGCCTTAAAAAGTTGGGCGAGGGCGGTTTTTGTGAGATAATAGAAGGAGCGCTCGAGGCAGCGGCCCTCCGTGCCGGAGAGCTTGCAAAGGGAAAATAAGGCTTTAAAATATAGGCTACCTCTAAAAATTGCTCTTTTTCCTGACCTCTTTGTCAGGGCGGAAATAAAAATGCTCACATATTCTCATATATGCTGCGCTTTTTATTTCCACCCTTCCTTGACTTCAGAAAAAATATCTAATTTTTAGAGGCAGCCTTTAACCAGTCCGAAATATTACGCTCCGAGGAGATTTAACCGAATGTTCGTACTTTCCAACTTCCTGGTCGGGTTCGCCAAGATACTCGACATGGCCCTTACTATCTACTTCTGGATAATAGTCATAAGGGCCCTTATCTCATGGGTGAACCCGGACCCGTATAACCCGATAGTGCGTTTCCTCTATCAGGTCACGGAACCGGTGCTCTACAGAATAAGGAAGGTGGTCCCTTATATGGGAGGCATTGACCTTTCCCCGCTCATCGTGATCTTCATCATATACTTCTTCCAGTGGGCCGTAATACCATCCATAATTGAGTTTGCCTTAAGGCTCAAGACAGGAGGCGGCATATGAAAGTAACTCCACTGGAGATAAGAAGCCACGGGATCAAGAAGAGTTTCAAGGGATATGCGGTAAAGGAAGTCGAAGACCTCCGCGATATGGCCGCTGAAGCGCTCGAAGAAGCTGCCAAAGATATAATGACCCTTCAGGAAAAGCTCCGGGATGTCTCTGAGCGCAACCGCGAGTACGCGGCCAATGAGAATATCCTGCGCGAGACGATCACCACCGCCCAGAGAATGGTCGACGACCTGAAGACCAACGCGCGCAAGGAAGCCGAGCTTGTCATCACCGAGGCCAGGCTCCAGGCCGAGGAGATAGTAAGGCTGGCCCAGTCCAGGGCCTCGCAGGTTCAGGACGACATCTACAGGCTCAGGAAACAGAGAAAAGAGCTGGAGGCGTCCATAAAGGCCATAATCGATTACCATTCAAGCGTGTTCCTCACAGAAGAAGAGGAGGCCAGAAAGGCCGATGAGGAAACGGACAAGCTCAAATACTTCTCCAAGTAAATACCCTTTTCTCGAAGCCACCGCCAAGGGCGTACTCATACGCGTAAGGCTCCAGCCCCGCTCCTCCAGAAACCAGGTCGAAGGCATCCACCAAGGCTCCGTCAAGATAAGGCTTACCGCCCCTCCGGTAGAAGGCGAGGCGAACAGGGCCTTGATAGAGTTCCTTTCCGATATTACCGGCCTCAGAAAGAGCGCCTTTACGATCTCAAGCGGCCATAAATCGAGGGACAAGGCCGTCGAGGCCGAAGGTCTTGGCCTGACTGCCGTTGAAAAAGCCTTTTCCGAAATACTCCCCTGAACAGTTCAAGTTGAGCCTTCCTCTTGCCGATAAGTAGATAAATACTTCTTGGCGGCTCCCCCGCCCGTGAGAGAAAAATGTTCCCTATAATAGGCATACTGATTGTCTTTGGTTCCATAATAGGCGGTTATCTTATGGAGAAGGGCAACCTCCATGTCCTTTTCCAGCCCGCCGAGTTCGTCATCCTCGGAGGGGCTGCCATAGGCGCTCTGGTCATAACATGCACACCGAAGGGCCTCATGAGCATTTTGAAGAACCTTTCCGGGATATTCGGAAGCGGCCCCGGCAAAAAGGAATATATCGAACTGCTGAGCCTTCTATACCTTCTTTTCTCCAAGGCGAAAAAAGAAGGCCTCCTTGGAGTGGAGGGTGATATCGAGGCCCCGGCCAAGAGCGCCATCTTCAAAAAATACCCTGGAATAATGAAAAACCACCATGCCGTGGATTTCATTTGCGACAACTTCAGGGTCTATATCCTCGGGGTGCGCCCCTTTGAGTTCGAGGAGATGATGGACAGGGAGCTTGAGGCCCATCATGATGAATCCGGCATGCCTTCGACTATCATAGGCAAGGTCGCTGATTCGTTGCCGGGCTTCGGCATTGTGGCCGCGGTCCTCGGCGTCGTCATCACCATGGGCAAAATGAGCGAATCTCCTGACGTCATTGGCCACAGCATCGCCGCGGCCCTTGTCGGCACATTCCTGGGCATACTCATGTGCTACGGCTTTCTGGGCCCTATCGGCAGCAACCTTGAGAACAGGGCCAAGGAGGAGTCAAGGTATCTTCAGGCGATAAAAGTCGCCATACTTTCCTTTGCAAAGGAAATGCCCCCGCAGCTCGCGGTCGAAAGCGCCAGAAGGGTGCTGTTTACGGATGTGAAGCCGAGCTTCAGGGAACTCGAGACAGCCGTAAGGAAAAAGGCGGCCTGACATGAGCGGAGTCAAGCAGGATAATCAGCCCATAATAATCAAGAGGATAAAAAAGGGGCATGGAGGCGGCCACCACGGCGGGGCCTGGAAGGTAGCCTATGCCGACTTCGTGACCGCCATGATGGCGCTTTTTCTCGTCCTGTGGCTGGTCGCCATGCTCTCAATCGATACTAAAAAAGCTGTTGCTGAGTACTTCAGGTCCCATACCGTGTTCAAGGGCACAGAGGCCGGAGGCGCGACAGGCTTTTCCGCGATGATAGGCGGCCCGGTTAAGCTCGACGCTGATGAAGGCGGCATAAAGAGCCGGGATAAGAGGTTTGAGCTTATTACCGCGAAACTCAACGAGATAGTCGAGGAAAAACTCCATAAATACCGCGAACAGGTGCTCATCTTCACGACGGCTGAAGGGGTACGGCTCGAGCTGACGGAAAAAAACCTGAGCCCCATGTTTGAGAGCGGGACCGCCAACCTCCTTCCGGGCGGCGAAGATGTGCTCTCGACGGTAGCGTCTGTCCTGAATGAATTCCCTAACACGGTCACCATAGAGGGGCACACTGACAGGTCGAAATACCCGAACGCGAATTATACGAACTGGGAATTGGCCGCTGACAGGGCTAACACGGCCAGACGCCAGCTCGTGCAAAACGGCTTTGACCCCTCCAAAATAACCAAAGTAACGAGCTATGCCGACGCCGTGCCGCTTAAAGACGACCCGTACGACCCTTCCAATAGAAGGGTAAGCATACTCGTGGAGCCCGATTGACAGGTTGCTCAAAAAGCCCCATCTGCGTTGTCGTCTTCAAAGCTTGTCGTTGCGGCGTACATACAGAGTACGCCTCACGCCTCGCTCCTCGACTCCTAGCATCTGGAACTTTTTGAGCAACCTGTCTCTCTGATTAATCAGCCTGAACAAATCGATTTGCCTCAAAGCTTCATGGCGGCTTGTCATTTTTTTTCAGCGCCACCTCTTCCGCTGTTTTCTTTTCATCTCAACCGTAGTTCTTCGTCCCCATTTTCTCAAATAATCTGCCATAATCTAATCATCAGATAATTCGATTGGAGGTCATGCATGCGCGCCATCAGAGTACACGAGTTCGGCCCTCCTGAGGCCATGCTGCTCGAACATCTGCCTGACCCGTCTCCTGGGCCGGGCCAGGTTCTGGTAAGGGTAAAAGCAGCGGGCGTAAACCCTGTTGACGCATACATAAGGGCTGGACTTTTCTACAAAAGAGGGCTTCCCTACACGCCGGGCGCTGACGCGTCCGGCATAGTCGAGGCAACAGGCGAAGGCGTGCGTGCGTTCAAGCCCGGAGACAAGGTCTACACGGCTGGCACAGTTACAGGCGCATACGCCGAGCTTTGCGTCTGTAACGAGGGGCAGGTGCACAGGCTCCCTCAAAACCTTTCCTTTGCCCAGGGCGCGTGCATTGGCGTGCCTTACGCCACGGCGTTCAGGGCCCTGTTTCACAAGGCGAAGGCTGCCCCCGGCGAGACGGTACTCGTTCATGGGGCAACGGGCGGGGTCGGCATAGCCGCGGTGCAGCTCGCAAAGGCATGGGGCATGAAGGTGCTGGGTACCGGAGGAACCGACAAGGGCATGGAGCTGGCCGCTTATGAAGGGGCAGAGCTCGTCCTCGACCACGGCGACCCGGCACACATGGAAAAGGCAAAGGAGCTTGCAGGAGGCCATCTGGATGTTATTATAGAGTTTCTCGCGAATGTGAACCTCGGGGCGGACCTGTCGGCGCTTGGCCCGAACGGCAGGGTCGTCGTTGTAGGGAGCAGGGGGACCGTTGAGATAGACCCGAGGGAGTTGATGTCCAGGGACGCGTCCATACGCGGCATGTCTCTTTTCAACGCTACGGAGGAGGATCTGAGGTCGATACACGCGGGGCTTGCTGCCGGGTTCGAGGCCGGGACCTTGAGGCCCAGGGTCGGAAGAGAGCTGCCGCTGGCGGCAGCTCCTGCCGCCCATCACGCGGTAATGGAAGAGCATGCGTATGGGAAGATAGTGCTGGCGCCTTGACAGGCTGCTGAAAAAGCCATAATGAGGTGAGACTAAAGGCTCACCCGTATCACCGTCTTCACATTACCCCGCACATTGAAGTCCCCTGCAACTTCGAGCTTCCTCGGGGAAAGCGCGTTCTTGAGGTCGTCGAATATGAGATTCGTTACAGCCTCGTGGGAGATTGCCTTGTCCCTGAACGCGTTGAGGTAGAGTTTTAAAGACTTCAGCTCCACGACCTTCTTGTCAGGCACATAGTTTATCAATATCGTAGCGAAGTCCGGGTAGCCTGAGCGGGGGCAAAGGCAGGTGAACTCCGGGAAGGATACCTCGATAGTGTAGTCCCTGTCCTGGCTCGGGTTGTCCCAGGCTTCCAGTTTCGCCTCGTCAATGGCAATCGCGCCGTATTTCTTCTCTGTCATTGTTTTAAGCCCTTCCTTTTATTGTCCTGATATATTATCAGAGCCTCAAAGCCCGTGTAAAGCCCCCATTGGGCTTGACACGGCGGCCCGCTTCGGAATAAAAGGGAGGGGAGCACTGAAAGGAGTATATAATGTCTGTAGTGACGATAGTATTGCAGGATGCCCCCTACGGCAATGAGAAAGTCTGGAATGCCTTGCGGCTCTCGCAGGCCCTTATTTCTGTCGGCTCTAAGGTGAGGATATTCCTCTACGGAGACAGCGTCGCGGCCGCCAAAAAAGGGCAAAACCCGCCAAAGGGCTATTATAATGTGGCCGAGATGCTCTCGGCCCTCATCGAAAAGGGTGTAGAGGTGAAGTCCTGCCTGACCTGTACCTCCGCGAGGGGACTTACCCAGGAGGACTTCATAGAGGGCGCGCTTGTGGGCAAGACCATAGACCTTGCCAGGTGGGTGCATGAGGGTGAAAAGGTAATGGTCTTCTAAAAAGAAGATTCTCTCTTGACAAGTGAGCCGTTTTTTTGTAACTTAATTTGATTCGGTTTTAAGCGCCTGTAGCTCAGTGGATAGAGCATCGGCCTCCGAAGCCGAGGGTCGGAGGTTCGAATCCTCTCAGGCGCGCCAGGATTCCTGGGGGCTGAGCAGGATAAGGGCCGGTTTCAAAAGTCTTACTGACAATAGAATATGTCTTGGGCCGCTAGCTCAGTTGGTAGAGCAGCTGACTCTTAATCAGCGGGTCGCAGGTTCGATCCCTGCGCGGCCCACCAAGAATATCAAGGGGTTACAGAGAAATCTGTAACCCCTTGTGCATTTCAATGTCCAGTTTTTGTCCAGTTGGTTTTACGGGGCTGTAAAGGGATACAGGTTTGCGGAGGTTGAAATAAGGCAGTTTTTTGCGCTTTGTTATATACTTAAGATTACGGCAAAAACTCGCACGAGAGGTCCGTATGCTGATAGAGATTTCGCCATCGACAAAGTCGGTCGGATTCTGGTCTGCTGTACTCGCCACAGTGATGAGCATGATATATATTCTGGGGCAGATAGCGGAATGGATGGGCCTTCTTGGGTCGCGTGGAGGCGCTGAAAGTGCCAGTACAGTTCTTGGGCTCGTGGTACTCCTTACGCCATCACTTTTTCTTGGCCCTTCGTTTCTCGTGCTTGTCGTGAGCATCCATCAACTGGCATCCCAAGGCCGGAAAATCTGGAGCCACTCGGCTGTTGCGTTCGCTACTGCATACTCGGTATTGACTGGCATGGTCTATTTTGTCCAGTTAACGCTTGTCGCGCCACGCATTGTCCGCGGACAGACTGAAGGCATCGAATCATTTCTGTTCACGCCTTTTAATTCGTTCCTGTATTCCGTGGATATTCTTGGCTACAGTTTCATGAGCGTGGCCTGTCTTTTTGCCGCAATGGTGTTCACTGGCAGGGGACTGGAGCGGGTCGTGCGCTTGTTTCTGACGGCGAACGGATTATTGCTTCCCTTCATCGCGCTGCAAATTTATTTTCATTGGCTGATATGGATTGCGGCGCTCTGGGCAATCACATTTCCTGGGTCGACTTTGTCGCTTGCTATCCTTTTCAAACGGGCAGGGGCAAAAACGGCTCTATAAGCTTGCTGTAGAAACCAGAAAAAGAATACATCTCGGGACTACGAAACTGCTTATGAACTACCCATTTAAAACCAAGAGTGCCGTATCGGCAGATTTCCTTGAGGTAAGAATCGAGGGGGAGAGGATTCTACTATCTCCTGTATCTGAAGAACATGCTCAAGACATTTTCCATGAGTTTACGGAAGATATAACGCGCTATATGATGCCAAAACCGCTTACCGATATGGCGCATGCTTATGAGTTCGTCAATACATGCAGGAAAAATATGAAAGCAGGACTTGAACTCATCCTTGCGATAACAAAAGCTACCAGCGGTGAGTTTTTAGGAATATGTGCCATTCACGGAACTGATGCCCCGCAAGTGGCGGAGCTTGGGGTATGGATCAAAAAGAGCGCTCATGGAAAGAAATTGGGCAGGGAAGCTATTAGGTGTCTGGCAGAATGGGGCAGGAAAAATCTCCTGCTTTCATATTTAATCTATCCCGTCGCTCGTGACAATATTCCAAGCCGAAAAATTGCTGAATCGCTGGGTGGCGTTGTCCTTGAGGAAAGGGTTCGAAAAAGCATGTCAGGGGCAACTCTGAATGAGATTGTCTATAAAATCGAAGCCCAGTAGTTGGGTTAGCGTAACACAGCTGCCAAAGCCGTAGGGATCGCCAAAAATATTAAGGGGGTAACGGCATTGCCGTAGCCCCTTTTTCATTGACTGTTCCAGTTTTTGTCCAGTTGGCTTGAGGGACTAAAGGGGTTACGATACTACAAAAAACTTTCTTCCTTGTGAGGAGGAGAAATAAAAAGACCGCCCTCGAAAGAGCGGTCTTTAAAGATATTGAACGAGTATAGGAAGCAGAGTAGGAGCTACCTATCCCCGAAAATTCAATTCTATTCTGGCTGGCTTGAGTCTACTATATTCATAAGATGACTTGCAAAAATCAGAAGATTAATGGCTTCTTCAGGTTTGGAAATTGGTTCGTTTCTATGGCTATGAGGATTTTTATATAAACCTATTGCGCCAGCGAAGAGATGGGACATGGCATCTCTCTCAGCTTCAGGCAGAGCAAGATTCGTCAAGGCGCCGGAGCTCTTATCGAAAGCTTTGCGCATAAGAGCAACCCCCAAATCGGTAGCTGCATATCCACCTTTTTCACGGACAGCAATTTCTACTTCTTTAAAAGCCTGAAAGACAGCTGTGTCATATTCTCCGCGTAAAAACTGTGAATACGTCTTTTGAACAATCACAGGATGTAAAAGCTGCTTCGGGAATAAATTCGCCTTACGATAGCTCTCAAGGTCTGTCCTGCCACGAATGCGCTTTCCTTTTCTGGTAATAAAAACCCATTTTCCCGTATCACCAGGCTTAGGAGCTATGAAGCCCTCACTTTCTAACCATATCCATGCTTCCATAAGTGCCCGCAATGTGCTTTCGTGGTACTTAGATGGATACGCTTTTACAGTATTGTCCAAACTGAAATTATAGGAATTCAAAGCACCTGAATCTGATCCTTGCGAATTTAGGTATTCCAGAACAACACCGGCAAGTTCTTCTGGCTCCAATGCAAGTAAATCGTCGGGGTTGGGTATGATTTGCGGGATAGTAGGCATCAGACATCCTTCTTAACAAGAAATTATATGGACATTTAATGTGAAAAGCAGGTTGTCGAGAGCTACCCTATCCCAGAAACATAAGTTCGAAATCAGCTATTATATACTCATAAATTATTGAGAATATGGCGAGCTTGTTTTTTCGTTCTCTTCGATCAGCTCAAATTTTTGTTTTAATCCATTTAGCGTATTAAATCCTATAAACCTATCATGCTGCAATCTGCCAACCACGATACCTGGAGACAGATTAATCTGACTTGCAAAATCAATTACTGATTGCCTTGAGAAGTATTTTCGTTTTACGCTGCGAAGAAAGGCTTCGTATTGATCTTGGGGTATTAGAATGTTTCTGGCAAAGCGATTAGCTTCTTCTTCTTTGTCATTAGATTTTGTATCCTCTTCATCAAGAAAGACTTCCTTTTTGCCATGTAGCAAGAGATGAGCCGCTTCATGAAAAAAGCTAAACCAGAAATGGTCTTCCATTTTTTGGCGCAGACTCAGCATTATTAGAGCTTTATCCTTATTCAACCAACGCGTAGCACCATACAAATGAGTATTTGCAAATTCAGAGGCGTATACTAGTGCAACTCCAGAAACAGTACATAATTCCTTCATTTTTGGTTCAAATACATTCGGTTCTCTATTTGTTAATTTCCGAATTTGTTTGAGTGCCGAAATAAATTTATCTCGGTCAAATTGCTCCACATCTATTTTTTCTGCTCGTGCTTCACAAGTTCTTAACCAGGTCGCAACTGCTTCCGGTGCACTTTCATAGGATCGTGAATGACGAAAATTAACGGAGTAGTTTTTAAATTTTTCTTCCCAAGCATCAACAGATGCAACTGAGAAAAAACGTAGCATTTGTTCAACAAGATCGGCAGGATTATTTGGCTGAGCGATTAAATGCCTCTTAAGAAGTTCTTTAACAGGAAATTTTTTTGCCCATCCGACCAAGTTTTCACGATTCTTACGATCTGCTTCTTTCGCTTGATGCAGACGGTATGAAGTATCTAAGTTTGTCCAAATATGTGATGCAACACCCAATACTCGCTCAAACTGTATTGCAGTTTCAGGCATAACTGGCGCTTTTTTATTAATGATTTGACTTATTGTTTTAACAGACAAACCACATAATTTAGCGAACTCAGCTTTTTTTATGCTTCGTGCTTCAAGAGTTTCCTCGAGTATTTCGCCTGGATGTATAGCGTAATCTGGGTTGAACTGATTAATAGACATCAATGATAATCTCCAACGAATACGATCATTATCTTGGTAATACTTCCTAAGTCCAATCCACCATCAGTCTTTACAGGTAAGGGATGATTCATGGGTTTAAAAACAATTCGATCGTTTTCATTTATATCTACAGCAAACTCTCCTTTTCTCGGGCCATCTAATGCATGCCTTCGCCAAGGACGAATATGCGGTACATCTGCTAGAGTATCGGCGGCCCGTAAAAAATCAAGACGACGCTTTATTGTATCCCCGTCTTTTTTACCATAAGCCTTCCGAATCTCTTTTTCAGAGTTGAGTGTTTTCTCTAATTTGCTTGAATTAAAAGTTATCACCATTATAAAAGCCTTTACCTTATAAGTAAAGGCTTTTTAACATAAGAAAACATCTAAGTCAAGGTTTTGCCCACCCTTAGCTGTGTAGGGTGGCTCCGCCCACCATTTGTTTGGCTGTAGAAGCACTTCCTGAGCCTCGCCTATATGCAGAGGCGCGGTTTGCCTTTCACGGAAATGCCTGAGATTTTGTCCTTTGGCGCGTATATATGCAGCAGAACATAGAGGGAAGTGTCATTTTCCGACTCTTCTCAGCTTCACCGTGTAGGGTGCGCTGAGCGCACCATTAAAAGATTGCAAGCCCGCACCATCCTATCAGTGTAAGCCATATCAACCGACAACCCCTAACCCCGTCTCTTGCATGCCCGCATCCAGCACCGCCACTGCCTTTGCGACATGCGAATGCGCCAGGTGGGCATACCGGAGTGTCATCGTCAAAGTCGCATGCCCGAGCAGCTCCCGCACGGTAGTCAAGTCAACGCCCGCCATGACGAGCTGAGAAGCAAAGGTATGCCGCAGGTCGTGGAATTTGAAGTCCTCGATGCCCCTTCGGGTCATCTCAGAACCGCACATTGGACAGTTGCCCGGTATCTTGGCATCCGTTTTCTGCCGTTCATGATGGCAGCTCATACACCGCTCTATCTCAGCCTTCTTGAGTGCCGTCGCAAAGGAACGCTTAATGGCCTTGAATCGCTTCCCATGCTTGTCCACAAAGACATAAGAAGGGCTGTTGATATGGCGTATAAGCCCCTGCAAGCATTCCCTGAGCGTCCTGTTGATGGGAATCTCCCTGCGATGCCCTGATTTGGTTTTATCCAGCAGGATAAAGCCGTGCTTCAAGTCCACGTGCTTCTCCCATTCGAGGCTAAGGATTTCCTCTTTCCTCATGCCTGTGTTCAAGGCAGTAATCACTATGGGCCTTAGGGTAGGGCTACAGGCGGATATAAATGCCTGGGCTTCCTCCTTGGACAGGTAGCGTAGCCTCCTATTGTTCTCTGGTATCAGTTTGACTCGCCGTACTCTTTTTAAGACTTCTTCTTCAATCATGTCCCATTCCACTGCCTTGCTGAACATATGTTTTAGTGTTGCTAACAGCCTATTTACCGTAGCAGGCTTGTTCTTTTGTAGCCGCCTCGTTTGCCATTCCTCAATGAGCCGGGTGTTGAAGGCCCGCAGGGGAAGGTTCCCGAACTCAGCCACGAGCTGCTTGATAAAGTTCCGCTTCGTTCTAAATGAACGCTGGCGTTCCACCCATCCCTCGTAATGGGCTGCGAGTTCCTTGAAGGAATGATTGCCTATCTTCTTTATAGGAAGGGGCTGCTTGCCCTGCGTTACATCGTTTCTACGGCTTGTCAGGGTGTCCTTGGCGTCCTTAAAGGACGTGGAGCCGCTGGACTCGTGCCTTATCCGCCCATCAAGCCCCGCATACCTTATCCAATAAACGGTGCCTCTTCTGTAAATGCCTTTCATCTTTGCCATGCTCACAGCTCCTGTGTCTTCTATGTCATATTTGCCTCCCTCTAGAGGACCGATCCTGGGTTAGGAATCAAGAAAATAATGCCCGAACTATACAATTACTGGACAATTTCCTATAAAAACTCGCCTAAGTGCCTGAATTATCTAATGTGGGCATCTGATTGACTATCAGACAGACGGTTTTTAGGTGCTTCTCAGCCCCTTTAAGCATATCCTGTCCCCCGCGCCATCTTCAGCCGCCGGGTGAGGGGATTCACGGCTGGGGTGGTCTGCTCATCGAGCCATTTGTCGATAACCTTCTTTTTGAACCGAAGGAACTTGCCAACCTTGGCGTATGGGACTTCCTTGAGTTGCACCCTCTCGTAAACCCATTGCTCTGATACATGCAGGTACTCCGAGAGGCTCTCCACTGTGAAGATGGTATCGTCCACGTCAGTCCCGCTTGTATTTTTGAGCAAAGGTCGCAGTTGGTCAACCACCCCGGTTGCTATCGCCTCCAAATCCTTCTGTTCGAGTTCGAATTTCATCTTTATCCGCTCTTTAATTACTTTGTACCTGCAATGAAATGCTTAAGCCATAAGGCGCAGACATCATTTGATATTGTATTGCCGTTTCTTTTCCGCGATTTTAGTCTTTATCATCTTATTGAAACTGCCCTGCCCCTCGAAATGCCTTTTGCTGAAGAACTCCTCCAGCTTCCTTATCAAATGCGGCATAGTATTAGGATTGATATCTGACTGCCCGTTGCAGGCCAAATGGGAACAGAGGTAACCTAGCATCTGGGGATAAATACGTTTCTCCTCAGGCATTCTATCCTTACGGGGCTTTTGGCATACGCCTGTGAACTTTCCATCACCAAAACGGACATTTTGGATTTCCACCCACCAAGGATTTGTCTTAAGCCTCGTCCGGTTTATCGTTCCATTAGGAACTGAGAGCCTTAGCCATTTGTTGGTGCAGTGCTGCCAAATGTCGTTAATGAATTTGATGAGATCGCAGACTGAATGAATAGAAAACTGCTTTAATGGTTCTCTCCTTAACTGAAACTCTGCCCTCCACACTTTCTGCCCTTCAACCCATCCGGCCTTTCTCCAGAACTCTTTGAAATAGTCCTGCTCGATTTTTATCTCAGCTGTCTTATCATACAAGCGCATGGAGAGTTCGCTTCGCCTGCCGATATCCCAGCCACAACAGACTCCACCACTTATATTTTTCTGAACTAAATTCCTTGTAATCCAATCTTCATCTTGGATCTTGCCGAAGTCCATATCTGAGATGAAGTCAACGAAGATATCCACCCTACTTACTGTCTCGTCGGGCATCCCCTCTATGAACTGTTCAGCTATGTTACGGACGTGTGCCTTTGCGTACTCGATACCTTTCACATTGAGAAATTCGCTTCTCAACTGGATATAGAGAGTGGGGAAGCCTATGTGTTTCGAGACCTCTATCTGCATCCAGTTGTCTTTAAGGATAAAATGATAATGCTTTCTTCCTATCCTCTCCATGCAGAAGCGATGCTCCAAAACCTGCAGTACGCCTTTAGCCCTCTCCCCCAAGTCTGCGGACTGAGCTAACTGCCACTTGTGTTCAAGCTCATTTAACATGATCTCCTTCAGTTCCCCTTTATAAGAGACATATAGGGAATCAATTCCTTTATGTAATTCTTTAAACAACATTCTATTATCCTTTTCTTGAGCTTATAGTCCGTTATCTGTTGAGCAGGTAAAAAGGAAGTCGCATAAGCGGTTCTGCTCACTTTTTACCAGTCTTATACCCAAAACAAAATGACTCCCGCTAATCTTTCAATAAGTAATTCTCCATCCTCCTTCACCACTTTTTCATATAAGTGGTTTGAATTTTGATAATTGTTTTCCTGCAAACGTTTTAATTCTTCCACTTTTAACTCCAGACATGAAGCCAGCTGATATTCGCATAATCCGTTTTTACTCATAAATTCGCTAATCTTTTTAAATCAGTATCTGAGTCCGCAAACACTGGTTTGAGTTCGGCCCTTAGCTCTTCAGAAAGACGAGTGATATTTATGTCGTCAATGATTGAAGCCATCTCCTCAAAAAAATACTGAAGCCGCTCATCTTCCCAATACAGGAAAAGAAATCCAACTGCTGCCTATTCAAAGTTCCTGAGAACGCTCGCATGCTGTATCGTTTCTGCCTCGAGGTCTTTGATAAAGCTGCACTCCATACCTAACACTTCTGCCCAATCCTGTTCAGAAAAGCGATAAAGGCTTCTTATTATCATGCTCAGCTCAGGTGGACATGAGCTAAGCTTGTTCAATAACTCATAAATGATTCTGGTTCTATGCTCTCTTTCCTTGTTAAACCAATTCTGCGTTATTCTGGTGATTCCAGCTTTGTTGTTTTCTTTATTATTCATCTTAGTTTCCTTTCGAGCTTAGATGGACTTCCATAGTACCTGTTGATGCTGTTTTGACGAAAATCGATTTAAAAAACTCCTATTAGTACTTGGCAGACAGTCCGATACGCAAGCATGGAGGGGAGATTTTTTCCCCTCCATACACGTTCATTCTGACTAGTTAAGAAGTGAACCGAATGCTCATTAAATTCATTCCTTCCAGAGATGTGTCTACGCATGAACTGCAGAGATTCACATTCACCGTCCTCCAAACATGAATCCAAGCCCATTTCCGTCTTTCTTTTCGAAATGAGATGCTGCATTCCTCAGGTGGTTTAGCCTTGCCCCCGTTCGCCTTAAACTCCTGATCCATTTCGGCCCATGCTTTTAAGAATTCTGTCTCTTCACCCGTTTCGCGTGCTGTTTCAAGCGTAAGCGTTCTATCGGTTACCCATTTTTTGCTTTTTTTGACTCTCCCATCATCGTTAACATCGATTAGTGTCAGACGACTTTTCTTTTCCTTTTTCATTTTTCTTTCCTCCTTTTTATGCCCTGGGGATTTTAGTTTAGATGTTTAGAATGAGGTGCAGGCAAGCGCCTGCACCTCTCCTAACCAATTTAGCGTTAGTTCTCATGCTGGTTTACAGGGTTCAAGGAAGTCCCCCTGTAAGGGGCGTAAGCCTTATAGCCGAAAATCAGGGCCTCAATACCTTCTATGTCTCCGTACGCGGGACATATCTCAGTTTTGCCATCCCATGATAAGGCGCCGGTATGCGCAGGAAGGGCATCGCCGCACCGCGGGCAATCAGCTTTTTCTGTTTCAGGATTTTCCCTGTAGTACCCCGTGCAGTACTCAGGAAAGTTTTTAATTTCCTTATTCCTTTTAGTGTTCATTCTCTTGTTCATTTTTCTTTCCATTTTATTCTCCTTTTTTTAAGCCCGTCGGCTATGATATGACGGCTGAGCCGGCTTATTGCTCACATCGTATAAAGAAAGCTCCTCTACCCTTGTAGAGCCGATAAAAAGGTGGGGGACATTTTGTCTGGTGTATATTGTTGGACACCTCCAATGACTATTTCAGCTCTTCACGACCTCCCACCTTAGTAGCGCCGAGATAACGGTAGGGGGGATTTTTTCGTCTATATCTGGTATAAGGTAAAGGCATTATAATGCTGTTTCCCACTGCGTCACTTTAGTAGAGCCGATAAAAAGGCAGGGGGAGATTTTTCACCTCTGGTATATTGTTACCAGCTGCCGCCTAAAGCTTCATTCGTTCCAGTCCTTCACATCTCGCCACCTTAGTAGAGCCGAGATAAAGGTAGGGGGGGAATTTTTAAAAGCTGCTCTAGTATCCGATAGGGGAGAGTAACGATGTCCGATTTTAGCGAGCGTAAAAGAGAACTAATGAAGCGGGATCCCGTGGCCCAGGGATTTGAAAAAGATCTCAAAAAAATGGTAAGTGGTAGGCATGATGTTCTCGAAAGGATGCTGTATATAGAGAGGCCACTATTTCGACACAAAAAACTGGCTGACTATGTCGATATTAATGCCAAGATGCTATCAAATGCGGGTTGCAAAAAAGAACTGATTCAGTTATTGCAGCAAGTAGTCAAAAAGTGGACCGGGGTTTTCAGGATATCAAACAACTGGAAAATAGAATTCATTGATAATACAACAAAAGTCAAAAGAGCATCGCAATCAACAAATCTAATGTCATATGATGAAGAAACCGAAATAAATGAAATTCATCCAGAACTCATGATATGGAAGGAGGCTCCATTTACAGCAAAATTCTTTGAATTACCTATTCTAATAAATGTTTTGCTGGTAGATTCACATGATGAATCGGAAGTTAAAAGGAATATCTGGAGAATGATTCAGGAAGAGAAGGAATATTTAAAACGCATGTATGAGGTTACCAGAAGCCATCAAGAAGACTTGCCTCCATATGATAAGCTGACTTTAACCGCGTCGCTTATCTCTCAAGAATTAGTCCCGATCTTTCATATGAGAGAGGATACTTTTAAAAGATATCTGGGGTGGTATGATATTTATACTAATAAGAGATTCAGTTTCCGTTCCATTGCGATAATTGCAAGGATTTTAAAAAGAGATCCGAAGGAAGCCGAGCAAGCCACTTCCAAAATCGAATTAAAAGGTAGAAGAATGAAAGGCGGTCAACCTGTAAAGGGTGAAGATGCCGTCAGGCGTGGAATTTTAATCATACACGAGGCCATACATCGTAAAAAAATGAACCCTGCTGATTTAGCAGACTCCCTGCAGGAGTATTCATGTAGCCAGCATGCCAACAATTGTCCTAATTCATGTGATTACTTCAAGAAGTGGCAAAAACAATTTGATAGATGTAATCCAGTTCATTGAGTTCTATATGTAATGGCAAAAATGAGTAATTTCGCTTACAGTCGATCCCCCGTGCTAAGGCACGTCTGAGTCTATATCATGCTTTTTCCCTCCAACCTATATTCATAGACATGCCGTTGGTAGAGATCAAGCCCATCCAGAAATGTTTGCGAAGGGTTGTATTCGGGGCCGCTGCCAGTCAGAAAGGAAGTTCATCCCATACTCATTGTAAAAGGACAATCACCTTACATTCAAGAAGTGGGCTGTCATAGGTGAGGGCGATCACAGAAATTGGCGTGCGTATCTATGTTCTCTTACTGTTAGAATCATCTAACCCTAATAGCACATACCCCCTTTTCCTTGTAACACCATACCCCCTTTTTACATCCATCCATTTTACATCCCTTCTCATATACCCTCATCTTACATAGCCTTCAGCATATATCTAATACCCTCAGAGGAGAGCTATCATGCTGAGTCGGAGCATTTCACCAGAGAGAAGTGAACCCGTAAGCACTAATACAGAGAATAGGGTTGCCCAAGCAACCCCACGCCGAAGGCGTGCATGACTCTACTCATAGGCTGCATGTCGGCATGAGGGAGAGCCAGGACTGCGACTTGTTGGAAGTGAACTAAGGGATACAGAGAGTAGGGGTAAGAGGGACTATGCTCCTGAGGGCTGTTTACAGCCGTAAAGAGCGATACTCCCATCCTACAGCATGAGAGACACTCGTACACAGAAGCACCAGTAGCACGAGGACAGGAAGCACGTAAACGTGCATATGTCAGTCCGCTGCTGACTTCACCATACCCATGCCCACCCTATACCATATAAGCACTCCTTCCCCGTGTTGAAATTGTTGAAATGAACAGAGCGATGGGATAGAACAAAGGGGGACGGGCATGAGGTGCATCTATGCACAATTGCCCTTCCTTCTAAACGGAGTAGGTGAGCGAGTATGCTGAGATATCTAACTAAGTCCAGAGTGGGATTCATCCTTGCTCTGCCTTCATGGGGACTCCTGTTCCTTGCTTTTGTTTACGCTATTATTGATATTTTTCAGGATACTCCTACGGGTGTCCATGTGACAAAGACATTGTATTTCAATCTATGTGCATACTCAGGAGTAATCTTGTTCTTAGCCTCAGTCATTCTGGCAACATGGGGATTGAAGAAGGACAAATTGTTTTCAATTCTCACATATGCAGTCCACGTCACAGTCGTAATAGTATCGTTGTTCTTCTGAACTCACTACCTTCTCAGAATAGATGTCCAGTCTCACCAGAACGCCACTGGTGCATCGTTTGTCGTTGAACCCACCCACTCTTCATAGGGCAAGCCTTTTCTGAACCTCTATACCGTTTGCGCTTCTATCGCCTCCTGTCATCCGGAACACTTCTGCTCTCAAGAACACGATTATTTTTGCAAAATGTAAAAAAGTTTGCAGGAGGTGATTTTTTAAAATCGAAGTGTGTTACGCTAGTTCTCGTATGCTGACAGTTGGCATCCTTTGATTGTGAGGAACCCTCCAATCCCTGAAGGGTATGTCCCAGAGGGGCGTGTTCGATGATCAGCAATCGAACATCGGGAGCAACCGTGGTGAGGCTGTCGTAATTGACACGGGGAAGTAGATACCTACCATATACCTATGAACGGCACTCAGGATAGCAGAGAGAATTCTGCGAGGACTCCTGAGAAACCGGCGCAGACTTGACACGGATAGTGGTTCTTACAAGAGCCGCAGTGACTTCATGAAGACAGTCGTTAGTGAAGGTAGGGGAGAATATCCTTTCAAAGAGTGGTTGTTCAAATGAAGCAAAGTTTGAATTTGATACCAACATACAAACCATGTGTGGGATTTTATACTTAAAAAATTCTCGTAAGGAGAGGTGTTCCTTGCTACTTCAAACGATATGAGCCATAGCCTAATCTTACTATCTCCGTTCTCGCTTCGGTTCGCTCTCGCTGACGCTTCGCTCCCTTGCGAGTGCCTGCCTTCGGCAGTCATCCTCGCCTCTAGCATGCTCTTATAACTAACATGCATTAACTCGCCTCTCCAAGCAGAATAGAGTTGCGCCAGCAACGCTCACGCCGTCAGGCGTGAAAAGATACCCTCCTTTCAGGGGCAGAAGTCTGCTTAAAAATCGACAAAGACTTTTCACCACGCTGCTGAATTTCAACAAAGTGCTGCTGAATTCAATACATTGTTCTATCTCATAGATGATCATCTCATGAGAATGACTTTCCTATGCTGAAGCTTATTGAAATAAGGAGGGTGATGAGGTAGAACAAGGAGAACAAAGGGAACGGGCATGAGTTTCTATGCTCAGCAGCCCTTCTGAATGAAGCCGTAATGCCGATATGGGGATGATGAGATATATAACTAAGTCCAGAGTGGGGTTGTTTTTAGGAATATTCGGGTGGGTTCTATTCATATTCGTTATGAAGGCAGTCGCTGAAGATTTTGCTCATGATATTGAAGGCAGTTCCCCTTCACCTGAAACCAAAAATAATGTATTTAAGGCTCTATTTGGTTTTTATTCAGCAATAGCCTTATGCTTAACTTCTCTGGTTTTAGCGACATTGGGCTTCAAGAATGAAAGATGGATTTCAATTATTACATATACCCTTCATGCTCTGTTCATCGGAGGCATGATAGCCGCATCAACTTTAGCTTTTTACGTCGAGAATTCCTGAGACACTCTCGGCATCTTAGCCTTTCAGAATACATGCCTATACTCTCTATAACGCCGCTGGTGCATCGTTTGTCGGTGAATACTACTTACCCTTAGCCTCATCTAAACGCCCCGTCTTTCCTGCTTACATAACCGAGAACTGTCACACTCCCATATCCGGAACACTTTTATTCCCTCTTATGTCAGCACTGAATTTTTCTCAACATTCATCCGAAATTAAAATCCTTCTGAGATACACTGCTCTGAAGGGCATCTATGCCGTGTATGAAAGGAACGACTCATCTCAAAAAAATCGATATAAAATCCTTACGAAACCTTTAAAGAATCGATACGATACCTTTAAGAACCTTTAAAAAATCGATAAAAAGCAAAAAATGGCTTAAAAATCGATACAATATGAAAGAAATAAAATCAATTCTTTATCGAAAAGAATCGATACGGGAATGCTGAAGAAAAATTTGCAGAATTTTATTCCTTGAACCAGCTCACTCCAATAAGACTCAATCTTCTTTTGAAGATAGTCCGAAGGGGTAACATCGAGGAAGGGTGGGGGTAGTTTAACCATGCGGATTCCGCACCCCTTAAGGTGCGGTGAGTATTAGCATCAATTGCTTGTTTTGCGTGCCTGAAGAACAGCATTGTATAAAAGATTCAGATAGCATCCGAACAAAGAATCAACTACATCAATTGGATGAACCCGTTCTATGCTTTGCAGAGCGAAAATAAGACTTGTTATTATATGTGCTAACGTCAAAAACCAGAAGAATCCACCAAAGATGGGACGCTCATTATTAAAACTAAACAGAAAAACCCTACCCGGATACTTCCTTAATGCCCACCATGCAAAGAGCCATAAAAAAGGTGAGGCGTATAGCCAACTCTGAAGTATGTCACGCGAAATATGAACTGACAGAGTTTTGTAATTCCAGAGGTGAATCCCATGCCGAGCAAACTCAGTTTGGACAGAATACGCTTCAAGGAATGGTGTGACTACCCAATAGGCAACAGTTAGGAGTATGAGATAGATTTTTTTAGAAGGAGTATTCAATCTTTTTCACCTATGTTCGCCCATATCTCTTCCAACTTATCATATCGCCCTAAACCCCGTAAACCTGAAGCCCCTTACATCCCATCTACGGAGAGGGCGGGAACTGTCTGTCGCATAATCAGGGTAGCCCCGTTGCCCTTCCGCTCAACCGGTGCCATTCTGGGCATTCTGGGCGGCGTTTTCAGGGGAGGTAGTCAGGCATAAAAAAGCCCCTAAGGGAGAGTTCTTAGGGGCTGAATGCGTCGAAAGTATATCTCAGGGCGGTACAGAGTCCTACCCAAGCACCGCATCCTTGCATGCCTTTGCAACCCTGAACTTCACTACCTTCTTGGCAGGTATCTTTATCGCTGCACCAGTCTGTGGGTTCCTGCCTGTCCGTGCCGCTCTCTTTACGAGAACGAGTTTGCCGATACCAGGGATCGTGAATGAGTTCTTCGCTTCCTTGTAGGCGAGTTCTGAGAATGCAGCCATTACCTCGACTGCAACTTTCTTGGTAACGCCTGTTTTTTTAGCGATGCTGTCTGCAATCTGCGATTTCGTCAGTGCCTTAGCCATTCACTAATCTCCTTCAGAAGATTTATTCTGGCAAATATTACAAAGGAAGGAGCGGCAATTCAAGGGAAAATGTCACATCCGAAAGGATCATACTGCGCATAAGTGAGGTTTGCAGGAAGTGTAGTCCTCAAGAAAGAAAAAGCCCTCAAGATGATACTTGAGGGCTTTGCTTCGAATAGCACTTACTGCTTCGTAAGGCTGAGAGAACTGTTAAGTGCGGAACAATCACCACCGGCTGGTGCGGAGAATGTCATGCTCATCGATGTGCCGCTCACCATACCCATGCACCTTATTGCCTCACAGCAGTTATAGATGTTTTTCCATTGCCGGAGGTTGTTGAACGGGAAGCCACAATGATGTTCAAATCTCTTGAAGCCTGAAAGGGTATAGTTAATCCTCCGGCGTTTAATGTTCCTGAGCCGTCTGCTAAAACAGTCCATGTGCCAGTATAGGTTCCGCCTGTGTTTGTATAAACACCGCTAGTACCGCTGGCACCACTAACACAACTATTGGTAGTGTCGGGTTCAACTTCAGAAAATGTTCCATCGGCATTTAGAGTTAAAGTTCCGAAATGTGTTACTGTGCATAGGTTATCGCCACTCAAAGATGAACCAAACGAAGTATAACTCCAAGTCCCTGCCATGTTCGCCAGAGATGCATCGGTTCTGTTGTTAATCGCATCTGCCAATGCCTGAAAATTCGCGTTCACTTCGCTTGAGCTTGCCATGGTTCCTGAGGTGAAAGTATAGGGGATAGTTACAGATGCATAGGCAAGTGCAGTCGCTCCAACGATTACCGCTGTAAGCATCCCTATAACCTGCCTTAAAGAGAACCTTTTCTTAGAAAAATGCTTTTTGAATTCCATTGCTGAAGCCCTCCTGTAGAATTAAGAAACTTTTATCCCCACGTATCCTGATCCCATGTCATAGAATCCCAATTACTTCCTGTAGCACCAACCCCACCAGAGCCTGAATTTGAATCTGAGCTTGCTCCCCCTCCACCGCCACATCCAGCTAAGGCTGAAATCAACAGGACACATAACAATAATCGTTTAAGCACGTCAACACCTCTCGATAAGCTGGGCTAAATTGGTAATGATTTATAAACTATATAGTCCTCGAAATCAATATTTAATTAAGACCTTTGGGTTCTGTAAGAGGATGTGCGACTTGTCATATAGTGCTTTTCATCTTTGGAGGCATTTTATGGCAGGAGAAGCGAAAAAAATTGTTGGAAAAAGAGTTGCCCATTTACGGCGTGAAAAAGGTTTATCACAGGCGCAGCTCGCTGAGGCAATGGGTGTGGCAGTCGAATCCATCTCCAGAATCGAACGCTCTGAGCGGAACATGTCCATAGACATGCTTGAGAAATTGTGCGACGCTCTCCATATTTCAGTCACGGACTTCTTTGAAATAGGAGTGCTTTCTAAAGCGGAAAGTCCGATGGAAAAAGATATCGCCAAGGTGGTTGCTCTACTTAGGAGCAAAAAGCCTTCGGAAATTAAATTTGCTTATAAGATACTGAAGGACATTTTCATGGAACTTAAGAAACTAGACTGACATCAGGTTTTAACTCGCTTCTACGATGCTATTCGCCAACCCCACGCACCACCTTTCTGAATTCATGCCCATTCTCGTATAGAAAAGCAAGTCATCGTGCAATGTATCGATATCTTTCTCGCTCAGGTTTGATTTATACGTTGCTTTAAGACATTGAACCAGTGTCTCTCTGTCGAGAAGAATAGTGGCTGGTAGTTCACCATATGGACTACTCGTGAGTTCTTCGAGCAATGCCTGTGCGTGTTCTTTAAAGAGTAAAAGCCCCCATGCTTTGACGAGAAGCCCGTTCATGCCCTCAATCTTGTTGAAGGGATAAAGGGTAGTGTCACCAGTGACTCGGGAATTAACATACCTGTCCACTGTTTCATGAGTGGATTTATTCTGAAGTCCAACTGCGATAACTACAGCGAGTTCGTCCACGCTCTTAGGCTGTATCTGGGCGAACGCGTAATACATGTTTGCCTTCTGTGAACGTGTGAGTCCGCCATGCCCGAGCGCCTTGGCTGTTTCTCGAAGTTCGTTTATGAGTGCCTTAAAGAGTTGTGCTTGCTTGGGGAAGGACATTGGGACACCTCCTTTTTGAAATAGAGGCGCTAGTATCAAACCGGACAGAAATAATCAAGCGCGAAGGAGAGAATGGAAACGTTAACACTATTGATTGGCTAAGATAAGTTGCCGTATAATTCGCCTCATTAAATCAATATTCAGGAGTAGTTCGTAATGACGATAGCCGAGCAACTCGATTTAACATTTATACGTGAAGACCTTAGAATGAAGGCGTTAAAAGCATGGACTGAACGCGATTTGTTAGGTGTTTTGATTTTAATGGAAAGTGAGTGTCGCATACATTTTGTTCTCGACAATATTAAACCGCTAAGTAGCGTTGGCTTATTTGAAGATGCATTGCTTGATGCTTACACTGGTTGCCAAACGAATTGGCACTTTGTTGATAAACATATAATATACTTTCTTTTTAAGCGCGCAGACAGAAAACGGCTACTTTCTAAAGGCTCTCCTTTGCCTGGCAATGCTCCTTTTGTGGTTTACCGTGGTGTTTCAGGAGTAGGTGCAAAAAGGAGAGTAAGAGGAATCTCATGGACTGCGGATTACGAAAAGGCGGAATGGTTTGCAAAGCGATACAATCTCCAAAAGCCAGCTGTGTTCAAGGCAGTTGTTCCCATTGAAAACGTATATACATATTGGGAGCGCAGGCAAGAGCAAGAGTTCCTGTGTGATATAACCAATGAAATTAAATTAAAGAGGTATGATATTAAGTCCTAAAGCCCATGAGGAAGGACGGCTGTTTATGTTTATTGAGAAGTAAAAGAAATTCCGTTCAAGTCATCGATATTGAAGAACACTTGTAAGTCTAAATGTTAAAGACAGGAGTGCGTTATGGAGCCGTGTCCAATTTGTAAAGATTCCTCGGAGATAAAATCAGATTTTCATACAGATAGTTCCACTGTGGGCTGTTTTCGCTGCGGTACATACAGAATTACCCGGAGAGCATTACTTAACTTACGAGGAGAAGAATTAAGTCCCAGAGAAGGTGCAAACATCTCGGGATACTTAAGGGAAAATCAGGGTAGCCAAATAAAATCCGATAATTTTTCCATGCTCCGTAACCAAAGAACTCCGAGTTTTCATGAACGTGCAGATAAGTTGTTGCTCGCTTTTGAAAAGAGAACTTCTTTCATAGGTGAGTTTCTCAGATGGGATAAATCTTGGATTGCATTAGGGTGGTGCATTGATGACAAAGAGTTGTTGGAAATTTTAAAATATCTGGCTATTGTTGAGAGAATAGATTCAGATATTTTTAAGGATTTTGGTATATGTAAGATATTGCCAGATGGTTGGAAGCACCTTGAGGATATCAAACAAATCAATATAGACAGTCAACAAGGCTTCGTAGCCATGTGGTTTGATGATGCTATGAAGAAAATTTATGACGATATCATTGCTCCAGCAATTGAAGATGCAGGATATAAGCCGCACAAGGTAGATTTGAGGGAGCATAACGACAGAATAGATGATGAAATAATTGCCCAGATTAGACGCAGCAGGTTTGTGCTGGCGGACTTTACTGGGCAAAGGGGAGGCGTTTACTATGAGGCAGGGTTTGCGAAAGGTTTAGGTTTAGAAGTCATTTGGACATGCAGAAATGATGAACTTGACAAACTACACTTTGATGTACGCCAATATAATTGTATTCTTTGGGAACGGGATAAGTTAGAAGAATTCAAGATGAAGATTACCTATAGAATAGAAAGTGTGCTCGGACGTGGTTTATATTCCAAATAGATTCATCCACTGGTTTTTATGAAAAAACCAAAAAAACAACATTACGTACCGCAGTTTCTTCTAAGGAATTTCGGAATTGCTCGGAACGCAAAACCCCAAATATGGGTTCTCGACAAGAAAACTGCAAATATTTACCAAACATCCGTTCGTGATGCTGCACACGAGAATCAATTTTATTCGTATAATCGCGATGGAATAAATATCGAACTGGAAAATTTAATGCAGAAAGTTGATTCGAAAGGAGCCGAAATAATTAATCGGATTATTCAAAATAATAGATTGCCAAACTCGACTGAAGAACGTACTTGGCTATCATATTATGTGGCATCTCAGATGTTACGCACCCCCGTAACACGCAATGATATGGAAAACATTAGAAAGATAATAATTGAGAAGTTTGGAAATGATATACGCTGCGGTGACGATTCAAAGCCGATTTCTGCATATAATTCTGAGGACACTAAGGCAAGCTCTTTACGAATGTTAATAAGAGATGTCCCGACATTTGCAGAGGAATTGAATAACAAATGTTGGCATCTTTGTCAGGCTCAAGAAGCCATGCCATTTATAATTTCAGATAATCCGGTTGTGAGACATAATATGGTAGATTTTACGCCGCTTGGTAATCTTGGGTTGAAGAACGATTATATTGAACTCTATATGCCTCTCACATCAAGCCTTTCAATTCATATTATGTGCAACAAGCTAGCAAAAGCTGTACTCGTAACTCCCCGATTATCCGCTACCTACTCTCAATCCATTGCGAACGGGACGCCAATTTCATTTGCATTAGAAAATATTCAATTTGTTAATTCTTTACAGGTGGTTTGGGCAGAAAGATTTGTTTATGCAAATGAACGTAAGCATTTGGAAATGCCTTTAGATATGCTACGAACAAATCCGGAACTTAAGAATGGAACTGGAGTGCGGCACGGATTTGATTAAGCATCATCATTTCTTTTGTACTCTAATCACCTTCTACATCCCTGCATCAAAAACCCATTCCGGAATTATCGCACTGAACCGTATAATGCGAGATGAATCCAAATCCATTATCCGGAACAGAAAAAGCCCATGCCATGCCCAAGAATGCATCCGGAACAGAACGGGACGCCATCTTTGATGCCTTGAACCTCTCGGAGGACGAACGGCGGTATATAGAGGTGAGCCGATACGGGGTTAGCCTGAGATTCCATCTGAAGATGACAGTCTCTTTCGCTATAAGCACCGAAAAGAACTTCTCCCTGAATGACAAGAGACTGCGCCTGGACTCAGAGGCACAGGGACGCCTTCATGAGCTGCTTACAGAGTTCTGGGAAAGAGAGGGGAGAGGGG
>Ga0209641_10000244_pt1 | contig 47939 bp, 46 predicted proteins | sample RifCSP16_1_FD_184022 | JGI IMG/M metagenome (GOLD analysis project Ga0209641, IMG submission 184022) | Soil microbial communities from Rifle, Colorado - Rifle CSP2_sed 16_1 (SPAdes) (version 2) | ecosystem: Environmental > Terrestrial > Deep subsurface > Rock core/Sediment | place: Rifle... | reverse complement strand
GTGGCGCGTCGACCATCCGGTCTCCGCCGCCGCGGTCAGGGACCTGGAGGCCCTTTATGGCCGCCCCCAGTGAAGGCCCACACCGGAAGTCCGCAGCGGACCTGCTCCGCTGGCTCGAGATGGAGGTCGCCCCGAGACTCGCGGTGGAGACGGAGGTCATCGCCCACGGTGGCACCGCTCTCACGCTCCTCGGGATCAAGGCGTCCACGAAGGACGTCGACTTCACGTTCCGCACCCGGGAGGCCTTCGAGCGCTTCGCGACCGCGCTGGAAGCATCGGGCTTCGTCCTCCGGGGCGACTTCAGGCCGCTCCCGGCAGAAGTCTACCGGCGGTTCGAGAACCCGGGCTCCTCGGTAGACGTCGTCGACCTGAGGTACCCGGTCTGGAACAACTGGCGGTGGACGAAGAAGGCGCTGGAGAAGGCACTGGTGCTCCGCCTGGGGACGGTGCGGCTCGTGCGCCCGGACCGGGACCTGGTCTTCCTCTTCAAGACCTATCCCCTGCGCGCGACCGACCTCGACGACCTTCGCTCGTTCCTGGAGGGAGAGGGCCCGGACGAGGTCCGGGTGATAGAGCTTTTCGAGGATCAAGACCGCGCGCTGCGGTCGGAGCTGTCCCGAGACGACACGCAGCTCGAACCGCTGTTCCTCCTCCTCGATCTTCGTTTCCGCTTCGCGGCGTCGATGGAACTGCTCGGCCCCCGTTACCGGAAGCGAATTCCTCGGATCGCCCGGAGGGCGAGGGCCGAGTTCCGAGAGCTGGTGTTGGAGTGGAGCCTCCCGCGCCTGATTGCCGAGGCCAAGAGCGAGGACCGCGTCCTAAGTTGGGACAAGGTACTCGGACGCCAGCAGGAGCCCCTCCGACGTCGGTTAGAGAGGGACTAGGAGAGGCCCGGGGCTCCCGCGACCTCATCGACGAGGACGACCTCCAGATCGATGAGGACCCCTACGACCGCATTCTCGCGGTGGTCCCCTGCGGCGGCACGAACGCGAACGCCGCCCTGATCGCCTCCGGCCACGCCCAAACCTACTTCCGGTTCTGCTCCGGGAGCGAGTTCGGCGGTGAGTCGTGGACGGGCTGCTCGACCCTCGCACCGGCCTACCGCCGACTGGACGCGCGTTCGGCTTCCCCTTATCGAACCCCACACGTTTGGCTCCAAGGGCCTTCTATCAGTGATACCTATATATACTGTAAAGTGTATGGAGATACTCGCCATGGAGACCCTTGACAGCGAAACCATCCGGTTCTTGGCCGAGCGACTCGGGGTCTCCCCCGCGACGCGGAACACGATGGGGGCCTTCTCCCACCCAATCCACCCCGACCTCTGTTTCGATGACGGGAAGAGGCTGATCCTCATCGAGGCGAAACGCTCCAGGGCGGGTCCCGAGACGGTCCGGCAGGTGGCCCTCCTGCGGGACTACTTCCATCGCCGCCCGCCGTGGTCGGAACGCATCGTGGAGATCGCCGTGGCCGCGCCTTCCATCGCTCCCGACGCGAGGTCCGTCCTGGAAGCGATCGGCGGCCAGTTCATTCCGCTTCCCGCTTCCCTGGTGAAGCGCTCCGGCAGGGGGACCCACAAGCCCCGGGGGAAGCTCACGTCCCCCGCCGCGTGGTCGGTCGTGTCTGAACTCTTGAGGGCCCCCGGTTCCATTCAAGGCCTCTCCAGGCGCACGGGGGTATCCTACGCGTGGTGCCATCGGACGATCACCGCGTTGGCCAGCCAGGGCCTGGTGCGGCGGACCGGCGGGCGACTGGAGGTGACGGACCTTCCGCGCCTCCTGAGTGGGGTGGCGTGGGAGCGGCCGCTGGCATCCCTCCGATCGAGAGAGATCGTGACCTCCCTCCGCGACCCGGGAGAGCTGGCCCGTCTCCTCACGAGTCGGGCCGGGGCGGCCGGTGCCGTATGCGCCCTGACAGGCCCCTCGTGGCTCCTGTTCCATGGCGACTTCATCCGGAGCGTGAACCGGGTCGACGCCTACCTCGCCCCGGCATCCCTGGCGGCGGATCTGGCGGGGAAGGGAGGAGTCTCCCTGGTGCTCTACCATCCCGACCGCCCCGTCCGGCGGGAGGTGGTAGAAGACGTCAGCCTGGTGGACGCCCCCCAAGCCGTCCTCGACTTGGCGGGACTCGGGCCGAACTGGTTCGAGATGGCGAGCCAGGCGGTGAAGGCCCTTGCTCAAGGATGACCGGCTGGTCCACCTCTCCCTTGCGGAGCTGGCCGCCATCGGAACCTGGGCCCGGGAACGCCCGGCAGGGCGCCAGCCCGGCCTGGTCCTGATTGGCGGATGGGCCGTCCACGCGTACAACCCCTGGTATGGGTCGCGGGACATCGACTTCATCGGCACCAGGCGGGATCGAAAGAGCCTCCTGCAATGGCTGCGGGACGACCGCGGGTTCGTCCCGGACCGTCGGCCGGGCGCCGGGGTGCAAGCCGTCGAGAAGCAAACTCCGGCGGGGAGTGTGATTGTGGAGTTCCTCCGACCCGAGGCCCAGTTCATGTTCGAGGGGACCACAGCGCGATTCCCACCTCGCACGGCTCTCTCCAGCATCGTGTGGAAGACCGTGGAAGGGGTCCACATCCCCGTGCCGTCGCACGAAATCCTCTTCCTACTGAAGGCCAAAGCCGCGTGGGACCGGGGATACCGCCTGGATCATGGCACCTCGTTCGACCCCGCCTACGAGCGGGACAAGGTGGCCAAGGACGCGGGCGACCTCCTCGCGCTTTTGGACGTGGAGAAGGTCGTCGTGCCGGACTTCGCACTGATGGCCCGGCAGATGCAACCCTACAGGTTTGTCTTGGAACTCTTCCAGAAGGAGCGGCTCATCCGAGATGGCGCCGAGCGGTACGGGATTGACGAAGAGACGGCGACGGAGTGGTTCAACCGGCTCCTCATGTTGCTCCCGTGAGGAGATGGCGATTGAATCGGACCCGACGTGGCGTGTCGGGCATATCCCGGCGACCCCCTCAGGTGGGGATTGAAGTACCCTGCCCGGCATGCTCCAACCGATTCCGCGTGGCCCCCTCCTCATCCCCTCAGCCATCGGGTTCGCCATCCTCATGGTCGTCGCCACTCTCGTGGTGACCCGCCCAGGCGGGTCCTCGCTCCCTGCCAACCATCTCCCGCCAACAACCTCCCCCAGTCCCCGTTCCGCCGGCCTCTGCATCGAGCGCACCGTGACGCGCGTCATCGACGGCGACACCCTCGAGGTCGAGGGCGGCCTCCGCATCCGCCTCGTGCTCGTGGATGCGCCGGAGCTCAACGAGTCCGCCGGACCTGCCTCACGAGACTTCCTCACGGACCTCTGCCTCGGGGAACGCGCCCTGATCGACGAAGACGACCTCCAGATCGGCGGGGACCCCTACGGCCGCGTCCTGGCGGTGGTCCCCAGCGGCGGCACGAACGCCAACGCGGCCCTCATCGCCTCCGTCCACGCCGACACCTACCGGCAGTTCTGCGACGACAGCGAGTTCGGCACGGCGGCCTGGTCCGGATGCTCGTCACCGCCACCGCCAGGCGACTGCGACCCGGCGTACCCGACCGTTTGCATCCCGTCCCCATCGCCGGACCTGGACTGCAACCAGATCACGCACCGGAACTTCCAGGTCCTCGCCCCGGACCCTCACCGCTCCGACGGGGATGGCGACGAGTTCGGGTGCGAGGGCTGACACAAGCCTCGATTAGCGCCTGATGCTCCAGGGTTGCTCGGCCCCGCCGCTCGGCGGCGGAGTCCCCCCCGGGCACGGCACTAACGCCAGAGGACCTGGAGGCCCTCAATGTCCTTCATCCCGGGATCGCTGGTGATCAACGGGGCGTGCCGTCCCAGGGCCATCGCGCCGATCATCCGATCGTGGAGCTCCTTCCGTGGGACATCGAGGAACCGATCCCAGTCGTCCATCCGGAGCCCCTCCACCCGGAAGTGTTCCGCCGCGCGAAGGAGGAAGAGGCTCTCCCGCACAGCCGCCTCGGCGTCCGCCCCCTCGAGGCGGTCTCGCATGGCTAGATAGAGGAACTCCCCCAGGGCGATCTCGGGAAGGACGACCCGGGCCTCCCCGCGCTCGGCCTCCGCGAAGGCCCGGTCGGCGCGCTTGGGGAGGCTGTCGGCAAGGTACCCCGCCCACGCGACCGTGTCGGCGACGTACTCCTTCAGAGGGACCACTCCTTCCGAAGCCGGCGCACGGCCCCCTCGAACGACTCGACGTCGATCCGTCCCCGAAGGAGGCCCCGCAAGGACACTTGGCGGTGTTTGATCAGGATCCCGTCGGCCGTGGGGGCGACCACCGCCTGCTCCCCCTCGAGGAGATGGAAGCGCTCCCGCAGGTCCTTGGGCAGGGTGATCTGACCTTTCGAGCTCACGGTGACGGTCTTCATGTCCGGAGATACGACTGCGGGGATATATATTACTTTACTCCTGGTAAAGATTTCCTACTGTTAGAGACACCCTTCGCTCGGCGCCAGAGTGCTCCTGAAGAGGACGATTTCCAGATCGGCGAGGACCCCTACGGCCGAATCCTCGCGGTGGTCATCTGCGGCGGCATGAACGCGAACGCCGCCCGGATCGCCTCCGGCCACGCGGACACCTACCGCCAGTTCTGTTCCGAGAGCGCGTTTGGCGGTGAGGCCTGGACGGGGTGCTCAACCCCGCCACCGCCAGGGACCTGCGACCCGTCCTACCCGGACGTCTGCATCCCGCCCCCGCCGCCGGACCTGGACTGCACGGACGTCCCCCACCGGAACTTCCGCGTCTTCGCCCCGGACCCCCACCATTTCGACGGGGACGGCGATGGGATCGGGTGCGAGTGAAGAGCGGACCCCGTCCCTCTGTCCCGCGAAGCGCTTCTGCCCCCGAAACGCTTAAACGTATGCATAGCATACAATGGAAGCATGACCGAGGTGACCGTCTCCGCGCGCATCCCGAAGGAGATGGAGCGGGAGGTCGAGGCCCTCATGAGGGAGGAGCACCTGGAGAAGTCCGCCGCCCTCCGCAAGATCCTCCACATGGGACTGGCGGAGTATCGCCAGGAGCGGGCCCTGCGGCTCCTGGCCGCCGGAGAGGCCACCGTGTCCCGGGCGGCGGAGATCGCTGGCCTCACCGTGTGGGAGATCCTGGAACTGGCGGGACAACGCCGGATCGCCTGGGTCGATGACGACGTCCTCGACGACCTGCGCCCGGCCTGAGGCGGTGCCCGATGCCCCCTCGTGTGCTTCTCGTCCTGGACGCGGGCCCGCTGATCGCGCTCGCCGCCGCGGGAGGGCTCGATGTGCTCGTGCGTCTGGACGCCGCGTTCCTCCTCCCAGAGGCGGTCGCTGAGGAGGTCCTCGTCCAAGGCCGTCTCGGTCTTGCCGACGCGGGACGGATCGAGGCGTTCCTCGCGGAGGCCGCCGTCACGAGGGTCCGGCCAAAGGATTCGGGACTCGTGGACCGCGTCGCCGCGAACCCCAGGCTCTCCCGCGCGGATGCCGCCGCCCTCGTCGTGGCGCACGAGCACGGCGGGCGCCTGGTGGCCGACGACCGTTCCCTGCGCGTCGCGGCGAAGGCGATGGGGGTCTCGCTGGGCGGCTCACTGTTCTTGGTGTCGTTGGCGGTGGACCAGGGCTTGCTCTCCCCCGACGGGGCGGTCGATCTTGTCCGCCGTATGATCGGCGCTGGCTGGTATTGCTCCCCTACCCTGTTCGACGAGTTCCGCAAGCGAATGTCCCGATGATCCCCCCGTCCCCTTCCCCTCTCACTGTGACCCGGCCACAGCCACATCCGCTGGCAGTTCTGCTCCGAGAGCGAGTTTGGCGGTGTGCCCTGGACGGGCTGCTCATCCCCGCCACCGCCGGGGAACTGCGACGCGGCCTATCCCGACGTCTGCATCCCTGGACTGCGCGGACATCCCCCACCGGAGGTTCCGCCTCCTCGCCCCGCCAAAGAATGTCCCCGTGGGCCGCTAGATCCAAGTCGGGTCGTCCGCCGACAGCGGGACACCGCCTCTCCGGGGCCCGGTCCCGCCCGTCCCCGCGGGGATCGTTGGCAGTCGCTCGGGGCGAGTCCCTTCGTCGCGCGGCAGGCCCGGGACCCCGGACGCCCCCGTGCACCCCGGCGTCAGGAGCCCGTTGTTGTAGTCGTCGAGCACGTCCTTCACCGCCAGCATGGCGCGGCCCTCGGGAGAGGAGGACCTGACCTGGTAAGGGAGTGGACCCGCGTACGGGGCGAGCAGGGCATCCGCCTCCGAGAGGGCGGCGGCCACCGGCGCGAGGTCGGCCCCGGCCTCGACGTTCAGCTTCGCGGCGATCAGCTGCTGGGCAAGGATCCGGCTCGCATCCCCGCGCGGTGGCGTCCGAAGGAGGCCCAGGAGCTCGGCCTGCCCATAGTTCTCGTCCCCGAGGTCGAGGCTGGCCACAGGCCACGACGCCACGTGGTTCTTCCAGTACCCGTGCGAGAGCGGGCACGGCCGCGGCGCCGCGCAGTCGAAGAGCTCGAACGAGACGTCGTCGTACTGGTAGAGCCCGTGCAGGGCGTTGTCCGCGAGGTCCCCGAGGAGCATCGTGGCGGTGCCGGAGGGGAGCGGGCCGACCCCGAGGACGCTCGTCCGGAGGGTCCCGTCGATGTACAGGTCCTGGACCGCGGTGCACCGGTCCGCGACGACCCGGACCTCGTGCCAGACGTCCGTCGTCAGGGGCGCCAGGACGACCTGAGGGGCGCCCCAGCCAGTGAAGCGCAGCTCCCCGGGGGCCGAGAAGAGGAACGACCCTGTGCCGGTTGCACAGCAGGTGCGGTCCCAGCCATAGATGACCTCCGGGAAGTTCGTGCCCTCCGTGGCCCGCCACCAGAACGTCCAGACGTAGCTCTGGTCCGCGGAGTCGAAGTCCTGGAGCACGTAGGAGCCTCGGGTCGAGGTCCGCGTGTCGACCTCGGCGCTCCACGAGCCGGCATGGGCGGGTGCGGACACGAGGTGCGAATCCGCGGTACTCGCGGACCATTGACCGAACGACAGGGGAATGGGCGCCGCGGGACCCGTCACGGGGAGGCTTCCGGACTCGAACCCGCCGTCACTGACCGCCGAGGCGGAAACCGCCGCGGGGACCCAGGGTAGCAACAGGAGCGCCAAGACCGCCGTCCCCGCGATCGCCCGAGCCCTCCGCGGGCGCGGGTCCAGTCTTCCCTGTGTGCGCCCTCGACCCCGCTGTCCAACCCCACTTAGTCCGAGGATTCGGCTCATGGAGTACGGGCAAGGGTTCCCCAGGTAGTTAATCGTGACGCCCGAAGGCACGGACAAGTAGCGCCCACCGGTGGCCGTTCCTGTGCTCCCGCGAAAGCGTTCCACTTGGCTCCTCTCGTTGGGGATCTCCCTCGCCCGAATCGCCGCCGTGCTCATCGGGGCGCAGCTTCCACGTTCGCAGGCCCCCGGAGCCCATGGGCCACCCCCGCCCCCGCCGCCGGGAGGCTCCCCGTGCCCGTGCCCGCGGTCCGCGGACCTCTGCGAGGAACTGACCGTGACGCGCGTCCTCGACGGCGACACCCTCGAGGTCGAGGGCGGCCTCCGCATCCGCCTCGTGCTCGTCGACGCCCCGGAGCTCAGCGAGACCCCCGGGCCGGCGTCCCGCGACTACCTCACCAGCCTCTGCCTGGGCTCCCGCGCCCTCCTCGACGAGGACGACCTCCAGATCGGCGAGGACCCCTACGGCCGAATCCTCGCGGTGGTCATCTGCGGCCGCACGAACGCGAACGCCGCCCTGATCGCCTCCGGCCACGCGGACACCTACCGCCAGTTCTGCGCCGGGAGCGAGTTTGGCGGTGAGGCCTGGACGGGCTGCTCATCCCCGCCACCGCCAGGGGACTGCGACCCCGCCTACCCCGACGTCGGCATCCCGCCCCGCCGCCCGACCTGGACTGCGCGCAGATCCCCCACCGGAACTTCCAGGTCCTCGCCCCGGATCCCCACCGCTCCGACGGGGACGGCGATGGGATCGGCTGCGAGGCGAAGGGCGTGCCGTGGCCTGTCTCCGAGCCTTGGCGCTAGGGGCCCGAACACGAAAGTTGTCCGGGAGATTCCTTCCCGAGTGTGACCCAAGCACTCAATCCCAGACAACTTTACTAGAGGCAGTTTCAGTCACGCCACTAGGCGTGCCGCAAGCCTCTTATCTATGAACTTCTTATTTCGGGCCATGGAGACCTACGTGAGCCGGGTCACGGCGGCGGGCCAGATGACGCTTCCCAAGAAGGTCCGGAAGTCGTTGGGCATCGACGGGGCGGAGTACGTGGAGGTCGCCATGGTCGGAAGGGCCGCCGTCATCCGCCGACTCCGAGAGGAGGACGAATTCCTTCGGACGATCCGGCGGAAGATCAAGAAGACCGGGCTGACTCGGGCCAAGCTCCGGGAGATCGTCGAGGAGACGCGAAAGCAGACCTGGAAGCGGCGGTATGCTCAGACTGTTCGTTGACGCGAACACCCTCGTGAGCGGGCTGGCCTACGACGGCAACGAATCGGCTCTCCTCGCCTACGCGCGCCTCGGGGTCTGCGAGCTGATCACCGTGGAGCATGCTCGTGAGGAGGTCCGGGACACGCTCCGGGAACCGCGGTTGGGGCTGTCCCCGAGAGAGCGTGGCGACGCGCTGCGCCTGCTCGCGCGGCACGTCGTCGTCCTCGATGATCCCGGGTCTGTGGAACTGGATCAGGCCAGGGGACGCATCCGGGACCCGAAGGACCTACCGGTTCTGGTGGGGTTCGAGCAGTCGGGCTGCGACTATCTTGTCACAGGGGACCACGACCTCCGAGGGGTCGTCCCCCGAGCCATCTCGACGAAGCGGGCGCTCGCGCTGCTTCGGCGGTCCTTGGAATGAGCATGGGTCGCCTCGGGGACGTTCAAGTAGGGTGCAGCGCATCACCGGCTTGGTGTTTCCCAGCCATCGCTCCGCATTCCTCATCGGGCTTGGTCTCGCCGCCATCATGTTCGTCGCCGTCGTGGCCACCTAACGCCGAAGTCCGCCGGGGCCCAGGCCCCAACCTGCCTCCACCCCCATCTGACCCAACGCGGTGTCCAAGACCCGTCGGCCTCTGCACGAGCGCCCCGTCAGCCGCGCCATCGACGGGGACACCCTCGAGGTCGAAGGCGGCCTCCACCGGACCCGCTTCACGAGATCACCTCACAGGCCTCTTCCTCGGCTTCCGCGCCCTCCTCGACGAGGACGACCTCCAGATCGGCGAGGATCCTACGGCCGCGTCCTGGCGGTGGTCCCCTGCGGCGGCACGAACGCGAACGCCGCTCTAATCGCCTCCGGCCACGCGGACACCCACTTCCCGTTCTGCTCCGGGAGCGAGTTCGGCGGTGAGGCCTGGACCGGCTGCTCGTCCCCGCCACAGCAGCCCCCGCCACCCGAGAACTGCGACCCCTCCTACCCCGACGTCTGCATCCCGTCCCCATCGCCGGACCTGGACTGCAGCGACATCTCTTTCAGGAACGTCCAGGTCCTCGCCCCGGACCCCCACCGCTTCGACGGGGACGGCGACGGGATTGGGTGCGAGTAGCGGGTGAAGCACTACGGCGCCGCCGCCAGTTGGCCACCGTACCCTCGGAAACCCAGGTCATCCGGTCCGTCGGGGGATCCTCCTGAGTCTATCATCTTATACTAAATGATATGGCAGTCTTTATATAATACGTGATACATAGTGCCCGGGGCTCATGAGGCTCTCGCTCGCGACCCTGGCACGAAGGGAGTTCCCCTTTGGTTTCAACCGCAGAGAGGTCGAACGCCGCCTCAGCCTCCCCGGCGTGGCGGCCGTCATTCGATACGCGCGGCTGCGCGGCGACCTCGAGCGCTTGGCACGGGGGCGGTATCGAAGCCGCGTCCCGGCGGAAGTGGCCGACCGGATCCTGGACAGGCTGGAGCGGACACGGGAGCGGCTGCTCTCGCTGGACCGGAGCTTCCCCGGTGCGATCGACGGGGCCGCCGCCGTATGGGCCTGGACCCGGGGCGGGTACACCGCCGGGATGACCCCGTGGAGGACCGTGGTCCTCCTGGCCGTCCCGAGGTCCGCGGTCGCCCAGGCCCGGCGACGGCTCACCGCCATGGGGGTCGACGTGCGCTGGGAGTACCCCGCCGCGAACGAACTCGGCGTCTTCGCCGTCTTGAAGCCGGTGCGGACCGTGGAGAGGACGTTCATCGCGGGGGTCCCGGTGATCAGCCGGCGCGTCCTGGAGCGCGAGATCGCCACCAACCTCGCCGCCTACGGTCCAGCCCGGGAGTACCTCGAGGACGCGGATGCCGCGACGGAGGTGCTGCGGTGAGCCTCCTGGAGGATCTCCGGGCGCGCGTGGGCTCCGTGCTCGAGCTCGCCGAGTCCCTGTCCAGCGTCCCCCACCTCGTGCTTGTCGGCGGATACGCCGTCAGCGCGAGGACCCGACCCCGATTCAGCATCGATATCGACGTCGTCGTGCGGAGCGAGTCCCGCTCTCAGGTGGACCGGACCCTGCGCTCGCTCGATTTCGCGCCGGGCCGGCGCTTCGTGGACTCCGAGGCGGAGCGCGGGGAGATCGCGGTCCGATGGTCCCACCATCGCAGCAAGGCGACCGTGGACGTCATGATCGGCGGGATCCGAGATCGTGGCCTCGGGATCTGGGTCCCGCATGAGATCGTCGCCCGAGGGGGCACCGTCGAGCCCCTTCGCAACACGATGGGTCTCCTTCTCCAGCCGAGGATGCTCGTCGCCTCCGCGGAGGTCCTCGTTGCGTTGAAGGTACAACCCCTCCGGGACCAGGATGTGGCGGACATCGTCAGCCTCTCGACGCTGGTCGACGTCGAGACGTGCGCACGCACCCTGGTCTCGATGCTGGGCCCCGGCCTCGGGCGGGCGCGCGTCCGTGGTCTCTCCCGGAAGCTGGACGAGAAGCGTGCGGTCGAAGGGTACAGCTCGGTATTCTCCATGAAACGCTCGCAGGCGGAGAAGGAGGTCTTGAGAGCTCGGCGGTTCGCCGAAGCCCTCGACAGCCGGCTCGGGCCCAGAGCTCCTTCGACCGGCAAGTCTCAGGAAAAGCGCCAGCGGTCCGACTTCAGGCCGGTTCCGATTACATCCACGAGAGCACCGTAGGGGGTTCCATCGACGCCGCGAGCCGGAAACGAGGATTGGCAGGGACCCCTACGGCCGTGTCCTCGCCGTGGTCACCTGCCGCGGCACGAACGCGAACGCCGCCTTGATCGTCTCCGGCCACGCGGACACCCACTTCCAGTTCTGCTCCGGGAGCGAGTTCGGCGGTGAGGCCTGGACGGGCTGCTCGTCACCGCCAGGGGACTGCGACCCGGCCTACCCCGACGTCGGCATCCCGCCCCCGCCGGACCTCGACTGCGCGGACCTCCCTGATGCCCGTCAAGGGGCGCCCTCGCTGTCCTTCCTCGAAACCCACAAGAAAGGCCTTGGAGAGCAGCAGGAAGTCCGCTTCGATGATGCAGCAGCTCGGGCTCGCCCCGAAGCGAGCCCACCGTGCCCCGCGAGCCGCGCTCTCGGGGCGCCTTCCCCTTCTACTGATCCGGGCCGCCAAGCCGGGCCCGGCAGCGACCCCGGCCGCGACGGCTTCGCGGAGGACGGGGCCTCCAGAGGATGTCCTGATGCACGGTCGGCGGAAGAAGGCCTCCCTGACAGGACAGCCCTTAAGTGAGACCTCCGCGCTGGCGGGGCATGACGGCCCCGGGCGGGACGGTTCGGGCGTGGATTGCCTCGCCCCTCCGGTGGCACTTCCTGGCGGTGGCGGCGGTCTCCCTCTCCCTGGGCGTGGCCCTCTTCGCTGTCCCGGGCCTCGGCCCGTCCCTGTGGCCCTACAGGATCAAGGACCTCGCCGTGCGCTTCTTCGCCTCCGTCTTCCTCGCCTTGGCCGTCGCGTCGGTCGTCGCCCTCCGCGTCCCGGAGCGGCGCGCCCGCGAGGTCCTCCTCGTCATGGGTGCCTCCGTCTTCGGGTTCATCGCCCTTGCCGCCGTCGCGGACCCTGCCGCCCTCGTCGCCTCCTCCGGGGCCGTGCTCTGGTTCGCCCTCCTCACCGCCTTCGCCCTGGGGAGCCTCCTCTTCCTGCTGCGGCGCCCCGCGGCCACGGAGCCCGACGCGGGGCCTCCGATGCCTCGGTTCCTCCGGTACCACTTCCTCCTCCACACCGGGGTGGTCCTCCTCTTCTCCCTCCAGTTCCTGCTCATCCCGCGCTTCGCCGCGGAGAACGGCTGGCCCTGGCGCGTCTCCGATCCGGTCATGCGCGGGATCGGCGGGCTCTTCACCGGCGTCGCCATCGGCATGGCCTGGGCGTCCCGCCAGCGCTCATGGAACCGCGTGCGCCTCCTCCTCCCGGTGAACGTGACGTTCGTGGCCGGGGCGCTCCTGGCGGTCGGGCTCCACTGGGCGCAGGTCACGGCCGAGAGCCCGGGGCTCCACGTGACGATCCCCTGGCTGCTCCTCTACGTGTACACCGGGGCCTACCCGGCGTACTACCTGCTGCAGCCTCCCGCCAGCGAGGGAGGGGGACCCCGTGCTGGGAAGCGGGACCGTCCCCGATCCGCCTGAACCGTTCGACCGCCTCGGCGCCCGGAAGGACCCGGCTCACGTCCAGCCCGGGGGGAGCCGGTGACGAGGGAGGGGGGACGCCCGTGGATGCGCCCTTCGGCCTTTTCGCGCATTATGATGCATAGAATACGTATAACCCCATATGCGACCCCTTCCCCACCCAACGTCCTCGGCCCATGCATGCCAGGACCTGGACAACGCCACCGTTCCCCGGACCGGCCTCCGGCCCCGCCTCCCCCGAGCCACGCCGGAAGGGTGGACCGCCACGGGTTCGCGGCCCTGGCGGGGGACGTCCGCCTCCAGGTGATCGAGGCGCTGACGGCGCGCGCGCTGACGGTGGGGCAGATCGCCGAGGCCCTCCACCGCCATCGGGCGACCGTGCAGTACCACCTGGCCTACCTCCTCCGGGAGGGCCTCGTCGAGGAGGCGCCCATGGCGCCTTCGCGGCGCATCGGGAGGCCCGCGACCTTCTACCGCGCCTCCCGCCACGGGGTCGTCCCCGGCTTCCCGCGCCGGCACTACGAGATCCTCGCCGATGTCGCGCTCCGCCTCCTCGCGAGCGAGCTCGGCCCCGAGAAGGCGGCGGCCCTCCTCCGCGCGAGCGGCGTGGAGTTGGGGAAGGCGATGCTCGACGGCATCGCCGCCAAGGCCAAGGTGAAGGACTGGACCCCGCAGGCGTTCCAGGAGCACTTCATCGACCGGGCGATGCTAGACTTCGGCGTGACCTCGGAGGTCCTGTCGCGCACCCCCACGAGCCTTGAGTTCCGCGCCTTCTCCTGCCCCTTCCTCGAGGCGGCGGAGGCGATGTCGGACCTCGTGTGCGACTCCCTGGACGCGGGCTTCCACGAGGGGATCGACCGCGGGCTCGGGCGGGTGCGGACCGAGCGGATCACATGCATGGGCCACGGCGACCGGTACTGCGAGTACCGGATGGAGTGGCCCGCAGACACCGGACGAAGGAATCCCAAGGGGGCGTGAACGAATGGCACAGGAAGAGGACGACACGGGACGCGATTACGACCGGGCACGGCGGCGGTTCCTCCAGCTGGCCGCCGCGGGGGTGATCGGCGCCGGCGCCACGGTGCTCTTCTCGGGGGAGATCACGACCGCCCTCGGGATCGAGGGAGGGGACCCCCGCACGACCGTGCCGCAGAAGCGGGAATGGGTCATGCTCATCGACCTCGCGAAGTGCGACGGGTGCGGGGAGTGCACGAAGGGGTGCGCCAAGATGCACTTCGTCCCGCCCGGCCAGGAGTGGATCAAGGTCTACGAGGTCAAGGACGAGTTCGGGCAGCGGCACTTCCTGCCCCGCCCATGCATGCACTGCGAGAACGCCCCCTGCCAGAAGGTCTGCCCCGTGGGGGCGACGTTCCAGAAGGACGACGGCCGGATCCTGATCGACCACGACCGGTGCATCGGCTGCCGCTACTGCATGGCGGCGTGCCCGTACGACGTCCGGGCGTTCAACTGGAGCGAGCCCCCGCACACGCCCGAGGAGCTCGCCCACCCATACAGCCCCGAGGCCCCCTGGCCGCACCGCCGGGGGACCGTGGAGAAGTGCGACTTCTGCGGGCACGACGCGGAGAAGGGGGCGCTCCCCGGCTGCGTCGTGGCGTGCACCGCGGAGATGGGGAACGGCGCGATCTACTTCGGGGACCTGCGCGAGGACGCGGTCTCGAACGGCGTGGAGACGCTCCCCTTCTCCAAGACAATCCGGGAGCAGCAGGGGTTCCGGCTCAAGGAGGAGCTGGGGACGGGGCCGCACGTCTGGTACCTGCCCGCGCGGAGGTGAGAGCATGGAGGAGAAACCCGAAGAGGTCGACCCGGTGCTCCTTGCCCCGCTCCAGAAGACGACGTGGCGCTTCTACGTCGTCATCGCGGTCCTCGCGGCGGTGGCGGGCCTCGGCGCCTACGCCTACGTCCAGCAGCTGGACCGCGGGCTTTCCGTCACCGGCCTCGGCGACCGCGTGAGCTGGGGCGTGTACATCTCCAACTTCGTGTTCTTCATCGGCATCAGCCACGCCGGGACGCTGATCTCGGCGATCCTCCGCGTCGGGAACGCGGAGTGGCGGCGCCCCATCACCCGCATGGCGGAGTCCATCACCGTGATGGCGATCATCGTCGGCGCCCTCTTCCCCCTCATCGACCTCGGCCGGCCCGAACGCTTCATGAACGTCTTCGCCTTCGGGCGGATCCAGTCTGCCATCCTCTGGGACTTCCTGAGCATCGCCACCTACCTGGCCGGGAGCTTCCTCTACCTCTACCTCCCCATGATCCCGGACCTCGCGCTGATCCGCGGGAAGGTGCCGACCGGGAGGCTGCGGTCCCTCGTCTACCGCGTCCTGACGAGGCCTTGGACCGGGTCCGTGCTGCAGAAGCGCAGCCTGGAGAAGTCCATCGGGATCATGGCCATCATCATCATCCCCGTGGCGGTCTCCGTCCACACCGTCGTCTCCTGGATCTTCTCCATGACCCTGCGCGTCGGGTGGCGCACCGCGCTGTTCGGGCCCTACTTCGTCGCGGGCGCGATCTTCTCCGGGATCGCGACGATCATCATCGCCATGGCGATCTTCCGCCGGGCGTACCACCTGGAGAAGTACATCACGGTGGAGCACTTCCGGAAGCTCGCCGCGCTCCTCATCGTCCTGAACCTCGTCATGATCTACTTCACGATCAGCGAGTACCTCACGGCGGCGTACGGGGCGGAGTCGGCCGACGTCGTGTGGCTCCAGGTCCTCTCCCAGGGGCCCTACGCCGGGCTCTTCTGGTTCCTCGTCGTCGGCGGCCTCGTCACCCCGCTCTTCCTCCTCGTCCTCCGCAGGACCATCCCCACGATCGTCGTCGCGGCGGTGCTCATCAACGTCGCGATGTGGGTGGAGCGGTTCCTCATTGTCGTCCCCACGATGATGACGCCCCAGACCGAGTTCACCTGGCACCTCTACTCCCCCACCTGGATCGAGTGGACCATCACCGTCGGCGCCGTGGCGGGGTTCGCCCTCATGTACGCCCTGTTCTCCAAGATGTTCCCCATCATCTCCATCTGGGAGGTCACGGAGAAGCCCGAGAAGGCGGCGCCGCAGCCCGCTCCCGAGGGGGTGACGACGTGATCCGCCACACCGGGCGCGTCCGGCTCGCCGCCTTCGCGGCGGTGGCGGCCCTCCTCCTCGGCTCCGTGCTCCTCGTCGCGGAGCGCACGGCCGCCGCGGCGGTCACGGTCCCCTACGCCACGAACGCCGTCGCGGACGCCGACCTGGACGGGGACCCCGCCACGGGGGACTGGGGCGGGGCGTCCTCCACCGCCGTCCCCCTGGAGAACGGGGAGGCGGGAGGGTACGGGACGGCGACGCTCTATGCGAAGCACGACGGCACCACGGTGTTCTTCCGCCTCGACGGGCAGGTCGACGTGCCGTGGACGAGCGCGACGGGGAACCACTTCTGGCTGGGGGTCATGTTCTCGGAGCTCGGTACGGTGCACCACGCGTCCGGGGCCTGGGACGGCGTGTTCTTCGGCCTGTGGAACGGCGCGGACTTCGCGCCGATGGCGACGTACCCGCCGGCTCCGGTGGACACGTACGGCTTCGACCGCCCGCCGATCCAGGACGGAAGCCAGGACCTGGTCGGCCGGATGAGGACCTCCGGGGGCGCGGCGCCGTACGCGTACACCGCGGAGTGGAAGCGGGACCTGGACACGGGGGACGGGAACGACATCCTCTACCGGCCCGACGGGAGCACTCCCCTGAACTTCTTCGTGACCACCGACTCGGACGGGGACGGGAGCGAGGGCGGCGTCATCTTGCACAACGTCGTCACGAACTCGAACCGGATGCTGTTCCAGCAGACCGGGGGCGGCCCGGCGATCCCCCCCGGGGCGCTGGTGTGCGGCTCCGAGGGGGACCCGGTCGCGGACGGGCAGATCGACCCGCAGGAGTACCACGGGACCTACTTCGACCCCGCCACGCGGATCGCCGTCTACATGACCTGCACGCCCGGCCCCGGGCCGAGGATGCACCTCGCCATCGCCGCCCCCTGGGCCGGCTGGGTGGCGATCCTCGTCCAGGCCTCGGACACGGAGCCGTCCGCCTACAACGAGGTGCGCATGATGCACGCCAGCGGCGGGGGGGCGGTGGGCCTGGACGCCTACGCGAACGGCTCCCTTCCGTTCCTCCGCGACACGGCCGCCGGGGGAACGGATGACGTGGGGGAGGTTGTCCACGGGCACGGGGGATCCGTCCAGGCTTTCGTCGTCCACGGCTTCGAGTTCTCGGTCCTCCTCCAGTCCGCGGACCTCCTGGACTCCCGGCTGAGCGGCGCCGGCCCCTATTCCCTCCTGGTCCAATACAACGCCACCGCCGAGAGCTTCGACACGGGGCCCCAGGCCAAGTCCTCCCCCGTGATCTTCTACGTCGACACCCGGACGGTACCGGGGAAGGAGCCGGTGAGCCTGGAGCTCGTCCAGAACCCCTCGGGCGACCCCTCCGGCAGCGGCGACTTCCTCGCCATCCTGCGCAACGCGAGCGGGTACCCCATCGCGAACGCCCCGCTCCAGGTGTCCATGAAGACGGCGTTCGGGTTCCGCGACCTGGGTCCCGTGGGCACGGACGAGGACGGCGTGGCCGCGTTCAACTACACGCCGCGCGGTGACGGCGAGTTCCTCCTGGGCGTGGCGTACCTCGGCGGGGCCATCCATCGCGCCAGCGTGCTGTGGCAGCTGGTCGTGATCGAGGGCGGGGGGGACGCGGAGGCGCCGCGGAGCACGCTCCTGCCGGTGGAGGCCATCGTGGCCATGGCGCTGGCGGGAGTGTGGTCCACCTACGGCTACGCCTTCTTCATCGTGAACCAGACCCTCGGGGGGAAGGGGCGCCGCCACTTCCCCTTCCGCCTCCGGCCATCGGCGCCGACCGAGGTGCAGGAGGGCGGGAAGGGATGAGCCGCAGGAGGTTCGCAGGAGCCTCGCGCGGCGGGACGTTCGTCATCGTGGCGATGCTGTTCCTTGGCTCCGTCCTCCTCGTCGCGGAGATGACCTCCGCCGCGGCGGTGACGGTCCCGTACTCGACGGCCGCTGTCGCGGATCCCGACCTGGACGGGGACCCCGCCACGGGGGACTGGGGCGGGGCGTCCTCGACCGCCGTCCCCCTGGAGAACGGGCAGGGCGGCGGGTACGGCACAGGGACCCTGTACGCGAAGCACGACGGGGCGGTGGCCTACTTCCGGATCGACGGGCAGGTCGACGTGCCGTGGGCGAGCGCGGGCGGGAACCACTTCTGGCTCGGCTGGCAGGTGTCCCCGGCGGACACCGCGCACCATGGCGGCGGGACCTGGGACGGCGCGTTCTTCGGCCTCTGGGACGGCACGGACTACGCGCCGATGCCGACGTACCCGCCGGCGGCCGTGGACACGTACGGCTTCGACCGCCCGCCCCTCCAGGACGGAAGCCAGAATCTGCTGGGCCGGCTGCGGTACAGCGGGGGCGCGGCGCCGTACGCGTACACCGCGGAGTGGAAGAAGGCCCTCAACACGGGGGATGCGGACGACCTCACCTATGCGGCGGACGGCACGACGGTGTACAACTTCTTCGTGACGACGGACTCCAACGGCGGGGGGAGCGGGGGAGGCGGCATCGGCCACCGCGGCACGACGAACACGAACACCCTCGTGCTCGCGGCCCCGCCGGCGAACACCCCCCCGACGGCCGACCTCACCGACCCGGACGGGGGCGAGGACTGGACAGGCGGGTCCGTCCACAAGGTCTGGTGGAACATGAGCGACGCGCAGACCTCGACGCCGGCGCTCCTGGTCTGGATCAACTACTCGACCAACGGCGGGGGTTCCTATTCCCCCGTCGCCGGGGCCCAGGGAGTCTCCGGGTTCACGAACCCCGCGTCCTACGACTGGACGCTCCCTAGCGTCACCACCGCACAGGCCAGGGTGCGCATCACGGTCCGGGACGGCGGCGGCCTGACGGCGTCGGACCCGAGCGCCGCGGACTTCGTGATCGACTCGACCCCGCCGAGCGTGACGGGAATCACCCCGGCGAACAACAGCGTGGGCAATCCCGTGACGACGTGGGTCAACGTCACCTTCAGCGAGGCCATGAACGCGCCGGCGACGGAAGGGGCCGCCTCCCTGTGGCGGCTTCCCGCCTGGAGCCCCGTCGCGCTCACCGTCCAGGGCTGGGTCGGCACGACGCTGCGCCTGCAGCCCTCCGCCGTGCTCCAGCCGGGGACGACGTACGCCGTGAATGTGACATCGGCGGCGAGGGACGACTCCTCCCCGGGCAACGCCCTCCCGATCTTCAGCTCCGGCTTCACGACGGCGCTGGGGAGCACGCCGCCGACGGGCGCGATCGCGATGCCCGACGGGCTCCAGGACTGGACCGGCGGCACGTCGCACGCGGTGGTCTGGGACATGGCGGACGGCCAGACCCCGGCCCCCGGGCTCACGGCGTGGCTGAACTACTCCTACAATGCCGGCACCCTCACCGGGGCGATCGCCGGGCCCGTCGCGGGGAGCGCGAACCCGCACAGCGCCCCCTGGAGCGTCCCGGCCGTGGACGCAACCGACATGACCGTGAACCTCACCGTGATCGACGGCGACGGGATGCGGGCGTGGGACGACGCCCTCGTGCCCGTCGTGGACAGCACGCCGCCCTCGGTGACCGCCACGAACCCGCCGGACGCCGCCGTGAACGTCCCCGTGTCGACCGCGATCGACGTCACCTTCAGTGAGCCTATGGGCCGCCCCGCGACCGAGGCCGCGGTGACCCTCTACGCCCTCCCGGGATGGACGCCGGTGCCCCTCTCCGTGCAGGGCTGGGCCGGCCCGGTGCTGACCGTCCTCCCCGTCAGTCCCCTCGCGTCTCGCACCGTACACGCGCTGAACGTCTCCGCCGCCGCGACCGACGACTCCTCCCCGGGGAACGCCCTCGCCGCCTTCACCCTGCAGTTCACCACCGAGGACCTCCCGCCCTCGGCCGCGGTCGCCTCGCCCTCGGGCGGCGAGCGGTGGACCGGGGGGTCGCTCCACCCCATCACGTGGTCCGCGAGCGACGTGGACACGCCGGTGGGCCAGCTGAACGTGAGCCTCTGGTACTCCCTGACGGGGGCCGCACCCTGGTCCCCCATCGCGTGGGGGCTGAGCGGGCCCTCGGGCACGACGCCCTGGACGCTCCCGGTGGCGGACTCCGTCACCGCGGCGGTCCGGGCCACGGCGGTCGACACGAGCGGCGGGGGCGGGGAAGGGATCTCCCCGGCCTTCGCCATCGACTCGACACCGCCGGCGGTGACCGCGCGCAGCCCCGGACCCGGCCAGACCGGCATCCCCCTGAACGCGAACGTCCTCGTCACGTTCTCGGAGGCGATGAACGCCTCGGACGCCTCCTGGTTCGGCCTGCAGTCCATGACGGACCTGACCTGGGTCGCCGGGACCGTCTCCTGGGACCCGTCGAACCAGACGATGACCTTCAACCCGACCGGGCTGCTCGCCGTGGCGACGACCTACCGCGTCTACGCGAACGCGACGGCGCGGGACGCGTCGGACCCCGGGAACGCCGCGGGCGTCGACGACACCTGGACGTTCACGACCGGCTCCACGGCGGACCTCCTCCCTCCCTCCATCCTGAACGCGCTCGCGATCCCGGACCCCGCCACCGTCGGCCAGTCGGTGAACGTGTCCGCGGACGTGACCGACGACGTGGCGCTGCAGGACGTGCGGATCGTGGTCACCTTCGGGGCCGCCGAGGTCCTGAACCGGACGATGATCTCGGGGGCCGGGTCCTCGTGGTACGACCGGAACGGCTACGCGCTCCCGGGCCTCTACGCCTTCGTCCTCACCGCCACGGACACGAGCGGCAACGCGAACTACGCCGGCGGCTCGTTCACCGTGATCGACGTCCTCCCGCCGACGCTCGCCAACCTGCTCGCCGTCCCGGACCCCGCCGCGGTCGGCCAGGCGGTGAACGTCTCCGTGGACGTGACCGACGACGTCGCCGTCCTGACGGTCGGGATCGTGATCGCCCTCGGACCCGCAGAGGTGCTGAACCGCACGATGACGCCCGGGACGACGCCCTCGTGGTACGACCGGAGCGTCCACAATACGCCGGGCGTCTACGCGGTCACCCTGACGGCGACGGACACGAGCGGGAACGCCGGCGGTGCCGTCGGCTCCTTCACCGTCGTCGACGTGGTGGCCCCGACGCTCGTGAGCGCCCAGGCGGCCCCGCCGATCCAGGGGGTCGGCCTGGCGGTGAACATCACGGCGGTGGCCACGGACGACGTCGCGGTGCAGTCGGTCACCGTGGCGATCACCGATCCGGGAGGAAGCCCCCTAGGCAACTTCACGATGGCCCGCCTCGGCCTCACAGACGAGTATGCCTTCGAACAGCCGTACCTGACGCTCGGGACCTACGCCTTCCTCGTCTGGGCGACGGACGCCGCGGGACACGACGCCTCTTCGCCGGGGACCTTCGAGATCCGGGACCTCGAGCCACCCTCGATCCTCCACACCCCGCCGGCGGCGGTCCTCGTCGGTGCCCCCCTCCGCCTCGCCGCGCAGGTGAGCGACGATGTCGGCGTGGTCGACGTCCGAGCCGACTTCACGGATGTGGCCCTGAACCGCTTCAACGTGTCCCTGGCCCTCAACGGCTCGGTCTACGAGATCGACATCGCGGGCCAGGCGACGCCCGGGAGCGTCACCTACTTCCTGTGGGCCATCGATGCGGCGGGCAACTCCGCGCGCACGGCAGACCTCGCCGTGGCGGTGGTCGCACCCGATACGCTGCCACCCACGATCGCGAACGTCCTTGCCGTGCCCTCCCCCCAGAACATCGGCGGTGTCGTGAACATCACCGCCACCGTGACGGACGATGTCGCCTTGGCCGGCGTCTGGATCGAGGTGCGCGCGCCCGGGGGCGCGCTGCTGGCCAACGCGACCGCGGGCTATGAGGCGGCGTCCGGACGGCACTACCACGCCGGCGCGTACCCCCAGGCCGGGACGCACACGTTCCGGATCTCCGCCGTCGACTCGAGCGGGAACTGGGCCGCGGTCTCCGGTTCTTTCGTGATCGCGGACCTGGAGGCCCCGGTGGCCACCGCCGGGCAGGACCGGACCGTGTGGAACGGCACCGTCGTGTTCCTGGACGGCTCCGGGTCCACGGACAACGTACAGGTGACCGCCTTCACGTGGACCTTCACGTACCGCGGGGCGCCCGTGACCCTCACCTCGGCGGTGGGCTCGTTCCGCTTCGACGACGCCGGGACCTTCGCCATCACCCTCACTGTGACGGACGCCGCCGGGCTCACGGACACGGACACGCTCACCGTGCAGGTGGTCCGGGACACGACCCCGCCGCCCGTGCCTTCCGGCCTCGTCCTCGTCCCCGGAGCCGCCGACTGCCTCGGCCTCACCTGGATCCCTTCTTCGGCCGACGACCTCGCGGGCTACACGGTCTACCGGTACAACGCGACGAGCGGGCGCTTCGATCCGGTGGGGACGCTCGGAGCCGCGGAGGTCGCGTTCCACGACTGCGGTCGGGTCGCCGGGGTGCGCTACCTGTACTGGGTCGTCGCGTTCGACGCGAACGGGACGGCGTCGGCGCCCTCCGCGGTCATCGGCGGTGCAATCCCCGCGTCCCCGACGACCCCGACCGAACCCCAGCCCCCGCCCAACCTGCTCCTCGCGGTGATCGTGCTCGCGGCGGGTATCCTCGCCTTCGCGTTCTGGAGGCGCCGCAAGCCCGTGGCCGAGGAGTCGCCCCCTCCCGCCGCCCCGCCACGCGCGCCGGAGGTCTCGGCGCCACCGCCGGAGAGCCCGCCCGAAGCCGTCCCCGACGTCTGGCCCCCGCCGCCGCCGTGACTCCTCGGATCGCGGCCTCCGGACATCACGGGAGGGGGACGTCGCCGCCCACGGCGGTTGCCTCGTTCCCGGGCGCCATCGCCGCCGCCGACGCGACCAGGGAAAGGGCGAGCCCCGCCACGCTGGCCATCGAGGGGTGGAACCCCGCCAGGAGGGCCAGCAGGGTCCCGATGGCGAGGAGGCGCCGTCGCTCTCCGCGGGGAAGGAGGAGGAGGGAGGACGCGTAGCAGGCCGCCGCCGTGAGGGCGAGCCCGAGCGAGAACGGGACGGGGACGAAGTTGGCGAGGTTCATGCCCCAGGCGATCTCGAAGGTGAGGATGAAGCCAGCAAGGTCCCGCAGGATGAAGAGGGCGAGGACGGGCGGGACGAGGAGGAAGGGGACGAAGGGGCGCCCGGACCACCGCCCGGGAGCGTGGCGCGCGTCCATGGCCAGGTTCATCCAGACTCCGAGGGCGAGCAGCTCGAGGAGGAACGTCGGGATGTTCGCGAACAGCCAGCCCTCCGTCCCCCCGAGGGGGACGAGGGCGAGCGCGAAGGCGGACCGCATGGCATAGACGACGGGGATGACCGCCGCGAAGGCGAAGAAGGCCCAGGAGGACCACGAGCGCAGGTCGATCCCGCCCGGGAACCGGAGGCGGAGGGCGAACACCGCCACGAGGGCGAGGGCCGCGGTCGAGACGGCGAGGAACGCCTGGCGGCCAGGCACCAGCAGCCACAGCGTGAACGCGCCGGCCAGGAGCAGGGTGAGGAGCCACGCCCAGCCCCGGTGGGCCTTCCCGGCGGTGTGGCGGGCCAGCACGAGGAAGAGGAAGAGCAGGCCGACGGCGAGCGCGACCTCGTACCCCCCCAGCGCCCGGGCGACCGCCAGTCGGGTCTGACTGTCGACGTTCGCCCCGGCGAGGGCGACATCGGAGAGGAAGCGCACGGCCAAGGCGGGGACGGCGGCCAGGCCGAGGAGGGTCGGGAACCGGAGCGGGGCCACGATGGCCCGGGCAGGCCGGCGGGGGCCTTAGAACGTTTCGGGTGGAGGGCGGGCGGGGATGGAATCCTCCCTTCCGCGGGAGTTCTGCGGAAATGGATGAAAAAAACGCGCGCAATATGTACAACGCCCATCCTTCCGTACCCCGGGTTCATCGGTCCGGCCCCCCCTGGAGGCGGCGTGCTCAACCCCTGCGGACACGACGATACGACGCAAGGAGGGGGGCACGCAGAGGCTTGACAACATGGCATCGAACCAGGGGACTCTCGGAACGTGGACGCTCGGGGCCCGCCGCTTGGGGATCACGCTCCTCGTGGCGGCTCTGATCGGGATGGCGGGAACGTGGACGGTGTCGGCCGGGGTTCTCGACCCGAACGTGGTCCGGTTCGAGGCCAACCCCGACTACATCAACCTGGGGATGAAGACGAGCATCACCGTCGAGGTCGCCACGGCAGGCGACTATCGGGTGACCGTGTTCGCGCCGGATGCGACGACCGTCTCCCTCGCCTACAACTTCACGGCGGCCGGGACGCAGGGCAAGTGGTACGGCAACGCCTCAGCCGACTTCATGGCCGCCGTGGACCAGGTGGGGACGTACGAGATGCGGTTGGAAGTTTGGGACGGGGCGGCTTTCAACCTGTCGGCGTTTTCGTCCTTCCGGACGACGGATGTCATCAACATCCGCTTCATCCCGTTCGCCGCCGGCGACAATTACATCGACAGGCATACGTGCCTCGAGAACAGTGAGATCATGCGCGGGAACCGGTTGATCCCCAAGATGGTGACCACCTACGAATCCACCGGTGCCGCGCTGTGGGGGAACGTCACCCCCAAGCCCATCGCGACCTTCACGATGTTCGGAGTGACGAAGAACTACACGTGGGCGAGCTACTACATGTGGCATTCCGGCTTCGAAATCCTCTGGGATGCTCCCGTGGGCATCTTCGTCGTGACCTCGAACATCGATGACGGCCTGGGGAACCGCGGGCAGTTCAGTTCGCCGGCCTCGGGGAGCGGCAACCTCCATGTCGTCGCCTCCAACCTCCGGATGGCCCCGACCATCGCCGACCAGACAGGGACGGCGACGACGGTCTTTTCCGAGGGGGATACGCTCCACCTCAAGGTCAAGGTGGACTACAACCCCCACGTGTCTCTCGCCATCTACTTCGCGGGCCCCCTGAACGCCACCCGCGGAGGCGCGGTCAAGATGTCCGTGGGCAGTGGCGCCTATTCCTCGACCACCAATGCGTTCGCGAACAACCTGGTGGTGAACCAGTCGCTCTCGATCGAGGACGCGAACAGGGGGAACTGGAGCTTCGACCTCCCGATCACCTCGTCCACGCCGCTGTCCAGCGACTACCAGGCCGTCTTCATCGCGACCGATGGAGCGACACCGCCGAACGTTGGCACGGTCTTCTCCACGAAGTTCGCCGTCGTGCCGGGGGCTCCTCCGGCCGCGCCCGCGATCACCCGGCCGCCAGACGCCAGCACCGTCAACGGGACGGCCACCATCCAGGGGACCGCCGAGGCCGGCGTGACCAAGGTCCAGGTGAAGGTCGGGGACGGTGCATGGGCGGATGCGACGGGGACCACCGCGTGGACGTACACCTTCGACACCAAGACCCTCGCCGACGGCGTCTACACCGTGCGCGTAAAGGCGTTCAGCGGGACGCTCTCGTCCTCGGAGTCGTCGGTCAGCATCCTGGTCAAGAACGGGGCGGTGGTACCGGTCTCAACGGGTCTCGAGATGCCGCTCGTCGCCGTCCTGGCGATCATCGCCCTCGTCGTCGGCCTCGGGATCGGGATGATGCTCTCCCGGCGCAAGTCCGGTGGGCAGGTGGAGACGAAGGAGACGAAGGAGGGGGACCAGGGAGCCGGGTGAACGGGCGAAGGGACCTCGGAAGGTGAAGAACATGGCAAACCAGGAGAGGCGAGTTCGTCGGGCGAGGGGGTCTGCCAAGGCTCCCCTCGTCCCCCTTGTGGCATTCCTGCTGTTCCTCCAGCTCGTGGCGGTGATTCCGACGAGCTCGGCGGAAGGAGACCCCTCGCTGACCGTGGACCCGGCCAGCGGGGTCCAGGGGACCTCCGTGACCATCACGGGTTCCGGCTTCGCACCCGGTGTCGAGATCGCCCTGGAGTGGACCCGACAGGTCGGCAGCCGGGTCAGCCCGAGCGGCTGGGTCGAGGAGACGTACCCGATCACCACGGTCACGGCCGACGCGAGCGGGGGGCTGTCCCAGGCCTGGGCGATTCCCGCGGACCTCGGCGGTGAGCACCGGATTCTGGCCGTGGTCGGAGACGCCGTGGCCGCCACCGCCGACTTCACGGTGACGAGGAGCCACTCGATCTCGCCCGAGTCCGGACCGGCGGGGACCCAGGTGAGGGTGACCATCCTCGGCGCCGGATGGACCGAGTACGACAACGTCATGGCCATCACCTACGACAATTCCTACATCGGCTACGTGTGCGGGTTCTACGACCAGGGCAATGCCACATTCTGGTTCCAGGCGACGGGTGCCCCCGGTCCCCACATCGTGGGGATCCTTCCGGCCCTCTGGAACGGACCCTCCGGCAAGGACGACGGACCGACACCGTGGAAACTCCCGATGCTGAACGTGGGGGATCTCCCCGTCCCGTTCGAGCCGGTCTTCCTCACCTTCACCATCACCGGCCCCGGAACCGACCGGACGTCGACCGTGGCGAGCGACCTCGTTGAGGTGATGGGCCCGGACAGCCCCGTGATCCCGCTGGCCCCCGCCGTGGCGACCCGAGACGGGACGCCGCGCCTGGCCCTCGGAAACGCCGCGAGAGCCTTCGTGGGCTCCGACCTCCCCTTCGAGCTGGCGGGCTTCCCGGCCGGATCCGTCGCGACGTTCCGCTGGTCCACCCTCAAGGCCACGGTCACGATCCAGGCGGACAAGTTCAAGGGCTGGCCCACCACGGAGTCCACCGTGGACGGGGGATCGGTCACCGTCCGGGCAGACGGGACCGCATCCGGCGCCATCCGGATCAAGGACGACTACGGCGGCGAACACCTCCTGGAGGTCCTCGTAGGCGGCCAAGTCCTGGCGGACCAGACCTTCCGAATCATCACGCGGTTCAGCGCGGCGCTCTCGGCCGACGGGACGAGCCTCCGCCTGCACGGCACCGGCCTCGGCGCCACCAAGTACGGATCCCTGTTCAACGTGCTATACGACGGCAGACTCACCGGAGTCATCTCCGCGCTCACCTCGGACGGGACCGTCGACGTCTCGGTTCCGGTCGTCGGCACTCCGGGGGTCCACAGCGTGGAGATCCACAGTGGCGCGAACGGCTTCCCCTACCTCACGATGTGGTCGTCGATCTTCTCCTATATCCCGGCCCACCGTTTCACCTTCACGATCGAGGACGCCGCAGCTCCGCCGGCCCAGGCCCCCCAGGCGAGCCTCCCGCTGTGGCTCTCCGGCGCGGGGATCCTGCTCGGGGTGCTGGCCGGGTTCGCGATCGGACGCGTTCGGAAGCGCGAGGCCGTGGTGAGGGAAGAACCCGTAACGGAGCCGAACTGAACCGCAGCCCCTCTACGCCCCCCAGGGGCCACCGCGGGACCCCCGCGACCGGTGAACAGGGCCGGTTGCGGCGGGCATTACGGGGCCCGGCGAGACTACGCCCGGCAGCCGCCGAGTGAGCCTCGGGGGTGAGGTCCACCCCCGCGTGACTCGTGGACAGCTTCCATCCGTGGGCCAACGAGGAGGGAAAGGGGGCCACTCCATCCGGTTCGTCGACAGGCGCCAGCGCGGGGATCCATTCCTAGACGAGCACGAGACCGCCTAGCCCTGGGAGCGCGTCTACCGACTCGCCTTCACCATCGAGGGCCCCCCCCTCTGCCCCCGCCGCAATCGGCGGCGTCGAGCGGCATCTCCCTATCGGTTGCCGCGGGCCCGATCGTCGCCGCTGTCGCCCTCGGCTTCCTCGCCGGGCACCTGCGGCGACGCGTGACTGGCAAGCCGCGGGAGCGCACGGGGAAGACCGACGCCTGAGGCCGGGGGCGTCCACCCGACGCCTCCCGTCCCACCCAAGGAACCGGGCGAGTCGGGCGAGGATTCCGGCACGTCCGGTCGTGGAATCGGACCACTATGTTCAAGGGGGAGAGTCGTCCCCTTCGGACCGTGGTACGCTCCCGCGGACCCCGCACGGCCCTGGTCCTCGCGCTCCTCGCCCTGGCGGCGGCCTCCTCCGTGCCGCCACCGGGCGCGCGCGGCGACGCCCCCTTCTCCCCGAACGTGCGCGTGAACGACGACGCCGGCTCCGCCCGCCAGTATCTCCCCGCCGTCGCCGTGGGTGCCGGGGCCCTCTACGCGATCTGGGAGGACGAGCGGAACGGCAACGACGACATCTACCTCGCGGCGTCCGCGGACCTCGGGGCCTCCTGGACCGATCCCAACCTCCCCGTCACCGAGGACGCCTTCATGACGGCGTACCAGCGCGCACCGACCGTGGCGGTGGACCCCGCCGGGCGCGTCGCCGCCGCCTGGGGGGACGGGCGCGGACCCTCCTACGACATCTATTTCGCCGCCTCCCTGGATGGCGGTGACACGTGGACCGACCCGAACGTCCTCGTCAGCGACGATCCCTTCGGCGACCAGGTCCTTCCCGTCCTCACCGCCAACGCGACGGGCGGGCTGTTCCTCGCCTGGGAGGACCGCCGCAGCGGGGACACCAACCCGGGCATCTGGTTCGCCGCTTCCGGCGACGGGGGGGCCACGTGGTCCTCCCCGAACCTCCCCGTGCGGGCCACATTCTCGGTCGAGAGCAACCCCACCATGGCGGTCGCCCCGAACGGGACGATCTACGTCGCCTGGGAGGATTTCCGCAACGGGGACGCGGACATCTACGTCTCCTGGTCCACGGACGCCGGCCTCACGTGGCGGACCCCCAACGTCCGGGTGGACGACGACGCCGGGGCCGCCGCCCAGACGGAGCCGAGCGTGGCCGTGGATCCGACCGGGACCGTCCACCTCGCCTGGCGGGACGCGCGGGGCGGGGATGCGGACATCTATTCCGCGAACTCGACGGATGGCGGCGTCACCTGGAGCCCGAACCAGCGCGTCAACGACGACCCCCCCGGCGCGACGCAGGCCTCTCCCGCCGCCGCGGCGACCTCCACCGCCGTGCACGTCGTCTGGGAGGACTTCCGGAACGGGGCGACCGCGGACGTGTACGCAGCCGCCTCGCTCGATAGCGGAGGGAGCTGGGGAGGGAACGTCCTCGTCACCCTGGACTCCGACCTGGCGAACCAGGTCGACCCCGCGATCGCCGCCGATGCGTCCGGCACGGTGCATGCCGTCTGGCAGGACTTCCGCGACGGGTCCCACGACGTATACTACGCCAATTCCTCGGATGACGGCGCGACCTGGACCGACCCCAACGCGCGCGTCTCCGACCTCGTCGGGACCGCCGGGCAGAGCAACCCGGCCCTCGTGACCGACGCGGCGGGCGTCGCGTACGCGGCCTGGGAGGACAGCCGGAACATCTTCGGGCCGCCGCACCTCGACGTCTATTTCTCCAAGTCCACGGACGGCGGGCAGACGTGGACCACGCCGAACGTCCGGGTGAACGACAACCTCACGGGGAACCAGCTGCACCCGGTCCTCGCCGTGGACGGGGCCGGGGGGGTCTACGCCGCCTGGGAGGATTGGCGGACGGGAGAACCGGACATCTACTTCGCCCGGTCGCTCGACGGCGGGGGGACCTGGTCCGGGAGCCAGCGGATCAACGACGACGCCACCGCGGAGTCGCAGTACCGGCCGGCGCTGGCCCGCAGTCCGGGCGGGATCCTCCTTCTCGTGTGGCGGGACTTCCGCGACCAGGGGATCGGCGGCACCGACATCTGGTCCGCGCGGTCGACGGATGGAGGCGCGGTGTGGTCCGCGAACGTCCAGGTGAGCGATGCCGTCACCACCGACGCCGATTACCCCGATGTGGCGGTCGACCCCTCGGGGAGGTTCCATGTCGCCTGGGTGGAGGGGCGGGGCATCGGCGCCCAGGTCTACTATGTCAACTCCACGGACGGCGGCCTGTCCTGGAACAACCCGCCGAGCCAGGTCAGCGACGGAGCCTCGGGGAGCCGGTACGACGCGGTCCTCGCCGTCGACGAGGCCGGCGGGCTCTACGTCGCGTGGCGGGACGACCGGAACGCCGATCCGGATGTCTACTTCGCGGCCTCGGGCGACGACGGGCAGACGTGGACCACGCCGAGCGTGCGCGTCTCCCCGCCCGCGGAGACCGGTTGGCAGCAGGACCCGGACATCGCCGCCGCGGCCGGGACGGTCTCCGTGGTCTGGGACAGTGTCTCCAACATCCGCTTCGCGAACTCCACCGACGGCGGGCTCGCCTGGACCGACCCGAGCCTCCGCGCCGAGGACGCCAACGGCACCCAGCAGGCGCCCGCCATGGCCCTGGGCCCCGGGGGAGGTGCGTTCATCGCCTGGGGAGATTATCGCAACGCCGACAGCCAGGACATCTACTTCGCCTCGCTTCCGGGTTCCCCGCCGATCCCGCCGCCGTCGGCCCCTCGGAACCTGACGACGGCCTCCTCTGGCACGGACATCCTCCTCGCGTGGGAGGCGCCCTTGTCCGGGACCGCCGACTTCTACCGAATCTACCGCAGGACGACGCCACGGGGCATCGACCTGCTCACGCCGTACGCAGCCACGGCCGGTCCCGGGACCGCGTTCACGGACATCGCCGCCTCGGGGGCTCCGGGAGAGCGCTACTACGTCGTCCGCGCTGTCAATGCGACGATCAATGTCACCGGACCCACGAGCAACACCGCCGGCGCGTACACCGTGGCCCTCTTCGCCGGGCCGAACGCGATCTCCCTCCCTCTGGAACCGTTCACCGCCAAGACCGTCGCGGACCTCCAGGCCGATCTTGGCGCGAGCTCCGTCTCCTACATGGACCCGGCGGGCACCTGGCTCGCCTACCCGCCGGCGCCGGACATCCCCGCCGCGGTGGGCCGCGGGTACGTGGTGACCCTGCCCGCGGGCGGACTGCACACCTTCACCGGATATCCCGGCGCGATGATCCACTACGCGGAGGGGTTCGGGTTCACCGCAACCGAAGCCTCCTCCCTCACCGCCATCGTGACGGGCGGCGACATCGTCCTCACCTGGGCGACGGTCTCCGGAGCGGACCACTACTGCGTGCGGCGCTCGGGGATCCGGCAGGGGTTCCACACCGGGGCCTGGATCGAGCTCGGCTGCACGCCGGCGGGTGACCCCGCTTGGACGGACTTCGTCGACCCCAACGCGGCGGCGGTGGCCGGGGAGGCGTACTATCTGGTGGTGCCCGTCGACGCCACGGGGGCGAACGGGTCGTCGAGCTACTCGATCGGCGCATGGACCCTGGGCCTGGCGGGGACGAGCGCCCTCGGGCTCCCCCTCAAGCCGCTGCAGGCTTCGGCGGTGAGCGCGTTCGTCGGAGGCGTCCCCGGGGCGATGGGGATGCTGTGGTTCGAGCCGTCCGCCGGGGCGTGGATCCCCCACTTCGCCGCGATGCCCCCGGGCGTCTACGATGCCCCTCTCACCCAAGGCGCGGGGTACCAGGTCCAGGTCCGGACGGGGGTCCTGGTGACCTTCCTCGGGTCCTAGGCGCGGCGGAAGCGGATGAGGTCGTCTGTTGAATCTTCCATGACTAGTTGTATAGAATTGTATGTGTTTCAACGTTGAAACACGGATGTGGGCATCCATCCACATACCAGGTAACCAATGAAGCGTACCGTACACGTGCCTGTTTCGGAAGCTTTCAACTCACTTTCAACCAAACGGGTTAAGTAGGGCTCCCCGGTTCACAGGAACAGGGGGAGGACATGAAACCTCAACGGAAAACGGCGCATGTGACCCTGACGCTGCGATGGCGTCCAGGGAGTGTAGTGAATGTGGCGCGGCGGCTCACCGCCGTGTCGATTCTGGCGATCCTGGGGGCGGCGCTGCTGCCTTCGGGGATGGCGGACCTGCCGTTCAGCCCGAACGTGCGAGCGGATGACGGCGGTACGAGTGCGGCGGTCTTCCCTGCCCTTGTCGCGTATGACGGAACGCTCTATGCCGCGTTCGAGGACTATCGGGCCGGCCCCGGCGACGCGGACATCCGCTTCACGAAGTCCACGGACGGCGGGCAGACGTGGAGCGCGAGCGTGCGCGTCCACGAGGCGCTGGCCACGGACCAGTTCGATCCGGCGATTGCCGTCGACTCGAGCGGGATCGTGGTGGCCTGGTCTGACCTGAGGAACTCTCCCACCTGGGCCCTCGACACGGACATCTATGTGGCGCGGTCGGTCGACGGCGGTGCGACATGGTCCGCGGGAGTGCGGGCCAGCGACGGCCTGCCGTTGATGACCGAGCTCGAGCCGAGCATCGCCGGCGGCGCCGGCATCGTGCTCCTCGCGTACAGGGACATCGACATCCGCTTCACCATCTCCTTCGACGGGGGGGCCACTTTCCAACCTACGGAGCGCGTGAACGACGACACCGGGACGGCGGACCAGAAGAGCCCGAGTGTGACGGTATCGGACATCGACGCCTTCGTCGCCTGGAAGGACATGCGTAACGGCGGGGAGATCTACACCTCGCGGCGCATCCCGGGCGGCGGGTGGTTCCCGAACGTCGTGGCCTCCGGCCCCATCCCGTCCGTCGGGATCAGCGCGCCGAGCCTCGTGGCCGGCCCCTGGCCAAACCTCTACCTCGCCTACAGCGGGGAGGGTTCGATCAAGTTCTCCAAGTCGACGAACAACGGGAACAGCTGGGTGTCGGGCATTACGATCGACGACGCCTCCGGAGTCAAGTTCGCCCCGTCCCTGGCGCGCGCCGCCGACGGGACGCTCCAGGTCGCCTGGGAGGACTGGCGGATCCCCGGCAACGACGAGATCTTCGCCTCCAAGTCCACGGACACGGGGTTCACCTGGGAGGCGAACCGCCGCGTGAACGACGACGTCGGGACGGCCGACCAGCGCGCCCCGGCGGCCGCGTTCCTCGGCAGCGATTTCCACGTCCTCTTCCACGACATGCGCAACGGGAACCAGGACGTGTACGCGGCCAAGCGCGTCCCGGGCGCCGCGATCCCCAAGCCCAACCTCAGCCTCGTCAACGCGGACATCACCGTGACACCGGGGTTCGGGAGCAGCTACGTGGGGACCGCGCAGACCCTGAGCGCGACCGTGCGGAACCTGGGTGACTACCAGGTCACGAGGAGCTTCGCCGTCGGGTTCTACCGCGGCGACATGGACGCGAACGACGACGGCGTGATCGACGCCGGCGCGGTCCTCCTCAAGAGCGTGACCGTGACCGCGAGCTGGGCGAACCCGATCCCCGTGGGCGGATCGCGCGTCGCCTCGGCCTCGTGGACCCCGTCGGCGGCCGACGTGGGGACGTTCACGATCCATGTGGCGGTGGACCTGCAGGCCTCCGGGCCCTTCGCGGACGCGGCCGTCGACGAGACCGACAGCCCGGCCGACGAGATCCTCGACAACGAGGCCTTCTACGACACCGGCGCCTACGCGAGCGGGCCCGAGCCGCCCTTCCGCACCGCCGCGGCCCCGAACTACCGCGTGCACAACGCGCTCGCCGACGTCATCGTGAACGGCAAGTTCCAGACGAACACCGCCAGCTGGACGTTCACCGCGCTCGGGAAGCACAAGCCGACGGGTTCGTGGGACCCGGCGGGCTACCAGAACGGCGGCGCGGCGAGGATCGCCAGCCCCGTCGGCAACAAGCGCACGGGCGAGGGCTACTGGCAGCAGACCATCGGGACGGGCATCCAGTCCGGCTCCATCGTGAAGCTCTCCTTTGACTGGAAGAAGGGCATGGCCGGGCTCGCCCCCCAGGTCCAGGACCTCCGCGTCGTCCTCGTAAAGCCGAGCGGCGCGACCGTGGACCTGGACGTGCAGCTCGGGGCCCCGGGCGCCTACAACACCTGGTACCTCGTGACCGACAAGACCGTCTCCTCGCACTTCGACCAGACCGGGACGTACAAGCTCCGCCTCCGGTACGTCTACACGACAGGCTCCAGCGGGAGCTCCCAGGCGCTGGCCTGGTTCGACGAGGTGAGGCTTCTCGTTTCCGCACCCTGAAGCAGGACACTCGGCCGGCGTGAGCATTCCGCCGGCCGCCTTTTTCTTGACACGACAATGTAGGCAACACGATCGTTCGGTCACCTGCGGAGACTTGAGGATGTGATGCGCGCGCTCAAACCGGTGGTCCCGGCGCTTCCTTCGATCCCGCTCAGCGATGGGCGGCCTCGGGCGTGGGGCGGCGGACCGTCGCGCTCCCGGGCGGATGGACGATGCGATAGAGCTGGGCGAAGGCGGCGACGACCAGCGCGTACCAGGTGACGGCGGTGAACGCCGGGAGCCAGGACGGGGCATCGACGCCGAGCGCGGACGGCAGGAAGCCCGCCATGAGGCTCAGCGCCGACAGCGCGAAGAGGGCGAAGGCGCGGACCGTCTGCGTGGCCGCGAGCGCGATCCGCGCGCGGACGAGCACGGGCCCGGCGCGCCGGAGGCGGTACGCGCATCCCACGATCAGCCCGACGAGGGAGGCGGAGGCGGCCAGGATCACGGCCGCGAGGGTCACCGGGTCCAGGGGCCGAAGCATCCAGGGTCCAGGCCGCGCACGGAGTACAAGAACCCGCCGGCCCCCCTATCCGTTCCAAGAACGAGGAAGGGCGCTCGGACGCCGAGGCCGACGACATCGTCGCACTTCTCCTGTGGTTCTCGATTGGGGAGAGGGACTCCATCATCCGACGAGGGCTGTGGCCAGGGAGGCCAAATCGACTCCTCGCAGAGCGGAGGGACCACATCACTCGACGCCGGCTTCGGCGGCGGGGGGAAGCTCACGCCACGGTGTTCAACGACGGGTCTGTCCCGATCCGTACCCGAGCCCGGACGCGAACCTGATCACCGCCACCGTGAACGCCACCCATGCGTTCGCGGCGGGCGCGACGTACTCAATCACCGTCACCGTGAGGGACGACGACGGCGGGAGCACCGCCGTGGCAGTGACGGTCACGCCATAGGCGCCTTCAATCAGCTCGCCACCGCTCTGGACAACGGAATCTCGAGGCCCGCCTGCGCGAGGAGGGGGGTCAGGCCTCTTCCGCGTCTTCGGCGGGAGGGCGGAGCCCCGCCATCACAGCCGAGCAAGGTCCCCTCTAGGTCTAGGCTCGCCTGGAGCACGCGGTCCGCCTCGGCGGCGGCCAGGGCCTTCTCGTCCCCCCTGCCAGCTCAGCGGAGTAGCCGGCGTCGATGTCGCCTTCCGCAGGGCGGCCAGGAACCTTGAGGTCCTGGGAGGGCTCCCCTTACGGCGTGCGGCCCTCCTCCGGGACCGGGCACCGGATGACCGCCCTGGCGGCGAGCCGGGACGCCTACAACCAGGGCGCGCTCATGCCGGGTTGCCATGGATGATCCCGGGACCTGGCCTGAGAGGAGGCGGGCGGCGAGGACCGGCGCCCTTCGTAGGCGGGGGGCATGCCCCATGGAAGGCCCTCAGGCCCCGGCGCACTCAGCCGGAGTCGGGCTGGCCGGAGACTGCCAGGGTGCCGATGAGACGGACTCCGCGGATCCGTGCGAAGTCCCGGTCGTACGTCCAGATCGGCGCGTCGAGCGCGAGGGCTGCGGCCACGTAGTCCTCATCCCCCTCGGCTCCGGCCTCGCGGGCTCGGGCGAGCGCCTCCGGGAGGAAGGGGGCCAGGATCGCCTCCGGGACCACTTCCACCCGGTTCCGGAGGTCTTCGAACAGCGCCTCGACGACCGACGCGTCGACACGGGCTCGTCGGGCAATCGTGCCGATCTTCCTCTCGAGCTCCTCGAAAACCCTTGGGGGGACGTGGATGGCGTACGGGGAATGCAGGAGCGCATGCCGCGCCTTGCCGTCCGCCATGACGCTGGCGATCAGGACGCTGGCGTCCGCGACGACCTTCGGCGTCATCGGCCGCGTCGGCGGGCGGCCGCGCGCCGGACTTGCCGGCCGAGGGCGACCGCGTCCGGTTCCGTCAGCGCGGAGCCCGCAAGGAGCCGGTCGTAGACGTGAAGCCGCTCGAGCTCGCGTTGGATGGCGCGCCGCGCCACTTCGGCCCACTTGATCTGGGGATGGGACCGCATCTCGCGGTGCAGCTCCTCCGGAAGGGACAGGGTCATGTTGGTCATGCGTGGTTAAGTGGTTCAACGCATATAAGTAACTTCCCTGCCGTGCGGGGACACCCTGGTTCAGGGTGGGGGGTCCTCGGGGGAGCCAGGAGCACCGTGTTGCCTATCCTGAGTGCGGAGCGTGCCTCTGGGAAGGAGTCCATCCGAAGGCAGCCGGGGACCGCCCGGGCCGTCCGACCCCTATTCTCAAGAGTGATACCGTTTTCACTTAAATACCTTAAGTTTCTTTCCACAAAAAGGATTACCCCCCAGACGCAACGCTTCCCTGTCCCTTGAGGGGGGCGCGCGGTGCGCGCTCCTGAGGAGGGGCAGGAGACCAAGAGAATGGCACGAAGCGAGGCATACATCGTGGTGCTGGCGGAGAGAACGAGCGGCGTCTTCCGGACGGAGCAGGCGTCGTTGGCGAAGGTCGGCGTGGACGCCAAGAAGATGGCCGCGGAGGTGGACCGGCTGATCACCGAGTTCACCGCCGCGGACCAGCAGCAGGAGGCCCTGAAGCGGCAGCTGAAGGCGCAGTCCGAGCTGGTGGCGTCGATCAAGCAACGGCTGGCCGTGACCGGCTCGGGGTACCTCGACGTCGGGATCGGCGCGCTCGGCAAGGACAGCTCGGCGGCGGACAACCTCCGGCGCATGCGGTCCGACATCGAGCGCGAGATCCGGTCCGGGAAGACCGCGGAGGAGCCCGCCCCGCCGGCGTAGTCGATCTCAGGGGGCCCACGGGCGGGCCCCCACCTTTAACTCCCGCACCGGCCCGGCCGTGAGGAAGAGGGCTTCCCTCCCTGCCGTGGAAGGCCCGGGGGGCGCCCTGAGAGACCGAGTCCACGCTTCCCCGCGCGGCAGGGCGCCGGAATGGGACAGTTCCAGAGCCGGAACAGGGAGTTCTGACGCTGGATCGAGGTGTTCCGCGCCTGGAGAGGTCTCGGACAACGGAGTCGGGTCGGTCCAGGCTTGGATCGGGGGGTTCTGCCGTCAGAAAGGCTCGTTCCAAGCTCGGAACGGCTCGTTCTGACGGTGGACCGGTCCGTTCCGGCCTTGGCCGGCCGTCTTCTACGTGGAAGCCGGAGTTCCATCGCTGGAACTCCTCGTTCCGACGTTGGAACAGCTCGATCCGGGCCCGGAAACCACGTGGTAGCTTCCCCGGCTCGCGGACTCTGGCCATCCACCACACGACAAGGTCTGTGGCCAGGGCCCTACGAGAACGCGGCGAGGGAGGCCTCGATCTGCGGGACGCGACGCCCGACGGCGAGGCGCACCATCCCCAGGTTGACCTCGCCCTCGAGGACGCCCATCAGGGTGAACCCGCCCGCGAGCAGGCGGACGAACACCTTCCACGTCGGCCCCTCGACCAGGACGTCGGAGAACTCCTTGAGCTCGAGGGTCCGGGCGAGATCCTGCCCGGCGGTGACGATGAGGGTCGCGACCGCCGTGGCGGCCATGGAGCGCGTCCCCTTGGAGTAGGCGCCGAGGGGGAGGCCGTTCCGATCGCCGACGACGAGGACGCGCACGCCCGCGATCTCGTCCGCCATCTCCTGGAGCAAACGGTCGAGGCTGTCTGTGCGGAGTGGCTCCGGGACTGCCCGAGAGGCCAGCATCATCCCTTCACCCCCGACACGGTGCGCCCGAGCGTGGTGAACGTGTAGAACCCGTAGCAGCTTCCCAGCGCCCACGGGACGGCCCAGCCGATGTACCAGAGGAACGGCGTCTCCAGCCCGAAGAGGGCCAAAACGGGCACCATGAGGCCGGCGCCGAAGCCGAGGCCCATCGCCGTGAAGGCGCCGCGCAGGCGCGGGAGCTCCCGGAAGACCCAGAGTCGGATGAGCTCGATGGGTACGCGGTGCATCTGGCGCCACAGGATCAGCATGCAGGAGGCGATCAGGGCCATCACGCCGAAGTGGAGCAGGGCGAGCAGGAGCGGCGGGGTTGGGGCTAGCAGGTCGACCAGGACAACGCCTCCTTTGGCATGGGGAGGATGCCGGTGGCGGGGCGCCGCACCCCGGACGCATCGAGTCGGTCGATGCGCGGCACGCCCGGGAAAATGGCCGCGCTCCCGGAGCCCCCGTAGGCAGCCGAAACGAGCTCTTCCTCAACAACGAGGTACTGGACAGGGGTCGTGGAATGCGGCCGGGCTGAAGAGTGCATCGTCTGGTTCCCCCGAAGGCCGCCACCCCTTTTAGAGATTGGTCTCCCCAATTCTCTTACCGAGAGATTGGATCGGAAGTGGTCTTGAAACGTCAGTCTTGGACCGGATTTCGAAAATCGGAATCCGGGGGCATTCCATCGCGTCCGCGGCAGGGACTCATGGGTCGTCGCGCCTCCCCGACGGGCCCCGGAGCGCTTCGGCGGCGGGCGACCGGGGGAGCGGATTCCGATTGTCGCAAGACCCCATAGGGTATTAAAGGCGGGAGCGGTTTCGGGGGTCCATCGATGCCGCGGCTGCTGGAGCTCCTGGAGCGCCCGACGGGGACGCTGTCCGTCCTTGTCCGGATCGCGGAGCCGGGGGAGCACACCGTGACCAGCCTGGTGAAGGACCTCGGCTTCAGCACCGGCCTCGTGTACAGCGCCCTTGAGCGCCTCAAGGACCTGGGCTTCATCACGGAGCGCCGCGACGTGGTGCGCCAGTCCCTGTTCTACTCCCTCACAGCGCCGGGGGAGGAGGCGGCGGGCACGGTCCAGCCCCTGGAAGGCCTCATCCGGAAGACGGTCCTGGGCACGGAGAGGCGCCTCGAGGCGCTCACGACCGCCGGGGAGGTGGGATCCTTGGAAGGGATCGCACTGCTCCTCAGCATCGCCCAGACCGCCGACATCCAGGGCCGATGGGATCGGGCCATAGAGACGGCGCAGATGGCTGCGGACTACGCAGACGAGAGCGGGGACCCGGTGTCCGGCGCGCGGGCCCATCTCCTCCTGGGGGACACCCTCCGGCGCCGGGGCCAGCCGAGGGCGCGACAGCATCTCAAGACCGCGTTCAGGTTCGCGGTGGATGCCGAACGGCCGGACTTGGCGGCACAGGCCCTCGTTGGAGAAGGCGCGTTGTTGGAGGCCCAGGGAGAACACGAGACCGTCTGGGCACTCTACAGCGAGGCGGCGGACTACGCCTCGAAGACGAACAATCCACAGACTGCGGCGCTCGCGCTCCTAGGCCTGGGGCGTGTGCTGGCCCGCCGCGGACAGTTCGTCGAAGCCGGCGACCAAATCCAACGAGCGATCTCCATCCTGTCACGGGGAGGGAGCGAGGCACTCGGGGACTTGACGAAGGCCTACATCAGCATGGGGGCGTCGCTGGCCCCCGAGGGCCCGGACAAGGAGCTGCCGTGGTACGAGAAGGCGCTTGGCATTTCCAGGCGCGCAGGCGATGTCCGCCTGATGGGCTACGCGCTCTCGAACATGGGCGGCACCCATGTCCGCCGGGGCGATTGGGCAGAAGCGGAGCGCGCGCTGGACGAATCCCAGGCCATCTTCGAGCGCCTCGGGGAGAAAAGGATGATCGCCTCCCTGAGTCTCCATCGGGGCTGTCTTGAGGCGGGACGCCGGCGGTGGAAACGCGCAGAGGCGGCCTTCCGCAGGGCCGCGACGGATTATCGGGCCTTGGGCGACAAGTGTGGCCTCGCGGACACACTGTTCTACAGCGCACAGATGAAGGCCGCCCACGGGATGCGGGCGAGCGCGGCCCGTCTGTACAAAGAGGCGCGCGGCCTGTTCTCCGCTCTCGGGAACCAGCCGATGGTAGAGGCCGCGCACCAGAGCCTCGACGCCCTCAGTTCAGGAACCAGACGATGACGCCGTCGGGATAGTCCCGGTGGCCGTCGTCGATCAGCACCACCTGACCTCCCGAACTCCCGAAGACATGGAGCTGGGCGGACGGCCCGGCGACCTCGCTGTCATCCCAGATCACGACCAAACCGGAGGGATAGTTGAGCCGGCTGATAGTCTGCGCCCCGCCGGGGCGGTGCTCCAAGGGCAACTCGCGCGTCGTCGTGTCCGGGAAGGGGTTGAGGGGGGTCACATCAGCGGATCCGTCGGTGGTCCACGGCTGGTGGGGGACGACAACTGCGGTGCCCTCCACGGGGTCGCTCCGCGTGCCCGGATTTCGACTCTCGAAATGCGACCCGATTTGGCCTCCGGAGAAGGGCATGGCCAGAGAGGGGAGGAACACCGCTAGAAGTCCTACCGCGACCACGGCCGAGACCAGAGCGGATTTCGATTTTCGAAATCCGCCCGAGAAACTCGCCATTCTGTTGCTGTCGCCAGACACACGGGCCCGTCTCATGCTCGACGCAGGGTTCATGGAGTGAACCACGGACCAAGCGGGTCTTGATTCCTCCCGTATCCGTATCAGGGAAGATAATGGACTCGTGCTGTATTTGAGGAGGAATCCGGGTGGGGCGTACGTGCAGTCGGCCGTGGAAGCCTCCATGGAGCACGCCCTCCCCCAGCGGTATTCCCTCCTCGTCTCGGGGCCTCCGGGGGTGGGGAAGTTCGAGTACTTGATGGCCCAGGCCCGGACCTGGCTGGAAGCGGGCGAGCGCGTCGTCTTCGTCACCCTCGACATGGGGCCGGCGGAGGTCCGGGAACGCGCCGCGGCCCTCGGCCTCGACCTCGCCACCTGGGAACCGGCCCGCTTCGCCTTCGTGGACTGCTACTCCATGAACAGCGGGGTCCCGCCCGAGGCGCGCGAGGGCCGGACCTTCACCGTCTCCTCGTACTCCAACCTGGAGTCGCTCGGGATGACGCTCCAGAAGGCCGCGCTCGAGCTCGGGGCGCCCGTGCGCATCCTCTTCTACACGCTGTCCACCCTCTTCCTCCACAACTCCACGCCCGCGATCGCGAAGTTCCTCCAGATTATCACGTCGCGCGTCAAGACCTCCCTCGGGTTCGTCGCGTACGCCGTGCACGAGGGCGTCCACGAGCCGACGACGATGACGCTCCTCCGGAGCCTCACGGACGGCGTCATCGAGCTGCGCTTCACCGCCGAGATGGCCCGGGAGCTCCGCGTCCACCACCTGCGAGGGCGCTGGACCAGCCCGGACTGGAGGCCCTTCGACTGGCCCGCCCCGGCGGTCCCGAGAGGCCGCTGATGCTCGCCCCCGAGACGGCGACGCCCCGGACCAACACGGGCCTCCCCATCCTCGACGAGCGCCTCGGCGGCGGGTTCGACCGCCCGTGCGTCCTCCTCTTCTTCTCCCGCACCCCTGCCGAGAAGCGCCTCTTCGCGGAGCACTTCGTCATGACTGGGCTCGGCGCGGGGGAGTCCTGTCTCTACGTCGACTTCTTCCGGGCCCCTCAGCTCATCCTGCGCGAGCTCTCCAAGTTCGGCCCCGTGGAGGGCAAGCCGATCACCTTCGTCGACGCGACCTCGGCGCAGCTCCTCATCGAGAGCGGCGAGCGCCACGTCATCCACGACCTGGACGACCTGGTGGAGATCACGAGGACGATCTGCTATGCCATCCGCGAGGCCAGGCCCGCGCGCGTCGTGATCGACTCCATGGAGTTCCTCGCCGACCGGTTCGACCGGGAGGCGGTCTTCTGCGCGTGGAAGGAGATCGCGGACACCGCCAAGGAGTGCGGGAGCGCCGCGGCCTTCCTCTTCATCAACTGGACCTACGCGGACGCGGAGATGCGCCGCGTCCTCGAGCTCTCCGACTACGTCGTCGAGTTCCAGACCCGCGTGCGGACCGGCGTGATGCGGAACTACCTGCGCATCGCGCGGCAGGGGGACGGCGGCTTCCAGACCGCGTGGATCCCCTACACGTTCCAGGACGTGTCGGGGCTCAAGGTCTACTTCCCCCGCATCCTGGTCATCGGCCCGCCGGACGCGGGGAAGTCCACGGTCGTGCGCGCGCTCTGCGGCAACAGCGTCAGCGTGGACAAGATGGGCACCACCGTGGCGTTCGACTACGGGAACCTCGCGATGGCGGGGCTCGAGGCCGAGGTGATCGGCACCCCCGGCCAGGAGCGCTTCGAGTTCATCTTCAGCATCTTCGCGCGCGAGGTGAGCGGGATCCTCCTCGTCGTCGACCGCTCGCGCCCCGGGGATATCCCACGGGCGAAGGCCCTGCTCGCCCTGCTCGGGCCCGAGACCCCCCTCGTCGTGCTCGCGAACAAGGGCGACCTCCCGGGGAGCATGGACCTCACGCAGGTCCGCGAGGCCCTCGGCGTGGGCGCCGAGGTGCCGGTGGTCGCCACCGTGGCCACGAACAGCGACGGCACCCGCGAGGGCCTCCTCGCCCTCGCCCAGCGCATCATCGGGGTGTGACCGTGCTCGACACCCACATCGCGCCGGACCTGGACGCCATCCTGGCGGGCCTCAGCCACCTCCAGAGCGTGCGCGCCTCCGCAGTGGCGCGCCGGGACGGCGTCATGATCGAGCACGACCTGCCGCGGGAGATCGACGCGAGGAAGGTCGCCGCCATCGCGGCCACCATCCTCGGGACCGGGGAGTTCGCCGCGGCCGAGCTGGGGCTGGGGACCTTCCAGAAGATCATGGTCTACGGCAGCGAGGGTACGATGGTCGCCGTCGGCGCCGGGGAGGAAGCCCTCCTCCTCACGCTCGCTCGCGGCGAGGCGAACGTCGGCCTCCTGCTGCTCGCCGTGGAACGCGGGGCCCGCAGCGTCGCGGACTCCCTCAAGGGGACCTAACAATGCCGGAAACCGTGGAAGAGAGCGTGTCGGAAGCGATTCGGAACTGGGCCGACGTCCCCAAGGTGAGGACGCGGATCGAAGGGCTGGACGAGGTCCTCGGCGGCGGGATCCCGAAGGGCACGGTCACCCTGATCACCGGTCCCCCGGGATCCATGAAGTCCACGCTCGCGTACTCCATCCTCCAGAACAACGCCGTCGAGAACCGGATCCCCTGCCTGTACATCAGCCTCGAGCAGGGGAAAGCGAGCCTGCAGCGGCAGATGGGCGCCGTGGGGTTCGACCTCGGCGCGGCGTGGGAGCGCTTCCACATCCTCGACGTCGGCGCGATCCAGAAGCGCATCGGCCGGAGCCGCCAGTCCGTCTGGGTGAACTACCTGAAGCGCGCCGTCGAGGTCACGCGCCGCATCCACGGCGCCGAGCTCGTCGTCCTCGACTCCCTCGAGGCGCTCGAGGTCCTCGCGAAGTTCGAGGACCGCCGGTCCGAGCTCTTCGACTTCTTCGACTGGTTCCGCGGGCTGGAGACGACGTTCTTCATCCTCGCGGAGGGCTCGCGGGACAGCACGGGCCTCGTGGTCGATGGCGGGCGCCGCACGCACAACGACGAGCAGTTCCTGGCGGACGGCGTGATCGAGCTCCGGATGCACCCGATCAACGACCTCGACGTCCAACGCCGCCTCCGCGTGGTCAAGCTCCGCGCCTGCAACCACAAGACCGGGTACTACACCCTCGTGTTCGACGACCACCGCTTCTCCGTGACCCGATCGATGAGCGTGTGAGCATGGCCCGGAAGGACACGCGCCACCGCCACTGCGCCGCCTGCGGGTCCTCGAACCCGGCGGGTGCGGCGCGCTGCCGGTCCTGCAGCGAGCCCCTTCAGAAGCAGGCCCCCGCGGCAGCGAACTCCCCCGGCCACCGCCACCGCTCCACCCAGAAGGATGCCGCCGCCGGCCTCGCCTGGGCGCTGACCTCGCCCGAGGCCGTGGGGGCCGAGGGGAGCCTGGCGGAGGCGGCGCGGGCGGAGGAGGAGCTGCCGGAGGGCCCGCTCCAGACGCTCGCGCGAGCGGAGGCGGGGACGCCGCCCGACCCGGGCACCGCCAATGCGAAACCGAGTCCGGTGTCCGACCCGAGGCGGCTCGCCGAGGCCAGGGTGCCCACGTTCGTCCCCGGGTTCGACGAGGCCATGGGCGGCGGCATCCCCGCCGGGAGCGTGGTCGTCGTCGCCGGGTCGGCGGGGACGATGAAGTCGAGCCTCACGCTCTCGATCCTGCTCAACAACGCCGCCCAGGGCGGGACCCGCGCCCTCTATGCCAGCCTCGAGGAGCGCCCGAGCTCCCTGCTCAAGCAGGCCATCGGGCTCGGCCTCGACACGACGTCCATCCCGTTCAAGGTCCGGTTCCTCGAGTTCTCCGGGCTCCAGCATCAGACCGCAGGCGGGAACTGGCTCGACTACTTCCAGTCGAGCGTCTTGGCGGCGCGGGCGACGTACGGGTGCGACATCCTCGTCATCGACGGCCTGGAGGGGCTGGCCGCGCGCATGCCGATGGAGGACCGCCGGCGCGACCTCTTCCGGTTCTTCGAGTGGCTGCGGTCCCTGGACGTCACCGTCCTCCTCACCGCCGAGCGCCCGGACGTCTTCGTGAACAACGCGGTGGTCATGGGGCGCTGGGACGAGGACTTCCTCGCGGACGGCGTGATCCACCTGCGGCTCCACGTGGCGGCGGACCACGACGTCCAGCGCCGGATCCGCTGCGTGAAGATGCGGCGCGCGGCGCACGACCCCTCCTACCTCACGCTCCTCGTCGACGGCGGGCGCTTCGTCGCGACGAAGCCGATGCGGACGGGGTGACCGTGGATTGCACCCCCCCTGTTCGTGCACGCGTGCCCGCCGCGGTGGACGGGTTCGGGGCGGTCTCCCCGAGGGCCTGGCAGCGGTCCGCGCCCGCCGGGTCCGAACGCATTCATCCGTGCGGTTTCCGTATCAACCGGGATAATCGACGCGTGCGCTACTTGAGGCGGGGATTCCGCTGGCGGTGACGTGACCGTGGACCGCATCCCCACGTGCGTCCGCGCGTACGATGCCGAGCTGGGCGGGGGAATTCCCCAAGGCGCCATCGTGCTCCTCCGCGGCGGCCCGGGGACGATGAAGTCCTCGCTCGCGTACAGCCTCCTCCGGCACAACGCCCTCCAGGGCCGGGGGGGCCTGTTCATCTGCCTGGAGCAGGACGGGGACGTCCTCCTGGAGCAGATGGCGGGCATGGGGCTCGCGCGGCCCGACGGACTGACGGTGCTCGACCTTTCCCGGGGGCGGCCCCAGCTGGAGAAGCTCCTCGCGGGAGAGCAGGGCGAACGGGGGAAGCCCGCCGTGCTGTTCCTGCGACGCCTGGAGGCGCTGCGCCGCGAGGCGCGCTTCGAGCTCCTGGCGATCGACTCCTGGAACGCCCTGGAGCTCCTCCTCGGGTTCACGGATCGGCGCCTGGAGTCCTTCGAGTTCTTCCGGGGCCTGCGCGCCTCCAAGATGACGACGTTCCTGATCTCCGAGCCGCCGGCGCCCGGGACCTCGGACTTCACCGAGGAGTTCCTGGCGGACGGCGTCTTCTATCTGAAGCTGGAGGGCGTCGGCGAGCTCGACTACCAACGGCGCATCCAGTGCGCCAAGCTCCGGGGCACGGGGCACAGCCAGGACTTCTTCACCCTCGTGTTCGAGCATGGCCAGTTCGAGGTGGCCAGGGCGATCGGATGACCTCGGTGGGGTGGCGCCAGCGACTGCTCCGCCTCGGGCTGCTCTTCGGGCTCTCGGTCCTCCTCGTGGCGGGGTTCTGGTTCCACGCCGAGTTCTACCAGTTGGGCCTGGCGCCCCTGCTCCTGATCGGGGGCCTCGTGGTCACCGGGGTGATCCTTGGGTTCCGCCTCGCGCTGTCGAAGGCCCCCTTCGCGTGGCGGCTTCCGCGGTGGGAGATCACGGCCCGTGACGCGGACCTCCTGCGGGCGCGTCCTCAGGTCCAGGTCCTCGTGCCGGCCCCGGACCGGTTCCCCGCGGCGGGGACCTGGTTCCGCGCGGCCTCTGACGGGAAGGACCTCGGCCCCCTGGCGGTGCGCCGCGTCTATCGTCGGCTCCGGGACGACCTCACGCCGGACGAGGCGACGGCCCTCGGCCTCACCCCGACGGAGGGAGCGGCCAAAGGCCCGGGGGACCTGATCACCGTGGCCCAGCTCGAACGCCTGGAGGGATGACATGAGCCCTCCCCTCCTTCTCGCCGCCGCCGGGATCGCCGCCCTGTCTGGGGTCGCGGCCCTGGGGACGCGAAGGCCCGCGGCGAGACTGGCCCTCGCGGCCCTCGCGGCGTGCGTCGCCCTCGCCGCCGCGCTCCCCGCCGCGGCCGCTCTCGGCTGGATCGGTCCCGACGCGGCGTACCTGGGCCTCGCGGCGGCGTTCCTCGCGCACCCCCTCGCCGTCGTCTTCACGTTCGCCTACCTGACCCCGGAGCACCTGCGCCGGAACGCGCCGTTCCTGGGAGCGCTCCTCGGGCTCGGGGTCCTCCTGGCCGTCGAGGTGGCGCCTGCAGGCGGCACCCTCGAGACGGCCTATGCGACCTTCCCGGTGAACCTCTTCCTCGGCCTCTGCCTCGCGGCCGCGGTCGCGGAGCCCCTCATCGCCTGGACCCGGTTCCCCGCCCAGCGCCTCGGGACCTACCGGCTGCTCCTCGCCGCCATCGTCCTCGTCGTCTCCGGGCCCGTCCTGACCTTCGAGCTCGCCGCCCTCCAGATCGATGCGGGCTATCTCCCCGGCGCCACGATCGCGGTCGCGATCCAGGCCTGGACTCTCCATGCGACGGACGCCCTCCCGGTGCGGCCGACGTCCGGCCGGCCCCGAGCGGGCGAGACCCCGCACCGCTTGCCCCAGGGCCGGATCGTCATCTTCCAGGAGGCGCGGCCGCGGTACGCGCGCGAGGTCTTCGGCTCGCTAGTCCGCCAAGGGGCGAGGGGCCTGATCCTCGCCGCCGACGGAAAGGCGATCTCCGACCACGAGCACCTCCTGGCGTCCGCGCACGGCGTCCCCGCCGGCCGATACGCCGCTGAGCGCTTGGTGAACACCGTGCGGGAGTTCGCCGCGCGGGCGCGCGGCGGGGTCCTGTACCTCGAGGACCTCGGGGAGGTCGCCGCCAACCTCGGCCCACGGCGCACGGCGGAGCTGCTCCATCTCCTGGAGCCTGTCCTCGGCGGGGGCAAGGCCTCGGCGATCGCGTCCGGGAGCCTCCTCTTCCCGGAGGAGGCCGACCTCCTGCACGTGACCGGGTTCACCGTCCTGAAGCTCCCGGCCGTCGGGACCGAGGCGGCCGCGATTCTCCAGCGCGCCGTCGGGGGCGGGGAGTACTTGCTGCGCTCCTTCTGCCAGCAGCGCGGGGTCCGGCCCGAGGACCTCTACCCGGGCGACCTCGCCGACCTGACGCGGTTCCTGGAGCACTGGCTGGGGGACCTCGGGGTCGTCTCCACCGATCCGGTCGTGCGCGAGGGCTGGGAGCGGCAGCTCCGCGCCGGCCTTCGGGAGCTCGAGCGCTTCCGTCGGACCTCCCTCGAGACGCTGGCCGAGGGCGCCTGGCCGAGCCGGCGCCCGGCGTCCGTCCTGCCGACCCCGGCCAGCGCCGCTCCGACACCCCCGGCCGCGGTGGACGCGCTTCCGGCGGTCGAGCGCGCCTTCGTCGACGCGTTCGGGGACGCGGGCCGGTTCCTCCTGGCGCGGGAGCTGGTGGTGCTCCGAGGGCGGCCGGGGAGGCTGCAGGCGCGCGACGTCGCGGTCCTGCGCGAGCGCGCGCGGGCCCTGTTCCCCACCCTGCTCGGGGCCGTCCAGGGGGAGGAGGCGCGCGCCGGGGTCGAGGCGAGGGCGGCGGTGCTCGAGTCCCGCCTGCGGCAGATCGCGGGAGGGAGCCTGTGAAGGCGCTCCCGACGACCGTGGACGGGATGGACGCCCTCCTCGGCGGGGGGCTCCCCGAGGGGAGCCTGACGCTCGTCGCCGGAGCGCCCGGCACGATGAAGTCGTCGCTGTGCTACGCCATCCTCCACGGGAACGCGAAACGGGGGAAGCGCGGGCTCTACGTCTCGCTCGAGCAGCCTCGGGAGAGCCTGGCCACGCAGATGGAGGGCCTCGGGTTCGGGGCCGCGGCCGCTGCCGACCGGCTGAGCCTCCTCGACCTGTCCGCGCTGCGGGAACGGATCGCCGGCGCGGGGGACCGCGGATGGCTCGACGTGTTCCAGATGTACGCGGGCTCGATCCGGCAGTCCTTCGCCTACGACCTCCTCGTCCTCGACTCCCTCGAGGCGCTCGGGATCCTCGCGCGTTTCCGGGATCCGAGGAAGGACCACTACGGCCTCTTCCGATGGCTACGTTCCCTGAAAGCGACGTGCCTCCTGATCGGCGAGCTCCCGCCGGACCGGGTGGCGGGGGCGGGCGGGAGGCCCGCGGAGTATCTCGCGGACGGGCTCCTCCATCTCTACCTCGAGAAGCGCGGGGAGTTCGAGGTGCAGCGCCGCCTGCGCGTCGTGAAGATGCGCGGGAGCCAGCACGCCACCTCCGTCCACGCGCTCGTGTTCGATGATGCGCTCCGGGTCACGCGGATCGTCGGGTGAGTCCTGTGAGAAGTCAGACTGAGCGATTCGACTTTGGCCTGTTGTGCGCAATCCGCCCAACCCGCCACCACCTCCCACTCAACTCCCACTCAACCCCCACAATCAGCGCAATTCGCGCAACCCCCCATAACCCCTAATACCCCCCCCCCCGG